>Ga0179593_1521634_pt1 | contig 11781 bp, 8 predicted proteins | sample CZODoug2_1_08_16_FD_185931 | JGI IMG/M metagenome (GOLD analysis project Ga0179593, IMG submission 185931) | Vadose zone soil fungal communities from Angelo Coast Range Reserve, California, USA - CZODoug2_1_08_16fungal (PacBio error correction) | ecosystem: Environmental > Terrestrial > Soil >... | reverse complement strand
CGTTTTTTTTTTTCCTCAACCAGCAACAGACAGCGTCTTTTTTCTTTCCAACGCCAGTGCGTTTGGAGATCCCCCCTCCTCTTTTTTTTCGACCGCGCCTTAGAGGCGATCGAACTTTCTCCAACACGCGTTCTTGTTCTTCGGATCCTCTTTCTCCCCTCCCATACTTAATCGACCGCCCTCCCTTTTTTTCTTCTCACATTCCTTCTTTTCCCCCGAACGTATTCGGAGTTAAATCGGACCTTTTGCGGACGTTGAGCCAGGCCCTCTCTTTCCCCATGATCCCCAGTCGAGGATCGTCGCTTCTGGAGCCTTTTCCCTTTTAACGTTGAACGATCCAGACCCCTTTCCTAACCTGCGCGGATCCGTTTTTTTTTTCTTGGCCTTTTACTTCCTGTAAGTCGCCAACTCCCCCTTTACTACAAGCTGCTGAAGATCATCCCCCCCTCCGCCGCCAAGGTAACTCCCCTTTTTCTTGACAAATTTCCCCCCTCCATTGACACCGGAAACTAATTTTGAGATGATCTGCGCGCCCCTTTCCAGCGGTAGGACATTTTTCTTTCCCCCTTTCCCCCTTCAGAACCTCCCGCGTCATAATCGGGATTTTCGCGTCCCTTTCCCCCCCCCCCCCCTTTGACGAACCATCGTCGTATTGTTTTTTTTTCTGGTGGATCTGTTTCTTTTTTCTTTGTATTGCGATCTTCCCACCACCGACAAAAGCCGAACACCCCCCGGACTTCCTTGTTTCTGTGAGGTACTCTTCTTTTTACTCGTTTCAGTCCTTCCCCAAAACCCTCTCTCTTCTTTTCGATTGTTTCTAGAGCGTTGCCCCGAATTTAAAGACGGTCTTTCCTTCCCCCCCCCCGGGCATTCGATCGATTTGTGTGCCTTTCCACGTCGAGCCACACAGCGACAGGTTTATGTGTTTTTCCCTCCTGCGCTCACCTCCGGCCCGTTTTTTATGGTGTTGTGGGCGCCAAAGCTCGCCCTTTTTTTCAATTAATAAACCCCCTTTTTTGCGCACCGGAGAGATCATTTTTTTTTCTCCCCCCCTCCATGCTTCCTCACGATCGAACGAGATACTCAAACACGCCTTTTTTCGGTGCAGCGTTGGAGTGACTTCACTTTTTTTTTTTGCTTCGCGAGGCGTTTGATCGTGCCCCCCCCTTCCCCCCTCGCCATTCCCCCCGCAAAAATAGCGGAACTTTTTCCCCCCCCCCCCCTCCGGAGAGAATTTCCTCATGCTGTTCGGAAAAATTTTCCTTTTTCCGGCCCATTACTGACGCCTACTCTGAGTGGAGGAAATCCTCTTTTGGTGCCTGATTTGGGGGACTTTTTTCTTTTCCTCGTTGAAGACCCTTCTTTGTGATTTACTCAAATGCGGTAGAATGGGTCCCCAGGTATTTTTCCTTCTTGGATAGCTGTTTCCTTTTTCCCTCCTCTCCCTCACCAACGTTAGCCATAGCTGCAGGTAAATCCACTTTTTTTTTTCTTCTTCAGATTCCCGGCTATTTTTTGTTTTCCTGAGCGTTTCCGAAGAGTTCTTTTCAGCGCAGAAACCCCCCCCTTTTTCCTCTGAAGGCTTGAAGTAGTTGCTTCATCCTTCTTGGCGGTCTGACTTTTCCTGCGGACTCCTTTCCTTTTGAGCATGATCTGAGAGTCCCTCTTTTTTTTGTGTCGACGGTTTACACTTTTTCCGTTTTTCTTCTTTTCCTCCTTTTTTTGAGAGCGAGATTTTGCATGAAATCCAGGAAATTTCTTCCCCCCTTTCCACCGCGAAAAAGCTTTTTATCCCCTCCCCAGATCTGCGTAGCTTCCTTTTCTCTCACTTCGACGCCTCCTTCCCCCCTTAAATTCTCATCAAGCTCCTTTCCTTCTCCTTCGGTTTTTTCCTTTCCGCCGTTGGTATCGGAAGTCCATACGCTCTGGTCAAAACGCAATTCTTCCTTCCCCCCCCAATAGCGGGAATTACGCGCCCCCTCCCCTTTTCACCCTTCGCCTTCTGCCAGCAGAACAGGCATTCTTTTGCCGAGCCCTTCCTTTTAACCTCCGATGCAAGAGCTTCCTTTACATTTGACATCTCGACCGCCATTCCCTCTGCAAAATCCAAACAACAAAAGCTCTGTCCTTCTCTCCCCCGAAGGACCACGTCCGGCAGGACCTCCCCCCCCCTTTCCCTCCCGTTGTTGGTCCGACAAAAGAGCATAGTTCTCCAATTTGGCCGAGAAGCATTCCCTTTTCCCTTTCTCTTTCCTGCAACCGCTACGTAACCATGCCTTTTTCCCAAGTTTTTTTTCGAGAGTGCCCTCAGGTGCCGATCAAACGCCTTCCCTTTCGCCGCATGCGCAAAGAAGCAAGCCCCTTCCTGATCGCGCAACGATTTTGTGCTTCTCTTTTCCCTCGGACCCCTTTTTTTCCGGAAAATTGCATCGAATGAGAGGTGTACCCTCTCTTTTTTCTTTTCGAGCACAAAACAACAGGATCTCTTGTGCCTCCCAAAACGTTGCCGCGCTGTGATTTTCGGATTCCGCGGTAGGCGATCTTCTTCGTGAAGAACAGGGCGAACAACCTTTCCCTTGCCGGATGGAATATTGCTTCCCCCCCCTTCGAGTCACGTTTCTTTTGAAGTCACAAAAAAGAGAAAATTTCCGTAGGTATACTCCGCCCGGCTGGACCTTTTTTTCCGAGCTCCGAGAAGATGTTTCCCTCTCCCCCCCTTTCCCCTCCCCCCCCCCCCCCCCCCCCCCCTCCTTTGGGGATGATTCCTCCCCGAGCGCATAGACTACCGCACAAAACACTCTCCCCTCCACTCTCCGGCATTTAGTTTCTTTTTCTGATACCGGACCTTTCCCTCCCCGACCAGTCTCCACCGATCCGATCAAAATCTTTTCTTCTTCGTCCCCAGTCACGCCGAAAAAATCACGATTTCTTCTCTCTGGGCCGCGCCCCTAGCGAAAGGTTCCTTTCCCCCATTTCATCTTTTGAGAGCATCTCTTTTCCTCCCCCCCCCTTTTTCGTTACTCTTTTTTTTCTCGGTGTTCACATTGGTACACCTTTTTTTTTTTCCGTTACCGTGGCGGGGCTTTCCCCCCCTTGTGACTGATTACGGTCACGCACCCTTTCTCCTTCCCCGCCCTTCTTCTGGCAACGTCCCCCCCTTCAACTTCCACGGCGGCCCAGAAACAGACCGACTTCCTTCCTCTGATTTAGATTGTCGGGATACAGTCACCCTTCCTTTTTTTCCCTCCTTCAGCGACGATCCTAGACCTCTCTCCGACACCTCTGCGTTGTCCGCATTTTAGCGAGCGAAGTCCGCCTCTTTTTTTTTCTGTTCTTCTTGGCGCTCCGAGAGCAGGCACTTTTTTTCTCTCCTCCCCGTGTTCGGGTAGAATGAAGATTATTTCGTGTTTTTTCTCAAAATCCTCTGCAGCGTCCAGTAACTTTCGGATCGCCTTTCTGGATCAACGCCAGCAAAGATCGCCTCTTTTTTTCTCCTTTCACGTCGCCCACAGCAGCTGACGACTCTGGGATTTTTTGTTTTGCTAGATGATCTTCTTTTTTTGTGTTGTGAGAGAGGATAGAGATCTCTCTCCTTTCCCCCGCAACATCCAGGTTCGTAAGCGGATGGGGACGATTCCCCTTTTCAACATCGTCGGCGAGCGGTTGCTGGCTTTTATCTCCTTCCTTTTTTGGCGGATTCTCTCAGTTACGGACGTGCACCGCGGTCCTTTCCTTCTAGCAGACAGCACCCCCGTGGTGTCTCTCCCTTAACTATATTCCTTTCGACGAACGACACCCCCCTCTTCCTCTTCCCCCCATAGCCCCCCATCCCTGACGCTCGGAGAGATCAATCGAACGTTTCTTTTGCTGCGAAGCACGATGACTTCCCTTTTGCGATAGGCCACGGGGAGGACTAAACCCCTTCCGAGATTTTCCCCAGTAATCGGTTCGCACACTTTTCCTCCTTTCGGCTCGATAAGAAACGCTTTTTTTCCTTTCCGACCCAATATATTCCACTTCCCCGGATTTGTTGCCCCAAAGGAAGTGATGGTACGTTCGTCCCCCCCCCCTGGTCATCGATGACTACATCTTTCCTCCCCCCTTCCGGGTCAGCACGCGTACCGACCCCTTTTCCCCAACTGGTCAACGACTTTTGAAAAAAAAGTATTTCCTCCCTTCTCCCCTCTTTGATGAGCAAACGAGTTACGTTTGCGCGTTTGCTCTTCACCCTTGCGCTAACGCGGCAAAACATGCGGTCCGGATTCCTCTTTTTTCCAATCTGTCTTTTTTCCATCCAGCTGGGGGAAGAACATCGCCTTCCCCCCTTCCCGCTGTTTTTAGGACCTTTTTTCTGGCTTCTGAGGTTTGGGACGATCCTGCTTTACCCTTTATCTCTCCTCCTCCCCTCGCGGGAGATGGTTTCCTTTACTTATGCGCTCGTGGACCTCCTTCCTTCTCCCACTCGATCGGCGAAGCTCAACGCCCCCTTTTTCTCTTATAGTCCCCAGTCTTTTTGGATAACCGCCGATAGAGAGGGTCTTTTTCAATGGCTTTCTCATCGGAAACGTCGCGCCCCCCCGGCTTTTCTTTTGGTTCGCGCAAGATTCCTCCTTCCTCCTTTTTCTCCGGATATTGGTTGTTTTCCCTGACCGCGACCTTTTAATAAACCACCCCCCTTTTTTCGGCAACGGCGACGTTTCTTTTTTCCCCACTCGCATTCAGAGGCCATTTTGTTTTCGTTCCAATCAGCTAGAACGTCAAAATAGTGCGTATAGGTGGCTTCCTTCCGGGCTGCGCGGAGGTTTTTTCTCTTCCCCCCTCCTTCTCCTCCAACTCATATTGATGATTTCCCCCCTCCCCCCCCTCTTAGATTCTTCCCTTCCTTCCATGCTGCTCTGCAAAAGGGGCGGCCTCCGCCGATGCGCGTTGGTAGCGTTTTTCCGCCTGGCCATCCTTGTCCCCGGACGATTCTGGGTGTCCTGTCTTTTTTTTCTTATTGATACCTCTGGGGTGTGTGGGATTTGGATAACTCGCCCCCTCGATGGGAATTGAAAATTTCTTTTAGGCCGAGCTTTTATCCTTTTCGCTTGATCCTAGCGGTTAGTGGCCTCTTTCTCAGGATGACTAGGGTAAACTTCCCCTCTCGATTTTTTAGATTCACGTTCCCTTCCTTTTTTACCTGCTTTGACCAGAGCTTTTTCTAGACCAACGGTTCTCCTCCTCTGGAAACCCACCGCATAGATGAAGGCATTAATCGGTGGTCTTTCCTTCTTTGAGAGATCATGATCTTCTTTTTCTTTTTTCTCCTCTTTCTCTCCATCTCTTTGTTCTCATTTCTCTGTCTTCTTTCTTTTTTTAGAGGAGCTCTTTTCCGGTAATGCTTTCTTTTCTCTACTCACGTGTTGTTGTTCTTCTCTCATTATCCGGAAAAGTGGAAAACCGGTTCTTCCCCTTTTTCGAAATTGTTTAGATTTCCTTTTCCCCCCCAAGAGATGCTACCTTTTTTTTCCATGCATCATGATATCCTTCTCCCCCCGATTAAATTCTTCATCCTTCCCTTCCACGCCAAATGTCAGAGGAGAAGTTTTTTTTCCTTTTGGAAACACGCTTATGGTTCAACCCTTTCCCCGAGCCAGTAAGGAGAACCCCCCCCCGGTTCTCGCCCCCCCTCACCGAATGAGTCCTCCGCGATCCAGGGCTGCTGACCCCTTCCCTCCGGCCTTTGATTAGGATTCACCGCTCTTCCAGATTTGCCCCCCCTTTTCCACGATCAAGGACAGTCCATTTTCCCCCGCATTTCAAGCATGGTATCTTATCCACCCCGCTCGGAAATCGGTCGTTTTTTCCTCCATGGAAAAAAGTCCCTCCTCCTCCCCCCCCTCAGCGTCCGTTGAACGGATTTCCCTCCGCCTCTTTTCCGTCCATCCCCCCCGCGGTTTCCATTCAGACAATTTTTCTCTCCCTCTCGGCACTTGCCTGCGCTTAACAGGAACTCTCATCCTTCCTTTTTTTTTTTCTGTTTGCCAATCAAAAGAGCTGTTGCGAGGTTTCTCCCTGGTTTTCCCCTCGGCGCGACAGTCTCCTCAGCACGCCCCAAGACTTCCACCTCTCGCTCACCGATTTGAATGAGAGTATTCTCGTCCTCTTTTGAAGGACGACTATTTGAAAAGGACGAGCCCCCCTCTGGTTCTACCCCCTTTTCGCTTTTTTTTTTTTTTTTTTGGTTTGTTTTTTCCGCGTAGGAGAGATTTGGCGAAACCCCCCCGTGAGACCTTTTCCCCCCTTTATCCCCCCATTCTCAGGATGGACTCTTTCCACCCCCGCGACTCTCCTTTTTTTTTTAGTCACAACAGCAGAAAAATGACACCCTCTTTTTTTTCTTTATCTCCGCCAGGATGGTGCCTTCTTCTGTCTCCTCCTGAGCATGTCTCGTTAACCGCGCCCCTCTTTTCCCCCCCCTTTTTCCGCTGAGATCCTACACGTTCTTCTCCCCAAGGAATCGAACAGATAACAGGCTCTTCGGTTTTTTTGGTGCCGCGCTAGCGTCTTCCTTTTCTCGTCCCCCCCCCCCCCCCAACGATCCAGAAAAAACTTTTTTTCATACGACGATGGTCGTCCCCCCCTTTTTTTTATCTCAACCGTTCCCTTCCCAAATTTCCCCGATGTCAAAGAATGATTTTCCTCCCTTTTTTCGCAAAGTGGAGAAAGGATTTCCCCTCCTCCCCCCCTTTTTTTCTTGCAGATATGATCCACCTAGATACTGAGCCTGAGTTTCCTGAGCGGTGTTAACATTTGGTCACTCTTTCTCCCGTTCGGAAGTATGCTTGATGATAGTCCTTCATTTTTTTTTCCATCGATTGAACTGGGCTTGGAGATTTCACCAAGGGCGGACTTTATAAAAGGAAGGTAAAGCAAGATGGAGACGGTCTTTTGCGGTTTGTTTGTGTTTGGAGTAGGGGGGGGTTGGTGCTTTTAGGGCGTTGCTGTTTGGTTATTCCCTGGTTATGAGCTGTTTTGGTTTCGTTTTTGTTTGGTCTTTTTTTTTTTTTTGTTTTTTTTTTTCTTGCAGCAGGTTGACGTTCTTCTCTTTTACAATTTTCGTTCAGATGAAGAGTCTTCCTTTTTCTTCTCCTTAAAAGATAGACCCCCCCTTCTCTTTTTCGGATCGTTGAGTCCCCTTCTCCCTATATCGGATTCAAGAGATGTCGAAGTAGACACGCGAATTCGATTTACTCAGACGTTCTGATTGCGCCTCCTCTTCAGAGTTTAAGGTTGTGCCTCTTAGTTTCCTTGAATGAAGATTATTTCGTTTTTTATCTTCCACGCTGCTAAGCCTCACACTCCCCTTCCCCCCCCTCTTGAAGCGTCACGTAACTTCGATTCTCTTAGTTGCATCTCAAAGCAAAGAACAGCTCTTCCTTCTTCCAAAACGCCTTGGAGGGTTAACTTCTCCCCCTCTTCTTCGTGTTTGCGGTTGAGGGCGACGACCACCTCTTAGAATTCTCTCGAGAGATCTTTTCTGTGTCGCCATAAAAACTGCAACCCCCCTTTTCTCTGGGCGACGTGAACACGCCCTGCGTTTTTTTTCCTCCCCCGGATGACTTTTTTTTTTTCCGTGGCCCGAAATTCTATTTCCCAGTTCGTTGCCGCGGAAAGAGGGAACGGCCCCCTTTTTTTCTTTCTCTGTGGTGAACGATCCCAATCATTCCTGGCCGTGTGATTTTCATGAAAGTCCCCTCACTTCTCCCCATTAACTGCCCGTCCTCTCTTCCTTCCCTTCCGGATTTAAACTCGGAACTTCCTTTTTTTTTTCGAGCTGTTTATTTTAGGATAGGAAGCGGGGCGGACTCATCAGCGAAATACGATCCTTCTCTCCCCCGGTTCGATGGAGGTCGCTTCCTTGAGCTCTTCGGCATACGATAAGAAACGCTTCCCTTTTTTTTCGATAATTACCCCCCAACCTCCTCGAGAGTAGGGGCTGTTGCTGTTTCCAGATGCGTCACCGTTTTTCCCCTTTTCCGCCAACGCCCTTCGCTTACTCATTTCTTCAACAATACGGCCGAAAACGGTCACCGCCCTTGTGTCCAATGTGAAAACCGTCGAGTCCAGTTTTTTTTCCCCTCCACGGCTAGAGTCTCTCTCTTTGATCATTTCTTCCTTTTTCCCAAAACTCGGCGTTTCCTTTTTCTCCGGTCTCAAGTTGCTTCCTTATGCGGGGCAGGATAATTCTTTGACATCGCCCTTTCTTTTTTCTGCGTTCAGTGGGGGGAGCCCATCTGTTCGTTGTGGCGAAGATGTTTTTTCGTTCTTTTTCTTGGTCCGAGGGTGGACGATCTGATTCTTCTCTGAGGGGATTCCTTGACACCGAAAATGCTCCCTGTTCTTTGTTCTGATTCATTGTTTTTTTTCCCTGACGATCGTGGAATCGTTAATTCTCCCATTCTTTCGACCTGCCTACCAAAAGTGGTTCGGGGGGAAATTTTCTGAAAAGATCTCTTTCTCTGCCGTTGACCCCGACATTTTTTTCCCCAGCCGGGAGGAGATCCCTCCTTTTTTCTAGAGGTCTTTTGTTTTTTTTGACTTCGTATCATCATGGATTTCTCCTGAACCTTTTTCGCTCCAGTCTGGATGTGGTGTAGAGCATATTTCCATTCTCCTTTTTTATGTTCTCAAGCAGGATATGGTGTTGTGTTTTCCCCCTCTCTCTAGAGGGAAGCTCCCCCCCAACACCGCGGAAAAGTTGTGTCCCCCGGCGCGATAATGTGGTTTTGTCTCGCCTCCTCTCTGCAATGTTAGTCGCTCCGTATATTGTGGCTTCTCTCGAACACCCCCCCCCCCTGATACTCGCATTCAAAAATTTTTTTTCGCGTTGGGTGCTTCTTGGCGATGATTTTGCGGGCAGCTTTTTTTTTTCCCCTTCCTGCTGTGGAAATTTCCTCGCATCTCTTTAACCCCTCCCCCCCTTGTTCCCCCCCCCGAGGTTTAAGGAAGACGTCCTTACCCTTGCCCGACCAATAATGATGCTCGGCCCAACTTTCTTCTTGGTCACCGCGAGTTTACGATTTGCGTTTTTTTTCTCCCCCCGCGTGCGGACATAGGAACGGCTCCTTTTTTTTTTTTTTTTGGCTTTCGAGGGACGTGTTTCTTCCCCGACGATTTAAAGAGATGGGGTGGTGGGGATTTTCTTTCTTTTTCCCATGATTACATTCTTCCCTCCCCATGCTGTATTGATCGTTTTTCCTCCCGCTGGAACATTCGATCATAGAGAGAGAGGTTATTCCCCAAATTCCCGTCTTTACTTTCCCATCGTCAGGGATCGCAGGAGCTCTGCCCCCCTTTTTTGATCGATTCTTTCATCTTATTTTTTTTTGTGTTAGCCTCCTTTTTGTTGTACCAGAGCTTTCTTCCCCCACGGCGCAGTTTTTCCCCACAAAACCCTTTCTTCCTCGAAGGCTTGAAGGAGCTTTCTCATCGTTTTATGGAATGGCGGCGAAGTTTCCTTCTCCTTTCATAGAATAGTGATCTCTTCTTTTTCGCCATGATCTTTTTCTCTCCCTCTTTTTTTTTTCTTGTTCCTCCAGTTCCCCCCTTCCTTCTCTAGCGAAACAGCTCTCTACCCTTTCTCTAAGTTTGTTGTTTTTCTTTTTTCTAGAGCAGATCCTTCCACTTTCCCCGTTCTTCCAAAGCGACCAACCGCCCTTTTCCTCGAAGATAAGCTCAACCTCGCTGAGCGTACTCCTTTCCCCGCATCATGATCCACTTCGACCGCCCTTTCCTCCCCCTGATTCAATTATGAATTCAGCTCTCCTTTTTTCTTTCTTATAGAAAGACGTTTTTTCCCCTTGAACTCGGCGCCCTTTTTTTTTTCTTTCGTAAAAAAGATATGGGTCAACCCTCCCCGTCTGAAGGAAGGACGAAAACACACCCAAATAGAAGGGATCTCTCCGCGAAAAAATCGATCAACCCCTGGGTGGTAACATCTCGCGCTCATCCCAGGGCCATATCCTCCCTCCCTTTCTTTTTGGATCGGATCACCTCGCTCTTCTTCTGAAAGCAGATGCAAGCGCCTCCTCCCAGAAAGTAATGGGAATTCCACATCTTTCCCCCCCAGTCCTGCCTTTTTCTTTCTCCACCCCCCTCCCCCACACACCAGCTTCTTTTCCCCTTTCCCTCTTCCCCACACAGTCAGCGAAAGACCCCCTCCTTACCATGAAGAGGCCGTCGAAGGATGGCCTTCCTCTTTCGTAGCGACCCACGGTCTTCCCTTTTTTTTTTTCCCTTCCTCCCACTTTGGACAGAGAAGTGCCTTTTTTTTTTTTCCTTCCCCTCTTCCAGGAAAACCGCGATTCCTTTCAGGTTTTTGCGGTTGGCCATCCTCACTCTCTTTTCCTCGGGAAGCCCTCCTTTTCCTTTCCCGCCTCGCAGATCCTTCAGCCTCCTCCCTTTCCCTCCGCCAAAGAGGCAACGATCGCTTTTTTTTTCTCTTTTAGTATCTCGTGACAGATCGAGTAAGAACCCTTTTTCGCGAGCCCTTTCTCCTCTTCCATGCCGCGAAAACCCCCATTCCCTTTTCCTTTTCAAGAGTTTTTTTTTTTTGTTGATTGGTCTCCCTCTTTCCTTTTTTTTTTTGCGCCACCAACAACATATCGGCGTTTGAATCCCCTGTTTTCCCTTCCCCTCTCTCTGCTGGAATATATTGCGCGAACCCTGTGTCGATGTTGTGTCCCGCGAACGTTCGTGCTCCTCTTTTTTTCCGTCCACCAGAAGAAACTTCCCGATTTCATTTTTTTCGGTATATATACCGCCGGATGGCAAGGAAAAGATCCTCTCTGCCGCTTTAATACTCGTTTCCCCCTTCCTTCTCTTTGTTTTGGTGGAGCGGCTCCCGATCGCGCTTGTTGAAACGATCGCCCCCCTCTTCCCCTCCCCCCCTCCCAATTATCAGGCGACGCTGTTCAGTTCATCGGCGCGTGTGACGCCGCATAGCGCGCTCTTCTTTCCCCCCACAAAACCGCGACACCCCCTTCCCCCACAGATACGAAAAAAACAGCCCTTTCCCCCCCCCCCCTCCCCCCAATACGATGTCCCCTTTTCTTTTTTTCCCTTCTTCCTCCCAAATCCAGATTGTCAATCTCTGTTTTTTTCACGCGTTAGCGCCAAAGTGCCCCTTTAACGCGTTTGCGCGCAGGATCCTGCTCAAGAGAGCTATCGTTTGTTCCTTTTTTTTTTCTCCTCCCTGTGTTCACATTGAGTCACCGCGTTTCTCTTCTTTCTTCGTATTGTTGATGATCGTCCATTTTTTCTCCCCCATTGGCGTTGGCCGACTTCCATAACTTTTTGGAGCATTCTTTTTTCTTTTTTTCACCCTCCCCCGAAGGATCGGCAGGTCTTCTTTCCCTTTTAAGCGGTTCGTATCGATGCCGAGTCCTCTCATCGAACGATTATCCTCTCTCGGAGGTCTGATTCTTGATCTTTTCTTCTTTTTTTCCCCTCTCCCTGGTCAAGTCAGCGCTCTTTTTTTCCTTCTCCGACGTTCTGATTGAGCGTCCGTTTTTTTATGAAAATCAACGTCGTTCGGTCGAAGACCTTCTTTCGTGGGATCGTTCCACTGGTCCTCAGAAGGCACCCCTCCCTCCTTTTTCTCTTTTACGTAATTGCGATCGCCTCGACTTTTTTCCCCGATCAACAGACAAGCAACCGCTCGCTCCTTTTTCACGTCGCCCAAGACGCTGAAGACGCTGGGGCGTTTGTGGTTTCGTTCCGTCCGACCCCCTTCCCTTT
>Ga0179593_1418506_pt1 | contig 11781 bp, 17 predicted proteins | sample CZODoug2_1_08_16_FD_185931 | JGI IMG/M metagenome (GOLD analysis project Ga0179593, IMG submission 185931) | Vadose zone soil fungal communities from Angelo Coast Range Reserve, California, USA - CZODoug2_1_08_16fungal (PacBio error correction) | ecosystem: Environmental > Terrestrial > Soil >... | reverse complement strand
CTTGTTTCCACAATTGTGACTCTCCCTGGAGCAGTTCCCTACCCCCGTCTCCGAGTAGAGTCCCCTCTTGCGTTCTTCTGGCACTTCTTTTGAATGTTCTTAGCCCCCTTCATTTGACTCTTACATTGCTCGGTTTTTTCACCTGAGAGATCCCGGTTCATTCGCCCTTCTCTCTTCCATCTCCCTCCTTTTTTTTTCCTTTCTTTTGCTTCCGACTTTTTTTTTCAAATGGGCAATGCGTTCGCACTTTGATATTTTTGACCCAATAAATACCCTACTAGTTCTCTCCTCTTTCCTTTCTGTATCCAATCGCCTTTGCTTATCCCTTTAACTACGCGGCCTCATATCGAATCTCGCCGGGCCTGTCTCCTTTGATTCCTTTCGGACCCTCTTGTCGAGATCTTGATGATACTTGCGTAATACGACCGAGTATATCTCCCCTCCCCGGCGATGAGTGACCTTCTGCACGCTTTCTCTCTGTACCTTCCCCCCGTCTTTTTTCACTGCTCAACGACCACGCACTTCCGCGTTGCAATTCTGTTTTTTGCCCCTCTTGGAGTCCCACAGGTAAACGGTTGAAAACGCTCTGTCACCTAGGATTTTTACCGATTCCATTTCTCCTTTCGTTACGTGCTTTTCCCTTCTGCATTGGCTCTCGGGCATTTTTTTATTGTGGCATTACCTCCATCCGTTCCTTTTTTTTTCCGATTTCTTTCGAACCGAACCCAGTCGCTGTTTTCCTTTACGGCCGGCGCTCCAAATCCCTAGTCAGTCTGGACTCTTTTTGTTTTACGCTTTCTTTTCCGTTGAGCGTGTGTAGATCCGTTCCTTCTTTAGTTTGAACTCGACATAACTCGCCTTCAATATGGCACCGCTCTGAGTTTTTGCATTTCGTTTTTTTTGGTTGACTCCTCTTCTCTCCCCCAAAATTAAACAACCACCAAGACTCCCCCCAATCTACACGAGTCCTGCCGGCGGGGCCTCCTCTTTTCTATTTTCTTCCCTCTTTCGTCAACGGGTTGTGTGTCGGCTGAAAGACATCCTTGGTTCCGTTTTATCCTTACAGACTTGCTCTTCCTTAGTCTTCCCCCCGCTCGGAATGTGAATACGGGATCGTGGACTTTGCGTCTTGCGCTTCAACTCAGGGCTAGGTCATGCTCTCCATCCTTTTTCGTGGCTTCGACTCTTGAAGGCCAGAAGGTGAATGGTTCAAGGGTAGAGTTTTTTTTGGATTTATCATCAACATCTTTTCCTCACCTCTCTCCTCCTGCACTTCCAGCTCATCCCGCCACCGACGCGATTGATTCCCAACCTATTCCAATCCTTTTTGATCCCAGATGTGTTAACAAACTTGCGTCTTCTCGACAGTTTTCGTCTCGCCTGTTCTTTCGTCTCACTGGTAAATTGTCGCAAACTCTCGTCTCTGGACAGCCCGTGTTTCCCCTTTGAACGCTATTTTAGCGCCTCGCGGTTTTCATACGATCTCCGTTTTTTTCCCGTTACGTTCCCGTAAAATCACTTTTCTTCTTCCCTTCCCCTTTTACGAGCCCTTAGCTTTTTCTCTGTCCCCCTTAGTGTTTTCGATAGGTAATTGTGCGTAGGCCCCCCGGCACCTTTTTCTCTTTATCCATTGGGTCCGCTTTCGTGGGATTACTTTAGCACAAGACCCCTCTTCCCTCCCTCCTCACGAAGTTCGTTTTTCCTCTCGCCCTGTAGTGACCAACTTTTCCCTCCTTTCCCCCCTGGATTCGTTACCGCCTTGGAATTTCCCGACCCTGTCCTTTTTGATTGTTTTTTCCTTCCTCCCTTCACCTTTCTCCGGTTGCGGGAAGGCGAGTTGATTTTTCTTTTTTTTTCCGACTGGAGGATTTCTCCCCCTTTCTCTCCTGTCGTCTAACCGCTGACCCAAAGCGGTTGGGCTTTTTTGTTTTTCTAAAGGAGTTTTTTTTTCGGGGGTCTCTCTTTTGGATTATTTGTCTCTTCCTTCCCCTGAACGAAAAGAAAGCTTTCTGCCCTTTGGATTCTCTTATTCTCCGCTTGTCCTACTCTCCTTCCACCTTCCCTTGGGAAAGAGCTCGTCTAGCTTCTTTTTATCATTCTCCCCCTTTTGGGATGTTTTTTCTCCTGCTCCATAGTTATTTTGCACCTCCTTTTTTTGTGAGCCCCGAACTTTCAACTTTACTTTGTTCTTCCTGCTTACATGATGTTTCTTGCGGTAGTTCGCATACTTTTTCGCCACCACAGAGCTCGTTTGACACCCTGTTTTTTAAGGCCGATGAGCGGCCAACTCCTCCTTTCTTTCGAGGACAATAGTCTTCCCCCCCCCTTCATTCCTATTCGAAAGCCTAGGCCGGTTACCCTGTCGACTGTTTCCCTCCCTTTGTGTATCTCTGCTTCTTCGCAGCGATTCCACCGTCCCCTGTTTTTTTCGCCTTTCCGAGTCAATTTCGCTCCTGAGATCACTTTTTGCGTTCATGCGACTTCCCAGCGGTTTTTTCTCCCTATTGGGAACCCACAAGTTCAGCTGACTCGTTTGTTTTTCACGCAACTTGCCTTTCTGCGGTTGCGTCCTCCGTAGTATGCGTTTCCGATGAGTCTTTTCCTTCTCTCAGAGTCAGCGGCCTTGTTTTTATGCTAGATCAGCGCTGCTGACGCCCCTTCGTGAGTGAGATAAGCCAGCTCTTCCCTCCCTATCTCCCCATCAAGATTTTTTTTCTCCTGAGCCAATCTCCATTCCTCTGCATTCTAGGCACCACCTCGGTCATCATTTGGGCCTTTTCTTGCTCTTTTAGTACCGATGCCCTTCCCTCGTGGTTTTTTTTTGGCCGCTGGTGATTCTTTTTTCGTGCCGCGCTCCCGCAGAGTGAAAAGTCCCCTTCTCTTTCTCTCCCTTCCCCATCCGGTTCTGGGTGTTTTTTATCCTTCTTACCCTTCCCCTTTTTTTTTGTTGTTTCTCTGAGATCGTCAGGGTCCCCCCAGGCCGTGATGGGGTGTTCGCCGGCTTCATGCTTTTTCCCTTCCGGAGGCTCTCTCGCTTCCCCTTGTGCACCTTCAGCCGGCAACCCCCCAACTCCTTGAGACCCTTTTCTTTCTGAGACGCTCGAACCCTTCTCTTGCCCCGGTCACTTCCCGTTGATCGATATGCATTTTTATGAGATTTTCGAGTGTCTTCGGCCCTTCGTTTTTCCCCTTAATGATTTTTTCGCCGTTCGGTTTTTGAGCCGGGTCTTAAACGGCACCCTTTCGGACCTCCACGCTGATCTCCTTCCCTTCTGTTTCCTAGCGAGTATCTGCTGACATTTTGTTCCTCTCTCAACGGTTTTCATTACGGGCGTTCCCCCGCCTGGCATCCAAGTTCGTGTCCCAATTCTCTTCGTCTTTTCCTTTTTCTCCCTTTGACTCCTCTGGGAATCTCATGAACGACAGCAAGATTTCAGATACTGGTATCATTCTTCTTTCTCTCCAATCAAGGGGCCCTTTTTTTCCTCTTATCTGTGCCCTCAGTCCAGATGCCCTTCACGCTCGGCCCTCCTGTGCCCTGATCCATCTGTCCCTTCATGCGATTTTTACTATTTTCCCCCAAGCTCGGCCTGTGGTTGGCCATTCCATAGATTTCTTTTTTTGCGCCCAATTTTGCTACGGTTTCCTTTTTTTGAGTCCCGTTTGTTATTTCTAGCTTCCGTATCAGTCGGCCGTTCCTTCTGTCCATTTTATTGGTTCGCTCGCCTGTGCCACTTTATCTCGCCTCCCCTTCCCCCCACCCTCTCCCTCCTTGTTACTCTATACAGCGAGCTCTTTAATATCTCTTTGCCCAGCCGGTTCTTATGAGCTCTTTTTCCCCCCTAAGCTGGGTTCTTTCTCTCCTTCCGTTCCCCATCGGTCATGCTTTCAAGTGCGTTTCGGTCTGACGGCTTTGAGCCAGCGCCATAATCCCCGTATTCCCCACCCCTTCCCATCTCCGTTAGAGCGCGGCCTTCCCTTTCCCGCTATTTTCGTCTGTTACTCCTTTATCGCTGCTGCACTCCAGTTTTGCTTCACCCTTTCCCGCCCTCGCATGCCAGGCCCCTACTGCCCCCCCCTCGTCGGGAGCGTGAAGTAACAGGTAAGGCAGCACCTTTACTTCGGAGCCCTCTCTTCCCTGGAGTTGAGTCAAGCGGGTCCTTCCATTTCCGCACAATAACAATTTGGAGTGCCTCTCTCTTCCGCCTTGTTTCGTTCGACCAAGGTTGCTCAAGTCCCCCCCTTGCAACCCACTCGTACCAATGGATACAACGGGCTTTACCCGGTCCCCTTTCCTCTCCCCCGTTTTCCAATATGCGCAAGACGAAAGATCCCTCCAGAAGTTTTTTTTTTTTTCCTTTTTTCTAATTTTACCTGTTATTCTCAAACGTGGATCCAGTGCTGGATCCCTCCGCGATCGCTCATAGCGAAAGTTGTTCCTCTTCAACGCTGAGTTTCTTTCCTTCCCTTTCCCTTTGTGCGACTCTCAATTTGTATTGCTGATGCTCGTTTTTTTTATTTTGAAGAGCTGGCGAGTCTTCCTTCTTTAACCGATGCCTGTTTTTCCCCGTCATTTTTTTTTTATGGTCTGTTTTGTTCCACTCCCATCTTTCCCCTTGAGGATACGTTTTGCCGTCGGATCGGAGGTGGCGTTTTTCTGTAATCGTCCCCACTCTGCCGCGTTTCCTATGAGACATTTTGCCTGTTACTTCCTGATCACGGTCGCACTCTTCCTTTTCTTTCGTCCTCGACCTCTTCTTTTTTCCTTCGCGACGTTTTTTTTCTCCCCGATCCCGTGGCTTCAGCTCCTATCGAGGCATGCCTCCGTGCTCCGCTCTTAGTGCGGTCCGCGGGCTGACCCGGTCATGTCGTGGTACTCTGACCCTGGTTTTGTGACCCCATGAAGCCCCCCTTCCCCCATTTGTCCGCCCTTTTTTTTCGTTCTCCTTTTGCCCTGTGGTTGTTACTATGAAGTATTGGGTAAAGTAGTGTTTTTCCCTCAAGATTTTTCTCTCCGCACGGCGTGCCGGGGCATGTTGCAGGGTCCTTTGATTTTTTTCTCGTTTTCAGATGTTTTCCAGCGTTCCCTTCTCTTACCAGACTGATCCCTCCTTCCGTTCCCTAACTTAGTACTACAAGAGTCTCGCTGCTGCTTTTGGGTCTTTTGTCAGTTCTTTTTCTCCGTGCCCAGAGACTGGTCTTTTCTTTGGCGGATATTAGGGACGGATTTCTTTTGTCCTTCTCCCGATTCATTTCCTCCTACCCTTGCGGTGCACTATTATCAGCCGTTCGATCCGGGGTTGGACGCTTGAGCTTGCCCGTTCCGATGCGCACTTAGCGTTCCTTTTTTTCTCCTTCCCAACTCCTCTTTTTTCCCCCTTTGGTTTTTGTTTGGATTTTTTATGCTGGTCCCACATTCCTATCTTCCTCAAAGCGTTCGCGGGCGGCTACGCCATTGCCTGTCGTTTTCCTTTCCTGGATGATACCCTTATCAGCAAACCTTCTTCGACGGTCATCATCAGCAGCTGGAAACAAACTGCAGTCCGCTTTAGGATATTCCTTTTTCTCTTTTCTCGTTCTCGGGAAGCCGTGCTTCTCCTCGAGACTGGATGTCGTTTCTTTGCTGAACTTTCCGCATCGCGCGTCGCCCACGCCTGACCCCTGCCTATCTTCGTTCGATAAGAGGAGTTTTCTCGATGTCTCTTTCTCCCGTCCGGTAAGCTTCCCGGGAAGCTTTTGTTCTCTATCGATCGTGCATCTCAACCACTACGAAGCGTAGGCGAGTGCTGCCGATGGGTGTTTTTCTTTTGAACGAATTCTTTTTTTCTCTAATCCTCTTGTGTTTTTTCCGATTCGTCAAACTTCCTCTTATTCCTGACCGGCGGCTCTTTTCCTCGCCGCGCTTCGTATGTCCTTTCCGAGCTCTTTCGACACCCTATGATCTATCCCCCTTGCGCGTTCTGACGGCGAGTTTTGCGCGTGTCAGCCTCCCGTACGTTTTCAATAATCAGCCCTTTTTCCCGCCTCCGTCCCCTCCGTTTATTCTGTTCTTTCTCTTTTCCAATGCTTTTTAGATCTTTGACGCTTCTGTTTCAGAATAAACGATTTTTCCTCCTCCGTTTCTGGACTATATGGGTTTTTTGATCATATGTTACTGACTTCCTCTTTTTCCCCGTCTAATATAATCCTCGACCTGCCGTTCTTTGCTTTTCAGTGCTGATTTTTTCTAGTCTTCCCTTTCTTTCCTTTTTTATTCATACGACGCTTTTGACGATGCTCTTCGGCGCTGCTTTTATCTCCCTTATTCGTCACGCTTTCCCTTTCCTGTCTACTACATAAATTTTCAAGACTCCACCACTCCCGACTTTTTTCTCCCATGTGTAGTTGGGAAGGGAGGTCTTACCGGACCGATCTCATCGGGATCGTTTCCGCTCCCCCTCGTCTATTCCCGTCTTTCTTTTCATGCTGTGCTCACCGCATTTTCCAGTTCTTTTCCTGGGCCCGGCATGTCTTCGTTCCCTCCCGTCCATTTTCCGTGTTTTTACCTCGACTTTACACTCACCAGTCTTGTGTGATTAGATTTACGGCGGCAGCCCAAAGCGCTTTTAGTTCAGTTCCCCTCTTTGTTTAGTTCGTTATGCGGCCGTCTGGTCTCTTTTTTCTTAGAAACTCAAGCCGTGCCCTTCTTCCTTCCAGCTTCTCGACTTCCCGCCTTTCATCAATTGTCTCTCTCTGACTGATCTTTCTATCGGATCGGTGACCCCCCCCAACACCTCTTTTTTTTCCTCCCCCAAACGTAATTCCTCAAGATCTACTTAACACCCCCCAAGAGCAACGAGAGAGTGCAGGCCGGGCCTTTTTTTCCATGCCTTATCTTGTTTCCCTTTTTCACTCGGTTTTCATGTCGGGATTTAGAAGACATACGCTGAACGGTGTAGCCGCTCGTAACGGCACGAAGCTCTTCACTTCTCCTGCAACTCCTTCTTTTCTTTTTCTTGTCGTGGGTCTTGTATATTAGATCTATGCCAAGTCGGCTGCTTCGGAGCTAGCGCGCCATCCCCCCTGTTGATGAGTTTCTCGGAATTCGGCCGCATTCTCATGGGCCAAGATGTCTTGCTTTTTTTCCTAACGGTTCTTCCACCTTCCGATCCCGCTTTCAAGTTGCCTGTCACCGTCACCGTCTTAGTGTCCCACCTTATGCGTGACTTCTATCCCGTATTTCTTCCTACCTCCCCCTCTGAAGTCTTTGACGTCGCTTATTCGCGGTTAGCATCACTATTTGTCTCCCATTTCCTCTTTTGTACGAGCCAACTCCTTATTGAAAGCTAATTGCTTTTGAACCCTTTTGTCTGCTTTTCTCGGGGTTACGACATTATGCCCCCGTTTTTTATTCCTGGAACTTTACCTCTCCTTTCATAGGCCGTCTGCTTTTTTCGCTGTCTTTTAGGGGTCGTAATATGACTTTACTTTTTTTCTCGTAGGACTTTCGGACACTTATTTTTTATCCCTTTGGTTCCTCGTTCGTGGCTGCATCGACTATCCCAGCCAGTTGTAGCTCCTCACCTTCGGCACTCTCCCGATCTGAAAATTTTTACCTTTCTTTTTCCAAAGGACTCTTCCTTTACTTCGCCCGCCCTCTGCGTTTGGTCTTCTTCCTTCTTCCCTCTTCCTGACGATTGTAGGTTTCTGGCAGCCCTACTCTTGTGCTTGGTGCTGTGACCTGATGGATGAATCATTCGTCTTTCTTTATGTACCACGCCGGATCACCAAGCGGCTGTCTTTTGCTCCTTTCCCGTTCCAGTGATGGGTGCCTTGTATACCTGTTTTCTTGGCTTTATTTCCCGTCTCCGAAACGCACGTTCGCGGGCCGTCTCCCTAGGGGGTGTTGGTTACTCGCTTCGTTGCAGTTATTTCTTTCATAAACCTCGGGAACTGCTCTCGTCTCGAGCCTCCGGTTTATCCTTGGAACCCCATCCTCTTTTTTTGTTTGATGTTTTTCCGTAAAAGTTGCACATGTTCGCCTTCCGACCGAAAAGTTTTCCTATCCTTCCTTGTTCCCCCCGTTCCGCCGATGTTTGTAGATCTTTATCACCACGGTTTTTACTCCCTCCTCCGATGCCGCCTGATCACCATGGCATACCCGTGCTATTTTTTTTTTTTCTTTCTCTCCAATCCATTCCCTCCTGCTGCTTTCTGCCTTATTTCTTCTCTTAATCTTTTTCAGCTGCTTCGCATAGTCCCGCGCGTTCTGCGCTGTATTGATTATTGGTGGACTCTTCTTTCCCACAGTAACCTGGATTGCTTCCTTAGCCTGCGGCAATTCTCTCCTGGAAATTCTTGATGTTTTCGTGACTCTTCCTCTTCCTCTTTTTTCTTTTAACTCACACCTCAGAAGTCATTTTTGTCCCCTGCCAACTGTGCATTTTTCCCGACCGCCCCGTAATGCGTCTCTTCTGCGGCACATAAAGCCTTCACTTTCGAGGAAGCAGCCCGGTTATGTTAGCTTAGCGCTGTATTACTCCCCACGTAGTGCCTTTTTCCTGCTCATCACCTTAAGGAGACTTTCTCCTGGGTCTCGTGATAAAATCTCCTTGCCCTTCCTTAATCCCCCCCTTTATTTTTAATTTGTTTTTTTCTTTGGCCGTCGATGCACGTCTCGCGGCTCTTGTTGTGTCATCTTCTGATAACATGGGTGCAGCGCCTCCTTTTCTCCATCCGTCCTGCCTCGTTCCTGATTACCCATCTTGGATTGTTCCTTTTCTCTCTCCTTTTCCTCTTCTTTTTTTTTCCTCACTCTTCTTTTTCCCATCCCCCTTGCCTTTGTTGTAGCTTCTCCTCCTTTCCCTTCAGTTGATGGTGGCGGTCTCGCCGGCGGCAGGGCTCACGCGGCGTCGTTTTTCCCCCTGGTTTGCGAAACAGCTTCCAACAACGAGAGCGAATACGGGCAGAGACGGCGCGCTTCGATTAGCGGCCCCTCCTGTTCTCCTTTTTCTGGAGCGAATTCTTTTTCCAGTATTCTTAATTGTCTTTCTCCCCCTTCATTCTGTCTAATGAGGATGAGCGTTATCTCACTTTGCAGTAAGTTAGATGCAGCGCTGATCTCCTAGCATCCCGGTGCCCTCTTTCCGACCCTGCGTATTCTGCTCTCTTTCTCTTCAAACGCACTTCTTTTTTCTCTCTTCTGCCTTAAATCTTCCTCACCCCACGCTGTCTCTTTTTCCCCCCCCCGAGGGCCGACCCCCTGGGAAGTCGCATGTAACGCACCTTCCTCTCTTTCTTGGATAGATTCCGCAGGCGGTTCTCTCAATCCAGGGACTTTGTCGTTGGCCTGAGTTTCTTCCTCGTGAAAGACCGCGCTTTCCACGCGCGTTCTAGTTTCTTTCCCTTCCTTCATTGAGATTTGGATTTGCCTTCGAAATCGATTGACCATTTTTTTTGGCCCTTTCCTTCTCTCCTTGCGCTCGATCCCGGCTCGCTTCCTTTTTTCGTGCTCTGATCTCTACAGAAAGTAAAGTCTGGCCAGATTCCTTTTCCCCTCTTTCTGCCGTTTCTTTTTTGCCCTTTTCGCTGTCGTCAACCTAAAAAAGATCGAATTGGTCGCTATACCTTTGCTTTCTTTAAGATTCTTTTTCTTTTTTTGCAGGTTATGAGCTCAGCACGAAGCGTGGATAGAAACAGTGTCCCTCCGTCCTTTCTTCACGTGCAGTTTTCTTTCCTCCCCGGTCCGAAGTACAGCAGTTCATAAGTCCCTTCGAAACACGGCCCACACAGTTGTTTCCCGTCTTTCTGCTCGCTTTCTTCATCCAGGCATCTAATGATGCCTCAGGCTTCAACCGGCCTTTAATGCTCATGAATTGACCCCCTCAACCTTTCAACTCGTCCCCTTCTTTCAACCGTGTTGTGTCCTGTCCAAAGGACGGAGCCACCGCCCGCGTCTAACGAGCTTTTGTCGGAAATCCAAGTTTTTCAACGTCCATTTTCCGCACTTTACCCACTTTCTTTTTCTTTTTTTTTTAGTTGGCAGCCCCAGGCTTTCTTTCTGACCCATTCTGTGCTCAATTCGTTTTATTGCCCACGTACCTCTCCCCCTTCATTGATTCAACGGTGAAGTTTCCCCGGCCATTTGGTCTTTGACGCTGTTCCCCCCTTTGTCGCCCCGAAAGCCAGCGCCTTCCCTACCCGCCGCCTTTTCCGTATTTTGATTTTTTTTTTTTTTTGGTCAATCCCTTTTCCTCCCCCCTTCTGCTAATTAAGGTCTTAGTTCCCGACGCTGATATATGCGCTCAAGTTGGAAATCTAACTGCTCTTTTACTTCAACCTTAGTTTGGTTCTTCCTCTTATATTCTGCTCGGCCGCTTCCCTTTAGCGGACTTCCCCCCCCATTTTTACCCAAGTATTATTTTTCTTTAACTCTTCCGCATCTTTATGTCGTTTTTGATTCTCAATGTAGTGTTCGTGCGGTTTATCCGCTTTTAGTCGGGATCGTTTAGGTGAGGGGACAATTCTTTTTATCGTTCCATACTCGCTCCCCTCTTTTTTTTGACCATCGGTCAATGTCTGTCCTTTCTTTCGTTAAATCGCGGCTTCCTTGCTTCTCTCTTCCCCCCTCCTCCTTTCCCTGCCGACGCGTCTCAGCGACCAGCCATGATCCCCTGGCCCCCTAAGATTATCCCTTTGCCTCTCCGTGCCCGACGCCTTCTCCCCCCTCTTCCTCCCCCCTCAGGTTTGGGGGGTGTTTGGGGGGCCCCGTGTCGTCTTTTTCTTTCAAGTCACCCCCTTGCTCACGGTTTACACCATGTACCACAGCACTCTTACATCTCCTCTCGGCCCGTGCTGCACGGAACTTCCCGCTTTTCCCGTGGTTGTCATGTCTGATTTGAAACCTTTTTTTTTTACCACAGCTCCTGTTTTCTGTTTCAGAGCCCTTCTTCTCCCCTTATTTTTTTTGGACAGCGGAGTCTTCTTTCTATTCTGACTTCCCTCTCCTTTTTAGTAGTGCTCGTCCTTACCCCTTTCTGATCCATCGACTCCCCCCCGTCTCTTTTTCCACGAGGACGCTGTTTTCCCCTTTTTTTTTTTTTTTCTTTCTTTTTGTACTTTTCTCCCTTTAGATCTCGCAAATTTTTCTTTGCGTTGTTTTTTTGGAAGATCTCTGGCCGGCTGTGACGGTTTTCATGCGCACGATCCATGCCTATGTTCCCTCTTGAAGCAACTCCTTCGTGATCCCGGGGCCCTGGAAGCGTTCGCTGAACACGTCTCTTTGCTTTCGCTTCCGTCCTACCCTACCCTCCCCTTCAGCGTCGTTGTTCGTTGCGTTGGTGAACTCCATTCTTGTGTCCCTTTTCCAGTCTGCGAAGCTTTTCCGAGGACTTACTCCGTTTTCCTCCCGGAGATCTCGTACGGATGTCTTCACGCAATTCAGCTCCAATTATCTAGCCGTTAATCAGCTCACTGAAACTCCTTTAGGCTCTTCGTCTTATTTGAGGTTTGTCTCGGTTTTTTCGGGTGAAGCCGTTACCGTATGATCCTTTAAGCCTTTCTTCTGCGAAGAGGGCGTTTTATTCCCCTCTCAACTCAACTCGGCGAATCTTAGTTTTCCCCTTCTTACCCAGTTCGTCGGCGTCCAAAGTTGGATGATTTCTCCTCTTGTTCCTTGTACCTCTCGCCGGTCAGTCAAACATCCTCTCCATTCTCATTTGGGTAGTGGTCAGATCGTCCATACGAAGCGTTAAGCGGAGAGCTTTCCTCTGAGCTTTTTGTGACCATTGTTGGTCCCCTCTT
>Ga0179593_1340985_pt1 | contig 11781 bp, 16 predicted proteins | sample CZODoug2_1_08_16_FD_185931 | JGI IMG/M metagenome (GOLD analysis project Ga0179593, IMG submission 185931) | Vadose zone soil fungal communities from Angelo Coast Range Reserve, California, USA - CZODoug2_1_08_16fungal (PacBio error correction) | ecosystem: Environmental > Terrestrial > Soil >... | reverse complement strand
GGGCTCTTCCTCTCCGGGGAAACGCGCTTTGCTTGGAGGATAGCTTGACGTGAGGCCCCTGGTTGCTTGGCCAGTCTTTTTTTTTTTCGGGTTCCTAGTTTTTTCCTTGACCCGGTTATACGCGTTTACGCCGTAACTCCGCACGGATTTTGCCTTTGCGCTTTTCTGAGCTTCTCGGCGTTCCTTCTTTTTAACTCCCATTATAGGGTGATACGGCCCAAGAGCCCTCCCTCTGCTTTTTCCCTCCCGCCTCTTACCCTAAAGTTCTTCCATCTTCCCTTTCGTTTCCCTTGCCGCGTCCGTAGTGACGGCGTTCTTCCCCTCATGGATCGCGCGGCATTTTTCTTCAAATTCGGCGTACTCCCGGTCTTCCCCCTCTTTTGAGATCGCTCTTTAGAGAGGTTGACCCTCGCTGTTCACTCGGAGCCCTCCCCGATGATTCCCGGTTGCATTCTTTCCCCCCACCCTGGGGCAGCTGCACATTGTTCTCCCTTCCTCTGAATATGTTCTTTTACCCCCGCCACTTTGACTTGTGGGATTTTCCCGTCCCTGAGCTAGTCGAGGGTCATTCCAATATTCTTCCGTTGGAACGCCGCCTCGCGTCTTCCAAGTTTCGGGTTCTCCCCCCCAATAATTGCCCCATTGATCGCGTAAATGGTCCCCGTCGTCTGAATTCCGCGAACTGTCCCCCCCCAAAAAATGGGCTTATATGTAGTTACTGACAGATTTTTATCGGTAGGGGCCCCACCGTTAGACCCCGATTCTTGGTAGGTCCTCCAATTATTTCGCGACAGCATCCCCCACCCAGTCAGGATGTTTTTTTCCTTGTTTGTCCCCCTCAAGCACCACCTGGTCAAGGTCGTTAGTGGGTGCCCCGTCTGCCTGCGATATGCCCACCCGATTCTTCCCCCCCTCTTAGAGATAAGGTTTTTCTCCTCAGCCCATAGGATTTCTAAGTTTTTTTCTTTACGGCTCTTGCCCCGTCTCTTCTTCTTTAGGCTTTTTTCAACCGCGTGTCCTTTGATTGTCAACAATTTCGTTCTTTTCCCACCCCGCCGTGCATCTTTGTTTTTTCCCCCTATTTGCCCCTTCTCTTCCACTGTGCGTTGGCATGCATCTGAAATTCTCCGTATCTTTTTTTTTTAGTTGTTCCTCTCCCCCCACGTATTAACGACTTGTTTTCTTTTTCACCCCGTTCCTCCTACTCCGTTAACGTGTACAACGGATGTCGTCCCTTTCAGTTTCGTTTTCTGCCAAGCCTCACAACCCCTGCAAGGCGGTACCACCTGCAGCTTCGCTTTCAAAATTTGCCCGGATGTTTTTGCGGCCCTTACAGATAGAGTTCCCCCTTATCAACTCTACCGACTGTTTGGGCCAATTGCAGCCCACTGCTGACTTTAAGTTTTTTTTTTCCTTGTGTTTTTCCCCAGTTCTCAGAGTCGTCCACTGGTTCGTCCCCCCACTTTAATTGTCTGACCTATAGCCAACTAAAATGCACCCAGGCCGTGATGTTCCTTTCAGACCCCACTTGGGTGTTCGATAATTATACCACCTTCTCCGTGAGTTGGCCAGTTTGGGACATCGCGACCCAAATACCACACTCTTTTATTGGGGCATCGGTTTTTGGTGCGAAAAAGCCGCCTTGACCCCCCCTTTCTCCCTGGCTCCCCCAATCCCCCCTCGACTTCCCCCCTCTTTGAAAGATTGCTCCTACTTAAACCCCTCCTGCCGCTTAGACGTTGCCTTTTTCGTGGTGGGGCGGGTGCTTGCCATGGGATTCAATCCGGTTTTAATGTTTCAGACCCTTCCGTCGCTCCCCCCCAGAGAACCCGCCCCTTCCTCCCTCACTGCCCTGGCCCCAACAAGTCCCCCCATTGCATGCTCACGCTTTTTTCCAATTTCCCCTTCCACCAGCGGTAACACCCCCTTCCAGTCTGATGGCCCCCCTTCGGCCCCGGTGCGTGGTTCCCTCTTTTTGCGATCTTATGCTTCACGACGTGTTATGACCTGTCCCCTCCCCACAACCCAGTATCCCCCCCAGGTCACGCTTCTCGTAGGCCCCCCCATTTTTGAGTCGAGCTCCGTCCCTTGCGCCTCTCCCCGTTCGACCTGCGGCGTGACCGCCGGTCCGGGTTGGATTGCCTTGCTGGCCGAGGTCTCTTTGCCCTGCGACATCGTTGTTTTTACTCTTTGTTTCCGACGGCCTCACACCCCCGCCCTTACCCTTCCTTGTCAGCTCACGCATGTACGTCCCCCCAAGACGGCGTTCTCTTTTTCCAACTTTGGCCGTCCTAACGTTTTCGGGTGACACTTAGTCCGGTACTTTGATCCATTTTTTGCGCGCCGCTCGGTGCGCATCCTTTCAACTCTTCTTCCAAGGGGTTCTAACTCATTCTGCGCGCCAAATTCCCTGTTCCACGGGTTAAGCCCGACCATCATCTCCCACCCCCCCACCAATAAGCGAAAAACAACTTTTCCTGGGTCGCCAAAACTTATCCCTCCGATTTGGGCAGGGCCCCATTCCCCTCTTGGGCCCCAAGAGCAAAGACCTCCAAATATAACCCCCTTTCCAATTCCACCCACTACCTGCAAAAAAAACTTTTTTCCCCCCCTTCTTCTGCACCCCACCGCTCGCCCCTCTACGGTCGCTGTTTCCTTAAGTTGCCCTTTATTACTGTCCCGCTTTCCCAAAAATTCCCAACAGCGTCCCTCCCCCCTTGCCTCTCCTGGTCCATTCGTTTTTGGTCCAAATGAGATGTGCGTCGCGGGGTCTGCGGCTCCTCCTCGGTTTACCTGGCTTCGCTTGGTCATTGATGGGGTGAGTTTGGGATCTGGTCGCATATTCTTTTAGCAAACCAGGTGTTTCCTTTTTTAACAATGGTCGGCTCGAGTTGTGATGTCGTGAGAATTTTTTTTCTTCGATGCCCCTCTTCGAGTTTGCTTTTTCCCGTTTCGAAAAATCGTACGGCTCTCCCTCCTCTACCTGTTACCCCCCCCCACGCCTACCTCCTCTTGCTGAGAGGTAGTTTTCCGCGGGTCTCTTCCCCCCCCTTTTGGCGACGCCTTTCTATTTTTGCCCCAACTTTTCCCGTTTCCCTCCCGTTCGGTTTTCTCCAACGTTCCTCTTCTCTGAACCGCTTTCTTTGCTCCCCACCATTTCTCCCGGGATGGATGATCTTGATCCACTTATTTTGATGGGCTTGCCTCCCGCTTAAGTGGTGTACAGCTTCGTCGGCCTTTTGTCTTCGTTTCATTCTCTGTCTGGCGATTCATTGTGCCCTCCCCACGAGGCAAGACGGCGTGCGGATCATGCCCCCCCCCGCTCGGTGTGATTCCAAGAGTCCCCCGAATCTTGTACCTTTCCTTTCCTGCAAGGGAGCGTGGCCACAGCTCCCACTCCTTTTTTTTTTTTTTTTTCACCTATCGCGTTCGAGAGTGATTAGCCCAACCGGACATGCTTTCCTCCTTTCTTGTGCCCCAAGATTTCCTTTTTTTTATACAGGGTATCACGCGGCAAAGTAAAAATCACGTTTCACCCCATTCGACGATTGGGCGGCCCTTACATCGGTAGTATGCGTTTGTTTTTTACCAACCAGATCTCAAGTGGACCCCCATCCTTTCCCAAGTTTCAAAGTGACACCGACCTGGCTAGTTATGTTTGCACTTTTTCAGACCCGACTACCCTCCTGCTGTACTGTTTTCTTGGAATTACCCTGGACATCGAACATCGCCTTTTTTTTCCCCCGCAACCACTTCTATTTTAATTCTGTCTCTTTGGACACATTTGACGGAGGCCCTTTGACGAGTTATTGGTTTTGCTCCGCAAGTCCTCCCTTTTCCCATGGCCCTCTCCTATGTCTTCTCCCATTCCTCCTTTTTTGAGAAGTATAGACATCTGCTGTGCTGCACATAACTCTTTGTCCTTCCCTTTTGTATTGGCTTTCCCCTTCCAGCTGAAGATCCTTCTTCCACAGCTTCCCTGCGTGCGGTAATTTTTCATGTTCTTTTTTCTTCCTTGTCAAGCAACCTTTGATGCTTTACTCGTTAAGTCGGTTAAAAAATGTTGTCCGCTTTTGGGCCCCCCCCCCCCCTTGATGTCATGTGAGACTCTTTTGTAAAGAACCTTCCTTTTTCAAGTAAGATCCCCCTTTGATTCTCTTGTTCCGCTATTCCCCCTTTTCTCGTTTGAAGGAGTGCGTCCCGTGGTTACGATCCTTTGACTTCCCCTGTGTTTTTTGTCCTGTGCATTGCTTTTTGATACCCTTCTTTCCCTCTTTCTGCTGCGGCATTTTCTAGTGAGCTCCCCCCCATTTGGGCCCGGTTCGGCGTCTTTTCAATGGTTTTTGGTCTCGTTGTACCCGATTTGTCTGTTTGATCACTCATTTCTCATGGCCGGTGTCCCCCCCATCTTGTGTTTTTCTGACCTCCCACTCTCTCGGGTCGGGAAACACCGGTCCCTCGTTGCTGCGATGTTTTTCGTATTCGAGCGTGCTCTAGGAGCCCACGAGACCACGCGCTCTTTTTTCTTCAGCAACTGCCTCCCCCGATTTTTTTGAAGTGCTCACGTGTTTCCCCGCGTCATTCACTGGGGTTTTTTTTTGACTTAAACCCCCATTTCTCCCTCCCTCCTCTTTCTTTACCACGACTTTCCTCTTTCCTCTGCTCGTCTCCCCCCTTCCGTCCGACACCCAACCCCCCTTTTTGGCACGTGGTTCTCTTCACGACAGCCGTTCCTCGGTTGTTTTGGGTAACTCCCCCTCCGTGAGGCGCCTTTTTTTTCTCGGCGCCGATTACCCTTTTTTTATTCCCCCCTTGATTTTTGGAAGCTTCGTCCCTCCTCTCTGTGTAGTTCTTGCCGATCGGTGCCAGTTCTCACTTCCAGTGCCCCTTTCCTTGATGGTTTGTTTTCGGTCTTTGCTGTGGTTCCTTTTCCTCCCCCTGACAGGAAGCTGTCTACTGCATACCCCCCCCAAGACCCCTCCTATCTTTTCATATCAGGACAAACTTTGTTCTTGAGAACGGGGCCGGTCTTGCGTTTGCCGGTCCGGTTTTACAACTTACCTCACACCGGCGTTTAGCGAGTCGTGTTTGCTAACCTGAAGGGTTGACTTTTTTCCCCTCTTTCTCGGAGGACGTGATTACTCTCCGCCCCCGTTCGCTTTTTTTCCTGTCTTTTTTTTCCGCTTGGCCTTCTTTCCATTTCGTTTGGCTCTCTGCGTTTACTTTTTGCTTCCTTTTCGGATTGGTGCGTGTTTGGGCGTAGCGGCGCTGCTGGCTTTTTGTTTTTTGATTTTTGGTCCCCCCCCAAAGACAAATTTTTTTCCTTTAATTCCCACCTTGTCTTGCGCGTTTTTGTTTTCTTCCTTAAATGGACTGAGTTCCTACTTTCCACTTGCCACTGTTCCTGTTCTTCCTTTTTTTTGTCGTGCTTTTGGTCCCTGCGGGGCTACCCGATCCCTGTTATTTTTCTGGACCCTGCGCGATTCCGCCAAGCGGTGGGAATTTAGCGCGGTCGCCTCGGCTGCCAAAGGCTTCTTTTTTATTCTTCCCCTCCTCTTTTTTCTTCCATTCTCGGCGAGCGAAATTTGGGCGGATCACTTCCCCATGTTTCCCCCCGCTCGTCCTGGGTGGAGGTCTTCCCATCCGCCTTACTGCCATCCCTTTCCCCCAGGGTTCCGCCCGTATTTTTCCGATTTTCGGTTCGGTTTGCGCGCGTTAGTTGTTTGCCGCATTGGTGTTGCAGGCTTGGAGACCCCCTTTCGACTTCGCAAAATTTTTTGCGACTTGTTTGGGCGTGGTTATGTCGACTTTTTTAACAAAGCGGCTCCTGATCGGCGTTGGATTCTGATTCTGCCTTGTTGTCAGCTTCGTTTTCCCGTTTTCCCCCCTGCAGCTGCTCCCCTTTTACGACCTGCCCTTGCAGCCCATCTTGGCTTACAGTGTTTCATGCGCACAGCTGGTCGATTTCGTTTTTTTCTTGGATGAGGGATTCGTTTCCCCGCGTCAGCGTTTTTGCCTTTCAGCGCCTCGCGCCAAGTTTATCGTGTTCTTTGGTCGTGCCTCAGTGACTCCCCTTTGAACGTCCGCCTTTTTCTTCCCTCTCCTTCGACGGTTTTTTCCTTTAGTAAATACTCCAACGTACGCTGCCTTCCTTGACACTTCCTCTCGTTGACAAACCTGAACTCACGTTCCTCCTTTTTTTTTTTTCTTGTTTCTTTCCCAACCCCTGCTAGCATTGTTTCGTTTTTACCCTCGAGGCTTTTTTTTAAGGCCCGTGCACCCCAGTTAATTCCTTTTCCATCTTCTCCCCCAGTTTTTTTTAGTTTTTAACCCTTTCCCTTTTGTTGTGAAGGGGGTTTTTTTTGCCCCTTGGTTTGACAACCTCTTTGTTTTTTTTTCACGTGTACTTCTTTTTTATGTTTTTCCTTTTTGTTTTGAAATTGGCTTTGGGTTTTTTGTTCTGCAAACACACCCATTCGTTCTATCTCATTCTTTCTTGTTGGAACCGCTCCCGGTTCCATTGTGTTAGTTCTCTCCAGTTTCATGCCTCAGTCGGACCTGTTTGGGGCCCCCTTGCCACCGAGCCCACTCTCTTTGGTGGGCTGTCCCTCTCAATACTTCTCCCCTCCATGATGATTTCCGTTTTATAATTGGGCCCCGATCGCTCACTTTTTGTCAACAGCGCCTTGTTTCACCTTGGCCCACATTACATTCTGGTTTTTTTTTTCGATTGTTTCCCTGAGTTGGTTCCTTTTTTGACATTTGTTTTCCCTTTTTTGTTGCCTATTCGGCATTCCATATTCTGCCACACAAAACGAATCGCGTTTTTCTGCGGTCTGCTCCCCAGTGGCATCACCAGTTTTTTTTTTGGGTTTTGGTGTCTTCTTTTGACCTGTCGTCAACTCCCCATCTTTTCTCTGTACAAGTCCCGTTTTTTCTGTTTTCGACCCCTATGGTCGTTGCTAACACTTGATCTCCTTTGTTTTCCCATCCTTTTTTCCCTTTTTTCTCCTGGGGAGGGCTTGCCTGTACTAGGTACTTGGTTTTTTTTGTTTTGCGTTCTATGTTTCGATCCTTTCGGCTTTGTTTCCTTCGGAACTTGCTTTCCGATATTTATGACCTTCGCCCCCTTCGAGCCTTGTTGTCGGTTTTTTTTTTGGATTCCCCCCCTTTTCACCGGTTTTGCGATTTCTCCCCTCTTTTACCCCATGCCTCAGCGACACGAAACCACCCCTGTCTCTTGCTGTTTGTTCCCGATTTAGGGCTCGCTTGTCCCCCCCGGGAGGTCGAAGGTAAGGTTCCACTGAATCTCTTTAAGTCGTTCCTGTGAGTTTACTTTCGTTCATCACTTTGCTTGCTGGCAGGGAAGCTCGCTCCGACTCCCCGGTGTTTTTGGTGTTGGCAGATTTGGAGAACACTCGATTTTTTTTTTTCCCTGCGTTTCTTTGGTTTTGTTTTTTTCGTCTACACCCCTCTTTCTTCTGCGTTGCGCGTCTCGCACCGCGTGGGACGGTGCGGAATTCATATCGGTGCCGTCTGTTGGAGGTCACTACGTCTTCAACCTAAATTCCCTTCCCCCCCTCTGCGTTTTTTGGTTGTCAAAGCTCATTTTTTTTCCTCGTCTTTTTTTGCGATCCCGTTTGTCCTTTTTTATCGCCATTATTGTCCTTCCTCCGTTTGGTGTTTTGTTCTCTTTGGGCCGCTAGTTCCTTTTTTCTTGTTTTTTTGTCTTTCTCTTGATGGGCCCGGTTTTTTTTATGAAATCGCTTTTTTTTGGGACTTCGCCTGCGCGGACTTTATTCTTTTTTGGATTATGTCGACCCTCTTGCTGTCTTGTATACGCCCCGTCTTTTCCTGCTGTCACGCGTCGATTTCCCTCGTCTTGCGCCATCTCATAAGGTTTTTTTTTGACGTTGGTAGAAGTTGTTTCTGTCTCTCTGCGTTAAAGTTTATTCGAATCTGCCCCCTCGGTGCGCGGCGAGTAGTATCGTTGTTCGATCCCAGATGGAAAGTCTTTTTTGCCTGCTGTTGGTCCCCGTCCTTCTTTTTTTTTTTTTCCCCGTTTGCGGATGCGGTTTTTTAGCTGACGGTGACCCCCGGTTCGCGTGTCCCGACCCTCCCCTGCGATGTTTCGTTGTTTTCATCGGCCCGGGCATTTGCTTGTATTTTTTCTCGCTTCTTTGTCGTTTCGTGCCTCTGGTTTAACGGTGTTTTTGGATCTTTTCCCCGCCCTTTCGCGCTTTTTTTTTTCCATTTCACCTTTGGGTTCACTTTGCATATTCATCTCCAAGCTCGCCTTTAACACTTAATTTTTCGTTTTTTTTTTGGGCGCTCTTTTCCTGGCCCCGGCCCCTCGGATGTTTTGTTACACTTGTACCCCCAAACCCCCCCCGCGGGGATTCTCTTTTTTTTTTTTACCAAGACGGTTTCCCGTTCCCCCCCGGCTGTGGGTACTCGGCTTTTTCCCCTCATGTAGGTTCGATCTTCGTGAGGATTTCGCGTCTTCCTCCGCCCACGCCCCAGCTCGTTTTTTGGTGCATTTCGGTTGGAGGACTGACCGTTCCTACCAGTTTCATGTGCTTTTTCTTTTCTAGCTTTTGTTTCCGTTCTGCAAGGATTTCTGGGTTTCCTTTCTTTTTTTCGCGCTTTTTGTTTTTTCTTTTCGTTCCCCCCAGATCCTTTTTCTTCGTCCTGCCCCTTTCTTGTCTACTCCCTCGGATAAAACTTTCTATTTGCTTTTACGTTTACCGGAAATCAGTGTATTTTGCAACATCGTTCCCCCCGACTTACTTGCTGTTGTTTTGCCTGTCCCCCGACAGGTAGGCTTTTTGTTTTGCCCCTCCCTTTGACCCATCGTTCTCCCAGGTTTTTGTCCCTCTTGATTCTTCGCTTATCTTCTGGCGATTTTCCAACTTATTACTATTTTTTTTTGCCCAACCCCTCGTCTCTTTGCCTCCCCGGACTCCCCACGGCTTGTCCCAGACTTTCCGGTTTTTTGCCAAGTTTTTGCACCCCACAAAAAGCCCCGGGTCTCACCTTGCCTTTCTTCGAGGGCCCCCCTCGTACTTTTGGGCACTCGCTTCCTCCATTCTCGCCGTCGCACCAAATTGAAGCATTTTGGTTTCATTGATTGCCCCTTTTGATTTCCTCTTCCCCCCCCTTTTTAGCCCCCAACCTTTTTGTGGAGTTCAGTTGTTCCGTCCCCCGCCAATTAGAGTTCGCGGACTCAAGCGGTCTTGGTTGAGGCTTTTAGCACCTATTTCCAAGATCCTCTTTACCCCAAGTTTCGATCATTTTTGCCGGTATAATTCTACTCCATTACATGGAGGAAATTGGGTAAGGGGTGATTATCCAAATTCCCCCCCCAAACCTCTTCGTGCGTTTTGTCTTCTTTATGGCGGAGCTTGTCCCCACGTCCCCTTTCTGCTTTTTGAACTTTGTTACCACATTCATCGATTTCCGTCCCTCGTGCCTTCCTCTATGAGCTTTCCCCCCCCAACCCTGCTGTCTTGCCGAGCGTCTTTTAAGGTTTTTGTTGCCGTTTGAATTTTTTTTCGTTTCTGAACTTTCCTTTTTTTTCCAGTTTACCCCCTCCGCGTTTGGGTTTTTTAATTTTTTTTGATCGCTTTTCGGCAAATTTCGCCATCACCCCAACACTTTCCGTTCCCCTTTCATTTTCCCCCCCTTTCAACTGACCCCCTTTTGCGTAGGAACCCCTTAAGTTTTTTTCTGGGTAACCCAACTCGGCCATTTCGTGTGATGTCCCGTTTTTTTGTTTTAGGGGCTTCTTTCCCCGCCGGTCCCCAATTTTCCTCCCTTGTCCCTGGATTCTCCTATAGGGAAATTGATTAACCCCTCCCCCCAATGCACCAGTTTACAGTTCTTTTGTCCTCCATGGGGCGATGCGCGGTCCCTGCCTCCGGGGGCTTCGTCTTCTGTTTTTTTCGTTCCCCGCTAATAACCTCCTGGTATGCTTTTTCTTTTGTTGTCGAGGGGCCGGGCTGGCCGCAATTCCAGGGTCCGAACCCTCTGGCGTCGCCGCCCTTCTGCCCCCCCTGACGGTCAGGCGGACGCTTCCCCGCGCGCAAAGACAGGAATTTTGAGTTTTATCTCTGGCCCTGCGCACGGTGGGATGCCCTTTCTCCCGTTTTTTCTGTATTCATGACTTTGCGGGGTTTGCACCTTGGCTTTCGCCCCTTACCCCCAGGTTTTTTTTAACCTACGAAATGAATCAAACCGTTTTTCTTTTCCTTTTTTTTTTTTTTTTTTGCTGGGGTTTTGTGCCATTCTTTCTTGGCCGCACGCCCCTTTCAGCCACTCTGGACCCCCCTAAGCGACCAAAACTTTCTCCAGTTGCTCCAAAAACCTAAGGTTGTTTTTCTTAGGTCCGGGCCCCACCTCCATGACCCTTCTCCCTTTTTAGTCCCCATAACCCTTGCTTTTGTTTTTCCTTTAAGCCCCAAAAAATCGTTTTCTTCTTAGCACTTCGCGACGCTTGCCTTAGTAATTGTTCTTAACGCCCCCCCTGCCCGGTGCAAGCCCACCTTTTCCCTTGCCCCAGTACTTTTGAAAATTTCTTTCGGCCCTTTTTCGAGGGTCTGTTGCTCTGAGGACCTCTGTTTTTCTTGTTTTTCTGATTTGGGTCCTCAGTTTTCGTTTGAGGGGTCGCATGACTCCTCTCACCACCCCGTTTTTGCCCGCCCACGGAGTTTACAGATCCCTGGCCTTCCTCTTCCCCGTAGTTTGTCGCCTGATCGCGTCGACACGATGCTCGGGGCTTCCTGGATCGACCTTCTGCCTCTGTTTTCGCAAATTTTTCTTCCCTTTTTTCCCGGACTCGCAAAGTTCCCGTTCCTTACTGTTCTTGCGTCCCTGTCGATTTCGGTTCCCATTTTTTTCCCGTTTATTTTTTTCCCCGTAAAACCCTCTTCAAGTTTTTTTTTGTTTGTTGCTGCAATTTCCCCACGGCTAGTTGTCAACCTGTTTGATTTTTGACCCTCCCCCATCTCGTTTTTTTTTTTTGATGCCTTTCTTTGTGTCTCCTTTCTTTTCCGATCTTCCCCTCCCCGTGCCCCAGGGCGCCTCGGGGTTTCGGGGAATTTACCCCTTCTTTTTTGAGAGTGCTGATTTTGCTTTTCCCCATGCTTGTTTCCCCCTGCCACATGATTGTTTGCTAGTGCGGCGATACTTGGAGGTCTTCCCTATCGTTGTCCAGATACCGTGACTTCCCCCTTTCCGCTGTTTTTTCGTTTTTTTTTTTTTTGCCTTTTGAACCCCCCCACTGTTCACGCCATTCCGTTTTTTTTCGTCCTCTTTTTTTTTCAGTGCCCCTCGCGCCCACCATTCTTTCATGCAACAGGAAAGCCAGCTGGTTGAAACATCGTTGGTGATCGTTGAACCGTTTGTTCTCAAGCGTCCCCCACTCCAATGGCCTTCTCCTCCCCGCGAGCCCCGGTTCTGCTCCCGCCCTCGCAATCAACTTCTCCTCTTTACGTGCTTTTTACCCATTCTCTCCTTAACCCAAATCCCCCTTAAAAGGAAAGTCGAAAAGGTTTTAGTTTGCCCGTTGCCCCCCTTTTTTCAGACCGACTCCCCCGATTCCTTCATGTTCTTCCCTGTTTGACCTCTCCCTTCCCCTTTCTACGCTCAATCTCCCCCTTCTTACTATTAGGTTTCCAGCTGTTTTTTTGTCTCCCTACCCAGTCCACTGACGCGGGTGTTGGACGTTATGGTCTTACTCCCCTGCCCGATCAATGGACCTCAGCAGTTTTTTATGGTCCC
>Ga0179593_1712075_pt1 | contig 11782 bp, 18 predicted proteins | sample CZODoug2_1_08_16_FD_185931 | JGI IMG/M metagenome (GOLD analysis project Ga0179593, IMG submission 185931) | Vadose zone soil fungal communities from Angelo Coast Range Reserve, California, USA - CZODoug2_1_08_16fungal (PacBio error correction) | ecosystem: Environmental > Terrestrial > Soil >... | reverse complement strand
GTTGATGGTGTCGAGAGTTTACTTACCTTCCGCACCTTCTGACTTTTTTTTACTTTTACATCAAGGGCATCCTTCCTTGGGTGGAGGACGTACTCTCCCACTTGATGCTGTCCCCGATTTCATTCAGCTGGGACCAGCTTTGTATACAAACCCCCCCATTTCTCAGGGCCTTTTTCCAAACTTTTGTTCCTCATATCTCCTCTTTTTTTTTCAATAATTTTGCTTTAAACCAACCCAAAACACAGCTTTTTTCTGGATACCCTCTGAAAGAACTTCCCCCAGAGCTTATCAGATTTCTCCCTCCCCCTCAGACCCCTCTGCAGAGTTCCCATATTCACAGGGGGTTCATTACGCCCTGATTTTCTTTGGAGCTTTTCTTGAAGGGTCGGACCCCTCCCCCCAAATATCTGGACTTATCTTTTAGCCAGGATAGCCCCACCAGCGTTATCTCGACACCCTTCCCATGCTCCAAGGCGCCTCGTCCCGAGTGTTTGCAATCTGTACTCCGTCATCTATGTCCTGCCATATTTCTAGTTGTGGAGCAAAGGAACACCTTCCACTGAGGGTTGCGATGACTGCCCCCCCCCGATCTGGTTTGCGGGTGTGGAAGTATGAGTCAATGAGAGCCTGCGGTCCCCAAGCCTTTTGGGTTCGGGATAACTTTATCCCACCTTTGAGAATACACCGTGCCTCGCCATGTTGGACACTGAGCTCCCATTTTTTTTTTTTTCCGATCCGCCCCCCTGTAGGGCTTACCTGATTAAGATGCGGTTTGATTAGCTCTTTCGGTTCCTGGCTAAGCTTGTCCAAGTTCGTTTGTTGAGCTTTTTCCTTTGATTGTTCCGCTTTCTCTTTTTCTTTCTTCTTTTTCCACTTTTCTCCCCCCGTTCATTCCGCTTTTCTTTGCTCCTGACTGGGAGTATCGCTGCAGTGCTCCCATTTTCACGTTCCCTTTGGACGACCCCCCACAGTCGTTAGCCCTTCCCTCTCTATCTCCTTTCCCCTTTGTTCCCCGCCCTCTTCTTGATAGATCTGTTTCAGATTTCAACCCCTTCGTATGTGGTCTCCCTCACCCTTTTTTCTCTTAATGGTCGGCCCCCTAGAGATAGCTTTTCTGTACCAAGTCCCCCCCCCTTCTCTTTTTTTTTTTTTTCCTTTCTTTCTCAAGTTCTTTGTTTTCGAGTCCCTCTTTTTTTCCCTCTATCCCCTTTCCTCTCTCCTTTTTGTTTCTCCTAATATCATACCTTCGATCCAACCCCTTTTCATTGTGAGTTTTCCCCCCCCCCCCGGTGACACTTTCATTGTCCCCTTTCTCTTTCAGCTCGGGATGGCCCCCTCCCCCTTTAGAGGCCCTTTCTTTTTGATTTTTAGGCCCCTGAGCCGGAAGAGTCAACCCTTTCTTTCCCCCCAACATTTCCTTGATTTCGAACTTTTTCCCACCTCCGAACCGTTTTCCTCCTTCTTCGTCCGCAGATATTCCCCTCTTTTTTGAGTGTGATGTTATTTTTTTTCTTAGAGGGTTATTAGCTTCCTACTCAGTAGTTCCTTTCCCCTCAGTTATCTCTACCCCCGAAGCGCGATGTCTGATTACTAAGTTAATCCAAAACGTTAACTCTCGCAAGCTCTATTTTTTCCTTAGTCGAAATCTGCGGTGGACAGATTTTAAATTCTTCCAGCTCCTTTTCCCTTTCTTTTTCTCTGCCGTCCCCCCCTTCTTATGTGCGAGGTTGCCTCAAGTGGTTAGTCTTTCTGTGTATCTCCTCCCCGCGGATTTCCTCCCCTCTCCCAAGACGCGTCAGTTTCTTCTTTAAAAGACTCCCAATTCTTCGTCACCCGGGCCCCGTGACTATTCCTGATTTCTATCCTATTCTTCCGGACAGCGACGCCTTTTTGAGTATATGGACCCACAAGTAGAGTTTTTTTCTTGGGCCATGGAGGTCGATCCCAATGAGGGCGAGTTCCCCCCACCCAGCTTTAATTTTTCCTCCGGCGGAACTCCCTTCCCGATTTGCTCCAGGGGATGGGTCCCTGCTTTTCCCCCTCATTTGAGGGTTCCCCTTTCTGCTCCTCCCAGCCTTTCCCTCGTTATGTTACCAGGTGATTCCTTAGAGCCTTTCTTTTGGGAGTTTTTTACTTTCAAGTCTCCAGATGGCTCTTTCAGGTAACCCCTTTTTATTTTGGACCTTTTCTTTGGGTGGATGCGTTGCAACTTTTCTATAATCTTTTTCCCTTCTATTCTGCTTCCCCTGAAGTTTTCCTAGTTCCTAGTCGAGGGTCCCTCCTTTGGGACATCACATCGGGTCCTTGAACTGCCTTGTCCCCCAATATTTGCTGAACCCAATCAGCTCTTTTTTTACCCCCCCTCCCTCGCTGACACTTTCTTCAGTGCAACGTTTCCCATCGGGCAGCCCACCACAGATTTGCTCTTGCCCAGAAATTTTTTCATATTCCTCTTTCATTTTTTCTTTTTTTAGTTTTTTTTCTTGTGGGCGGTCTATTTTATTTTTTTCCGATTGAAGCGGGAGCCTCCGTTGAAACATTTCCTAGCAGTACCCTCTATCCGAGACTTCTTTCGTTCCCCCACTCCTTCATGCCGTTTCTCTTTGGATTTTTTTGCCTAGGACGCTCGGCGTCAATACCACAAGTTTTTTTTAATCCTCCTTCCTCGACTCCAAGGTGGCTTTCCCTTCGGTTCTTTTATATTCCTCCCCATCAAATGATTTTCTACTATTAGGGTGACTCTCAAAGGTCTACATTTTTGGGATGACCTTAATCATACCCCCTTGTTGTGGTTTTTCTTCCTCGCCCGTCCAGTCGATCTTGCTTGTTTCGTTTCCTGCCACTATCCAAAGCCCGTTCCGTTTCTTGGGGCACCTCAGTTCCTGGAATCTCCCCCTTTCTAGATGGCTGACTTCGCGCTTCCATCCCCCGAATTTTCGTTCTTACAGCAGAATCGCGTCCTTTTCCCCCCGACCTTCCTTTATCCTTTTATTAGGCTTTTCAGAACGTCTTTGGCTTCCGGGTGTTTTTTTATCACCTCTGAACATCCTTTTTCAGGACTCCTCTTTTTTTGACGCCCATAAGTGATCAATGAGACTCTACAATCTCCTTCACCCGGCCGGTAAGCTGGGCCTCTCTTTCCTTTCCCCCAATCTTCTGAAATTTTCCCCCTCTACACCTTCGTTTGTTTACTGGAACTCCCTTTTGGGCGGCTAGGGGCCGGTCCGTCGACTTCATTTCTCTGGCGACCCCCTTGGGCTTGATGGGGTTCCCCCTGGTCGGGGCCGTTTTTGTTAGCGCTTTTCCGCGGCCATGCCCTATTTTTCCAGGGATTTATGGCTTTTTTCAGCTTTTCGTCGGACTTCGGCCTTTGCCCTCATTTTGTCTTTTTTCCGATTGGCCTCCCCAAATTTAGAGCGGGCCCAATCAGTTTCTACCATATCTCCTCCTACCCCTCTCCTTTCTGATGAACCCTGTCGTTCTTTTGCCACAGCCGTGGGTGAGGAGATTTTTTTTACCAGTGTTTTTTTCCATCCAGGTTTATGGTCTGATGAGAGCATGGCAGAGACCCTGTCAGGCAGGACAAGAATGACCTTCTTTGCTCCCTCTGACTTCTTTTCTTTTTACGCTGTTGTTTTTTCAGTAGTCCCAGAACTTGCCCCTGCTGCCCCTTTACCTTTTATCTCCCCTTTTTTTGTCGGAAACCGTTACCGAGATCACCAATTTCCTTCGAAGTCCGCGGTTTACTTTCCTTTTCGAACGGCATCATTCTTTCTGGCGTGGCGCCCCGGCGGCTGTTTGGTGGTGCTCCAGCTCCGTCTAGTCAACTCGTATGACTCTCCGCTTACTGGGTTCCCCATTATCCCTGTAGATTTCGACGAGGCACTTTTAAAGTCTTCCCCGGTCTTTCCTTCTCCAGGTATTCTGCGATTAGGCGGATTCCTTTCTGATTTTTCCCCTAGGCTTCTTAATTTTTGAGATTTCTCCCCCCGGCAGCTGAATTCCCCTTTTTAAGTGGGGTCCAGTCTATCAGGAGGGCCTTGGTTCCCCGGGCGTTCTCAGATTTTCCGCCTTATTTCCCCTTTTTTCATAATTGTCCCCTTACCCCTGGGCCCTGCACGCCAGAGTGTTTTGGACGACCTTTTTTTTCAGTCCTTTTCCCATTTTTTCCCCCAGATTTTTTACCCGTGTGTAGTAGCTGAGCCCTCCCTGCAGATTTTTTCTGACTGTTTGTGTTTTTTTCCCTCGAGTTCCTTTAAGGACCCTCCTCTTTTTTTTTTTCCCCAATCCCCTTCCTTGTTGATGGATCCTGCCTTCCCGATTTTTTTTTCATTCCTTTTTTTTGTTGAGTTTCCCTTTTTTCCCCCTTTCTGGGAGATCCCTCTTTTTGATTTCTCTCCGTGGCCTCTCTTTACTTGCTCTTCTCCCGAGTTCTTTCGAGACCCCCCCCCCCTCCCTTGCGACGGTGCCCCTTCCATAACTCACCCAGAGCGTCCCTTCTGGCCCAGTGTAGTTTAGATATGTCCGATAGTCTTTTCTGGTGTGATGTGTGCACCTCTCAACCTTCGAGTTACGTGTTGGCGCAGATCGTCTTTGACACTTTTACCTCTCTGTTCTTGATTTTTTCCCCCCTAACACGCCGTCCGTGAGGCTCGCAGGAACATTTAAGGCGCTCCCCCCAGAAGTAACTAATGCCGAAGTCCTTCCTCCCGGAGGATGCTGTCCGCTTTTTTTGCGAGGTAAGCTTCGAATTGCTTTTTCTGGAGTTGTATGAGTCTTTTTTTTTTCCTTTTCCGTAGGTTTCCTTTTCTCGGCTCTTGATCGTGCACGGACGGTGACCTCCCCCAATCGGCGAGCATCTATATTCATTTTTCTTCAATTCCCTTTTTTGCGCGGTTTCCCTCCTTTTCCGGTTGTCGTTCGTATTGAGATCACTCTTTCCAGCCTCCTATTTTTTTGACATGGCCTTCCCCCCGGCCTCCGCTTGCGTACTGAAACGGTCCAGTACTTCTTTGAAATTTTGAACTCCCTCTTTTTATTTTGTCAGGACATATTGGTCCCGGGAGCCAGCCTTTTCTCAGAGAAACCTTCTCTCCCCCTCGGATTCCCTCCCCCTTGAGGCCTCTCATTTTTTCCTTGTGCCCATCCTTTCTCCTTTTCCTCCTCCTTTCCTTGACCCCCCTGAATTCGAGAGGGCGTCGACCTGGTCAAGCATTATTCTGACGATATCAAATCTTTTCCTGAGCTTACATCCTTTTCCCCCCATCTTCCCCCGAGACTCGGAGACCGGTTTTCCCTCAGCTCCAAAGAGGGCTCCCCCCACCCTCCTTTTCCTAGACACCAGGCCATTTTTTTGTCTCATTTCCGCCAGTTTGCTTTCGCCATGGATTTGTAATTTGGAGTTCCTCTTACCGGATTTTTTTTAGGTTGCTCTCTTTTCCTTATTTTTTCCATCGCCTTGCCTTTTGAGCCGCGTCACCTTGTCTGACCCTTATTTTCCCCAAGTTCTTGCCGTAGAGCTTCCCTTTTGACTTCGCAAGATCCGCCTCGTTAAAGATTCTCGGGATTCTTCTAGATTTCTTTCCTTCGCTCGGCCTCTCCTTTAGTATTACCGCCTCTCCTTCCTTTTTTCCAGGGTTTCAAGTGGACTTCCTTTTCCCGACCCCGAGGCTTCCTCCTTTCCTCCTCCGTTGTTGTTTTTTTATTTCGATTTTTTTCAGCATCTCAAGTTCGACTTTCTTTTAGACCCCCATGGTTTTTCCTTCCCCCCCAATTTCTTGCGTTTTTCTTCCGCGGAGCCGTCCCGGGTTTTTTCCGTCTTAGTGGACATCTTTGTGGAGTGACGCGCAGTCTCGGAACCTCCCCCCTGTCCGATCGATGCTTTGTAGCGCGTTGAGACCTGTTTTTTTTCGAGGTTGTGCCGGAGGTACTCTTTTCAAGTTTTGGCCTTCTATCAGCATCCCACGATCCTTGTCCCTCCCCCCCAACCCCTAAGCAGATTTGAGCTTCTTGTCACCCCCCCCATTTTTCTCTTTCCCCTCATTTGGTGTTTGGCGCCGGTTGTTTTTCTTTCGGCGGCTCGGATTGGTTGTCAGTTTATTCCCTCGGTCGCTCTTTCCCGGTCCCGGCCCTTGAAGTTTGATCCCCTATGTAAGATTGTGAGCTTTAATCTTCACAGCCGCTAGCCCTCCGCTGATCGCTCCATTCCCTTTTTTTTCATTCGGCTGTTGGCAATTCCGACAACAATATTCAAGTTTTTCAAGTTGACTTTCCGATTCCGGATAGACACTACTTTTTTTTCTCATTGAAAAAGTACCCCTTGTCTAAATCTCCCTTTGGTTTTCCATTAATGGTATGGTTCCCCCTTTGGTCAGTATTCTTCTGGTGTACCCCCTGCTTTAGAGAGCGAATCAAATCGTGTGTAGCATGCCTGGGAGATGTCCGTTTTTTTGGTCTTTTACATCCCCCAGGAGTTTTGTCCCGCGTTACTGAACTACCCTCGGATTGGACCCTAGCACATAAGTCGGGGATTTCTCCGGACCTCAAGATTTTCCCCCTTGATCCCTTTGGGCTTTTTCCCTCTACGAGACCGTTATGAAATATCTTTTTTTAGTTTTTGTTTGGGTTTTGGGCAAAGGATCCCAGCTATTTTTCCCTCCGAGATTCCGTTTCTTGTGCTGACTTTTGAGTTAGACTCCTCAGAGCTGCGCGGTTTTTTAGCCCCTCTCCTCCAAGTTCCGATATCTTTGCCCTTAGTCTCCCCGAGCCATGCCTCATTATACGCCTCTGAGTTTCCCGTGAGTTCGTTTTGGCGGGAATCAGAGCGTCGGCTGCAGTGAGAAGTGGCCTGGAGATTTTCCTTTTTTTTTTTAGAGCCTTTGGTCCCTAGACAAGTCGGCAGGATTTTTAGGTTCTTTGATTTTTCCATACGAGTTGCTCTTTGTGGTCCTTCTTGCCCCCGCCTTTTTGCACATCAACCTCCCTGCTTTCCTACTTCTTATTCGAAAAGGTCTGTCCCAGCCTTTTTTTTCCCTCTCATTGGGGTGCCACCTTTTACCCTCCCGCCGATGATGTTAGCACCACATCTTTCGATGACAGTTCAGGTGGGCTCCAATTCCCCCCTATATGGAGTTTTCCCCTAGGTCTTATTGTTTCTTAGGCCTTTGTTCCACGCTGGTATGCTAACACCCCCTGGGTGTTTTTTTCTCCTAGCTTTCCTTACTTTCCTTTGATGCGGTGTCCCTTGTGCATCAAATCTTCAGATTCTAGTTTCCCACGTTTCTGTTGTTTTCTTTTCTCCTCCTCTTTTATTCTCAAACATTTTTCCCCCGGTTCTGATCCCTCCGTTTTAGTTTTTTTTATGGTATCACCCCAAGTCCTTTCCCCCTGCACTTCTGGCTTTTTTCCGGTTCCCACCTTTGGGGATCTTTTGCTCCTGTAGGCGCACTCTTAGTTTTTAAATTACAGGACTACCGCGACGACGAGTATTTCTCTTTCTTTCTGATTTCCAGACCCTTCCAAAGCCCTTTTCTTTTCCACTTTAGGACGTCCCTCCCTGACTTACTTTTATAACTCTTCCCGGAATGACCCCTACCCCCGAAGGATTGTCCATCAGGAATTTGATGTCTCTTACTACTTTAATTTCCTTCTTGTTTATCGACTTTGTAATTGATTCCGCGATCTTCCTTTCAACCTTTTTAGCTTCCTTCAAACCCCCCTCCCTCGCCCTGTTCTTTTTATCCCTGCTGCTTTCTCGGAAGTACCCCGTCGGTTTTTCTCCCTGCAATCTTCTCTTCAGACTCTTTCTCAGGGCAGGCTTTGTCTTGATGTTGAACGAACTACCTCCCGCAATTTTCCTTTCTGGTATAGTTTCCCCCTGAACCCAAGAAAGTCCACTCCGTCCCTTCATTCTCCATCCTTGTTTTTCCCACGCAGCTTTTCATTCCCCCTCCATATTCCCTCAGATTATTTTCAGGCTTCCGCAGTTTTTGGATCCCCCTCCTTTAGAAGGTTTTTTTTAGTCCGGAGATTGGAAACGGTTTTCCCTTTTGGGGTGCTTCCCTTTGACCCCCCCTACTCTCCCCCTGTGTGGATTTGATCCGGAGCGACCTTTCAATAGCTTTTTTTTGCCAGTTCTTTTTCTTCTACATTTTTTTTCTTTTTTAGACCCCTTCATACCGCTTCCCACCTTTCTCCGTGCCGGTCCTGACAAGGACTTTTACCTGAAACTTTCGCACCCTCTTCACGAGTTTCTTGTTGGGTAGATGACAGTTGCGGCTCTCTCGTTTCAGGTGCTTTGTCGCTTTTTTCTTTTTTTTTTTTCTTCCCCTGATTCTTTTCAGCGCATTCCCTCCCCTGGGAGTCCCTTCACCGTATTCCGAAAAATTTTTGCTCTCTTTAATTTTTTGATTTTTTGGTTCATTTTTTTTTTTTTTTTGTAGTTGTTTTTGATTTTAGTAACAGTCACCCTGCATTGAATTTCTTCCCGCGAATCCTATCTTTTTTTCTTTTGCCTTTCCCCGTATTAGATGTTTTTTCCCTTGATCCCTGATTTGGGTTTTCAGATCTTTGTTGCATTCGAAATCCTCTTTACAGTCCCCTTGGCGTTTTCTACTTTTGTTTTTTTCCGTCTCTCTTACCGCGAACGCCAGTTTTTTTTTTTGATGGGCCCTGCGTCCCCCAATCATCACCCTTCATAAAATTTTGCGACCTTCCCGTCCTTCCATGTTCCCCGATGGCCTTTCGCTCTCGAGCTTCATCCCACTTTTTTGTGATGTTGAGACTGATCTTTACCTGGAAACGACCTTTTCCTGGATTTTCCCCTTCCTTTGGGTCCTTTTGATCTGAGAAGGGTGACTTCCCTCTGCCATGGGCCACTTTGCTTCGCCGTCTCTCAAAGTCTCCCACACCTTTTCCCTACCCCTTTACATTTCTCACCTCCTTAGCCCGGCCTTTGACCTATTCCTCCCCCGGTGTCTCAACTGTTTCTGTTTTTTCGTTTATTTCTTTCCTCCCCGGCGGCCTATAGTTTCGGGATTTTTTTCCCTTTTTTCGGCATTCTTCTTTATTTTTACGGGACTATCTGTACGTTCCTCCCGGAATCTTATGATTTCGCCGATTTGTATACGCCTCCCCCTTTTTCCGTCCCCCCTGGAAGAACCCCCCATCGGTTACACTTCTTTTAGGTTGGTGGGTGTTGCCTCTGACCGATGGGGCCCTTTTTCTCGGACTTTGGCTCCGTCTCCTTTCTCCCCAATTTTTTTCCAAGCCGGCTTTTTTTTTATGAGCGCCCCCCTTTGTTTTTCCCTTTTTTTGTGGAATTCCTCTCATAGTCCCCTTACACTTTTTTCGATTTTTTCAGTTTTGCCTTTCGGTCAGGGCTCTCCACCATCGATGTCATTTCTTTCCCTCTAACTCCTCCCAAGAGCTTAAACCCTTCTCGTGGTTCTTTTACGCTTGCCTTGGAATTCTCTCTACAGGACCCTTTTTTCCCTTTTGGCTTCTCCACGATTCCTGATGTTTCCAGTCTATAGACGCCTAGCGGCTTCTCCCTCCCAGTAGATTTTCCATCCCTTCCGATTTCTTTGATTAGAGCTTCCCCAAGTTTTTCCCTCAGTATTCCTGGCATCCTCGTTCAGAGAGGTTTTTTTTTCTTTGGATTTTACGGCTTTAGTCGAAGTAAGTTCTCGGCCCCCATCCCTCTGGTCCCTAATTATTGTTCCCCCTATTCCGCTGATAAATTTCAGATAGTTTTTTTTCGAGACTTCTCCTTCTGAAGATGTCCTCCGTTCCCCGAGACTTTCCCTCCGTACTCTTTTTTCAAATAACCTTCGAGGGTTTTTTCCGAAGTTCCCTTTTTGATATTCCTTTTCCCGCTATGAGGCTGGTCTTCCCACACCTTGGGTGACGTTTATCTTTTTTGAGACCTTTTTTGGTTTCTCAAGCATTTTTCCCTCGATTTTTGTTACCTCTCTATCGTGTTTCGACCAAGGACCCCCCTCCCTTTGGACTACTCTCTCCCCGGCAGCCTTATAGCTTCCTACTCCTTCTTCCCCAAATCTTTATTTTTCCATACCCTCTTGTCTTTTTCGGTGCCCCCCCTTATTTCCTGCCGGCCTTCCCGAACCACCCCCTTTCTTTTAGGGCTTTTTTTCAGGGCCCAAACATTTTCCCCTGGTCTTTTTTTTTTTCTTTCAGTCGACCGCGTTTTTCATTATTTTCACCTGTTTAGATAGATCCTTCCTGCGCTTTTTTTTTTTTTGGTGATCTTTTAATTATTTTTTTGGTTTTTTTTTGGGTTTTTGGGGGGTTTTTTTTTTTGGTTTTTTTGTTTTTTGGTTTTTTTTTGGGGTTTTTCAGTTTTTTCATAGTCCCTCCCTTCCCAACCCCTCCGATTCTTTTTCCCAACTGTCGCCCCGTTTCCATAGACCATCCTTCTATAAGGCCGTTTCCTTTGAAAAGTGCCTCGAGGCTCTTTTTTTCCCTTCCCGCATCATTTTCAGAAGCCGCCCTTCCGTTCTTGAAGAAAGCCTTTTTTCTAGCGCGTCTCCCTCGTGAAGCGGGTTTTTTTTTTTTCGTTCCCCCCCGATGGCTTCGGTCTCTTAAAGAAGAGCCTTCCTTTCTTTAACCCCCCCTTTCTATTGAGCTTTCCACCTCCAGGATTTTCTCCCTTCCTTTCTGGACCTTTCTCCCCTCGAAGGTGCCCTCCTCCCCAGACGGCCGCCTTTTCACATTCCATCCCCCTCGTTTTATTGTGCCGCTCGTTCGGTCCTTGGATTTTTTTTTAATTTTCTGGTAGAGCCCCGAACTGTCCTATTCAGCACGGTCTTTTTTGAGAGGCTACCTTACGAAACTTTTTCTAGTTTCTCTAAAGGTTGTCGAGGCTTCATTTTTTAATTCCGAGTTCAACGACCTCATAGGTTCTCGAGACGATTTTTTTCCAACTGTGGGTCTTTTCGGCGACTAATCCTCTTCTTTTTTGAACGCTTTGGAGCACAACCTTTCGGCTATTCCCTTCAGTGTTGTCTGAAATTGATGGGATGTCCATGGCGGCCTTTCCATCTGGAATTTAGTAAAACCAGACCCCCTTCTTCCTCCCTCTCCCCCCCGGGCGTAAGCCCTATTGTTTAATATCTCGAATTTTTCCCAGATTCGTGACCGGCCCCTTTTTAACAGCTTAGGCGCTGACTGTTAACCTGCAGGGCACTGTGAGATAAGCTCGACTACCCCCTTGTATTCCCCCCTCCCGCCTCTTCCAAGTGTGCTACTATCAATGACGAAACACGGGGAATCTTTCGGTTACACAGATTCTTTTTCCTTTAGTCACTCTTTTGGGGTTATCTTGCCATGATCCCCAAGTGCAGTCCACCCCGGGCTGCCGCTTTTGATGGCTTCTGGCTTGCGCCTCGGCCCTTCCTTTTATTCCCTCTTTTTTTTCTAACCTCACCCTACGTCGAGCCACAAGCCCCCTTTCATCCGTTCCAATAGCCCTTCCTCTGGGCTTTTCTTCAAGATCACGTTTGACTTTCCCCTCAGCTCTTTTTTTGAGCGACGCCAATTCTCCCGTTTTCAGTTCCCTCCCAGCGTCCCCGTGATCTTTTTCCCCGGCATCGAGTGTTGTGTGAACTTCCGGAACCTTCAAGGCGGTTCCCCCTCTATTTTGTTTTTTCGCTTCTTTTCCTCCGCTCTTTTCCCACTCCTAAGGATTTTTTTTGCCCGAACTTTTCTCCCTTTACAACTTCTCTTAGCTTTTCCGGCTCCCCTCCTGGATATCTTTTTTCTT
>Ga0179593_1711537_pt1 | contig 11782 bp, 16 predicted proteins | sample CZODoug2_1_08_16_FD_185931 | JGI IMG/M metagenome (GOLD analysis project Ga0179593, IMG submission 185931) | Vadose zone soil fungal communities from Angelo Coast Range Reserve, California, USA - CZODoug2_1_08_16fungal (PacBio error correction) | ecosystem: Environmental > Terrestrial > Soil >... | reverse complement strand
CTCCTTCCTGTTTTCCCTCCTTTTTTGGCCTTTTTTTTTTTGCCTTTTCTTGGGTCTCATCGCGTCAGGGGTAGACTGTCTCTGGTAGAGGAGATGGTTTTTCTTCTTTCTTTATTCAAAGGAGTTCCCATTACGTTTTTTTCCGGCCCTTTTTTTGCTTGCTCTTCCTGCCTCAGTGTCTTTTCTGCATGGTTGTTGGAATTTTCTTTCCTCTTTCCCCCCCACCTCCATTGTGTTTGAATGCTCTGGTTTTCTTCCCCCTGTATTCTGTTTTGGATCTTGTATTGGTGGTTTTTTTTTTTTTACCCCTCCTTGGTTTTCTTATCATACGTATGACATCTCCTATTGTGGCGATATTAGGGGGGTTGGTTCCTTCTTTTTAGTCCTGTTGTTGAAGAGGGGTTCATAAACCCCCCCCCAGACAGGGATGTTAATGGTGGTTTTTGGCCCCTCCCCCCTCCCCCAGTGCAGTCTTTTTTTCACAAACCAAAAAAAAATTGTGTTGGTTTTTCTCTGGTGTGATGTAATAACTAACCTCCTTTCTTCAAGCTTTCTTTTCTGTTGGTTTTTTTTTGGTTCCCTATGACAGTTTTTTTTTTTGATGTGGCCAAAGTTCTCCTTCTTCATTTTTGTGTTTTTTTTTAGTTGCGTAGAGGTTGTTTCTCTCAATTTTCCCTTTTTCCATGATTTCTGTCCCCCCCTTTTAGGGTTTTTGTTTTTTTACTTCTTCAATCCTCCCTTCTGCAGTTCTATTAGGGAGTTTGGCTCCATACCCTTTTGTTTTATTTTATCCCCCTTAGTGTTGCACCTTCCTCCCCTCATTGTTCCCCCTCCCCTAGCAATTGCCAATTTTCCTTCCCAGTTTTGTGTGCATATCCCCCCCCCTTCCCCCCCCCTCTTCACCTGCGTCACTTCCTTTAATCTATCCTGAGGGCACTTTTGTTGATCTTGTCCTCCACCCCCTGCTGTTGGCCCCCCTTGTTATGCACATTGTACGGTTGTATTGGTGTGACTGGCACTTGTGAATATTCTTCTTTAGTTTTCCCTAAACCTATAGTTGGTCCTTTTCTTTAGGACCTTCTTTCCTGGCAGGGTGTTTTCTTTGTTCTTCAAGTATGTGTTGATAGGTCCCTTTCCTCTATGAGATTGTTGTTTCTCCTTTATGCCATGGTTTTGCATTGTGGGTGTGGCTCTTTCAACTTTTTTTTCTTCAGCTACTTTTTCTTTTGGTGTGAAGGGCCGCTCTTTGGGATATCACCCCCCCTTTTCCCCCTTAATCATGAAGGGCATCTACCCCCCACTGGCTTTGAATGGTCACCATCTCCGCCTTCCTGTGTTAATCTATTTTCTTGACCCCCTCCTCTTTCTGGTTTTTTCTTCTGAATTGGAATTTCGAATATTTTGTCCAAATTTGTTCTTTTGTCAATCTGTTGGTGGGTTCATTCATTTCATTGGATTGTTGGATCAATTCTCCCCTCCTCTTGAACTTGGGGTTCCCTTCCCTCAAATTGAAGCTCCCCCCCTGGGAAGCATATGATCCTCTCCCCCTTCTTTCTGATGCAAATTGTAAGTGTTAGTGACTAAGGGGTAAAATACTCCTTGGTATCCCCCCCCCTTTGACCCCCTTTGGATTAAGGGCATTGCTGACCTCCCCCATTCCTTATTGTTTCCAAGTGTTTTAGTTGGCTTTTTTTTTTTCCTTCCCCCTGCTTTTTCCCCTGTTTTGCCTCTGCTTGTTGGAATGGGTCCCCCTTTTTTTAGAACTCATGGGACATAAAGGTTCTGCCACAATGTAAAATTACTCCTGTCACTTGGTCTGTTGGTTTACCCAAACCTTGGCTTGGGATCACCCCCCCCCAGTAATGCAGTATGGGTCTCAGATTCATCCCCTTTCACTAGTCATCGGGTTTCAAGTCGGGTCATATACTATAAAACTCTCTTTCTTTCCGTCACCTTTGGATGGCTCCTTTCTTTTTCCCCTGCATCAGCCAAGTCAATATTCCCCCCCATTTTTAGTCGGGGGTTGCTTTTTCCTCTTTATGTGTACTGGGGGATGTATTCCCTTTTCTTCTCGCCAATCCCTTTTTTTTTTTTGATCCTCATTTTCCCCCCCCCTTAGGTGATTGATATGTTCTTTGTGTTCGTAGGCAGGATTTTCCCCTCCTGCCCTCTTTTTTTGAGCTTATCATCCTATAATGACTCAACGATTTTCCACACCTTTTCCTTTCCCTTCATTGGAGTATCACTTTTCTGTTATTACAATAACCAGGACATTCCCTCCTCATCGTGTTTGAGATCTTCCTTTTATGTAATACTTCCCTTCCCCGATGTCCCCCCCTCCTTTGCTGAGCTGACTTTCCCCCCTCCCCTCGAGATCTACCCCCCGACACCAATAGGTACCGGCCATTCAAATCCATGGCCCTACGAACACCCTCTCCCATCACCTCCTTCCATTCGGAGCCACAAACCTTCCCCCCCCCCCAAACCCAACTCCTGGTCTTTAAGCAGAAATTCCAGGAAGAAATTCTCCCTCTAAACAAAAAAAAGTGTTGCCCCAACCAACAACCGACCGAACCTGGAGTGCCTTGGGAGGGCTGCGTCGAGGAAAGTGAGGAGCCCCCCACAACAGTGTCAAACACTTTTACTACTGCCCCCCCCGGACTGCACTTCCCCCCATCTGTCCACAAACTCTTTTTTTCTTTCTCGTTATTCCCCTCATCCTGACCGAGGGACTAGTATGGCCTTTCCCCTTCTTCCAAGAAGGACTATTGTACTTTCCCCCCCCCCACCCCGCCCTTTGGGAAACCAACTCCCTATTACATTCTTGTAGATGGTACATCCTCTTTACACCTGGATGTCTTTTTTTTCTTACCCCATGCCCCCCCCCCCCCCCAGCCACATGGGTCCAACCAGCCGGGAATTTTACCCCCCCCCCTACAATAAAAAACCCCTTTTGACCTCCATAGATTGACTTTGTAAGCCCCTCCCCAGTTTCGGGTTTCTCCCTTTCTTTTTGATGAGTATGGCACTTCAATCCCCCCCCCTCCCCCCTGAAGGAATAAGATCCCGGTTCCTCTGCAAGATATTGCCTTCTTCCTGAGCTCTTCGCGCCCCTTCCCCCCCTTCCCCAGTGGTGGAGGGAATCCCCCCTAGGAGCCCCCACTCATCCCCCCACCCCACAGAGAACAACCACCATTAATCCCCAGGTGGGACACTTCTCCGCCCAGAAGCCCCCCCTTCTACACCAAGTCCCTCCCACCCCTCTGAAAAAATACCAAGTATTCCACTCATGGGGTTCTTTCCCCCTTCGATGATTAGGTCAATATCTCCCTGCTGATGGGATTATACCCCCCCTCCCCTTACACCCCCCTCTTCCCCCTTCTCCAGCACCACAACACATCCTCTCTGGTAATTTTTTTTTTTTCCACACCACAAAATCCCCCTTCCTCTGGAGAAACCACCCCCCAATCTCCATAGTAGACTTATACTCACTTTTCCCTTACCCTGAGAGCAAAACTCTGCCCCAACTTTTCTTGACCATCACGGTCAGAACATCACCCAACCCCCCTTCCACTATATGTTTTGGCCCCCCCAACAAACTACCTCCCTGAAGAATATTCCCAATGTTTCACCCCCCCCTTCTCCCTCCCCCCGTAACGTGAATAACCACATTTTTTTTCAAAACAGGCCCTCCCCTCTTCCTTCCTCCCAATCCTACTTTTTTTTTCCCCCATTCCAGTCATAGATGACCAGTACTTTCCTGCTTGAACTGGATTTCTTTCCCCCACCTGGGAATTGACTGGAGAATTGCCTCAACCTTTTTTCCTTCTCCTGCTTGACACTCCCGTAGAGCTAAAGTCCATTCCCCATACTGTCAACCCCATGGTTATAAACCTGAGAGAACATAAAAACAAATTAGGGATCCAACCCCCTACCGAAACTTCCCCCGTCAGAACAAAAGGTCCTTGTTGCCGCCTTTAACCCCCAAACCCCCTTCCCCCAACTCACCTTATACATCATTTCAAATACTTACCTCCTTAGATAGTAATTACCATGATCCATCCCCCCACAGAGAACTGCCCACAGAAAAGAAAACCCCCCAAAGGAAATTGAATTAACCACGTTAAGGGGAAAAAAACCCTTTTCCACCTGCAGAGGTCCCCCCCCCCCCCCCCCCAACCACACCCCCGCAAATAGTCCCCCGAGCCCCGCGGCGTCCCTTCTCACGAACTCCTGACCCGTGATTCTGGGACACCTACCAAAGCTACACCCAACACCAAACTTTTCCCACCCCCTCCACGGGGGCCTCTGTGCCCCCCCCCCCCTTCCCCCCACCCCCACTTTTTCTGGGGTTCATGGAACCCCCTCTTCCAACCTGGAGGATCACAAACCCCCCCCTTCTATCACAATACATTTTTCCCCTTTCCCCCCCCCCCAAACCCCCTGTATTTTCCCCAAATACCATCCCCCCAGAACCCCAACCTTTCTGATATGCAAGCCAGGCCCAAAAAGTCCCCCACACCCCCCCCCTCCATCCCCCTTTTAGGGTGATGGACTCCATATAACCCCCCACACCCCCTGTCAATATAGCAAATGAGCCGGCTCTTTCAAAAACCCAAAGATTCCTTCCCCAAAAACTTTTTCCTTTTCCTTAATCAAGGACCCTACCCCCCCCCCTCTTGACCAAAGGATCCCCCCATCTCCTCGAAGAGGCCAGTCCCCCCCTTAAAGAGGAGACCCTTCCCTTTACAACACCCCCCCCTAGAGGTCCCCCCCCCCTCCTCTGAAGGAAAAAATTAGGGCCCCAGTTTTTTTTCTCTTTTCCTCCATCCTCAGTTGTGTTGTTTTTCTTTCCACTGTGAAACTACGGTTTTACCTTCTTCTTTCTATGGGTTGTTTTTTATTCTTTTTTTAACTTTTCTTTTCTCCCCCCCCTTTGGATTACTTTCTCCGAGGGATGGTTGTATAATGGCCCTTTTTTTCCCCCCCCCTTTTCCTTCAACAGGAGGTCACATTATTTTTGGTCTGTAATGGTATCAATATTGGCGGGTTGCCTTCTTCCAATCTAATGGTTGTTGTGATAGTTGATATGGAGTCATACCCTTGTGTGTTGCTTGGACCTGGTGTGTTATATGTGGTTCGTACTGTTGTTTCTTTCTTTCTCTCCCCTCTCTTTTTTTCTTGGTGGATGGGATGTTGGGTTCCCCCATCCTGGGTTGAGTTTCCTTTTTCTTCATAATACTTAGTGTGGAGATTGGTGGGTGTATACCTAGTTCTTTTTCCTCTTCATGAACCCCCCCCCCCCCAGAAGGATGGTTTTATGTTGTTTTTTTAAGAATGGTGGTTTTTTTTTCCTTTCCCCAGTGCAGTGTCAAGATTCTGTTGGTGGGTTCTATGGGTTCCCCCCTAACCTTTCCCCTTTCGGCCTCTTTCTTGGGTTTGGTGTTGTTGGTTAACTATGCCTTTTTTTGTTGCCAAAGTATCGACCATTTTCTTCTTTCCGTTGGTGTGGTTTTCTTAGTTCTTTCTGATTCCCTTTCTTCCCAATTATGGAATTACTTCTCTTTTCATGGATGGGATTGCCCTTTTTAGCTTTGTTTTTTTACTTCACTCCCCCGTGGTTCTCCCTGGAGAGGTCTTTTTTGTCTCCCTTTTTTGTTTTGATTTGTATTTCCCCGTTTTCTACCCCATGGGGGTATTGCCATGGCGCTTAATGGAACTGTAGCCTTTCCAGCACTTTCTCTTCCCCCCTCCTTCCTGTTTTTTTTCGACTCCACCCCCCTCAAGTTCAAGATGTCCTCTTTCTACTCCTGCGCCTTTTGTGGAAACCCCCCTCGATTTCTGTTTCCTCCAAAATCCATTTTTTCCCATCTTTTTCTCTTTATTTGGTGAAGGTGGAAACCTGAAATCTTCGTTTCTGGAGGGATGTTTTCCCCCCCCCCTATAGTTGGTGACTTCGGTTTTTTGAAGGTCCTCTCTTGTCATACTTTTTGGGCGTTTTTTGATTCTTTGTTTGTTCTTCCAGGGAGTGGTGACTTTCTTCTTTCCCTATCTTTGGTTCGCATCAATTGGACTGTTTGCATTTGGCGTGTGGAATACCTTTCCTCAATGATGGTGTTGTTTTGTAGTCTTTTTCTTGTTGTGTGTCCGTCCCTCTCCCTTTTTTATCCAATCCCCCTCAGCGAATATTTCTGCAGTTATTCTCACACCCTTTTTTTTCCTTCCCCATTACGTGGTATTCCGTTGCTTGTTCTTGACCCTTTTAGATCGCCTGACCCAGTCCTTTATGTTTTCTGACTGGTGAAGAATATGTCCCTGTGATTAATGTTTCCCTCTCCTAGGTTTTTCCCCTGACCTGCCATTTTTTCTCAAGACTTCTATGTGGGCGTTCCACCACGTGAAGTTGCCTTTGTTTTTTTTTTTTTTTTTTTTTTTTTTTTTTTTTATGTTCCAATGTTTCTTAATTTTTCCCTCTTCCCCTTTTCGTAGCTCCCGGCTTTTTCTTACTCTTTTATGTGAGGGATGCGTTTTACCATACTCACACCGACTTTTTATCTTAGTTGTAAGCCTTTTTTTCCCGTTTATTTCTTCCAAAGTCCCTCTTTCTTTCCCCCATTTATTTTTTTCTCTTTTGTGTCCCTTCCCTTTTTCCAGTGGATTTTTTGCTTTGCATGGGTCAAATTCTTTCCCCTCCCCACTGGAAATCCGGGGAATTTATCCCCCGGAACATCTCCTCTCCCTGGGTATGTTTTTTTTCTTCCCCAAGGAGGTCTGTTTTGAGGTCTCCCAGTCCATGGGAGTTATTTCTGCTGCATCCCATACTAGGAAATTTTTCCCCCTCGAGGCTACGGATTCCCCCTAATATCCCTCTTGTAGTGTGGCTTTCCTTTACATGATTAACAATGGTTTGTGGTGTTTCACCCTCATTTCCCCTTCCAAGTTCCCTCCCAAGCTTCTGGTGTTTGCTCTTTTTTGTTTGGTAGGTTTTCATGTTGGCTGACTTTCATTAAGTCTTTTTTTTTTGATTTTTTTCCCCCTAATGTCATTTTAGTTGCTTGCTATGAATGAGTCTTTCGTTCAGGAGCGTTAAAGCAACCTCCCCTTCCCTCAGTGGTTTTTTCCCCTATACGCTTTCCCTCCCCTTCTTTCCCATTTCCTGTTTCTCCATTGGAAGTATAACTTTGACCTCCAATAACAGTAAATTCCTAATAATCCTTTTTGTTTTCGAGGATGTCCCTACCTGCACCTTTCCCTCTGATACACCATCCCCTCTTTTCGAGCTGAAGATTGCAGATCCTCCTTCTAGGATCCCCCCCCTCTCCCGGATCTTTTGTCCATACATGCCATACGCACCCCCCCAAACCAGGCATTAGCTGTGAGCAAAACCCCCAACCCCCCACCTTTCCCCTTCTTATTTTCTCCCTCCTTCAGTCCCTCCCCCCTTCCTACAAAGACCAAACCCCCCCCTTTCTCAAACCCCCAAAAGCCCCTACCTTTACTTGGGATGAGCATATTCCCATGAGATCAGCCAAACACCCCATGTCCCTTCCTCACTACCCCTCTTTTCCCCCCAACTATGAGGGGGATACTTTCTCCCCCCTTTACAAAAAGAGACCCTTCTCCCATAATGAAAATTCTTTGTGCACCCCCCCCTTCCCCTTTCCTTTTTTTCCCCCCTACAAGGAGTACATCTGTATGTAATGGTGGCTTGAATGAAATGTTCTTCTTAGCCGAACGGGGAAACCCAACATCAACCCCTCCCCATGTCTGAAACCAAGAGTTCCCAACCCTCCCCCCTCCCCCCCCCCTTGTACTCCCTTGAATTTGTCAGCTTTCCCGAATCCAAAAGCTTCTTGTGCGGTTGCTTCTTATTCTTTTACAAAAACACTTTCAGGATCAGAAGATATACATTTCCCTATATATGATTCCCTCCCCCCTTAGTGAGCCCCTTCAGGACCCGTACCTTTTCCCCTTGGTGGAGGGTCCCCTTCTCCCCAAACTTTCCTCCCTTCATTCCCACCCAACCCTATGGCCAACCCCCATTTAATAAAAGGGTGTTTCCCCCTAGCTCAGACCAGCCCGAACCCGGGGGCAATATACCTTCCTCTTCTGAAAACCCCAGTATGTGCAATTCAAACTCACTGTTTGGAGATCCTTACCTATGCAGCTGATGGGACCAAAGAACCCTTCCCCCCCCCCCACACAACCAAGCCCCTCTTGACACCCCCCCCTTAAAGGACCACCCCCTAAAACACTGTCAATGAGGTCCCCCCCTTCCATAGGAGACTTTTCCCCCTCAACACATAACTTTTATACCACCCTGGCTGTCTGCAAACTCAATTTGTAGACTTCCTACCTCCCCCCCCCCCCCCCCCTCCAACTATATGGTGTGTTCTTTACCAAAAGCCCTTCCCCCCCCCTTCCCCAGTATTCCAATGTTTAAAATACTTCCCCCTTACCCCCATGTGAACCCCCCTTTTTTCCCCCCCAACCCTAACCCTTATGACTTGATGTACATCAGACTGGTTGCCACCCATTATAATCCTTCTTTCCCATGGACAGCTGAACTGCTTTATTGGTCTGCCAAACCCCCCCCCCTCCCTTTGTCCTTCCATTTTTCTGTGCTTGAACTAAGCTACAGTGATGAATCGGCTTCCCTCCCCACAGTGTTATAACACTGTCCCACCAAACCCACAAACATGTTAGAGAGTCCAAAATTCCCCCCCCCCCTCCGTAATACCCCCTTCCCCCAAACAACCCCCCCCCCCCCCCCTCCTCAGGCATACCATCATGAAAAAACCTTTTAATGCCAGATTGAGTTACTTCCTTTAAATCACTTCTCCCCACACTACCTCCCCCCCCCCCCCACCTACCCCATTTCCTTTCAACACAACAAGAAACACTGCATCTTCCCACCCCCCCCCCACAAGCACTTCCCTCCCTGAAGGTCTGGGGAGGACATCCCCCCCCCCAGAACCCCCCCCCCCCCTGTAATGACAACTTCCTTTCTTTTCCCCCCCCCACCCCCCCCCCCCTTTTCAACCAGAACCCTTTGGGTTCCTTCCCCCCCCCCCCTTCAAACAGTACTTCAGGGTCTTCCCCCCCCCATAAAACTATCACAATACCCCTGCTTCATACGATGAGAAAACCTCCCTGCTGGGTGAAAACCCCACATCCCATCCCCTCTCATGTGATCCTCCCCCTCTTCCTTTCCTCCCCCCTATCACACCCCCGCCAGGCAACACAATGGAGGTTGATCCTCTCCTAAAATGACCCCTCCCACTGAGGCAGGCCGAGGGTCCCACCGTGCCCCCCTTACAGTTAACAAAACTCCCCCTTTTTTGAAGAAAGGACCCCCCCCCCCCCCCTTTTATGACCCACCATCTCCCTCTCCCCTCGTCATCACCTGACAGAGGAGGACACCCCCTTTCTTGTCCCCCAAAGCCACTACCACACCTATCGAACTCGAAGGGTCCAACCTTAGGTGAAAAAGTTCCCTTTTCCCCTTTGTTTTCCAACTGGTGCCTACTTTTTTTTTTTCTCTTTAGAGAGGTGTTTTTATTCCTTGTGTGGCATTGGGGGTACCCCCCCTTCAGGGGGCTGAATGTATATGTCTTATGTACTTTTTCCCTCTTTTGGATGTAATTTCCTCCTTCTCCCGTTCCTTCTCACTATTTTTCTTTTTTCCCCCCCTCTTCCCCGTGGCGATATTGACATGGTTTTGGATGTTAGGATATTTCCCCCCCCAATCCATTTGTGGACTGGCGAACTGGTGGCTGATTTCTTTTGGAGGACTGGTTGTCTCCCCCCTATATGCTTTTTTTGATGTTTTTTTCCCCCCTTTGAGGTTGTGGATAATCCCTTATGAATATTTCTTTTTTTTGTGTATCTAACTGCATACTTTTCCTAGGGGTTTTTTTCCCCCCCCCCAGCCTGGTTTTATGGTTCAAGAATTTTTCCAGAATATGACCCCATGAGTTTCAGTAAATTGTGTGTTGGTTTATCCCCCCCCTCCCCTTTCAGTTTTCTCCCTTCCTTTCCTGGGGGTGGTGGGGTTTTTTCCTGGTTCTTGTTGTGTTGCCCCCCCCCCCCCCTTGACCCCCCCCCCCCCCCCACCCCCCCCCCCCCCCCACCCCTTTTAGTCCTTTTTTTTTTTTCTGGTAGTTGTAGTAGAGGTGTCCCCCCTTTACTTAAGTTTCCTCCTCCTTTTAGTTTTCTTTTTTTTTTTTACCCTTTTTTCCCTTATGAATGATGAGTTCTAGGTTCTTTTGGCTCAGAAAATGTTTTCCTTTTTCTTTTTCCGTGTTTTATAAACCTTTTTTTCTTGACCCCCTTTTTCTAATGACTGCTTAGAAGTATTTCAAGCAAGTATATTCCCTCCCACTGATACAAGTCTCAACTGTTTTGTGCCTAGCTCCTCCCTGTTCACTTCCTTTTCAATATGCCTTTCCGCCTTTCTTCCCAACAATTCTGATGGTTGTTCTCCCACCTTGTTTGTGGCCTTTTTTTTCCCACATAGTTTTTTATTCACCTTCGAAGGGCAGTGCTATGTGACCACTTTTTTCCCCGTCTCGTTTTTTTTCCCATTTCTTGTTTCTTTGAATGTAGGACCTTGTACCCTCCAATTTGTTTCTCCTTGTGGTAGCTCCCGATGTTTTTCCTTTATCCCAAGTCTCCTATTTTCTTTTTTTCCTCCTCATTGTCCTTTCCTTTGTTTGTCACTCCCTGTTTTCCATGATTGTGTTGTGCCATTTCTCATTTTGTAGGGATTTCCCTGCGTGGATGAAGTTGGTTCCCATCCCAGCAGCGCATGACTTTTTCATCCTACCCCTCTTTTCCCCTGTGTAGTCCCTCTTTGTTGTTTCCTCTTGAACTTGGTTTTACTAGTCGAGTGCCTTTTTTTTTTCTGACTATGGGGACCAGAATATTTTTCCACCCCCTTGATTAATGTGTTTCTTTTTGTGGGTTCTTGCCCTTTTCTTTTTTCCCTAATATTTGTGGAGTTCCCCCCCCACTTTGACGTTAAATTGGGGTCTCATTGAGTCAGTACATATGTGAAGCAATACCATACTTTTTCCCCCTTCGATTTCTGATGCCTCCTTTTTCTTTCGGTGTCCCCCCCCCTCCCTTCCGACATGGTAATCCCCCCTCTCGTTGAAGACTTTTCGCTTCTTTCTCCCAAAGGACCATTATATTGTACCGGTTTTTTTTTTTTTCTTTTTAGGTTGTGTAAACCCCCCCCCCCCAGTTTGCTTTTTCCATGGGTAAAATGTTATGCCTCATGACAGAAAGAGTGCCTCTTCCAAAAGTTACCCCCTTTCCCCAGATTTTAATCCGTGGTCTCTTCCCAAAGCTTTTTGTTGTTTTCATGCACAGTAAATTGTTTTTGGAGATTAATTCAACCCCCCTTCCTCGGGTTTTAGACTGTAGGGCTGAATACCCCCTCCTTTCCCCTCTTTAGTTCTTTCAGTCACTTCCCCCATGGTTTGGGGTTTTCTTTACCTCATTGGATAAGGAATAAGACCCCCTTCTATTTTTTCTTTTTCTTTGGGTGGATCACCTTGGGGTTTTTTCTTTTCATTAGGGGGAGGTCCTCCCTTTTCTGACTTCCTTTGTTTTTCTTGTGCTCCTTTTTGCATTACGTTAGTTTTATGCTAGGCCTGAGTTTTTAGTTCCCGGATTTTCAAGTCATCATTCACCTATTGTTTTCTGAGGAGGGGTTACCTTCCCCCCCTCGTCAGTCCCCTTTTTATACATCTTGTCCTCTTTCCCAAGTATTAAA
>Ga0179593_1522749_pt1 | contig 11782 bp, 13 predicted proteins | sample CZODoug2_1_08_16_FD_185931 | JGI IMG/M metagenome (GOLD analysis project Ga0179593, IMG submission 185931) | Vadose zone soil fungal communities from Angelo Coast Range Reserve, California, USA - CZODoug2_1_08_16fungal (PacBio error correction) | ecosystem: Environmental > Terrestrial > Soil >... | reverse complement strand
GGGATGATCTCTCTGTTATTGCAGACCGCCGCCGGCTGATGCGTCAAGGCCGTCCTAACCCTCTATGCTCGCTAGTTCTTCGATGCCCCCTCGTCTGATCTTCGGCAGCGGCCTGTGTTCTTTCGTCTCTTTTTTTTCCGGCATCCCCCGTCAGCCCCTCGCCCTCCTCCCTTTTTTTGATGTCGTGTGAGCTCTCGCCCACTCACTTCTTTTTCGGGCTTTCCTTGCCGATTGTGGCTAACCTGCCCGCGTTCCCACGAGCTCGATCGCCCCCCTGCCTCGAATCTCCTTCTTAGCTGCTTCCTCGCGTGGTGCACCGCTCAGGCACTTTTCTTGCCGGCCCGATGACTTCTGTTCGTCGTCCCAACCGTCCGCCGGTGTCCCCTGGTTAGGACGTCCCTCCCTTTTATGCGTCATGCTTTATCAGGCCATTCCGGGGCGCATTCGCTTTGTTTTCCTTGTTAACTGCCTTGGCGGTTTCACCCGGCCCTTTTTTTTTTCGCGGCTGGTTCTTCCTCGCTTCTTTCGCATTGGTCGACCCGCCAAAAACCCCTTCTGTCTTTGTGATTTCCTTGTGTTAGTAACGTTTTTGTTCGGGGACGGTCCTTTCTTTCTCCGAGGATTCCTCTTGAACGGATTTCACCAGATCGCTCGGCCCGTTGAGCTCACACGCAAAATTACTTGAGCGATCGTCTTATTTTGGACGCTTTCTGCCCTGATTCCTCCTCGCCTCTTTGCGCAGAATGGTCGAAATTGTCTAACGATCATGACCAGTTCCCACCGTCCTCTTTAATATTTTGTGAGGTCGTTTTTTTTTTTTCAGAACTTTCGCCTTTATTCCCAGTGACGGCAGTTGATCAAGGATGCCAGTCCCTCTGTTTCCCGATCTTTCCCGTCGTGGTGCGCAGTACCCAGTTCTCCCTTCCACCCCTTTTCCCCAAGAGTTCTCACCGCTGGCAGGTAGTGTTTCCGCGCCGCGCCTCAGGGGCAAGATTTTTTCCTTTTTCGCGGCGACTCGGCGTAGATCTTTAAGCCCGTCTTTCCCCCCTTCTCCTTTTTCTGTCGTCCCTTCCCTTCGATCCACACCATATGGGTCTTTCCCCCGCCACCAGCCCTTTTATCGCCATGCTCGGCCTTACGATTTATTTCTGACGCGATCTGGTGAGTGACCCGATGGCTCCTCCTTTTTATTTCGGTTTCTCTAGTCGATCCCGAGAGAAGTCTCCTTCCACTCTCAGGCTGACCGCCCAGTCATGTTCGAATTTCAGAGTGTTCGTCAGCGATGCAGAAAGGGGAAAACCCTTTTTCGCGGTTCGTCCCGCTTCTTAGACTCGGCTGATTGCATCCCACCGCACGAAAGGCCACCCCCAATCCACCACAAACCTTTCAAAAAAAAACATTTTTTTGAGGGTTTTTCCCTGTTTTTTCCTTTTCACGGCCCCTTTTCTCTTTCCCCGTAGAACCCTTCAGCTTGCAGCGGATCGTAATCTCCTCTCCTTTTTGGCGCCCCCTTTTTGACTTCTTTCGGCCGTGTTGACTTATCTTGTAACACCCCAATTCTTTTTTTAGAATTGCCTCCAAATCGGCTCGCCTGTTCTCTTCTCCCCCCTCCAGCCTTCTTTCCCTTAGGGAGCTGCCGCGATCAACGCCCGACGCCACATCCGTGCCCCCGCGTCTTCCCCCCCCGCAGCTTTTTTCCTCAACTCACCTCTTTGCAGTAGAAGCCACCACCGCGCCACCCCGTTTCCCAACCCCCCACCTCCTCCCCTCTGCGGGCCCCGCGGACGGCCTGCCCTCCGTCGCCAACGCCACAGCACTACCAGCCACCTCCGTCCCCTCCCCTTTTCTGACTTTTGACCCCACACGATGGACCTTCCCCCGAGTGTCAACTGAGCCGAATGGCCCTGTTTTTTCCCGGGCCTTGATATCCTTCCTCAGAGTCCATTCTCACTCCCGTTTTTCGGCTTGTTCTCCTCCACGATCACTCAGAAGAACCGGACTCCCGCCTGATACGGCTTTTTCCCCCTTTCCGAGTGTTTTGACAGATTTTTCTTGCCACCCCACTTTTGCGACTCTTCACTTCTCCTTGGCTGTTAGGTACGAGTCTCTCCCCCTAGTCCTTCCTCGAGATTTCGGACGACTGGGTTCTTCAAGCCCAATCCAAGCTCCTTTTTCCCCCCAGATTTGACCCCGGCCCTTTTCGCGCTTTGCCGAGATGCGCTTTGTCGCCGAATTCGCAATGGACACTTATGAGCTTTGTCCTCACGGTCCTTGAGTCACCGCTCCGTTTCTTTTCGAGCTTTTTTTCTGGTCACACACACTTCCACATGAGGGCTCCCCCATGATAGTTAGATCTTTTTCTTCCCTTTTGATTCTGCTTTTCTTTTTTGCGCCTCTACGCCAAAGGAGTGTTTGGTCCCAATTCTGGAATTTGGCTTTTAACCGGTTCTTACGATCCCTTATATCTGGTTCTCGATTCCCGCCTTTCCCCACTCTTAGTCTTTTCTGCAGCTGCCTTACCGGCTTTCCTTATACTTGCAGAAAGCAAGATTGAATCCCCCCCACAGATACTTTTTTACGACCTATTTATCACCAGAAGTAAGTCAACTTTTCCAGCCCGACTTCCTCTTTAAAAGGTCTGACAGCTGAGAACCACCGTCTTCCGGAGTGTTTTTTTGAGCTCTGTTACCCTCGACGCCCCGCCTTTTTCCCGAGCCCCTCACGATTTCGGATTTGTCATTTCCTCAGGTCTTCCCCAACATGGCATTGAAGTATTAATTGCCAATCTCCCCCCGACAGCCGGATTCTCTCAGTCCTGAGGGCCAGGGTCCCCCCTTAAATTATCTTTCTTTTATCCCAGTCCCCCCAGGAGACTCCCCCACTTATGCTTTGTTGTTAGGTAGAGCGAGATTTCCCCCCCCCCTTAACGCGAGGCTTCCTGTTTCTCTCTCTTGTCCCCTATGGCCATGTGGATTTTTCTTCGTTGTTGTTGAGATCATTGCGACCATCTGGCCGCCCCCTTCCTTTCCTGAATGCTAGACTTCGTGGCCTCCTTTTTTTTTGGACCTGTTCCAAAAAAAAACCATTCCCCAGCATCAGGGGCGTCGACCTGCCCACTAATGGCTGTGCCACTGTTTTAGGGTCAGAAGATCCCGGTTTTCTTGCTAGCCTCCACATCGTTGGGGCCGCCGCCCTCCTGTTAGATGACAATTTCTCTTTTTTTTGTTTTGGGTTAAAGTTTTTTTTTTTGTAGGTTCTCTCTCTACGGGCATTCTCAAGATTCGTGTTCGGTGCCGGAATGCGTCCTTTCGATCTTCCTTTTTTCTCCTTCTTCGCGGTGCGACGTCATTGATGTCTACTTACTTCTGTTTCCACTACCGTGGACACCCCCAATGTTTTTCTGCAACTCGGATTCTGTCCCCGTAAGATCCTTCCCTGGGTCGGATGCAGGCCGGACCTTTTTCCCTGAGATCCTTTCTACCCAGATATGCTCTATATTCACGCATCCATCATTTGTGAAAAAAGCCCCCTACTAGTCTTTTCCTCTTTTTTACTGACCCTGAATAACCTTTGAGTATCCTTTGCGAGCCGTCTGGCTGAGCTAATATTATTTTTAATTCTCCCTCCCCCCTCTTTTAGTTGTTGACAGGCCCTTTCCTCTCTCCATCCTTACGGCTCCCAGCCGTTTGAATTCAGCGCATACTTTTTGCTGCATTGCGAATCCCACCTTCGAGTCGCGTGAGGCTTACTTCCTCCCTTTTCTTTTTTTTTTTTCTTGGTCATTTCCCCTAGATGAAATTGCCCCCCCCTTGTAAACGTCGTACATCACAGCTCTCCTTCCATCAGATCTTCTCCATCCCCCCTTTTCATTTCCTCCTTTGTGGGAAATCCCTGATTAAATGTTTTTTCCTTTTTCCCGAAGACTTCCAGTTCGGCACCGTCCTTATTCGCCCTTTCTTTTCCCCTCGAGACCGCAGCAGGATCTTTGCCCTTCCTCTTTTCCCAGATGACCCCCTTCCGCTCCATGCATTCTACCGGATGTTGTCTCGTTTAGATATCATAGCCCAGGTTTTAAGCAGTCTCGCGTCCTCGGGGGCTTCTTGAGGGAGGGTTCTCCTTTTCTGATTTTTTGTGTTTTCCCGAGTCAGCCTCTTTGGATCCGTTTTGGTGAGTGATCGTGGCGTGTGTTTTGGCGGCTACGGCGGTTTGGCGGTGGCGGTGTCTCATGCTTCTGTTTCCCTGTAGGTGGCACGGGTTGAGCCGTTTTTCGGTCTCCGCGGCTTCTCCGGCTGGCGGTGGGTCTTTTTCCCTACCCTTTCGGCGAGCCATTCCCGTGCTAACACCGCTTTCCCCGTGTTTTTGACGGCCCCCGTGTCGAAGATTCCAAGGAAGGAGCCTACCCCAGTTTGCGCCCGAAAGCGCGCTGTGGCGCGTTTACGATTTCCGCTAAGCTCTTGTTCGACTCTGTCCCTCTCCTTTTCTTCCAACACGCGGAGTTCCAAACCCTCGGAGTTTTTGTTTTTTTTTTTTTTTGACACTTTTTTGGCGTGGAGACCGTGTTTTCGTCTTAGCAGGAGAATTATGAAAGCGCATCCGAGTCTTCCTTCCCCCTTTTGCGTTCGCTGCCGCGACGGCCAGGCTTTTCTATTTTTCCTTCCTCGCTAGTGCTTGGTCGATTTTGTCTACGGTCATCCAGTCTTTCGAAGCCCTGCTCCCCTCGGCCCCCCCCGAGGGCATCAACACCAGCTTCTGTTCCCATCGCCCCGGCGGAGACATGCTGTGACACCTCATGGGCGGGCCCGGCGGCGGTCATCGACAACTTCACGCCCCTTGCTTTTTCGAATGCCGCCATTTTCTTTAGGCCCCCGTCCCAAAAGCTGTTTTTTCGCGGTTTGGCCCCTCCCTCCCCCCCAGTATCGAGAACTTTCCTTCTCCGCGGCACGTGTGTAATCTACTGGGACGTCCCCACCCCCCCTCTTCCGCCGGCCCTGTTTCTCCTGGTGTGAAGCATGGATAGTTCCACTTCCTGCCTCTTTCTGAATCGACTAAGAAATTTCGGCTTTTTTACCCATGACAGTCGTTCCTTAAATTCCGGAGGGGGTCCCCTCTCTTCTCTTTGACCTCTACCATTATAAGAGACTTTTGCCCCCCCCCCCCCTTGGCGAGAGGGCTCTTGCGACGTATTCCCATTCTGCAACAATAACGAATTCGTCGCCGTCCCTTTTTTTTCAGGGGGAGCTCACACGGTCCTAGTTCTATTTTGGTCCATGCTATCCTTGCTTCCCTACGCGGAGAAGGAAAGGCCTGGCCTCTTTTTTAGTTTTCCCTTAGGACTCACGATACGCCAGGTAGCCTCTTTGGGTGGTCGACAAGAAAGCTTCTCCCCTTTTTCCTAATTCACGCCGGTTCTTCTTGCGCGTCCCAGGCCCAATTCCCCCCGCAAGTTCTCCCGAACTCCCCCCCCTCCTCGATGCCCCGGAATGGGGCCCTGTTTTTTGTACGCGCGTTTCCCCTTTCCCCCCCCCCCACATATTTCACTTGCGACCTGTGTGCGACCGAACGATTTTCATCTCTTGCTCCCTCCCCTTTGCCGAACCTGCGGCCCACCCTTCTCTTTTCTGAGAGGCCCAGGTCGACGAGACTTTTTCCCTTGTAAGAATTTTTCGCCGTCCACTTCCCTTCCTCTCCTAGTCTTTCTGAAGATGTCTCCACGAACCGCAAGCCCTTTTTCGTTTTTTCCCCCCGGCTCTTCGGGTTTTTTTTCATGCGCTCGAATTCGACCCCCTTTAACTATCACTAGTTTTCCCCTGCCTCGCCGGACCGGTTCGACGACGTATAGTTTTCTTTCGGCAGCTTGCCGCGTTTGTTTTCGCTTCCCCCCTCTCCCCCTAAGTTGTTTTTTTCTCTTATGAGCTCATATTCTGATCCCCCACTAGGCACGGTGCTGCGCGAACTCCCCTCGTCTCCAACCCCTCTTTTGTACTTTTGAACCTCTTCTATGCGTCCCAAAAAATGATATTAGGAAGTTTCCTTGTTACTCTGTTTTTTTTTCCGTTTTTTCATAAGCTTTTCCCGATCGTCTGTTTGGAGGTTTTGAGTTCCATCTCGCCATATACCCCGCTTGCTGGAGATGCCTTTTCCTTCTCTCCGTTCGATCCGGGTTTCCCCCCCCCAAAGGAGCTAGTCTAGAACCTGATGCCGGTTAGGCGGATCCGGGCATGCTCGTCGCGTGGTGCTTCAGCAGGTTCGTTCGCCCTTTTGTCTTTCTTATCTCCTTGTCCGTTGTCGTCCCCCTTTTAAAGTGCATGTTTTTCTTTCCGCTCTCCTTCTCGTCATGAGATCCGCTTCCCTTGATCCCTGCGAACTTGTCGTTGCGATGGGCCGTGATCGCGTTTTTCAGTCCTCCCCCCCTTTCTGAGCTGGCGAGATTTCCGATTTTTTTCCCACGGCCCCCCAACACCGCGCCCCCTTATCGTGTCTGTCCTGCTCCCTCCTTTCCCCTATCGGACGGCCCTAGGCCGTCTGCGGGCGATGGCAGTTGCGTCTCTCTTCTTGTATCCTGCTCTTCCTATCGTGCACCATTACTGTGCAGCTCACACTTGTCCCACCGCACGTTCCCCCTCGCTTTTTCTTTCCTCGTAGAGTCGATGACTGCTTGAGTCGGCGCATTCGTCCCTAGCATTTCGGCACACGTCCTTCCTTTTCAGCCCCGCCCCCCCCCTCGACTTTCTCCCCCTTTTCTCGGGTGAGGTCGGGCGGCCCGAAATTCGCTTAAGGAATTTTCCGTTGACCGATGAGCGCCACTTTTCCATCTCGGACGGCGGTGTTTTTTTTTTTTCCCGGACTTCCCCTCATCTCTTACCTTCTCGACTGAAACACGCTTTTTTTCTTCCTGAAACGCTGGGCGGCGGGCAAGCGAACGCGACGACGGCGGTCGTTTTTTCGACGTTCTCTCTTCTCGTTTCTTCCCTTTTTGGCGGCGGCGCCCTTTTTACTTACCACCATCTAGGTTAGGTGTCTTATCCAACATCTTCAACAACTATCCGCTTGTTCGAGGAAGGATGTCACCCCCCCCATCGCTGCCCTCTGGTTGAGTGTCAGTAAGAATGAGGCTTTGATCTTTAGACCTAGTCGTATCGACCCTCTTCATCTCCCCTCCTCTGCAGGTTTCTCCCCAGTCTGCCGCCTTTGAATGTCGCATGTTCGACCCCTCCTCCCCAGCGCTTTTAGTCTTATGCCCCCAATAATTTCCCAGAGCATAACCCCCCGTCCCCCTCCAGGCCACCCCACCTTCCACCCCCCCCCCCGGGGCAACACCATTCAGGTTTTTCCTTTAGGTTACGTTTTTTGTTTACCCGCTTATTGATAGTCAGAACCTCCCCTGATCGGCTCCTTACCCTCGCTTCCCCCCTCTCTGGGCGAGTCGGTCCCCCCTCCTTTTTTTTTACGCGGAAGTTTTTTCCTTTAGTTTCCGCAGCACAGTCCCAAACCACCCCTTCCCGGCGGATTCTACCTTTATCATCTCTCCTTTATGTGCATAGGGCCTTCTCCTCCGTTGAGGGGCCGTATAATTCCCCTGCATCCTAGTATCCACCTCCGCCGCCGCGATTTTTTTTACCCCTTTTTTAGCCATCCCGCGCCGTAGCAAAACACACCCGACTCCCCTGATAACTCCATTTTGGGACGCTTGGCCACTCGGAACTTCCCTCCCTCCTCCAGTCGCGGCCCCCCCCAACGGACCTCCGCCGCCCGGGCTGACGTACGTCCTTTTCGTCCCTCTATTTCACATCGCTCCCCAAGCGCCTTTATGGACTGAATGGCCTTTCCTTTCATACCTCAGCAGAGTTCTTTCCGTTTTCTTCTAGACGCTTTCACGTTCCCTGAAGAACTGACGTGTTCTTGAGCTTTTTCCCCTATGACCAGAACTGGTGCAGATTTCAAAACAATTTGAGACCCAAGGCTCGGGTTTGAATTTTCGCGTCTTTCTGAGCGTCTTGACGACTGGTCCGCTCCTCGACAGTATGACCCAGAAGATCAAGGGCCTACTTATCGCGCTTTTTGACTGCTGCCTCTCTCGTGCTTTATGTCTTCTGGCGAATGTTAATCCCTTCCCTTCATTCTTCTTTCGTCCCGGCGAGGGATGGAGTGCCTTTTTTAACCAATCGCCCTTTCCCCCGGCTTGGAGCGCAATGATATGCACTCGTACCTCTACGCGGCTGAGCGATTCTCTTACGTAACCTCTTGCTGAAGGTCCCCTCCAGCCCGTATCGGCCTTTTTCACACTTCTTTCTTTTTGAATTGATATCGTGTATGGCCGCTTTCGATTCCAAGCCCTTTTTTTCCCTTGATCCCCTGCCTGGTCCCTTCCCATTGCACAACTCCTAGATTTATGAAGCAACACACCGATTTGGTGCGCCGTAGCAGTCGACCATAATTAAACTATGAAGACAGAGACCACGCTCCTCTTCCAGCCTGATAGACCCTGAGCCTTTGAACGCCCGATCTTCGGTCTAGTCTGTATGTCTACCTCGCGTCCCTCGACGCGCTTTAAGCCAGCTTTTTCCCTCGTCTTTTCTTTTCCTTGCCAGGATGGCGGAGATGTACCCTTTGCGGCTTAGGCACCTTATGCCAGGGTCTTTTCCTATTGTTTTTTTTGCGACAAAGCCCTCGTTTTTGCATTCCAGTCTCCAGGCTCGCCTCCCCCTCCTCTGCTGTCCAGTTTCGCGCGAGGCACTAGGCCATAGGAAACTCCTTTTTTTCGAATGCGGCCTAAATTTGTCCTATTCTTTTCCTTCCTCGGGGGTTTTTTTTCTCTGATCACCCCCTGAGAACATGGACAAACATTCCCTTTTCTCCTCTAGTTTGCGGTGGCCTCGCTGCCGATGTTGCCCTAGAATCATGGGCAGTCTAATCCTTTTCCAAGCCCAAACCGAATAATGGCCCTTTCGCTTCGACAGATACCGGTGCCTTTTCTTGCCGCCAGCTCCGCCATGTTGGCGGCCCGCACTCATGTGGTTGCTCTCGTCTTCTTTGGGCGTATATTTTTTGTACCCGATTCTCTGGTTCTTTTCCCCGGGCCTTCCCTAAGTAGTGTCTGTCCTTAGCCCTTTTGGTAGATTTTTTCCCCATGTTTGCGCCTCTGAGAGGCCCTCTTTTATTCCCTTTTTTTAATAATAGTGGTTTCGAAACGAAGTGGCCCCCCTATTGTTGTTACTTGCTTAATGACCGTCCTAAGCTTCCCGGGCAGGTCTTAATCTTGCCCTACGCTTGTTTGATTCGGCGATCTCTCAGTATTTCAATCTCTCACCAAGTGCTCCTATTTTTGGTGCCCCCCCCGACCCCGATTTGAAGAGCTGATTTTTTCTTCGTCCCCCCCAATTTTTAGAGAGGAGAAAGTGAGTTCGTGGTTCATCTCATAGGTAGATGTGAGCCTCATGCTTCTCCAACCCAGTTGATCGTCCCCCTGCCCTTTTGTCTTGGCGGATTACCTCGGCGGCGGTGTTAATCAAGACGTGATTCCCTCCCCAAGTGCTCCTTTTCGACATTCGCAAGAGTCCCATTTATGCCCTGCGAGGGTCGAGATCTACCGGTAACGTCTTTCTGAGCTTATGGTCAATCTTTTCAGTCTCTTAACCCTGAGTCTTAGAAATCCTGTCCCTCCTCTCTATAACTCCAGACCACTAGCTTCTTTTTCGTTAGCAAACTTGTTTGGGGCAATTTTGATTATTCTTCTTCAGCGTTTGGCAAGAAGACTATCGTTCGGCCCATTTTCTCACTTTTCTAGCGAAGCGACAGGAAGCATCCCTCTTTCCCCTTTTTTCGAGATGTGACCCCCCCCCTTTTGATCAAGGCTCCGCATTCATTCCCTTACCTTTCTATGTATCTCCTTGTTCGCGAATCGCGAGCGTTAGCCCTGGCGGCTCGTTTCGGTGGCCTTTTTTTTTTTTGGCCGCGACTTCCCTTTCCGTCCTCGGCCAGTCTTCCGCTTATGGCGGCGGCTTTTTTTTTCCTTTGTGCGGCTTTTGGGCTGCTCCGGTCTTGCGGCTTTGTCTTTTATCCGCGGCGGTCCTTTTTTTATCGATTCCGGCGGACGGTGGATACGGCGTCTGTTGCATTTTCCTCTTCTATCGAGCACTCATGCAACAGGGCCCCGGAGGGCTCCTTGGAGGCCCACGCTGCGCTCGTCGATCTCTTCTCCCCTCAGGATCCCTATCGGCAGTTGGTGTTGAATGAGCCGGTTTCCCGTCTTTGCGTTACGTAAAGTTCCTGTCTCCCGACACTTCCCCCCCTGCTGGTCTCCCCTATTACCCCCCAATTAACCGCTTTTTCGACTTGACGATAATTAATGGATTCCTGCAAAAGTTGCCCCAATGTTCTTTTGAAAAACCTCCGGCTTTGTTTTCTGCCCCCCGTTTTGGTTTGACTGGAGTTGCTGGTTTCTTTTGATTCTCTTTCCTTTTCGAGTGAATGAGATCCTCCCCGAGCTTGTTTTTGGCTACCTGGTCGGAGTTAGATTCTTTCTTCCACTTCCTTTCTTCAGGTCCTTGGAAGGTCTTGATGGCTCTTCCTTTGGTTCTATTTTTTCCCCAGAGTCAGCCTCCTCCCCAGCGCCCAGCGGCTAAATCGCTTCCCCCACCCAACACTTCGAATCGTCCCCCGCCCCTGTCGGCCTTTCAACATCTTTGATTCCCTCTCTTGTTCCAATCTTAGGTTACGCACTACTCGGTTTTTTTTCCATGGCTGACGTCCGAAGACTCCCGCCGCTTCGACATACTTTCTTTATCCGATTTTAGGCAGCCGCTCCCCATTCTAATTCCCTTTCTTTGAACGCAGGCTCTGGCAAGAAGAAAAGAGTCTGTTTTTTTAGTCTCTGCCGCCGTAATAGATGTTTCGGTTGACCCGTCCGCACCACGTCCGCCGCCCGAGCGTTGCGCTCAAGCTGGTGGCGCAGGTGCACTTTTTTTTTCAACGTCCTTATGATGCTTGCGACCGGCACGGATTTTGACACGGACAATCACCTGCAAGTATTACGAGGCTCACCCTCACTTCCGGTTCATTATCGTGTCGAACAATTTAGACTTCTTCCCCTTTTTCACCCCAAGTCATTTATAGGTCGGCATCGACATATGCTTCTCAAGAATTCGTTCGACCATTTTTGTTGTTTCCCCCGCTCTATCTGTCTAGCAGGAACCTTCCCTCTTTAGATCGTACCGACACGCCGCGCGAAGTCTCGTCGCCATAGGCCACCCGTCGTTCACCTGAGGACTCCCCCCTCTACGCCAGGGCTGTTTCCTGTGGAGTTCCCCTTCCTCTCGGGCATCTCGCGAGTACTCCCGGCTCCTCCATTTGTTCAAAGGCACATCTTTGGAAGTTCGCCGTCCTTCTGCGCCAGGTGATAAGCATGACGGCCTTGCGCCCCTCTTGAACCCCATTCCTGGAGTTTACTTTTTGACGTGACCGCTTTTCATTTTTTCCGGCTCAACCTTGCAGAACTGATGCTCCCCCCCTTCCGAGCATTTTTTCTTACCTCTCTTGACCCTTGGCATCAGGATCGAGATGGCCCCTAGGCTCCTCCTTTCAGCCCCCTTCCCTTCTTCTCCCGCAAGCGATGGAGAGAGTCCCCACTCCTTTTCCGCTTGCGCTCGTGCGGCGTTCTTTTCCGCCCTTATGAATCGAACGTCTGACAAAGGTCTTCCGAAGATCCTCGGTTTGGCGATCGCCATCTTGTCCCTTCCCGCGAGCTTTCTTTTTCCGCGCGGGCCGTTGCAGCCGTGCCGCGGGC
>Ga0179593_1460384_pt1 | contig 11782 bp, 13 predicted proteins | sample CZODoug2_1_08_16_FD_185931 | JGI IMG/M metagenome (GOLD analysis project Ga0179593, IMG submission 185931) | Vadose zone soil fungal communities from Angelo Coast Range Reserve, California, USA - CZODoug2_1_08_16fungal (PacBio error correction) | ecosystem: Environmental > Terrestrial > Soil >... | reverse complement strand
GCCACTAAAGCCGGACGATTTCGACACAGCTTTCTCCCCCCCCCCTACAAGACCTACCTCTCGTCTTTCCTTTGACCTGCGAGGATTGTACTCGGATTTTTGTCTTGGGTGTCCCGAGTTGGTGTTGTTGCTGGTTGTTTTTTCAATTGGCTGATTCATGCTGGAGCTTCCCATAGAGACATTTTTTTTTCCCTTCTCTCGCCGTGCTGCCGCAGTTGCCGAATTATGGCAAATGCGACATTTGTTTTTTTTCATTCTTCCGCTTTGAATTGTTCCCAGGCGTTACTGCAGCTGCTGACCATTCCTTCATTTGTGGCGACCAATGACCCCTCCCTGGAATCGCGCCATTGGTTTTTTTTTTTATCCGTGTTCCCCTTGTTGGGAGCCTACCTTGACCGTCTCCAACCTATCGCGAATGGTTCCCATTGAAGTTCAGCGTCGACTGGCGGGCGCTCCATGCGTGAAAAAATTGTTGATAGATAGCTTTGGTCATGGCGTTTGGTTTCTTCCCTGATCTGTTAAGGACTGTTTTCCGGAGTTACGCTGCCCTTACCGAGCTCTTTGGATTTTTAGATTGCGTTTTTCGAAATACGCTTGGCGGAACAGATTGCTTCTTTTAGGATAGTTGCTTGTCTTGCAGCGCTTCGTTTGAGGAGATCCCCTCCCGTTTTTTTCTCATTGGTCTAGCAAGTATTCTTTTTGGCTTTCCCGCTGCCAACGCAGGAGGACGCACGGCGGGAACCTCACTTTTCCGTCCCATTTCCGGTACTATTTTGCCATGGGCGGGATGGTAAAGGGACCCTTTGCTTTTCATTATGGGTCCCGCCTCGAAAATGGCCACTGTTCCCATTCTCGATCATCTTGGGTTGCGATGGCAAGCGTCCTTTCCGGCCCCGGCAGTACGGAAGGCCTGACGTTAGCAGCATCTCGCAGACGCACATAATTGGTCTATCTTGCGGCGCTGAGACCCCTCGATAGATAACTGCTCGGGAAAGGGTCCATTGCCCGCTGACCCCCCCCTCGATCTTAGCGCCGTGGTCAAAAGCCGTCTGGAACATGAAGCCTTTACTCTTTTTCCATAAGTCTAACTCCCCACCATACCAGTTTCCTGGTTACGTGGACCCCATGGATCTCCCTTTGCCGATCTTTCGGGCCGAACTCCTCCTTCTGTTTTCGACTTCCGTGATCGCTGCTTGCCTGTGGGGACATGTAGCGGACGCTGCCTCACCCTACTCCAGAGCTCAGTTCGCTGGCGGTTTTGCAGTTGAGCACTCTCTTTTGCCTCGAGCTATCGCTGTTTTTTGGTGTCCCCCTTCCTATCCCTTTTCACTCGCCCTAACGCGCTCCAATACTATTGTAATGCGTAAGGAACCCCCTATCCTTTTGAAACTGGTTTTTGATACGGTTGGATGCGCTGTTTGGGCCAGCTATGCGAGGCAGAGCTTGGTGCGTCGATCCATGTCTTTTGGCCCGCTAATGCGAGGATCGATGTCCGCGTGATTTTTTTTTCCCCGAGTACGATCCGGGGCTTTTTGACCCAGTTGCATGGCTTGCGTAACGCATCTTTGAGTTACGCAGGAAATTGACATTTTTTAATCTGGAGACTTCTTCCGCCTGCGCGCGCATTCGGCGCTTAGTCCCCCCCCCTGGCATCCTGATTGATAACCTTCTGGTCGATTTGAAGAAGTTTGTGCGCCGCGCCTGCTCGCAAAAGCCCCGGCTCGCTTCTCCGTCCTCCTTTTTCACCTCTGCGACTAGCATGTTTTTGTCCGCTTCGTTCACTGCCCTCCTCCAGCCGGTCGTGTTCCATATCAAACCGATGACGGTGATCTGCCCCTTAGACTTTTGATCTTCCAAATATTGTTTTGATCGGATAAATTCTCAGGTTTGCGAAGGGGTAGCAGATACCCTCCGTCACCTTTTTTCCCCCCTCTCTGGACCCTGTCGTGAAAGGACCACTGGTGCCCAAGAGTGTACAGTCTAAAATCGCCTACCCCCCCAAAAATCCCCGCCTTGCACGGGTAAGGACGGTTACGTCCCTGCCTGCTTGCGGAGCAGGCTCCGTACCCGCAAGTCGCCTCCCAAGCGTTAGCGAATTTGTCGCGATTCTATCCTTGGGTGCAAGAGCCGAATTTCGCGCGCGGAGTAGCGCGCTTCTTCAGCCCTCATGCCACTGCCATCTTTTCCCGCTAAGCCCAGAGCTCCTTTCCTACCTCCATCTTTAGGCTTTCAAGTTAGAGGCATATTTCAATCACATTGCTTCGATTCTCTTATTCGCTGTTAGCGCGACATGGGCGACCATCGCGGCGTCTTTTCCATTCTTAGGAAAACTACCCACATTAACGAAGGCGTTTCCCCCGGGTCCCCACGGGCTTGGCATCTTCCGCGTACAATTTCCTGCATATCATAGGGCGAGGCCGCTTCTCGTTCCTCTTCAAAAAGATTGCGCGAGAACGCTCAACCTTTACCAAGCCGGTGGCGTCGCTTTGCGCGCCGACGAATGCGGATACCAAATCTCGGCTCTGCGAATGCGTCAGACGCGTACAGTACCCTTGAACCACTTAGGCCGAGAACAGCCCAGCCGCTTGGCCTAAAGAATCGGCCGATGCTGATCACTGCGTGGTCCCTTCTCGATTCCTTTTCTTCCGTTTCTGGTGAAGCGCCGCGGATTGCCGCGGTCCGCTGTTTTCCACTTCCGGCTTTCTCTTTTCCCACGGCTCTTGCTTGGGTGATTTTCCTTCTGAAAGGTGAAACGTACCCCGCCGCAACGGAGCGTTTCGCGAATGTCTTTCCCCGTTTTCTTTCCTACGAATTTCAACGGAGATCGTCGATAGGAGGCGTGCGAAAAGACTCGCTCCTTCTTTTTCTTGCCCCAAAGCCCTGTTTGCAATGATACCAACCATCTTTATGTTCCCCATCGCTCGTGATTCTTGCTGGCGTGCAGTTTGCGCTACTGTGAGAAAGTACTTCTCCCCGAAGACCCTTACCCCACGACTGTGCACTTACGTTGAAATTGTTCTCCGTTTCGGGTTCTCACGGCTTGCTCCCCTTAATTTTCCCCTCCCATGAAATCGAAGGGGGGCTCGCCCGGCTCCCCCCCGGCAGTTCTGGCCCTCCCCCCGGCCCCCGCAATTAATAAACGACTCCCCTGGGATATTTGTCGGTTCACGCAACTCTCCACCGCTCAACCCGCCTCCGGAACCCAAGGTCGCCACTTGGCGCCCGCACTGTGAGCATCCAGCGAGCCGCCCCCCCAAGGGAATGGAAACTCTCCTCCAGAAAAAAATCCTGCGACCGACAGCGTTCCTTTATTAGGTACTTTCCTTACTTTAGAATTTTGACGGCCCCTCGGGGAGCAAACCACCAATTCTGTCACCCGGCCGCGACCCCCCCCCCCCCCCCCCCTTCTCCGACCTTCCATTCCCTCACCCCCTTTTTAAAATTTATTGTTTTCAAGGGACTAGCTGCAGTCAGCCTTTGCTATAACAATTCCAGTCCGCAGGTCTAAGAAGAAAGCAAATATCGGTCAGCATTGCCGTTTCCTTCCCTCCCCCCGGACCTCTCAATTTTTAATTTTTTCGACCTGCCTTCGCCCAGCAGCAGGTCTTGATCGCCACTGGAACAAACAAAGCAACAAGCATTTTTCCTTTCCCTTTTGATCCACTTCATAAGAGGACCACGAATACTGTCCTCAAAGTCACTAGCTCTTGAGGTCTTCGTGCCGTATGTGTCACGTTTTTCCGAAAGCGTCTGGATCCGACGTTGGCCTCTTTTTCCTTTAACCCCCTTTTTTCTTTCTTTCAGCGCCCGCGTTTTCTTTGACTCGAAACTTCAAAAAGCCGGCCCGGGCTCTCCTGACGACCTCCCCCCCCCCCCCCCCCCCCCCCCCCCCCCCCCCCCCCCCCTGGTTGTTGTGTTCTTTCTTTGTTCTTCTTTTTTGTTGTGTTTTGACTTGAGAGGGTCATCGAGGATTTGTTGGTTTGGCTTCACTCCCCTCTTCGTGATACCCAGGATTTTCTTGGTTTTGTTTTCCAAAGGGATCTTTCTGCTGCCCCTCTTGACATGCAGAAATTGCTTTCTCTCATGGGTCGCAGGCCGTTTACCAGCCTCTGCAGGCAAATGCTGGTCGAGAGTTTGCTTCTGCTTAGCTTCCTTTCTTTTTTTGTCTGTCCTGAGTGCCTGCCCTTTTTTTTGTCCACTTGCATATTATTCCACCGGACGGTGATCCGCCTTGGGTGTTTGGGATCGCCTGTTGAGCATTGTTGGTTGGCCGACGTTTTCCTTCCCCTTTTCTCTGCCAAAGATTGCTCTTCACCGGTTTGAACCCGGCGGTATGCGACCATTCTTGTTTGCGGAGATCTTTTTTCCATGGTTCGTTGTGGCGGGAGCGGCTTGACCCCTTACCCTTGTTTTCTCCTCCGGAAATGGATTTTATTGTTGCCTTTGCCCGCCTTTTTTGCCGTCTTACGTCTTTCCTTGCTGTTTTCGTCCAGTGTTCCCGGAATTTTTTCGCGGTTTAGTTAGACGTGGGTTGCCACTTGGGTGTGATCGCACTTTGATTTTTATTTCGGCTTTCACCTGAGGGGCGCCACCGCCTAGACGCCCGAGGCCCTTGTAACGCAATTTTTCCGGTAGTCCCGGCTATGGGTGTTCCCATGAACTTGAGTAATTAGGGAAGATTCCAGTATGTGCTCCAAACGCTCCCCGCCATCCTTATCAACGACTTTTAAACCCCCAGTATGCCTTTGGATGAGTGGCAAGGCGCATTCGTTTTCGTTCGTCCTCTTCAGGTCATCTTCTCTAGCCATTTCCCCAACTACGTTGAGATGTCGGAGTATACTTCCGCAAAGTCGCGAGATCGTCCCTTTAGACCCCGGTTGCAAGGGGCGCGGAATTGTGGGTCACTGCCCCTTCCTTCCTCCTCCCCCAAACTTAAGTCTACAGTGGTCCCCCCCCATAAGTCTGGAACTGCCGCCTTGCATTCGCCATCTCAACCATCGACCCGGTCTCATCCACTCTCTGACGTGGAGGATCTTCTTTGAGATTTTTCACCCGTTTTTTCTGCTTTTCGGTTTCCCCGTGTTTTGATCTTTAAGTACGCGTATGCCCCTCCGTCCTCCCGATCAGGAAGAGATGTAATCGCCTGGCTTCCTAGATCTGAACTTTTAGTATTGCTTGGTCGTGCCGCTGTTTTCTCTTGTTTCCGGTTTTGCTGGAACGCTCGTGATCGCCTACGGCTTTTCCCCGACTGTAAGCGCACCGATCGTGTACCGGGCTCCCGCGCGATGCTGATCTTTAGCTTCTTTTTGGCCCAGTTTTTCCTGTACCCAGCGCGCCGGAGCTGGGCGTCTAAACCTTGCCCCCTCCCTTCTCCAGATTTCTTTTCGATGTGCAAGCGAGTACCTTGTCACGATTGAGAGGCCGTTTCCTAAGCCTTCATCCCTTGTTTTCCCTGAGTGTCCCGGAGAGCTACGCCTCTCCTCTTGTCCGTGCAGCGCCTGGAGTTCCCTGCGGCTACGCCGCGCGGCGCGAAGGGGCTTGGGTTTCACCAAAACGAAAATACTAACGTTGCCTACCTTCCTTTTTTTTTTTTTTTTTTAACTCTTGAACGACGGCGTATCTCTGACCCTTGCTCCGCAACTCCCGCGCCGTTTTCCCCCTTCCCCTTCCAACTAGGTCTAGGCTTCCAGCGGCGCCTTAGGAATTTTTAATTCTCGCGTTCCCTGCCGTTCGCCTCCGGAACTCGATCTGGTCATATTTTCCCCGATTCGGAGGTTGCTCCTTCTCCCCCCATTTCCTAAGGTCCTATATTTCCTTTGGTTTGTGCGGATCAAATATTCCTTGCGAGGTATTTGGCCCTCCGGCACTTGGTTCCAGATAGTGAACCCCCATCGCTCCGGCTGGAGTACCTTATTTCTCCAACTGATTTTCCCAACCTTCCCTAATTGCCGCTCCACGTGGAGGGCAAGGGTAACTGCCCTACGGCAACAGCCTTTCTCTTGAGGAATCCTTTCTCACTTCCTCCTTTCGGGACCCCAATCCGGCCCGGGAATGGTAGGCCGCTTCTCTCTCATTAATTTTCCTTATCAAACAGAGCCGGAAGTTCCGCCGCTTAGTTTCTCCTCTTTTCCTTTAAGCCCGGGCCCTCTATGAGCCTTTCGCCTATAGTCAGCTCGATGAAGGCCTTCGGAGACGGCCTAGAAACTTACCGATCATCGTTTTTTTGACAAATTTCTATCAAGACTACGAGCCTAATAGAGAGAGCGCCCATGGCTTTGGCCCAGAGAGTTCGAATGGTTCCTAGAGTCCGAATAGATCATCGGCGTGCGCCCGGTCACCCTGACGTTTCGTTACGCCGCTACCTTGCATCAAGCGCGTGTTTTTTTTTCATGGAGGTAGTTCCGCGCTGAACAGAGAAGTCCTGCGGACCAAGCCATTATCTGCGATTCTCTCCGAACGACTGCTTTACCCAATATACGTTGCTTATTTTTCCGTATTGGACACTGGTCCCACACGGAGATGACCCCGACGGCCAGAACCCCGGAGGCCCCCCAAGCGTCAGCCTTTCCCCATGAAAGAATAGGCGTCTGATCCCTTGTGTTCAATTCACTATTTTTTCTTAGTGCTCTTTTCACGTTTTTATTGCGGTCCCAAATTGCGTCTGTTCAAGACGTTGACACAGGCGGCTGATTCTGGATTTAGCCTGCGTCAAGGGCTTCCCCAATTCCCCGCGAGCCCTTCCCGCGTTGATTTCTTTCGCTCCTTCTTTCTTTTTCTAGCAGCCCGCGATTTTTAGTATTTGGCCTTCTTAGACCTTCGAGCCCCTCCGTAGGCACCAAGACGAATTCAACATCCCCCAAGCCTCCTTTCTTCCCCTCCTTTTGATTTTAGGTTTTCTCGCCATCAGCTGGTTAGTAAGTCAACGCCTTCCATGGGAACACAAAATATCCCTCCTCTACCGTTCCAAAATTGCGTTCTACGGGTAGTTGCGTCTCCGGCGGTTGCTTTCCCACCCTGTCCCCCCCTTTTCTCCCATACCCCCCCTCGACAAGGGGCAACATCTTCAACCGTCTCTCGCACCCGAGCGCTTCATGGACGAATCCCCTTTACTCTCCCCCCCCCTCATACCTCCTGACCTTCGATCTGTTTAAACTCCCCCCTATCAGTCTTAACACTGCCGGGACAACCAGGTCTTCTTCGCGGTAATTTTCTCAATCCTCTCGGGCTCTCCCCACAAACGAAATTTACCCCTCCTCTCTCCGAAACACCCCCATTGACGACCGCTAGAGATTATCCACCTTCGCGGATCCGACCACCGGCCCCAACAATGCGTGTCTCCCCCCCAAACCACCCACAAATGCCTGTCCCCCGGATCCTCCCCGCACGGCCAACCCTTTTTCCTGCTCTAACTAAGGCCGTTGTTAACCAATTGGGGAAAGCGGCACTCCTTGGCGATAACACCTTCAACACCAGAGCAAGAGCGGCCCGGATGACTCCTCCCCCTTCCCGGTAATGCCCCTTGATCCAGCCTTCTAAAGTAACTGCGCAAGGCCTTATTGACTCTTCGCCTCTCGCCGCCTCCTGGTATCGCAAGTGGCAAAACACATCAAAGACATTCACAATTTTCTGTGTCCCCTCCTCGGGATTTTCCTTACAAAATCCGATATTCCCTGGCTCCCACCACCGGTTTCAGTCGTTGTATTTTTGCTCAAGCTTTTTCTTCTAGTTTCTTGGAGCGAGAGTATCTCATTCTTGTACCCCTCCTTTTTTTTCTGGTGTTTGCGTTGGTTGCCTTAGACCCCCACGAGCCGACGATCGAAAAAAGCAGCAACACGGAGACTCTACCTGAATACCGCTGATTTTATCTCCTGTGAATATGAGTTCTTTTTTATCCGGAGGCGTAAAAGAATTCCTGGTTCACCGGCGCGTGGGTTGCTTTTCTGTTTTTTTCCCCCCTTTTTACTCTCTTCTTGTTTTTTCCATACGAGTGAAGGAAAATTTGAGATGGGTGGCGGGCTATTCTGCCTTCACAATGCTGACTTTTTTGCTCTGGCATTCGCCGGCGTTTGCATGTTATCGCAAATTTTTTTTCTTTCTCGGGACTTGCCCTCCTGACAACTGCCTTCTGCTGTTAACGCCCCAATGGTTTTCTTGCGGGCGCCGGGGTTGACTTTGGGTTTGGCTCCCGCGCTCCATTTCTTTCTCAATTAGCGGAAAAGATACGAAGGTGGCAATTGTTTTCCTTCCCTCCCCTTCTCCCGAGGTCTTTTTTTTCCCCTGGTTGCCTGCTCTAGTTTAAACTCGTGTCGTTTTCTCGGAGCCTCCCCCAGTCTCCCAAGTTACTTGCGACTCTTTCTACTGTCGAAAGGTTCCCCGTAATTTACGAGTTTCTTGGATCTTTCGTTCATACGGCTGCAAGTCTGATTGTTTTCTTCGTTTTTCGATTTGGCTCAGGGAAGAGATGCCGGGTCTAGAGCGCGGGGTGAATCTTTCCCGACCATTGGGTTGAATAGTACGTCGGTCTTATGGTCCGGGCTTTCCCCTTTTTTTTGAAAGTCCGGATTTGGCCCTTGATCTAACTTGTGGATCGTAATCCTATTGGGTCCCGTTCGTCGGTTAAAGGGCCTACTTTCCGAGCAGGATGGCCAACGCCCGACACAAGCGTCTCCCCCCCTCCTAGTCTGGAAGCCTTTTGTGATTGATTTTTCCTAGAAGTATTTGAGTTTTTCCGTCGGCGTCGCCAGCCTATCCCTACGATATTTTTACGATAGTAGGGCGGTCCGACGCCGTGGAAGTTTGCCCCCCCCCCTTTCGGATAGACTCGCTTTGGGTTAATTACGTTCAATGGACCCTCAGTCCCTCTCGAACATGAGCGCCGTTGGTCATCTTTCCCCTTCCGCCCCCCTCGGACGCACGCACATCGCCTTTGTCTTCTATGATTAGTCTTCACGTTTGCTTCCTTAGTTTCCAGAAGCTTTTGATTCCCGTGTCTGGGGCGCCGTTCTTGTGCTTGCCTCCGTTTTTCCTGTCCTCGACGCTGCTAAGTAGCGCAGTACAGGAGCCTTTCCTCTTCCTTCTGGGACTTTAGCGCCCTTTCGCTTGGTTTTCTTGGCGTCCATTTTATCTCGATGTTCCCTGTTTGGCCATTTTTGCCATATCCGACTTTGCCCTCAGAACGCGCGTATGCCCCCGTGGAATTCTTCGTTTTCAGAGAACCCCAGACTTGACAGACACATTTGGTTGGGAGGGAGACCGCCCCTGCTCGTTTTTGTTTAGCGATTGTGGCCATTGCCCAGCGCGCCGTTCGATTCTTTGTTTGGGAGTAGAATGTCGCGCTGCTTCTCGCCTCCTTCTTGCGGACTATCTTTCTACTAGTATTTTCCCCCCATGATCCTCTGGTTTCCATGGCCGGCTCGATAGGGGTTTGTAGTGGGGTGGGGGCTGGGCAGTTCCCATTTAGCAGCCTCGGCATCTGAGGCTTACGAGAGAATATTGCCCTGCAGAGCTGGAAGAATCGCTCCCGCCGCCCCGCGGCAATTCGGCGGCTGGAGCAACCCACTTCAAACTCGAGTCCGTTCTACATTACCCCTTCTTAAACGCTTAACGACGTGCGGTACCTTGCGCTCTCCGACCGAGCAACATGCTGCCCCGTAGCCCTCACCCTCGCCCATCTTTTGAAATTTCTGTGATTCTCATTCTTTTCCTGGGGACTCCCGAGCTCTTGCTTCAGCTTCTCCTCTACTTAATTGTTCCATATCTGTCACCTTTCTTATGGAGGGTGACTATACCACCTTAGGACAGAACCTTGTTTATTTTTTTGTTTCGCCTTGTGTTTTTTGGATCTCTCAACTCATTCCTTTTGGGATGGGCTTATTCGTATCAAATCCCGCATCTTTTTCCCTCTTTCCTTGCCAATGCGGTCAACGGTTTCCTTTTTCACGCAGCCTAGCGGGGTCGTCCGAATCGCCGCATCACGCCATGCTGAGGGCAAGTCCAGATGATACGGGAGAGGTGCTCTGCGGAGCCCGGCCTTCTCCCGCACTTGTATTTTACGTGAATGTAGCGAGATTGATTCATAAATTTCCTTTGCTCAAGCCCGAATCGCGCAGCTCTTAGTCGCGTGAGCGCTTCTTTCCAGGTCTCTCCCACTTTACTCCGAGTACTTTTTCTGTAGATAGAAACTTCAATGCTTCGAGCCCTTTCCCTTTCGAAACTCCCCGCGTTTCCCGCTTGACAACCCTTCTTGCTTTCCATTCCCTCTCCTGCGAAGTCCCGACTTTATCCACGCACGCTCCTTTTTTTTTCGTGATTTCCATAGTACACATTTACCCGATCCTTCAGAGATCCCCCGCTTGAGGCCCGACAGGTCACCTTCTTTCCCTCTTAAGGTACCCGACTCGATTTTCTGAGACGCACAACGAACAGCGAGAGATCGCCGCGCCAGCTCCCCCATCCGCGGATATCGCTAGGTCTATCCGACCGTTCATGCAGGCCCCCACTTCCTTTCCTGGACGGTCTTAGCTTAATGCCCCCGTGATTGCCCAAAGCACACTCGCGCCAGAAACCTGCCGTCCCGCGCCGCCTATGGCCCTCCGAATCTGCAAGAGCTGGATCCATGGTGCCCTCTCCTCTTTTTTTTTGGTATTCTTCGCTCTTTCTTTTTTCTGCCCTTGGAGGACGGCTTTGCTTCTCATTATCTCTTTTGGATCTTTCATGGTTCCTTTTCACGTAAAGCGCTCACCGGCAGAGTCGACCTTCCTCCTTTTTTTTTAAATTTTCATAGAAGCTTCCTGATCTGTCCAAGTCCATCGCGGGCGATGTTGAGAAACAGCTCGTACTGCTTCCAACCGCCGAATGCGCTTGCCATCATACCCCCGGCCAATCCTTTTTCTCTTTTTATACCCTTTTTTTTTTGTTTTTCTTTGTTGCGTTTTGGCGAGTCCGGCCCTGTACCTCGGACCCATGTAACCAAAATATTTTTTCCATTACTCTCCTGAAATTGCCCGGCCAATTCGTTTCTTCCCCCCCTTTGTAGTCCCCCCTCATGGTGAAACTGGGATAAATCCGAGTGCGTCTCCCCCCCAATGGGCTGCCCGATGCAACCCCGGAGACTACAATTTCCCTGTTCTCCATGGTTCCCCCCCCTTTCCACCTTTCTAGTAAAACGGAAATTACTTTCAGTTATTTTTTTTTTCGTCCGCAATCTCAAATGCTCAACAGAGATGGATGAACCCCCAGGATTCCTTTCAGGTTCCTTCCCATCCCCCTTTTTTCTCCCGAACCATTGACAAAGCGTCCAGCAACCACGAATGTCGCATGCTGCACCGCCCTCGTCGTGGCCCTTCCTTTCCACCTCTTGATCGTTTCCCGAAGTTTTGCCGGCCACTTGACTCTCCTTTCTCCCCACCCCAAACCCCCATTTTTACCAAGTCCCACCCACTGCGGCGCTTCCTATGACTCACCACTTTAGGTTCGTGTCACCAAATGTAGTGAATTCCCCTTGTCCCCCTGTCACACCCCCCCCCTTTCGCGAGTCTAACAGAAACACAACTCTCGGTCAGTCATTGCTGAATGCTTCCCCCCCCCCTTCCGCGACCAAAGGGCGGTCAAGGCCCTTACTTTCCCTTTCTTTTCGCGAGGGGAAGTCCCCTTCAATTGGACCAAAACCGCACAACAGACCCACGTCGGGAAGCCCCCCCTCCTAACCGCGTTCAGCCCGAACCCCTTCCAGTCGCTCAAAGTTTCCCCCCCCCTCTTCCCCTTAGGTCGCAAGGCCTGTCTA
>Ga0179593_1738906_pt1 | contig 11783 bp, 20 predicted proteins | sample CZODoug2_1_08_16_FD_185931 | JGI IMG/M metagenome (GOLD analysis project Ga0179593, IMG submission 185931) | Vadose zone soil fungal communities from Angelo Coast Range Reserve, California, USA - CZODoug2_1_08_16fungal (PacBio error correction) | ecosystem: Environmental > Terrestrial > Soil >... | reverse complement strand
GCTGCGTAATGTTTTTTTTCCTTTTCCCCCTTTGCGGGGTCGACTCCCTTACAACTAGAGATCTTTTTGATTTCCCAACTGTTGCAAGTCCCCCCCTTCCTTTTCGGAGGTGACGATTTTGAAGATGATCATTGTAAGTCGTTTCTTCCTGTCTACCCTAAGCGGACGACACATTTCCCCTATGTCGTTCCTTTCTCGCCTGCCTGACCCAACAGTGAGTTTTTCCTTTTCCCGTTTTAAAGTGTTATAAATCAGCTCTTCAAGTGTAAGTCAACCCCCTTGACAAAATAGATGCAAGGGAAATAATTTTTCCGTTTCTTTTTTCCACTAAAGGGTAGTTAACGTTTGAACAATTTTTTGTTACTCTTTTCCTTTTTCAGTGCTGTCACTCTGACTCTTTTTTTTTTGAAGGAGGAAAGTAGGACCCCCTTTCCGTCCCTTGCCTTTTCTATACTAGACCCTCCCTTGTTTTTTCCTTTAAGACCCCCCTTTCTTTCATGGAGCTTTTTCAATCCAACCTTCTGAATAAGTTTGGTATCGAGTGGCCCCCCCTTCCCTCATCCGCGAACTGGCCCCCCTTTGTAGCAAGCGGCGTTGTCGTTTCTTCCCCCCCCCCCCCACGCCTCGTTTTTCCTTGATGGCGTCTATGAGCCCCACCCCCCCCCCCCTACCACCCCAGGATTTGAAGTAAGGCGTCCCATGCAGCCAGTTTTTTCCTTCCCCCCCTTTCCTGCCGCTCCTTTTATACGTGCTTTTTCGGTCCCTCGTTCTTCTTTACGACTGTTTTTTCCCCACTGCTGAACGACACATTGGGCTCTACTGCGGGACCTTTTTTTTCCTCCCCTTCTACTTTTTTCCTTCAGGCGCCGAGATTTCTCATCGCTTTTTCCTGACAGCCACCCCCCTTTAAAGAAGACAAAGTGACCTGATGCTGAGCTTTCTTTTTTGGTGTACCTCTTTTCTTCCCTTCGCGTCTTATGCCCCCATTTTGACCTTTTTTTTTACCTTTGACCCATGACATTTAGCCAGGAGAGACCCTCACGCCAGATCTCTTCAGCTCCCCTTTTGATGCACGGTATTTTCTTACCCCCCCTAGGCGACTTTCCACCTTCGTCACTTTTTTTCCTTTGATAAATGCACGATTTCCCCTCCAGGTGGAAGATCATTCCCTTTCTTCCGACGATTTCTCTCCGGATATACATATCACGACCCCCTTCAGATATAAATGTGTTGCCTTTAGTAAGAATGGATTTCCCTGAGTTATAAAGTGTCCCCCCCCTTTCATCTTGATTTCTTTCCCTTCAAAAAAAGGAGTCAGAGAAATAGAGGCAATGTGCTTTTTAATTCGGAGGACCCTATCTTATTTCGCTTTTTTCTTTTTTTTTTTTTTTTTTTTTTTTTTTTTTTTTCTTTTTTTTTGTTTTTCTTTTTTTTTTTTTTTTTTTTTTTTTTTTTTTTTTTTTCCCCCTCTTTTTTTTTTGACGCGGAATCCATCCATTCCCTTCAGCGAGGCTGCGCACGGTCTCCCGGGAGGCGCCCCCTTTCTCCCCTTCCCTTTAAACGGTCCCCCCGGTCATGAGGGTCTACTCCATTTATCCCTCCGTTTCCCCCTCCCAGACCTCCAAACTCCCCTGATTTATGTCAAGGACCAGTTCCCCCAGCTCCCCATGACGGACCTTCCCCCCTTCCCCTTAGATTCCTTTTCCCATGCGACGACTCTTTGCGTGAGATTTGAAACCCTCCTTTTTTTTCATTTATATACTAATTTTAATCCTTCTAGTTGTTGATGAGAGCTCCTTTTCCCCCCGCATCATTTTTTTTTTTTTTTTTTTTTTTTTTCATTCGCCGCCCCCTACGCATGAATTTCATCCCCCTCTCCCTTCCCTTTTTTGCACTGATAAGCGGCCTGGATGTAAAACCCCCCCTTATGTGGCCTGAGGCACCCTTCGAAGTTTTCCTGGCGTTGCGGCTTCCACCGTGGTTTTTCCAATGAGGTTCTCCCCAAAGTTTTTTCGGCGAACCCTACCTTTGAAACTGTTTCGCTACCCGCCGCGCTCCCTTTTTTTCTCCCTCTGCCCTTTCCTTTTAAGCGACCCCAACGTAAATTTCTTGATCAGAACCACCCCTTCGCACCCCCCCCCTTTCTCTTATCCGCTCGATAAGTCCTTTTCGCCCGTACGCCTTTCATGCACCACTAGCTCAGCACGTTTTTCCCTTTTTCCCAACCTCCTTTTTACTCACCTCACTCCCTTGACCCAAGGCTCCTTTTTTCCAAAAATCTAACGAGCTCCCCGGAAGATATTATGGATCTTGTGATCATGTGCAGATTCCTTCTTTTCCCTTCTTTTTTCGGAGACGTTTCCTCCTCATCTTTCACTTATCCCATTAGCTCACCCCTTCTTCCAAAGTGACCCCCAAAAAAGGACTAGAGAGATAAATTTTTTTTTTTCTTCCCGCAAGTGTGGATCGCACAGCTATGTTGTGGTTTATTCATCCGAATAACAGCGGCCCCCCCCCCTCTTCCTTCGTTTTGAAATGAACACCCCCCACAACAGTTTCACCCTCTCAATACCCTCCCCGGTAAACAGATTAACACTGAATTTTTCAATACTATTCAATAGAATTTCTTCCCCGATTTAAGTAATTATTTTCTCAATCTCCTTAACATATTTCTCAGGTCCACCGATCAAGCACTACGACGAGAACCTAACTATCTAAGTGAAACCCCCTCTAAGTACTTCCTGAGTACGAACCAACTGAATTCCTTCCTGAGTCGTCCTAGATAACAAGCAAAATGTATTTTTTCCCCTTTTTAGCTAAAGAACGAGACCCTTTCCCTCCACACTATCTCCCCTGGACATTAGGAACTTTTCCCACTCCTCCCTTTTTATGTAGAAAAACGTGCTCTTTACAATTTGAGTTTTTTTTCTTTTTTTTTTACAAAAGAGTACAGATCTTTTTTTTCCCCCCCCCCCCCCCCACTTCTCCCATGTGACGAATTTCTGAGTTTGATTTAGGGGCCCTCCAGTCCCGCCCGCGATTTCGTTTAGATGTCATGAATACAAGGCCTTTTCCTTCGAAGTCATGGCATGTTTACCTTCACACGGCGGTCTTTTCTCTCAACTTTTGTCACCTCTTTAGTCCCCTTTCCCTGTGTGAAAACACAGACCCCCTTTTTTTGCCGATCACAATGAACCCCTTTCCACGGACCGGCCCCTCCCCTTTTTCCGCGGCCCCCCATTTCAGCATTTCTGTTCACCTTTTTCCCCTTTCTTGATCCTTTACATTAGAAAGAGTAAGGCTCCTTAAACCTCACACTCAGAAGATCCCTTCCCTTTTTCATTTTCACGACCCCCCTTGTGCTTGGTCACCTGCTGGTTTTTTTTTTCCCCACGCCAGTCCCCACTTTCCATAACTCGGACATCCTTTTTTCCGATGTAAATAGTATTTAGTGCAATCATGTAGCTTTTAACTTCGTTGAGCTCCCATGTCATAATCTTTTGCTTTTGTTCCTCTCCCTGTCCCCCCCCCCTTTTTTCTTGCACCCCCCGCCAGTTTTCTTTTCCCATCGACAAACAATCTTTCTCTTTCCCCTCCTCATCCACCCTTTTTTTTTGTTGTCTCCTTTTTCCCTTTTTTGGAAGTTGAGAACCCCCTTTTTGCGAGTCCCTTGCTTCCCAGCCCCACCCCTTAGACGTGTGATGACCCCCTTTTCGACAGCAAGACAGTTTCCAAAACCTGATTGCAGTTTTTTTTTTTTTTTTCTTTTTTTCTCCCCGAGGTTTTTTTCTTTTCCTGAACTCCTTGTTTGGTCGCGTTGCCTTTTTCCAGTGCGGTCTTTTTTCGGCTTGAATTTCTGACGTTCTTAGGGCGTTCGTTTGGCAGGTGTGCCTTTCTTTCCCCATTGTTTCCGCAGTGCGTCACCTTGTTTTCCCCCCTCTCTGCAATAGGTCCCCCCCCCTCTTCTGAGAAACAGGAGTTTTTTTTTCGCCGGTCGTGAACGCGGGTTTGTTGCCCGCGGGCGGTCCTTTTTTTTTCGGTCCTTCCCTCCCCTTCGCGACATGCTTTTGCCCTCTTTTTTTTTCTGCCAATCCGCATCTTCTGCACTTAAGGCAGTTTTTTTAATTAGAAGTATTACTTTCTATGGATTCCGAAATCTTTCGTCTTCAGCGTCAGATCTGTTTTGCAAGTTTTCCCCCCCCCTCCCCCCCTCGCACTTTTCCCTTCCCGTGCAGGTAGTTTTTCGGTTCCCCCCTTAGAACACCACGCCCCCCCCACGAAGCCCGGTGATTTTTTTTTTTTCCCCTCTCTTGTTTTTTTTTTTGAAGGTCCCTTTCTTTCAACCCTCGTCGTCCTCCCCCCCTTGAAGGAGGCATGACGTACACGGTTTTGACGACGCATTTTTCCCTCTGTCAAGCTTTTTTCAATGATAGCCTTGCTTTTTTTAATTCTTTCGAGTCCTTTCCCTCTTTTCGGCGTTCAGATTTTTTCAATAAGGTATGAGGCTTTTACTCAGCCCTTTTCGAAGGTAATCTTTTTCGTTTTGTTACTTCCCCTTCTCCTCAGGTAGACCTTTTCTGAGATAGGAACTCTTTTTGAGTGATGTTTCCTAGCCTTTTCCCCCCACCCTGAAAGAGTTTCTTTGGGATCAGCCCCTTTTTTTTCCCAGAAAGTCCTTCGAAATTTCCCCCACGAACGTCCCCCCCCCTCTGCCCCCCCCCGCGTGTATTTTTTTCCAAACCAGCCCCCTCCCGCATCTGACACCTTTCCCCGATAAGTGAGACGATAGACCTATATCATAGATAATGACAGTCCCCATTTCCTCGATTGATCACGCCCCCTCCCCCCCTCTCTTTCCTCCATGCTTTTTTTCTTGTTTGAGTGCTTCTCTTTGTTTTTCCCCCCCCCCCATTGATGCCCCAACCCCCGACAAAATCTTAATAAAGGATTCTTCCCTTTTCGTTCCCCGAGGCCGGGGATCCCCCCCTTTGGGACTAGCGAATTTTCGTAATCACTTCGGATTATTTTTGCGCCTCACTCTGACCTTACCCCAGCCTTTTCAAGAGCCCGGAACCCCATCCCTTTTTGTATCCCTGGCGTCGATTTTTTTTCCCCTTCCCCCTCCCGGTTCGCCCTCCCCCTTTTTGTAGTTTTTTACGTTCATAACTCCCTGAACGTTTCCATCCCCCGCAGAATAAATAAGACCGCTTTTTTAGTAAGGAGACTTTCCCCAGACTAGCAATTGACTTTCTTTTTCCCCTCACTCGCCACCTTTTTGAATGGCTAAGCTCCCGATCTTTGCGCGTTTTCCACCTTGGTTACCTTTCCTATACTATAATTTCCAAGTAATAATTGTTGTTGGTAGTATGCCTCGAGAGGACACTATACCCCCCCCCTTCGAGTCCCCCTCCACGAAGAAGGTCTTTTTCTGCATGTGATCAGTTTTCTTTTGCGATCTCCTTTTTTTCGAACCCTTTCAGCAAGCACAAGCTTCCCCCCCTGATTTTTTTTTTTTTTTTTCCTTTTTTTTTTCCCTGCTTACTTCCCTCTCGCTGACCCTTTTTTGCTTTTTTACGTTTTTTAAAGTTTTTTTTTTTTTTTCCCAAGATAAACTTCCCCCTTTCCAATCATGTAACTAGCACTTGGTCGAACACTTTTTTTTCCCCTTTTTCGAAGAGACCTCCTCACGGATATCGGTTTGATTTTTTTTCCAGAACACGTTTAATATCATTTTTTCCCCTTGCGCAAAAAAACCCACCCCATCGCAAACTCGCACTCCTTTTCGACCGCATCCCTTTTCCACTGTGTAAACACCCCTTGGTCTCCTTCCCTGCCTCTCTGCCTCCCGATAGTATGATTCCCCCCCCCCCCAATACCGGGTGCCTTAAGTTCCCTGCCGCCAACATATCGCTCCCCTTTTTTTTTCCCCCCCTGGAAGTCCTTCTGGATCTCGCTGTGTCCTCATTTTTTTCCGTTCTCCTCTCTTTTCTGATAGTCACTTCTCTTAATAGCAAAGGAATGTAGCGAAATTTACTTTTTCGCCAGACTTTTTTTTCTTCTTCCCCAACACGGTCTTGCATTAGCCACACCCTGGTTTCCCAGATCCAAACGGCTCGTATTATGGACAGTCTTCCCCTTCACCACCCCCCGCCCCCCCCCCCAACAAAACTCTTTTCGTGAGATCCCCCCTCGCCACCACACTTTACCCTTTTCTCAGCCACCCCCCATAAACTTTGGACTTACCAGTGCAGTGCTGGACCACTTCCTCCCGATTTTCGTTTTTCCTTTTTCTCGACTCCTTCTGCTATTCGAAGTCCCCACCCTTCTCCTGACACGTCCGCGGAGTCTCATTGTCGACGACTGCAACAACCCATTCTCTTTCCCCCCCTGGAGAGTCGACATGTGCATAGATAGTATAACTGGTTCCCCTGCCAGCCGTTCCCTCTTTTGCCTCATCCTCCAGACCGATTTCACTCCCCACCCCGCGCCCCTGCAACGGGGTGCGAAAGAAGCCCTCCCGGGCTCTCGCTTTTTTCTTTTCTTCTGGTTATTTGAATAACTCCACCACACCTCTTTATTACCGTGGGGCCAGTGAATGAGAGAGTTTTTATTATGGAACCTTCCTTCCCCCCGTGCTCTTTCCCTCCTCATCAGGCATTTTTCCCGCCCCCCGGAATCCCTTTTCGAAAGGTCTGGTTGCCAGCAAAAAAGATTTTTGTCTCCCATGAATGTCCTCCTGCTTCCCTAACCTGAAGGGGCTTCCTCCAGTCTGACCCCATTGCACCCACAGTAAAATCCAGAGACTTTTTCTACACCCTATGCCAACCTGCACAACTTCCCTGATTACACCCTCCTTGTCAGCTTCAAGCAAAGACCTTTGGCTGTAATTCCGAATATTAAGTTTTTTTTTCTGAACAATTTTTTTTCCCCTCTGATGATTTTTTGGGTCCCCCCCCCCCCCCCGCAGCAGACCCTGAAAAGCGATAGGATAAATTTTCTATGTTGCTTTTGTTTGTTTTTTGCCCCCGTGACTGACGACCCCTTCTCTTTTTTTTCCGAAGTGCTGGGTCTCCAGACATTTTCCCGGACAATCGTTCCATTCCCATCGTTCCTATAAGCACTAGTCCATGTTATTTTAATATTCCTTTGCGCTGAAATTTCCTTTTTCCTCCCTTTTCGTCGAGTTGTTCCCTTTTCCTTTCGTCGACCATCCAGCCTGTTTCCCTCCCACAATCTTTTTTTCTTTTTTTTTTTCCCTTCCCCTTTTTGTTTGTGATGAAGAAAGACAATTTTTCTTGGAGTTGAACTTGAACTGAGGAGTCTCCCTTCCCCCTTTTTTTGCATGCAAATCCCCACTTCGATTCGCGATCTTTCCCCATCGACGCCTCCTGTCCCCTTGCATGCATGTGCTGTTCAACTCATCCAATTAGTATGCCCTAGTAATTTTCTGGTTCAGTTTTTCTTTTTCCAGCTGAGCATTCTTTTTTTTATTGGTTAGTGATAGTCCTTTCGATGCTGGCCTTTTGCGTTCTTCCCCTATGGTTTTCGTGTTCTAGAGTTCATACAACTTGATGATTCCACAGAAAACCATTCCTTTTTGACTGACACTACTTTCCCCGCGAGTTCATCGTTTTTTTCCCCCTAGTGAGCGGCAGTTTTTCCCCTTTCGGGGTATAGTCTCGCCCCTTTATGAGGAGAAGAGCGGTTCCCTGGACTGAATTTTTTTTTTCTTCCTCCCTTGGTTTTCTTTCGAAAGCCTTTGTTGCCAGCTCCCTTCTCCTTCGGCCTGAATCCTCAAGAGCCCGCACAAATCTATCAAGTGAAACGGAGGGCCGGGTTGTCGTTTATCCCTTTCCCCCCCCCCCTTCCTCGTACACTTACTGTTTAGTTTTTTCCAGCCAATCCTACCCCCCCAGTGAGTGTGCCTTCTTCCTAGGAGAAGCTTTTCCATCCTGAGGACCTTGTTTCCCTTTTACGGAACTTTACTGCTAATGATGGCCCCGTGTTTTTTTCTTAACAGACACATGGACTGCGGGCAGGAAGTCGCTCCTTCTAGGAGCTCACCCTCCCGCCCCTTTTTCTAGTCAATCGTCCACCGTGTGCACTTCCCCCGTACGAATGTACCCTTTTCTTGAGATACGTATTTTTTGTAATAAGATTTCTTCCCAGTCTTCTTTTTTTTTTTGCCGCGCGGGCCTCCCTTTTTTTTTTCCCTTTAACCAGCTTTTCCCCGCACTTTTCCAGATTGAGATTTTGTGTGTGCACGAGTCTTTTTCCCTCTGGATTTTCTGCACTTCGATTCCCCAGTCGGACGATAGAGAAAGCTCTCTCCGAAGACTCCCCTTTGGCCCTTTCTCCGTTCCACCCCCAGAAGCACTTTTGAACAAGCCCCCCTTTGAGATGATTAGAGGGCCCTGTGTTTTTCCTTCCTTTGACCCCCCAGGATGTCTTTTTTTAGCAACCTCCAACCTCGCATAGGTTTTTTTTTTTTCTTTCGCCAGTTTCCCTCTCTGTCCCGGAAAGAGATTGGCCCTCTTTGATTTTGTGCAGAGAACTCCTACGTGTGCTTACAGCGCGCTCCCCTCCCCCCTTTTTCCTTTGCCCTGACCGACCTCTTTCCCTGAGAACCGGGTTTTCCCCCCTCAGCTTACCCCTTTTCCCCTTTTTTCCTTTCGGTCAGTTGCAAGCCGACCGCCCCCCCACAGGCGATATGGCTTTATTTTCTCAGGAAGCCCTCACAACTTTTTCTCCCTTTTCTTTTTTACGGCCTGTTTTCCCCCCCAGCCGCCCTGTAGGACCCTTTTTTCTTTTTGTTCTTCGGTCGAAGTTTTCGGCGCCCAATGACTTTTGAACATTTATATCCCCCCCCCCTTTCCTTCCGTTGTTTTTTTCTGGAATACCCTTTCCTTTGGGCGCAGTTTTTTACTTTTCTTTTTCGACGTCCCCGCAGGCTTTTTGTGACTTAGAAGCCGAGAACCTGACTCCCGAAGATTTTCCCCCCAAGGGCCCTCCCCCTCCTTTGGGGAGCTTCCCCTGGTTTACGTACACCTTTCCCCCCCCCCCCTGCACGGGTGTTGCCAGGTTGCGGCCTGCCCCCTTGGATTAGGGCGCATAAAGGAGTTCCCTTCTCCCTGTCCTTTATGTGGATCGTCTTTTTTCCTTTCGTTCCCAGGATTTCCCCTTTTTTGATTCCCTTTATTTTAATTTTTTCAGGTCAGCTTTTTTTTCCCCCTAATGATTTGATTCGTGGAAAATAATCTGAGACAACTTTCCCCCCCCCCCCCCCCCAACGTCCTTTTTTTCCCTGCCCCCTAGGTTTGCATGCACCTGACCCCGCCGTTCTTTCCCCCCCCTTTTTTCTATTGCTCAACATTCTTCATTTTTCGTGCATTTGTTTCACGACCAGTCTGCCTCCCCCCCCCCTTTTTGCCAACCCCTTTTCTCACAAGACTTATCCTGTCTTTTTTCCTTTTTTCCTCGCCGGCATCGACCTCTTCTTCAGCATGACATACTATCTCTTTACACTTTTTAATAGGGCAACGCCAGGGTGTCCTCATGCATTCTCCCCTCTCGTGCCTTTTTGGTGAGCTACATTCTAGGACCTGTGACCTATACTAGTGTCTTCATCTCCCCCCTCGGCCAAGGAAGGGGATCTGACGATAGAGAGACCCCCACCCCACCCCCCCTCCCCCCCGATTTCTTTTTTCAAGAGTCACCCCTGGTTCCCCTTTTTACGCGCTTCTAAGATGTACCTCGTCCATTAAGAGAAAGAAAGGTGTCGCACTTCTCGGCTCAGCCCTTCCCCCCCCCCCCCCCCCTTAAAATTACCCCCAGAACGGCCTCGCACTCTTTTTCCCTCCTTTGCTATCGCCACGGAACACAGTTTTAATTAAATACCTTCATGGTCGACAAGCAAGAACTCCCCGCCTTTCGTGCAGAATTCCTTCTTTCATTCCCTGAGCCTCGACAAGACTGTTCCCCACTACCTTTGTGACGTCCGTTTTTCTTTCAGACCCAGCGGACGCCATCATCCGAGTGCTTTTTCTGTAACCCTCTAGCTTGACACCTGGAGTGAGACTTTCCCTTTCCCCCCCCTGACAAACCCCCCCCACCCAAATTCCCCTTTTGCGTTGTTCGCTTTGAATTTCCTGAAGGGAATAACTTTCTCATACTAGCACTTATGTACCGACATCCCCCAATTTTTGGAATTTTTTCCCCCTTTGAACATTGAAGGTTCCCCCCCCGCGGATCCCTGATGGGAGCCCAGCCCTAATGGAAGAAGGCTCGTCAGCAACCCCCCTCTGGCACGGGTACGTTCACGCCCTCAAAAAGTAGAGGAAAGAACGAATCAAAGAGTTTTTCAACACCGGCCCCCCACTTTTTCCCCGACGTTTCTTCCTGCAGATACTCCAATACCCCCCCCTTTCGCCAACTTGCGAACCCCTTTTTTTCATGTGTAATTTGCTCCAGCACTTCCCCCCCCCCGCCGTCTCTTTTTTGTCAGATCATTCCTCACTACCCAATTTTTTTTTTTTTTCCTTTCCCTGTCTGGCCGCTCTTTTTCCTTAAGAAGCAAGCCCATCAAGAGCGACACATTCGGCCCTTTCCCTTCCCCCCGTATAATTTTTCCCCCCTGTTTAGTTTAATCCTCGCACCTGACCCTTCCACATCGTTTTCATTTTTCCTTTTATAGAAAGTTGGAACGTATCATAGCCTTCCTGAATGTCCCCAGTGTTGTCACCTCCGTGCAGTTACTTTTTCACTTCACCCCATCTCTATCTTTTGATTGTTGATTTTGCCATATTGTTCCATTGTTGCTTTTACCTTCACCTGTTTCGAAGAACTGCAGCCCCCCTTTTTCACAAAAATACGTATCTTGGATGTCAAATAGTGACCCTTCTTCCCCTTTTCTTTATAAACACTCCCCTCTGTCCGTACATTTTGCCGATTTCAATTCTCCCTGACCCCAGCATTTTTCCCGCCGTGGAGATCCACCAGTGATTACGTAGAGCTTGCGGCCTTTCTGAGTTTTCCTTTCATCCTTTTCTTGTCCTCTAACTATGCAATCCCCCCCTTACCAGATGAAGAAGGTACTTGGCGTCGCAGCGACACCCCGGTAAGCAGGTAGATTTTGTTTTTTTTGCATGGGCAGTCGTAGTTTGTTCTGGACCCTTTGAAGGTATCTTGTGCTTCCAAGCGTGGTTTCCCTTCCTCCCCCCTTCCCATTTTTTTCAGTTTCCCCCTTTTTAATGAGAAAGGCTTCTTTGACCATGAGAAGGCACATAGAGTGTCCTATTCGTCATGACTTTTTCCTTTTTTCATCGCCTTGGAGCACTGGGTCTAGTAGATGTTCCTTTTTTTTTTCTCCTTGAACCCCCTCCCCCAAGAGACGGTCTTCATTTATGAAGCTGAAGCGCCGGTACCCTTTTCGGACCTTTTCCCGATTGGAATAGCGCTTCCTTAGATTCCTAAACGCGACAAGACCCCCCGGAGCTTTTTGCGCTCGGTCGAAGCCATACTTCTTTTCCCCCTTCTTTTTGTAACTCCTCCCAGACATGAGGTCTTTCCTGACGATGCGAAGTTTCTACGATTCTTATTTCGAGAGAAGTACCAGAAGCTATAGAAGTGTTTATCGTTTTATTGCCATGCCCCCGGAAGTTTTGATGCTGATGACCCCTATTGCGTGTTCCCCCCCCTTTCGAATCCTCCCCTTTGAGAGTCATTTGGCCTTCGGGATAGGACAGGTGCAGCACAATATTTTTCCCCCCTTTGACCCCCCACCG
>Ga0179593_1676759_pt1 | contig 11783 bp, 17 predicted proteins | sample CZODoug2_1_08_16_FD_185931 | JGI IMG/M metagenome (GOLD analysis project Ga0179593, IMG submission 185931) | Vadose zone soil fungal communities from Angelo Coast Range Reserve, California, USA - CZODoug2_1_08_16fungal (PacBio error correction) | ecosystem: Environmental > Terrestrial > Soil >... | reverse complement strand
ATGAAGTGAGGAAGGGGAGCCGGTCGTCAACTCGATCCGCTTCCTTCTTTCCCCTCTTCTTCTCTTTTTTTTTCTTTTTTTTGCAGCGCTACTGCGCAGCCGTTTTTGATGGCGTTCGACGACTTTTTCTTCTTCGAGAGAAAGGTGGCGGGAGATCCTCCCCTTTTTCTCACCGGGACAAGAAGGGTTCTCTTAATAAACCGACATCATCTTGATTCCCTCCCCCCTCTTTCCTCTATTCGCCGTAATCGAGTCGAAGAGGATCATCAAGGCGACCTTCCCCCTTCTTCCCTCTTTTTTTTCCCCCCCCCCTACTCCGTCCGCGAAGCGATAGAACTCGCCTTCCCCGAGAACCACGCGTCAGAGCGGGGCCTCGTCCTTTTTCTTTTCTCCTCTTTCCCTCCCGACGAAATTACTCGAGGCGCGCGAGGACATCATTTCTTTCCCTCCCCTTTCCTTCTTTTTTCTCCTTCTCCCCTTACTACGGTGAAAGGCGGCGCCGCGAAGAAGGAGAACGAACTCGCGGTTGAGCCGAAGAGCGTCGTCTAGGCTCTGCTCTTCTCCCCTCCTTCTTTCTTTTTTTTCCCTTCCTTTCCTCCTCCTCCCCGCTCGGACCATCGAAGGGCCGAGCTTGCATGAAGATCGTCGGCGATCTCTTCTGCTCTTTCCCCCCCCCCCCCTCCTTCCTCCTTCCCCCCTTTTCCCCCCTCTTCCCGCTCCCTTCATGGCCCGACGAGCGCGAGGAGAGGCCTTTCTGAGCGCGATTCGAGAACGCCGTTCCTTTTTCTTTCTCTTTTCTCTTTTCTTCTGCAACAGCTACGACGTCGTCGATTAGGGAGAGTGATGTTAGCCGCAGACAAGATCCTTCTTCCCCTCTTCCGCGAAGATTGTGTTTCTTCTAGCAGGCCTTTTTCCTTCCCCCCCCTCCCTCCTTTTCCTTCGATGACGCGCCGGGAATGCGGTGCCGCTCCTCATCTGCTGTCCCCTTTTTTCTCTCTCTCTTACGATCGGACTACCGTCCCGACGCGTCGCGCTTTTTCCTTCTTTTCTCCCTCTATCACCGCGATCTGAAGAAGAGGCTTTCGGTCTCAGAACGGAGAGCGGAGCGAGCGGCCCTCTCTTTTCTTCTTCTCGACTGTGCGCACGAGGTAGATAACAGGACTCCCCAGTTAGGAGGAAGAAGGGAGATGGAGGATGTCCCTTCTCTCTCTCTTTTTCTATTTCAGGGGCGATTACCGGGAATAATGGATCATCACGACGTACTTTCCTTTCCTTTTTTTTCCTTCCCCCCTTCCCCCCGATAGAATAGTAGAAATGAGGATGTTGACCCGAGGAGAGTATAAGATTAGGCCCGACGCGAGCTTTCCTTCCTCCCTCTTTTTTTTTCCTCTCTTTTTTTAGAAATGCTAAGGAAGAAGGAATCCCTTTTGAGATGGAAAGGAAGAATAGATAGATAGAAGATTTCATAGCGCCGCGCTTTTTCCTCCCCCTTTTTTTTTCTCTCTCCTCCTATATAGAGAGAAAGATTAGAGAGAGGAGCACGAAGACTACGCGCGATTCTCTTTCATTCCTCCTTTCTTCTCTTCTTCTTCCTTTTGGCATCGACGGCGCGGCGACCAAACGAAGAAGGATGCGAGAGTTCCAGCGGCATACGCCAGCTTCGGATACCCGGGTGACGGACCCATTCGCCTTTTCCCTTCCTTCCTCCTCCCCCCCCTCTCCCTCAGAGAGACGCCGGCGGCGAGAGTAAGAGGACTGTATTCCCCCACCACCAGAGCGATACTTCACCGTCGGGCGGCTCGGCTCTCCCCCCCTCCTTTTTTCCCACTTCCAATCGATTGAGCAGGTTGACGAGGCTACACGCTTTCTAGGCGTTAAGAGAAGGCTCGATGATGATCCGAAGACTGATTTTCTTCCTTCCTCCTCCCTTTTCCCCTTTTTTCCTTCCCCTTCCTCGGTCGACACATAATGAAAACTTCGAACCCTTCTGAAGGTATATATGTTGCGCCTGACGCCTCTGCTGCTTCCCTTTTTTTCCCGCCGGCTCGTCCGGAGATAGAGAAGATCGCCGGGAAGAGAAGATAGGAAAGGAATCCATACGATCCCCCCCCTCCTCTCTCTCTTTTTCCCCTCCCTCTTCTCTTCCCCTTTTCTTCTCCCTCTAGTCCTCATATGTAAGAGATATTGAAACCCTTCCTTCTTCCCCCCCCCCCTCTCCCCTTTTCACGCGTTAACTTCCGCAAGAGGAGTCAAAGAAGCTTTTTTTCTTCGAGCGGAGGATGATAGGCTTCACGGGCGCCTTCTTCCTTTTTTTCCTTCCCTCCCTTCGTCGAAACCGGCCGACGGAGGCCCAAGAAATGAGAGTTATTCCACGATTTCCTGGTTCCCCCCTCCCTCCTTCCCCCTCTTCCCTTCCCCCCCTCTCCCTCCCCCCTTGCGATCCGAAAGGACCCCTGAACGAACATCGAGGAGAAGATGGCCGGCGACGGCTTCGCTTCTCTTTTTCCCTCCTTTTCCCTCCCCCTTTCGGAGGCGTCGAAAGAAGAGGATCTTTGAGGAAAGTAATCGCGCGATCGGTGCTGTTTTCCCCCCCCCTCTTTCCCCCCCTTTCCTTTTCCCTCCCTTTTTCCTGCCGTCAGCATGACGACGTCGTTCCAAGTAGAGGAGATGATAGCGAGATCCGCTTTCCCTTTCCTTTCCTCCTCTTTTTTTTCTCCCTTCTTCAACAACCGAAAGGGCGGGATGAGTACAGCTGCCCAATCCCCCGACGGAAAACGGGACGCTGCGAGGCCTGGGGCGCTTTCCCTCTCTTTTCCCCCCCCCTTTTTTCCTTTTTTCCCCCCCTTTTCTTTTCCCCCTTCCTCCTTTCACGCGCCCAGGCCTCGCAGCGTCCGTTCCGTCGGAAGATGATTGGGCCTTTTCAAGACAAATGTCAGTTGTGGAAGAAGCGGGCGACGACGAAGATGCCTCTATCCCTTTCCCTCTTCCTATCATCTCCGCGAAGTCGCCGACGTCAGGGAAGGATGCAGGACAGGCTCCCCCTCGAAAGAAAGGTTGACCACACGGAGTTGTGCTCTCTCTTCTTTTCCCCCCCCTTCCACTTCCCCCCCTCTAAGATGAAGTAGAAGCCCCCTGAGAAGAGAGTAGAGGTAGAGGAGTAAGGCGCTCTTCCCTCTTCCTTTTCTCCTTTCCCCTTCTTTTTCCCCTTTTCCGTTCGGATCGAACGGAGAGATGAAGTCCCCTGCTAGAGTAAGATGCACGGAGTCAGGGGGACCATTCCCTTTTTTTTCCCTCTCTCCTTTTCCCGCGCGAAGCCGGAATAGAGAAACGGCGACTCTCCCGGCAGGAGAAAGTAAGCCGAGCATCCGCCGCGCTCCTCCTTCTCCTTTCCCTTTTTTTTTCTCTTAACCGTCGCGGTTGTGGCTGGAAAAAAGAGGTAAGGTCCTTTGAGAGAGAATTCAGCTGAACACGTTGGCTCTTCTTCCTTCCCCTCCCCCCCTTCACGACGCTGAATAAGACCGCGGCTCACCGCTCCGGGAAGCTGACTATTTCCTTTTTTTTTTTCTCCTCTTTTTTCTCCTTCCTCTCTTTCTCCTCTCTGCCGGGACGAGCCGGCGGCAAAAAGAAAGGGACGCCTCCTAAAAAGGCGTGGTCACGAACCAAGCAGAGGGCGTCAGGCGCAACACATCTCCCCTTCTCTTTTTTTCCTTTCCCCCCCCTCCCCTTCAGGTCGAGCTCTTTGTTCCAAAGAGGTATATAGAGGAAGATAAACATTTCAAGGAGACAACAGTCTTAGGATCAGCAGCGAGTCCTTCTTTTCCTTTCCCCTTTCCCCCTTCCCTCTTTTCCCTTTTTTCGGCAGCGTAGCTAGCGACCTGGGAATAGAAGAGAAGACAGACGGTTGAAGTAGCGCTCCTTTTTTCTCCTCTTTCCCCCCTTTCTTTTTCTTCCCCCCTCCCGGCGTCGGCGGCGAAGAGCAGGGCCAAAGCGTGAACTTCTCGCTATGGTCGGGCACGCGTTATCTCCCTTTTTCTTCTCTTTGTTCCTCCGCGCCGTCGATGAAAATTCATGCGCGAGCGCTTGCGATACGCGGCGAAAGCCTCGGGCGGATCCCCTCTCCCTCTCCCTTTCCTCCTCCTCCTTCCTCTCGAGATCGTCGGCGAAGAGCCAGGCCGGTTGCGGACGAAAGCGACGATTACTCCTTTTTTTCCTCTTTTTTTTTTCTTCCCCTCTTCTCTCGCCTTCCTTTTTGGCCGCTAGGCAGGGATTCCTTCCCGGAGAATGTCGAAAAAAGCGCGAGCTCGCCATCTATCCCCCCTTTTTCTTTTCTCTTCTTTCTCATCCGAGACGCGCTCGAGGTCCAAAAGAAGATAGGAGACGATGCTACTCTTTCTCTCCTCTCCGCCGCGACGTAAGCGGGGATGATCCCTTTTAGCCGGGCACGCCCTTTCCTCTTCCCCCCCTCTTCCCCCCTCCCCTCTACGTCGAGCGGGACATCCGAACAGAGAAGGAGGCCGTCCCACGGGGCGGCGTAGGGATCGAATCGTGGCGCCCCCCTCCTCCTTTACCCCCCTCCTGGTACGGCACGAGGACGGACGCTCGCTCCCTTTTAGAAGGGATGATCGCAGACGCCGCTTCTTCCTTCTTTTCCTTTCCCCGCTCTCGGAGACGTGCAGAAGAATCGAGAAGTGCCACGACGCCTCTCCCTTTTTTTTTTCTGTACGCAAAACAATACAAAAATACCATCAAAAAAAAACCCCACATAATCAAACCCCTGAAAAACCCCAAAAAAAACCCTTTCTTCCTCTCTTCACCGCAGTGGCTGGCGGCTAGTAGTACGCGCCTCCTTAGGAGCGGACGCGCATGCCGCGGTCGCTTCCTTCTCCTTTCTTTTTTTTTCCTTCCCTCTTTTGGGCCGAACAACATCGGCGCGATGGTCGACCTTTGAAGGATCTTGTCGCGGCGCCCCTCCCTCCTCTCCCCCTCCTTCCTTTCCCCTCCTTTTTTCTTCCTAGTAGTGCACGTCGCCATTAAAGGTCAGCTCTTGATTATGAAATTAGGAAGCGGTATCGATTTCTCCTTCCTTTTTTCCCCTTTTCCCTCTCTTTCTTCCCCCTCCGCTTCTTAATGGCGCGAGCGATATTGACTATGAGAAGGAACATTTCCCGCGCCGAAGGACCTCCCTCCTTTCCGTCCCCTCCTCTGCCCTTCGATGATGTACGAGAGGAGCGAGTCCCGGAGAGAAGTAGACGTCGGATTCGATGAGTCTCCTCCCCTCTTTTTCCCCCCTCTTTCTTCCCTCTCTTTCCCCTTCTCCTCTTCGCGGCCGCAGCAGGTCCTTCCGCGAATTCGAAAATGCGCTCGGTCTCTCTTTCCCCCTTTTTTCTTTTTCCCCTTCCTTCTTTTCCCTCGTTAGACGCGAGTGAAAAGAGTTCCTATAAACATGTCGAGGAACGCTCTGATGCGTTTCTCTTCCTTCTTTTTCTTTTTTTTTTCCTTCCTCCCCGACAGGATTGCTGATGAAGAGCTGACTCCCCCCGAATGGGAAGGTAGCTTGATGATCCGCTTTTTTCCTCTCTTCCTCTTTTTTTTTTTTTCTCCTCGAGCCAGGTTGACGATGGAGAGGAAGTTCTTCTACGAAGATGATGTCGGTAGAGATCTCCCCCTTCTCCTCTTTCTTGCCCCCCCCCTTTCCTCCCCTCTCGTGTCGGCATGCCACAGATAGTCACCTCCATCACGACGACGGCTGATCCGTAGCGCTTCACGATTTTTTCCTCCCTCTTCTCCTTTTTCCCCTTTGATCGATTTCCCTCCCCTTCTTTTTTTTCTATATCTCTGAAGTGCCGTGCAGGGGAAGAAGGTAGTCACCCCCGATAAGCCTGAAGGAGGGCGTCTTTCTTTTTTCTCTTTTTCCCGCGCTCGGCGCAAAGCCTTCTTAGGGGATGGGTTCTACTATCTTTTTCCCTTTTCTCCCGGTGGCGATAAAGGAGGGCGTACGCGCTTCTCCCCTTTCCCTTTTTCCCCCTTCTCCAACGTCCTAGAAGAGAAACCTTCAGAGGGAAAAAAGAGTATTCCCTCCCCCCCCCTCTTCCCCTTCCCCTTCCTGCCCTGCAAGGAGTAAGAGTAAGCTTGGAATCAGAAACCTGTCGTGCGCCTTCCCTTCTCCTCCAAATCGGCGGTTAATGATAACACTCCTTCATAAGAGAGGGCCTCGACATGGGGTTTTTTCTCCCTTTCCCTCCCTTCCCCTCCCCTGCTATCATCGGAGAGCTTTGAGGAAATCATCTTAAACCGCCGGCCCTCCTTCTCCCTCTCCTTTTTCCCTTTCCTTCTCTTCCCAGAAGGAGAACGAAATAGCGTGTCCGCGAGAAGAAGTCGAGGCGGTTCTTCCTCCCTCCTTCCCCCTCCTCCCCCTACGTCGAGGAGGAGAGAAGAAACTAGACCCCCCCCCTCTCTCAGGGAGAGTGATGGACGGCATGAAGCTAGTCGGCGATCTTTCGGGCGCTTTCCCCCCCCCTTTTTCTTTTTCTCTTCCCCCCTTTCCTTCCTCTCCTTCTGGCCACGCAGAGCTCCTCGAGAGAATGGCGGCCGGCGGCGCGATCTCTTTCCCTTCTCCTTTTCCGTGCACGACATCAGGAAAGAACATCGTAGGCGTCGTGCTCGGCTGCCCCCTCTCCTTTTTTTTCTTTTTTTTCTCCCCCCCTCCCCTACCCTCTACTGCAGACCGAGATGGAAAAGGAGAGAGATGGTTGTAGGAAGAAGAGGAATGATCACGCCTTTCGGCTCTCCTCTCTTCTTCTTTTTCCCCTCTTCCCCAGGAGAGTGCCGCTTCAGAGGACGGACGCGACTCCCCTCTCCCCCTCCCTTCTTCCGAGAGAATAAGGAAGACGTCCACGTTGTCTCCTTTCTCTTTTTTCCTTTTCTGCTGAGCGACGAGGAGACGGCCCCCCCTTTAGTTAGAAAAAAGAGAGAACGCTCCCCCCCTCGCTTAGAGACTAAGCCCTCTTTGAGGGAGGTTCCTTCTCTTTTTTTTCTCCCTCTCACAGCCTGAAGATTTTCTCCTTTTTTTTCTTCCCCCTCCCGCCGTCGTCGCGCCGCCGGAGATGGAGGATGGTAAAGATGCCGATCTCTTCCTTCCTTTTTTTTTTTTTTTTCTGAAGGGGGCGATTCAGGAGGCTACGGATCCCTTCTCCTTCTGTCTCGCGAGCTGTATAAGAAAACCTCGAGAGATAATCGATTTTTCTTTTCCCCTCGAGCGGACGCTTTGGAGTATGGAAAGAAGGAGAGAGAGGACGACGACATCGTCTTCTCCCTCTCCGTTTTTTTTTCTTTCTCCCATTCTCGGCAGCAGGAAGCCCTGAAGAAGAGGCCAGCGCATTCTCGCTCCTCCCTCTTTCCTCCCCCCTTTTTTTTCCCTCCGGACACCGATACATCGGACGTCCCGCAACCGCGGGCTCGGCGCCGACGATTCCTCTCTCCCTCTTTTTTTTTCCTCCCTTTTCTTCTTTGCAGCGCTGGGCGGATCGGATCGAAGAGGCTTCGTCCCTTTTTCACACCACGAGGCGCATAGGAATGGGGCATCGCCCCTTCTCGTCTCCCTTTTTTTTTCCCCCTTCCCCCGCGTTTCGGCTACCCGGCGTGCCCTTAACATAGCGAGAAGTTCACCTGCGGCTTTTTCTTGCGCTCACCGAGAACGAAGCGATGACGCTTCCTGGCAGAGAGTAAGAGGACTGTATTTCGCGCAACCCCCCCTTCTCTCTTCCCTCCCTTTTTTTTTCCCTTCTTTTTCTCTCTCTAACGCGGCGCAGGGCCCTCCCAATAGATTGAGAGGGTTAGGCTGGCTCACGTCGAATTTCTTCTCTTTCCCTCTCCCTTTTTCTTTCCCCCCTCCCTTCTTCTCTCCTCGATAGAACTCTTTGGACAGAGCTAGACCTTAAGGTAACTGCTCGGTCTCCACTTCTTCCCCTCTCTTTCCTTTTCTTTCTTCTTGCTGCGTGAGGACAAAGGATTGTGATAAGAGGAGTCCCCTGAGTTTGAAGAAGGCTCGAAAGGCCCTCCCCTCCTCCTCCCCCCCCCCTTCCCCTTCCCTTCTTTACCTCCCGGCGCCACCACGACGAGAGTAATCGTCCGCTCCTTTCGAGAGGAGACGAAGGAGGTTAGGAAATACGCTCTTTTTCTCTTTCCTTTCCACGGCTAGGTCCTCGATATGAAAAAACGTTCCCTGAAGGAGATAGAATAGAACCAGGACCGCGGTTTGGCCCTCCCCCCCCTTTTCCCCCCTCTCTTCCAGAGCGGCGCCTTATTAGAGAGGCGGATTTCCTTTTAAGTAAAGGGAGAAGGCGTCGGAGTCGCTTTTCTTTCATTTCCTTCTTTCCCCTTTCCTTTTTTTTCGTCGAACCGGACGAGGCAGGCCGTCTCCCTTAGGTTCTTCAAACGATGTACTGGTCCCCTCCTCCTCTTCCTTTTTCTGCCAGCGAGAAGTGCTTAGAAAGGAAAAGGCAAGCAAATGCGGGCGACTCTTCCTTCTCCTTTTTCCTCTTCTCCCTTCCCTCGTGCTGGGCGTGACGGCAGAGGATAGGTGTCCCCGCGAGTGAATAAGAGAGCCTCGCTGGGTGTTCCCTATCACCTCCTCTTCCCCCCTTTCCTTCTCCTGGGCCGGCAGCCTGCCAAGAAAGTACGGCGACTCGGAGCAGATGCTAGAAGAGGATCTCTTTCCTTTTTCTCCTCCCCCTTTTTTCCCAACGGACCGGTGGCGTGCATAGTCGCTGCCCCCTTCTTAAGGAAAAGGGAAGATGAGAGGATGGGGCTGCGTGACGGCTCCTTTCCCCTACCCCCCTTTTTCCCCTTTTTTCCCCCTTTTTTCTTCCCCTTTCCTCCCCCCCCCTCACGCAGCAAAGCCTCTCCCCCCCCGTTTAAGTAGGAGATGATTGGGAAGCGAAGAGCACGCCCACTTTCCTTTTTTTTCCCTCCTTTTTTTCCTTTCCTTTTCCTCGGCGAGCAGCGCCGAGACTTTTTTCCGAGGGAGGGAGGATGAAGGGCGGAGCCATGGCCTCACTCCATTTTCCCCCCCTTCTTTTTCCCCTTCCCCCAGCGAGGCTGCGCGGATGGAAGAAGTCCACATACCCAGAGAGAAGTAGAAGAAAAAGCGCAGCGCGTCGCTCTCTTCTTTTTTTTCTTTTCTTTTCCTCCTTCCCTTCTCCCTGCATCGTCGCCGCGATGTGAGTGAAGTGGCCGTCTTTTCCTAAAGGAGCAGATGCAGATAGGCTCGCGTCCGGCTGTCCTTCTTCTTTTTTTTCCCTCCCTCTTCCGGCGTTCGACGAGATCGTCGACAGGCGCGGACTCTCAGAGAGAAAGGGAGAAGACAGGACGGCCGGCGCCCGGAAGCCGAGTCCTCCGCCGCTCTCCTCCTTCTCTCTTTTTTTTTCTTTTTTTCTTTTGCAAACAAGCGTGTCCTGGTTTCGAGAGAATTAAGCTGAAGTTGGGCAGATCGAGGCCCTCTCCCTTTTTCCTCCTTTTTCCCTCTTTCCCCTTTTCCCCCTCTTACAAGCTGCGAGGACGCCTCGTAGTGGCAGATCGATGGAGCTCTTTCTTTTTTGAGAGGAGATTAAGATAGCGATAGAGATTAGCGAGCGGACGGGACGAGGCTTCTTCCCCTCCCTTTTTTTCTCCCTTTTCCCTTCTCTTTTTTCTTCCCAAAGATACCGTCATATTAATGGTCGAAAGGGGAAGGAGTGTGTCGACCTCTTCCCCTTCCCCTTCTCAAGAAGTTCTCTCCCTTAGATTAAAATTAGGCGCAGGAAGACAACAGTCTTCGTCCCTTCCTTTTTTTTCTCCCCCCTTTTCTTCAATCGATTGGAATTTCGGAGAGAGTAGATCGTCTATGGTATAGGCCGAGCTCCGGACTTTCCCCCTTCCCTTTCCCCCCTCCTCCCTCCTTGTCATCGCGGCGTTCTAGGTGAGAGACCTTCTTAGGAGGAGAAGAGAAGGCCGAACGCGTGACCTTCTCTTTTTCTTTCCCTCTTTTTCTCCCACAACTCTCAGCAGTCGTCGGTGGTCGCCGCGAAACGTCTTCAAAAGGTAAGGGAGAGCGAGATGGTGAAGATTACGAGGCGAACGCCTTGCCGCTCCCTTCCTCTCCCCTCTTCGTAGGTCGTCGTGATAGCAGGATAGACGCTTTTTCGAGATCGTCGGCGCCACCTTCTTTTTTTTCTTTCCCCTTCTTCGCACGACGAGCAGGCGTCCTTTCCTAGGACGAGCGAGAGCTGCTTTTTCTTTCCTTCTTTCCACGCGCGAGCTCGCCATGATTCTAAAAGTGAGGTAGAAGACGATGTCGTCTTCCCTCTCTTCTTTTTTTTTCTCCCTTTCTAAGCCGCCTCTAAAAGGGAAAGATACGGCTACTATTTTTTCCTCTCCTCTTTTTCGTACAGCTAGAGCTCCAGAAGAAGTAAGCGGGATGATCCTTCTTTCCTTCCCCCGCTCCCACGCGGCGAAGAAGAAAGTTCTTTTAGAGGTAGGGGAAGAGATCGGCGATCTTTCCTCCCCCCCCCTCTTTTCCCCCCTTTTCGGGATCGACTAGTGAGCCCCGGTTCCCTTTTGAAGAGGAAGGAGGTTCGCGATCGGCATCCTTTTTCCTTTCTTTTTTTTTCCCTTCAGCCGCTGCTGCAGATCCGGTTCTAGAGTTCGAACTCTTAGGAGATAGTAGCTCGAAGACTCGACACGCGTCACTACTCCTCTTTTTCCTTTCTCTCTTCTCGTACTAGGGAGCCGATAGGAAACGCAGTGTGCTGAGGCTCGTCGTCCTTTTTTTTCCCTTCTCATGCCGCGGCGCGTGAAGAACTTTTTTCAGAAGAAAATAGAGTAGAGCGGACTTGCGTTCTCCACAACATAGGCGCGATGGTAGAGAGCGGTCATTCCTTCTCCCCCCCTCCTCCTACTCGACGAAGTCGTACGGTGGAAGAGAGCCCCCTAAGAAGGAAGAGGGGAGGGAAGAGGAGTGCAAGTCGACCCTTCCCCGGTCGCGATGCCCTCTTTCCCCCCTCTCTCCGCCAGCCATATCTCCTCAGCGCATCAGGAGGCCATGTCCTTTTTTCGCGAGATAGGAGGACCCCTTTCCTTTTCTCCTTTTCCTTTCTTCCTCCTCGATGCCGACGATAGGAAGGAAGGAAAGAGAAGGACCCTTCGATGTAGTCTCTCCTTTCTTTTCCTTTCTTCCTCTTTCTCTGAAGTCGACGACGCCGTGCAAGAGAGAGTGCGCGGTCTATCAGAGAAGCATATGAGAGAGAAAAGCAGAGTCGTGCTCCTTCTTCTCTCTCCTTTTTTTTTTCTTCCTGCGGCGGTTTGAAGATTTTTAGGGAATAGACGCGATCGAGGGAGATCCCTTCGGGCTCCCCCTTTTTTTTTCTCCCCCTTCCCCATGTCGTGCCCGCTCTGATCGCAGTGGTAGAGGAACGCTCTTTTTTAGGAGAGGAAGGAGTAGTGAAGAGGAAGGGCGAACGACAGGTTGCTGAGCCGCCTTTTCCTTTTCTTCTCCCTCGTCGCCCCTCGATGAAGGAGAGAGAGTAATCTTTGAAGAGAGAAGCGTGGAGATGGAGAGGACGTTCGATTCCCCCTTCTTTTCCCTCCGCCCTCACGGTGAGCAGCGAGTACGCCCGCTGTTTCGAGAAAAATTGCAGAGAGATCTGTCGGCCTGCCCCCGCTCTTTCCCTTTCCCTTCTTTTTCCTTTCTCCTATTCACGATAGCCGCCCCGAGGAAGTAAGAATGAGAACTCTTCATCTTTATTTCT
>Ga0179593_1580843_pt1 | contig 11783 bp, 12 predicted proteins | sample CZODoug2_1_08_16_FD_185931 | JGI IMG/M metagenome (GOLD analysis project Ga0179593, IMG submission 185931) | Vadose zone soil fungal communities from Angelo Coast Range Reserve, California, USA - CZODoug2_1_08_16fungal (PacBio error correction) | ecosystem: Environmental > Terrestrial > Soil >... | reverse complement strand
TCAACTCTGTAGATGTTTTCCGGACCTAGTCTCCTGTCGTCTCTCTCCTCTTGCCCCCAATTTCTACCCTGCAGGTTGACGGAGGAGGCGCCCTCTCGGGTACGTCGCGACAGTTTGGAAGTCGAGCTTTTGATTTTCCTTAGAGTTGATTGCTAGCCATTCTTTCTCTTCTGGCATTTCCTTTTTTTCCGCCCCTTTAGGACTCTCTTACGGAGTTTGTGAGCTGGCTCTGCGTCAAGCACGAGCCACCTTCTTTCTGCATCGTGCCCCCTTCCTCTTGGCCCCCCCCTCTATTATATAGATTTGGGAATGCTGGTGACGCGACTTCTCCCCTCCCCTGATTGTAAAACCCCTCTCTGAGGAAGCGAAGCAAAGACCCGGCATTCTTCCTCACCATCTCTACGCGCTCCCCTCGAAAGGAACTTCTGGCAATCGCCATAACTACCCATCCGATTTTCCACCCCTTTTTTGGTTCCTGCTCTCTGACTGCTGAAAGCTATTTCTTGTTAAGATGACAGATCGTTTCTCCTTTATGGCCCTGCGTTTTTCTTCCCTCAACGAAGAAATAAAGTTACCATGGTTTTAAATTTTAAGCTTAGGTTAATTCCGCTGTTTGTCTCCTGGGCGGTAACGTCTTCGGCGTCTGGGGCCCCCCCTGAATCACCAGGTCCGGCCCTTTCTCGATAAGTCTGGTCTTTCCCGATAGCCGCGATCTCCCTAAGGCGGTCGCCGTCTTTCGGTCTCCAGATCCCTTCATTGGAGCCGAAATCCCGATCCCATTATCTTCCCCCCCCCCCCTCCCGTTTGCAGTCTTGCGTGAGGGAGACATGGCCTCGGCTTAAAACGCTCCTTTTCCATGCTGTACCTCGTCGGCAACTTCCTTCTACAGGACCCCCCTTCCTTGCATGGTCTAAAATAACGCCCCTTCCGTACCCCGACCACACAGGATGCTCGGTTGCGTGGCGATCAGTCCCTTTCCCAAATCTGCAGACAAAACTTTCTTTCACCGTTTTTTGGCAAGCACTTTTTCAACCAAACCGCCTTTTCCTTTTTTCCTGACACTACTCGACCCACACGTTCTCTCCACGCGATTTTGCTGATCGGCACGTGTCTCCTCCTTTCGAAAACAGGCGAGATGGGGATGATCGTTCCCCCTTCCTTCGCGGCACAATCCTTTTCCACCTCGACCCACAAAGATCCCCTTACTCCCCCCTCCCCCTCCCCCCTGACCCCTGGGATTCTCATTAACCTTTCCTTTTTCCTCCCCCTTTCCATGGCGCTGAAGCCTCTTATAGTTCTGGAGTAGGTACATACTTTTTCCCTCATGTTTTTACCTCGGTGAAACGAGTGGAGGTCTTCCCCCCTTTCCATGATCAATTCCCCCGGCGCTACGGGCTCAGAAAATTTACGGCCCGTTCTCTCGAGCCCCCTCCCAGATCTCCCCCCCCACGAGTGAAGGCGCCAGTTCCCTATGGGGGATTGGTCAGGCCTTACCAGGCCTCTGTTGATAAATGGGCGCGTCCCCCGGACAAGCCGGCACTTTTCTCGCATTGAAGCGCCTCCTGATGAAGGATTCTTACCTGACTTTACGATGGTCCAGAACCTATGTTCTCTCTTAGCAGCTTTCCCCTCCCCCTTTGCGGGGCTATGGGTTTTACGGCGAGGAGATGTAAACCTTCCCACCAACTGCCCGTTTCCCCATACACCACGTCTCTTGACTCCTCCTTCGGCGTTTGGATCCTTTCCCCCAAAGGTAGAACACCTCCCTCTTAGCCCCCTGAAGGGCGAAAGGTGTCTCGGCCTACGAGATTTCTCAGCCCGTCAAACGTGTATCGCTCTATTTCCTAATCCTCTTTCTCGAGATTCCATAATTTGGCAGACCTTCCGTCTCCAGGCATCGCGCATCCTCTTTTCCCAGGCTCGCCCTTCTTTTCTGTTCGACCCTGTTCTCTCGCCAGAGATCCCCTCCCTCTTGATGTTGAGGTGGTGGGTGTCCCGCCGGTGGTGATGCTTTTTCCATCTCCTCGCCTCTCCTTCACCATCCCGAAAAGCAAAGTCCCACTCTTTTCCCTGATAGTGGGTTTGCGATTAATTGACTCATTAGTAGAAGCCGCCATGGGCCCTCGACGAAGCCATTAATGGCTTTCCTAAACATTTTCTTCCCCCGAGAAAAATTCCTCAGCGCGCGGATCCTCTCTCCCCCCTTTACCAACCACATAGACATTTTCCCCCTCGGCCGATGCTCCTCCGGGAGGCGCGTCGGCGCGCCCCTGGGACGAACACTTTTGGTACTGAAGAGTTTTTTTTGAGTGGTTTCCGCAATTCTCCCCTTTTTTCTCAGGCCCCCGCTCCGCAATCTGAGGTCCCTAAAAGACGACAAGACCTCCCTCACAATTTCTGTCTTCTCTTTTCCGCGACGGAAAGGTCTTTTTTTCCTCACAAAGCTCGGGGGCCTGTTCCCTCGGGCAGGTTTCTCTTTACGAGAGGTTTTTGCGAAGTGCGCGAGGAACCTTCCCCTGGCTTTTTACCATCGTGCGCGCTCAGCAAGAAACGTTCTTTTTTCGTCATCCTGCCTTTTCGCCGTGGATTGCTGGTGAGGAACGGCCAGAGTGGAGTTGGTGTTCCGCAAACTCGCTTCCTTCTAGATGGTGGATGAAGTTTCCCTTGGCCGTGTACGCTGACGGCAACTCCCATCATTGGGTTTCTAACCCTTCTCCGGACGAAGCTCCCTCTCCTCTTTCCCTGTAGGGCCCCTCCCGGCCGACGCTTCATCATAGCCTTTTCCTCGTGGTAGTGGAGACTCTTCTTCTTCCTCTACCAGCCCCTTGCTCGCGGAGTCTCTTCATATCTCGCACTTTGCGGGTCCCAAGTGGCGAATAGTGCACGGTTTCCGCTTTCCCTCCATTTTCCTCTTCCGGACAGCATGGTCGCTTCTTTCGGTCCTTTCCCTCCCTTTATCGAACCTGCACCCCTTAGACGGATAAATTGAGGACTTCCAATACGCGCCGCCGAATTAGTGATCGTTTCCCTAAATTTTTTGCTCCCTTCCTCCCACCCCCATGGGAACTCTCTCTCCTCAAGCGGTTTGAGGTCCCGTGCCCTCCCATGGGAATACTGTCTCCTTGGGACCCGCTTCCTCCGCGAGCATAAGAGTCCCTAGGTAGCCTGGGCTTATTTGATGGGCTTGATTTGATTTATCCCCGGAATTTGCCGCATGGTCCCGGCCGCTCGGTTGCCGAGGGTCCTTCTATTTGGAGAGTATCTCCCTATATTCCCCCATTCCCCCTCCCGAGGACCGGACTAAGATAGATTTCTCTTTCTCTCCCAGATATATTTCCTATGCTCGCGCGTCTGGCTGCGTCTCCCTCGGACAGAGCACAACGCCTTACGGTCGGAACTCGTTCCCCCCCCCCCCCCCCCTACCCCCGCCACCCTCCCCCCTCCTCCTGGCCGCTGATAAATCCTTTTTCCCGGCACGGCAGCTTCCCTGAAAAGGCTGTAGAGAGGCACCCTTTTAGCACTCTCCCACCTGCAGGGTCTCGCGTCCCCCTCTCTCCCTAGAGAAGAAATTATCAAGGTTAGCTTCCCTTTCTCCTTCCTCAAACTATCCGACTAGGAGGGATTGAATCCCCCCCCCAACATTCTGCCCATCCCCCCTTCTCTTCTTCTAGGCAGCAGAAAAGTCTTTCTTTCCTTATTAGAGAGGGTGACGATCAAGACCCTTTCGGAAAGTGCTTCTTCCCTTGGCGGCGAATAACAAGGATGCACTTATGTTTTTCCGGGTTTCTTCTCCGGACTGCACAGGAAGTCTCTCGAGACGTGAGAGCCTATACGCCGTCCTTTTTCTCAAGTTGGGACTCTCGGGCAGAAGATCTAAATACCACATCCCCGCGCACTAATGTGCTGTCCCCAACCAGTGACAGTTCTCCCGGAACAGTGACGAGATCTTTTTCCCTTGAGGTCCAGGTCTAATGGTCGATGAAGGTGAGATAGGCATCACTTCCTTTTGCACTCCCCCTTCCCCGCCTTGGCAGGACCGTGACTGGTCAGCCGTGCTATCGGACCCCCGTGGTCGAGGGGGCCCATGATCGTCACCGTTCCACGCAGTCATGCCCGAGGGGCTCTCCTTTCCCTCTGAGGAAGCGTGTGAGAGTGGTAGGTTTCCCCCAGAAGACGCCTTCTTAGAGCCCGCCCTCTCCCCATTCGCGATTCGAGAGATCGTCTTCTTTCCCTCAATTGGTTTTTTCTCCTCCTCTGTCTATGGTGGTTTTCCCTCTACCGCCCAGCGAGAGACCTATTCCGAGGCGCCCCTTCTCATACCTACGTGGTTGTTGTATTCTTCCTGCGTGATCATAATTATTTTCTTGCCCCCCACCCCCTTCTCCTACGAGCGGCTCTTCCTCTCTCCCGATGCCTCCCCCTAGCATCGCGAATTGACCCTTTTGAAGCCGGGTCGTCCTGCTTTCTCGCCCCCTCGCCCACACGGCCGTTGAGACGCCCTCGGGCCCTTTCTTTCCAGACTTGTTTCCTTTCCAATGGGGGGTCTTTGATCGACTTCCTGACCAGTACTTTCTCTTTCTCCTGCGTGCAACGGCCGGGTCGCCTTTTTTTCTGAAAGTAAGCGACAGTAACGCCTTTCCCCCTTCTGGATCGTCAGTTTCCCCGCTGTCCGGGTTGGCAGGTAGGACATTCTTTTTGCGTATGTTTTTCTGTGACGATCTTTCCCTCTGCAGAGCGAAGCGTCCTTTGATCCGGCCGTATCTTCTTCGGAATCGCCGAAAACTTCCATGTTCCGTCCCTCCCCACCCGGCCTACTCTCTCTCTCCGAAACGCGAGCATCTCTCCCTCCTCCCTGATATGAACAACGCCCTTTCCCTTCTTTCCCCTTCACAAGAGAGAAATAGGCAACCGATTCCCCGCGTGAACGTCCTGTCCCCTCGTCCTGTTTGTCACTTTCTTCTCCCTCCGAGTCGGGATCTTTGTTCCCTTAATTGGCCCAACGTGAATGTCGTCTAGCCCTCTCGAGACCTGCAGGTTGCGGGCGCGTTTTCTAATACGATCGCGGGTCGCGACGACAGTTTTTTCTCTCGGCGGATGAATAGGGGAGAGTTGCCTCTTTCCTTTGGATCCCTTCGGCCTTTTCTTTAAGAAGCTTCCTTCTTCACCGTCTCCGTCCTTCTCTTGTTGCTCTTCCGCTGCCAATCTTTTTGTAAAGCACGAGAAAGCGCCTCCAGCGTCTTTGGCATTCCATTCCTTTTCCCCTTTTCGATTCTATCTGTCTTTTCCTTCGCCAAGGCTTGCTTTGGACCCTTTTCTAGAACGCCCTTGCGGATAGCGCTCCAACGAGAGGCGGCGTCCTCCCCGAGTCTGCCCTCCACGTCTGGGCGATTCCCCCCCCTCCCCCTCCCTCCTCCGCCATCCTTCAGTGATCCTATTCTCTCCTCGGTAACGGACGCGGTTCCTTCCTCAGTAGTAATGGCCTTGCTCGCCGCACCCGCCGTGCCGCTTTTCCCCGTGTTTTTGGATCCATTTCTCTCTTCAAACAAATTTAAGCTGGTTATGTCAATCGCGTACCTCTTCCCCCCTCGCGCGCGGATATGGTCTCCGAATACACAGGTCAGCTGCTTTTCGTTCGTAGTTATCTTCCTATTGAAGCTTGCGACATGGGCCCTTCCCTTTTCGATTTCGGTCCCCCGATCCGTCCTCCACCTCATTGCGCCACTTGTGCCTCCTCGCAGATTAGTGCATGACCCCTTATCTCGCACTCTGATTGCCGTAAAACCCTTCGTGCCGGCCTTTTCCGCCACGACCCATTGCTATGATGCAGCTGTCTTTCGGCTGATTCTGGAAAGACGGCCTCCGCTTCGGCGAACTATCGATTCTGAAAGAGACCCCCCCCCTTTTCATGCTCTGCTTTCCCAGTTCACGGCCGCCCCCTCCTTCAGCCCCTCCAGGAGGGTGTTGGCAGGCAGCGTTTCCTCACCCAACGCCTTTTACTCCCTGAGACCGGCTCCCCCAGCGAGCCCCCCAATTCTTTTTCTTCTGGAGTTAAAAAGATCTTGCCACTCTGGTCTAGAGGCCCCGGGCTAGATGGTGAGTCTCTTTTCTCTTCCTTACGTCTCCGGCCTTTTTTTCCTACAAAAAGACGGGAAGGTGAACAGGCCCCTCTTTCCTGCGTCGCACAACAGACTTTCCTGTTGGCGGCGCGTTCCTGGAAGAAAGATGGGAAAGATAGTGCTCTGCTTCCCATCACTGGCAGACTCCTTAGTGTCGGTTTCTTCCTAGAATGTGAGGAACGCTATCCTCCCCCATTCACCCACTCTTCTTTCTCAAGTACCCGGAGCAGACACAATCTCCTCCTCAAGCCTCATCCCTTCCGGCGGCTCGCCGAGGGCCTTCCCCTTTTTGGTAGATGGTTTTCTGTACGTTGGCTTTCTCTTTCCCCTTCCTCGAGACTTAAGACTGTGCCTTTTCACTCGGTCAACGACCTTTAGAAAACGCCACCTCCTGTAGTCTTGAAAATAATTTCTCATGGAAAGATACACTCAGCGCCCCTATTATTCTGACGCCCGCTTCCTCTGAATTTGCGGAGGTCTCTCGGATTGGAGGAGATGGCGGCCATCATCACCCCACTGAACAGTGACCCTCCACAAACCGCATGCCTCTCTACCACCTTTATCTCTGGCTTCCCACGGCTCTTGCTTCCCTGATCCCCGGCTTTTCTTCGAGGGCTCCTCTCTTTCGACCTCCCCTCCCTCTTTTCGATCTCCCCCTTTGTGGTTTGTTGAGCTCTCTTCCCTCATTGGCGACACGGTTGACTCTCCGGAATCGAAGAAGGTCCCAATGCTCCCTTTGGGAAAAGGAGTCTTGCAGTAGACGTTACATTGGGGGAGAGTCCCCAAACCCAGCTTTAGGATAAATGGCCTTTGAGTATGGTTATAACCCTGCCGATGAATTTCCGTTTCAATCTCCCCTTTCCCCCCCTAGAAAAAGACAAAGGCTTAAAGTCCCGGCTCGCTCCTCAACCAATAGGGGCTCCCCTTCACCCTGAATCGTTCCCCCCCAGTCAAGCCGTTCGATCCAACTTAATGGCGTTCAACCCGTTTAAACGACTTCCCTCCATGATCCCAACAGGCTTGCTGAGCTTTCTTACCCAGGTCGGTACAAACCCCCTCTGCGAATGGCCGCCTTCTTCTCCGCAGCTCAGGGATGGGAGTTTTCCATTGTAAAGGCCGTTTCTTGGTATGATAAGTCCGTAAACTCCGGCTCGCCTACGGTCTCTTTTTTTCGTCCGAACATGATATTTCCATTTTCACATCCCTTTTTCTGTCGCCTTTTTCCTAATTTATTCCTCCTCCCATACCTCCTATCGTCCCTTCTGGATGCCCTCCTCCCCCTTCCGGAAAGGTCCCTTGTTTCGTGCAAATCCCCCCGTCTTTTTTCCCCGGACGTTCCGAGACCCTTCTCTTATTTGGTTTTCCAGGGAAACGAGAATCACCCGGTGGCACCTCCTTTCTGCTACTCCAATCTCCCAATAGAGTGGAACGACACTCCCCTGCCCCTCTTCGGTGGCTCCTCTTTGCCTCATATTCACTTCCTAGTTGTTGGGTTGAACATCCCCCCCCCCCCCCCCCGACTGGGATCCCCTCCTTTGGCTTCATCTTTTTCTCGCGATTGGTTCTGAAATGATCGGCCCCGCTCTTTCCTTCAGCTATTGATACGGATATTTAGCCCTGCTGCCGCCGTATTTTTTTTTTTTCCTCACTGGCACTTTCTCATGAGAGTTGTTTCTTTCTCATCCTCCTCGGCTCCCGACACACGTTCTTTTCCCTCTCCGGAGATCATGGTCCCCTGTCCATATCTGCGCGCATCCCCTCTGGGCAACACCGTTCCCCTTCGGTGTAGTCCCCGATTGCGGACCGCCTTCTCCCTGGTCGCAAGCTTCAATCTCCTTCATTCCAACAGACCCTCGACTCCCCCCTTTCTTGAGTGACCCCCCCTTGAGGACCTCCCAAGATCGCGGTTCAACCGTCCCTCTCTGGAATTAACCTAGATTAAATTTGTTCAAACCATGGTAACTATTTCTTCCTGGCCGCGATTGGTGAGGCCGACGTCGAACTTTCATGAATAATGAGAAACGATCGGCCTTTTCCCCCTATAAGCGCCTCCTGGGGGAGGATCGGCTTCATTCTATTGGCTTCCTTTCTTGCTGTTAGACCCCGTAAAGACCTATGAGTTTACCCCGCCTCTTTCTTGTTTGACCTTGTATACGCAATGGCGAGTTCTCGCTACCCCCCCCAAGTTCTGAAGTAGCTAACAAGCAGGTTCCTCTCCCTCCGTTTTTCTGTTGATCACCTTTCTCCTTGATGAGATTTTCTGTGCGATTCGAGGCAAAGCGACAAAACGCCCCTGGAGACTTCTCCCTTCCCTCTCTTCTGGAAAATTCACTCTCTACATCATGGAGATTGAAAGCTCCTGACTTTGTAACTAAGGCCCCTTTTTGGGGTGGGCCCCTCCTTCGGCTGAACAGCACCCTTTTAAGGGTCTCGCGGCCCTTCCAGTGCCGAGACTTTCCCTTACGAGAGGATCCTTTCTCTTCTTTTGCGCGACAACTATCCCGGCTCTCTCTGTCCATTCTGACCCCCCCCCTAAGCTCCTTTTATCGAGGCACCGCAGAATCCTCTTTCTCCTATTTAGCGCGTTTTCCCTCTCAAGCGAGGAAAAAGTTGGCTTCTTTCCTTCAGGGTCGTGAGTTGGCACTCTTTGAATCTCGCCGGGCCGTCCTGAGTTCTTCGTGAATGGCCCTTCTCCCCCTATTGAGAGCCGCTACGTTTCTCAAGTCCAGTCCCTTCTCTGCCAGCGGTCAGCAAGCCCCCACATGACTCGATCACCGGACCTGAACGGACAAACCGTTCTGACTCTCATTCTTTTTGGCCCGTTTTTTTTTCTCCAGCGTTTTGCTATTGTCTTTTCAAGGTGATGGATTCTCTTTTCATCATTTCACACTGCTCCTGCATTTGCGCCCCTCCGGGAAGGAACATAGGTCCTATTCCCCTCCTTTCGAGCGACGTCCTATTGAAGTGGGTAGAGCCCTCCCTCAGCTCCCCTGAAACTCCTTTCCAGTTTTCTCTTCTGCCTTTCCTCTTTTTTCGGAGACGGGTCCTCGAGAAAGCGCCAAGATAACTCCCCCTTTAGCGATCTCCGGCCCCCTTCCGAGCGATCGTACGTAGGCGTCCCCCCTCGACCTCACTCTTCCCCCTTGCTCCTCCCTGGCTTCTCCGGATTCTCTCTCTTTTACTCCTTTTTTTCTCGAGATCCGTCTCTTCTTTCTTCTTCTGCGTTCCATAAGGATGTCGCTTCGGTCCTCTTCCTGCCGGACTGCTACGAGCGGCTCTTTTCCAGAATCCCGCCTCTCCTTTTTGGCGGTCTCGAAGAAGGCGTCGTCTCCTGTCCCACGCTCCACACACGGCATCTTTTCTTCCTATCCCGGCGGGGAAACCCCCTTGCATGACTGGAGTGCAGAACGCTGTTCCCTTCCCACTTCCCCAATATTCTTCGCTCGCACGGCTTGGTGATCTTCTTCTGTCGGGCCTTGGCTTGCCCCTCCTCCTTTCCTGTCCGATATCCACCAGAGACAAATCAAAGAACAGCTGGACTTCTTCTTGACTCCCCCTCTTTGCCGGTCGGCACACCCCTCCCCTTTCATGTGGGAGGCTACCTCTCTGACCGATGGCAGCTTTCCTTTTTGAGGACGCTTGGCTCAGGCCCTTCCCAGGTTCTGGCCTTTCGTTCACGAACTCCTCCGCCGGCGAGATTACAACCGTGACGAACTTTTTTCGCGAGCATGTCCCTTTCCTTCTATGCTACCCCTTTCTTCCCTCGCTTAGAGTTACCCGCTCTCTTCCTCTGGCCTTTTTTGCATAGGATCAGCGTGCTAATCTATGTTTGTCAGAACCCCCAGCCCCCCTCCCTTCTTTTTTGCGCGACAGAAGGCTTTGTCTCTCCCGCTCTATCATTCATGTCGTATAGTACGATTGAACCTCTCTTCCGCGTGCTGACTTCCTACGATCTTTTTTTTCTCCGGCGACAGCCGGTTGGAAGAGGGCCTCTTCTTATATAGGAGCGTTGGACTTCTCGCCCTTTCCGGTGTACTCTTTTTTTTTTTTCCCCTTTTTCGAAGCTATGGTTTCTCGTACGTACGTAGTTTGTGCCTTCTGCCATCAGGTAAGCACGATACTTTTCCCGCGAGCATTCTTCCATCCTTGATCCCCCCCCTTATATCTGAGTCCCCTTCATCCGGCTAGTGCCTTGGTCATATTAAGCTTTTTCCTCGCCATTGCGGATCCCCTTTTTTTTTCAAACGAGAGGCGTTGTTCCTCCCACTTGTCTCCTCTCCTTGCCGCGACACTCTTTTTCTTCAATCGCATCATCCCATCAGAGCTCAGCCCAGGCTGATGAAAGTTATCTTTGTCAGTCCGCTTTTGATCGTGTATCAGTAGTCCTCTGCTCCTGCGCGTCCCTGACTCCCTCCCGTTTCTTGCTGCCGAATCGGCAACTTCATCAGAGGTGACGATTTGTGGGGTTTTCTTTTTTTTCTTTTGGGGTTCTTGAAGTCGGCTTTCCGCTTCCTGATCTTCCTCAAGTTTTTTTTTTTGGCATGTGCGGTTAGATAAGCTCTTTTCTGAACCCTCTTATTTCTCTCACTGAGGGTCCGGAGGTCGACTTTTTCTGCATCGATCAGCGCCTGCACTCCCCCCCACTTTTGCCCTCATTGGCCCCTTCCTCTAAGAGATCACATGATTTTCTTTTGCAGAGCTTTCCCCCCCTTGCCGGCATGGCCTCCCCCACGATAATGATATCCTTGCCCTTTCCATCCGTCGTGCCATTTCCCTACGGCGGCAGCAGACCCACCACCCCACCAAACGATTTCCGGCGAAATCTCTCATTCATAAGCTGCCTTTTCCAGGATTGGATTACCTTGTTTTTTTTAACGGAAGACAAATAGTCCCTCACAATCGCGGCCCGCCCCTTTTTTTTCAGGCAGCAGATCTTCCTTCCCTTTCTGTTGTGTTTTTCAACCCCCACGCCCAACCCCTTTCATTGATCCCCGAAATCCAGCGCTTCCCCACGGCAGGCCCTTTTAAACCGATTTTGTGATTCGATGGTCGGCACTTTTTTCGATGGTGAGGCTCTTCTTCGCGCGCCCCCCCCCTCTCCGCCCTCGACCACACCGCCTCCTTTCCGGGGGGATGGAACGCCGCACACCTTCCCTTACGTTGATACTCCTTTTTTCCTGGGACGATATGGATAGCTTCTTTCCCTCAATTAGAGTTCCATCACCCTTCCTACTCGGTTCACCGAGTGGAGAATAGCATGTTCCTCGATTCTTCTTCTTTCGGGCGATCGGCTTTCCCCCTGCGCCAGCCCACCTCTTGCAGACAGCAGCACATCCCGATTTTTTGGATCTCAGGCTTCTTGCTGGGTGCGACGGCCACTGTTTCTCCGCGCGCCCTCCTATTCAATGGGCGCGTTTTCCCCCCCGGTGCCCCTTGACCCTTTTCGAAACTCTGAAGCTTCGTTCCTCATCCCGGCTGACTTGAAATCATTTTTCATTCGGGGCTTCTTCCAGGCGCATCCCGAGAGAATGCGGTGACTTCTCTTGACAAGTGGGCTTTTTTGAACGGCGCTGGAGATGGTCTTTTTTTTTCATCAACACATCTGTCCAGACCCCCAAGTGGCTCCCACCTCCAAGACCAAGAGGAGTTTGACTTCTGGCCCTTCTA
>Ga0179593_1306289_pt1 | contig 11783 bp, 15 predicted proteins | sample CZODoug2_1_08_16_FD_185931 | JGI IMG/M metagenome (GOLD analysis project Ga0179593, IMG submission 185931) | Vadose zone soil fungal communities from Angelo Coast Range Reserve, California, USA - CZODoug2_1_08_16fungal (PacBio error correction) | ecosystem: Environmental > Terrestrial > Soil >... | reverse complement strand
AACAGTCAAATCTGTTAGCTTCTGTTTTAAACTGCGATGCCTCGGGGTCAAGATATTTTACTTTTTTTCTTGCGATTCCCAATCAAAAGCTCAGCTTTGGGGTTTATAGATGTTCTGTTGATTTTTGTTGATGATATCACCCGGTACCCCCCTCTTTCTTTTCTAAGGTGACCGGGGGCCCCAAACGCTGTTGGCAAAAGTCACCACACTTTTCCGCTTCTTCCCCTCTCCTTCGTCTAGCTGTCCCCACTTTTTTTTTTTTTTTTTTTACTGAAAGTCAGGAGTGTTCCAATCGTCGACCGCTAAGGGCTTGGTCGCTTCTGTGGGATGTCTCCAATCTGTATTGGAATGCCTCGGGTTTTTTTTATTTCTTTTTCTGAGTTCGTTGGCATGTTGACTATTTTTTTTTTTGTTCCGATTCCCCCTGCGTTATCGTTTCGGTCGGTCTTGGCACATTACCTAGGTAACCTGTGTTCCACTTTCGTTCCTCAGCTTGAAATACACGTTTGTTTTCCATGGACATTTTTGACACACATCTGCGCCCCCCCAGCAGTCATTGGGATTTCGGGTGCCCCCTATAACTATTCCTCCGTTGTATTTTATCGGTAGTCCTCAGTTCCCAACATCGGCAGTCTTCCCCTATCGACTTACCGAGCGCAAATTCGTTGACCTTGGTTTTTATGGGAACCCGTAACCGTCAATTCCCCCCTCCTCCCTGTTGCCGCCTGGAATTATCTTTGTTCGCAGCCCGCGTTTTTGCTTTGTGCGCAGGTCCCTGGCCAAACGCGAGACGTTTTTTTTCTACTATCCCTTCTCGTACCGTTTTTGGCTTTTTTTTCTGGCCTTCATAAGGTGAAGAATAATCTGTCTGTTGCATTCTCCCAAACCCCCAAAGACCTTTGGGATTAGTTCACCCCTTCGCCCTTTTTGTGCAGTACAACTTTCAGTTACCCTTCCTCCTCCCTAAATAGAATTTTGTTTTCTGGCTGGATGTCTTTTGGAACCCGCCAACGACCCCGCCTTCAAATGCTTTGCTTCTTTATGTGGACATTTCCCTTTTTTTTGAGCTTGAGAAAATTGCCCTAGGCCTGCCCAAATTGATCATTGTTGCGCCCCTTCCCTTCAAGGTTCTCTAAGTCGATAAAGCCCAAACTGAAGATTTCATCTTTAATCTTGTAGCTTTGAACCTCTTGTCACTGCTGACCAATTTTCACCTTGGAGCGGGACAACCTGCTCCTTTCGAGCTATAGTTTTCCCGAGGTGGATACGTCTGAAGTTCTCCAGTTCCCGTCCCTCTCTTCATTCTTTCGTCGTTCTGCCGTTTTTTCTTCCCGAGTTCACCCCAACCATTGAACGCGCAGACTTCCACCTGACCCCCAACTCTTTTGACGTTCCCTAGAAATGCCCTAAACTCCTGCACAGGGTGCCTCCTTCACTCTCAGACCGCGGCTTTATACTTATGGATGGTCTGGTTTGGGTGTGTTCCCAGGCGTGGTCATGACGTTTGAAGTTGTATTTTCCCGCCTTCGTGCCTGAGTGTACTCAACCTCTTTTCGCCCTCCCCCCCCATTTAGTCCCCTTTAATCGCTCGCCGACGCGTTTCTTGGCTGTCAAAGTTTTCCGTTCCCACAAATCACGTGGTTTGTTTTTGTTATAACAAAGCTGCCCCCACTTCACGGGTCTGTGTTTTTGAGCACCCCCCCCCACTCCACTTTGGAAAATGTTTGTACCCCCCAATGGCCCGTTTAGGATGGGTAAACGTCTTGCCCCCCTTAGTCCCTTCGTTTTGTCCTTATAGTAGCCGCCACCCTCCCCCATTCATTTTTAAGGCAAGACCCTTCCTCTCAGGCGAAAGAGTGTTCTGTTTCCAACCCTCCAAGAAGATGTACACGGTTCCCCCCCCCTTTTTCCCCCCCCCCCCCCCAGATGGTGCCTTTTCTTTAGATTTCGCCTAAGGCTGCGTTCCCTTCTTGTATTTTTTTCTCTTCCTTGCCTCTCGTTACGTTTCGGGTGCCTTTTCCCGGTAAACGTTTCCACGCGTGCCCGGACTCCGCCCTTGCTTTTTCCACTTTTCAATTATTTCGCTATCTGCTACCTCGGCCCCCACATTTTTTTTGGATTTGAAAGCATTTTTTTTCTGTGGGAATAAAACCCTGCCAGGGGTCACCCTGGTCGGCAAGGTTTCAAGTATTCCCGGGCGCGGTTGTGTCCCGCTCTCGACTAGGCCATCATAGTTCCTCCCCCCCACCTTCCGTTCGGTGAGTAGCACTTGTCCGTTCTCTTTTCGCTGATCTTTTTTCCGTTTTTTTTCGTTGTTTTTATTTCTTTTTTTCTTTTTCTTTTTCCCGTGTCCGACCTAGTGGGGACTGCTGGTTTGCCTGTCTTTCTTGTACTTACAGTTTCCCCACCCTCCAGGTTCCTGGCACAATCGCGTGGTCTTTTTTTTTGGACCATGAGCTCATTGCCCCCTCCCCCTTGAAGCTACCTTCTTTTTTTTTTTCCCTTTTTCCTTCTTAACTAATAGGTTTTTCCCCTTTGTTAGTTTTTTCCTTCTCTTTTATCTTCTTTTTTGTCCCTCTCCGCTTGGAACCCTCTCTTCTCTGATTTTGTACGGCACGTGATTGCTACTTGTCGCGCTGGCCTTTGGGGTTGCTGGTTGTTCTGCGCTTTTTTTCTCGTGCAGTCCCCAAGTAAGCCGCCCTGTCGTGTGCCGCCTCTTGGTGGGTTTCGGAGTGATGATGAGTGTCAGTCGCTCTTTAAGCGGGGTTCGCTTCCTCCAATATTTAACACTTTCGTTGCAAGTAACGTGTCGGAGTGGCCAATTCCGTCAGATTCGTTGAAACAGATAGGCCTTGTCCTGCTTAGGTGGTGCTGCCCTTACAGTGGTAGCCTTTTCCTCTTTATGTTTTTTTTCAATGGAGTGCACCACCGTTTCTTTTGTTTATGCCCGCCCCCTTCTCTCTCCAGTACGTTTTTGCGTACTGCTCAGACCACCCGCCTCGGCTCAAGCTTCTTCCCTCTTTCCCTTGACAGTAATGGCTTCTTTCAGAAGGACGTTTTTTGTTTTGAGAGTCTCTCCATTCTTCAGGTTATTACTATTCCCTCGTCGGGTGGTACCTGTTTGCTCCCCAGACTCCCCCTCTCTTAATGCGAGCGACTTGTCTTTCGAACGCAACTTCGGCAACGTCCGGTTTCCCTCCCGTCCCCCCTCTCCTCCTAGTTCTTTTTCGTGCCCCTTCGCAGAACCTATCAGGTCGGCATATGTACACCCTCTTACGGCAATGGAGCCCCCTACCCTTTCCTTGCAGATCCAGGTTCTTTCCCTGGTGTTGCCCTGACTATTCTGGCTGCACCTCTTTTTATGCGCGATGCCCCTCTTGCCCTCCTCACAAACAAAACTTTCTTTTTTAACCCTAAAAGGCTCTTCCCCCCTGTTACGAATTCCCCACAAAGGGCACTCCCCCCAAAGGCCTCCCCCCATCTTTAATTTTCAGTAGCACCACGTTCCGGGTTCAAAATTTCTCCTCGCTAATTCCCATCGTGCGTAAAAAATCGAACCCTACCCCCCCCCCAACCTAACACCTCTTTAAACCTATGTTATTCGAAGTCCCTTTTGTTTTGCTCTTTCTCTTGGTCTTGCTTTTGTTTTTGGAAAGTAGTCTGGGAAAAAAAAAGCCCCTGCGAATTGCAGGAAACCTGGAAATTTCCGAGGCTAGCCGGACCCCCCAGGCAGCACCTTACCCCATATCAAAACAAGTCTTATTGACCCCGCGTTAAGAAACCATCATCAAGCCTTCCCCCAAAACACACCCGAAACCCCGAAGGGAGCCACTCCTGTTTTCAGGGATAACCTTTCTTCTATCTGACTCTTACCCCGAGAAGGGGCATAGCTATTCAATGTTTGGATTCTGTCTTCTCTTGTTGTTGCCCCCCGGCCCGGAACCTTTCGGTCCCCCCTAGCTACCCCCCCAGTTAACCGGCATTTTTTCTTTCCCCTCATTCTACACGTCCGTGAGTTGAATTACCCCCCCCCCAACACCTTGGGGTTTCTTTCCTCTTCGAAAACTTTTTCTTTGCCGACTCCGGCTGATTTCCTTAGGAACCGAGCTTCCTCCTTTCCCGCTCAATCCAATAGCATTTGCCCTGCATGGCAGATTCCCCCCTCCCCTCTCCCGCCCCACATTTTTTCCCATTTCTCCCCGTTCACCTCGGCGTCTGGTGGCCCCTTCCTATGAAGTGAGCGTGTCTTCCAATTGGTTACCTTGTTCTGTTTGGGTTCAGTACTTCGCTTCACAGGCAACCCTGAATGGTACCCCGATTTCCTTGACTTTGTCCCCCTAAGAAAGCGGCCGTTGTTGGTTGCCCCCAAAGGGATGTTTTTTTTTTTTGAACCCACCGACACGGCGTGTTCCCTCTTTTTCCCTGCGCCCGATTATTTCGTTTTCAACGTTGATCTCCCCGTTCATCCTCCACTTTCCACCAGAGAGATTCCCTGTTCCCGGCCGAGTCCCCCCCCTTTCCCCCCACTCCGGGCACGACGACTTCTCACCTGTAACTCCCCCCCCCATCAAGGTACACAACCAAATTCCTCCCCACCGACCCTTTCCAATCCATACAGTGACGAGATGCTTTTTCCTTCGAAAACTGGTGCATGCGTTAAACCCTTGAAAAGTATTCACATTCATACCTTTTCTAGTTATCCCGGTGGTCTCCCCCTCTTTTTCCAGCCTTTCCGTTTGTCCGTTTTGTTTTTCCGTTCTCCGCCCGGCGACCCCTTCCCCATCTAAACTTTTGCCTTGAACTGGACCCTAAGTCTCTCGCATTCCACCTCTCTTTCCAGCCGAGCCTAAAAGTTTTTGTTCCCTTAGTCCCCCTTCAAGTTGTTCAGCGTGATCCCCCCCGTCCCCCTACACTTATGTTCCCCCCCTCTTGAACTTTCCTGTTTTTTCTAGCTAAAGGCGAGTCCTTTCACGCTGGGGGCATCACCCGATCAGTTTTTAACACACGTTTCTCCCCTTCCCCCCTCCAAGGGTACCGGTTTCCCTCCTTTCCCTATCTTCATTACTTGGTCAGTCCTTGATCGTGAGGGTTCCATTCCATCTTCCCCTATCAGCAATTGAGAAAATTTCTCACTTCCAGTTGTACGTCCCCCTTCTCTCCTTTGGTGAACGTTTATTGTTTTCACCTGTCGTTTTTTGTTTTTTCCCCCCATGCCAACGCACCTTCTTCTTCCCCATGGATGAATTCCATAGCCCCCCCGGTGCCGGATTATCTGACCACCCTCTTTCCCTTTTGTTTAGGCCGCTCACCGACTCATTGCTGCTGTTGCGAGCCCGGCCACTTTCCCCCGTCCTGCCCCCCTTGACTTCCCGGTGCCTTTAACCCTCGACCATCATCCCTCAACCTCTGAATTTCGGCTGAAGCCTTTTCTCAGCGCGCCGCCAGAATTTTGAGTTTCGACTGTCGATCCACGCTCCCCCCACATCCCCACATTGGAGAACGCTTCGTTACCCCTCCCCCGAGCCCCATTTTTTCGGCTTTCGTCCGATGTGTTTAGGTTTAAAGGGGTGACAGGCAAACCTTTTCGTACCCCACATTTCGGTATTCTCCATTTTGTCCTCCCCCCCCCCACTGTACCTTTTTAATGAATTTTACCTCCCCTAAACGCTACCGCCTATGTCCCCGCGCCTCGGCACCTTCCCCCACCCCCCCCAGACCCCCCTTTCACCAAAGTCCAGAGATCCCCACCACAATCTGCTTCCAATACCGAGGATTCCTTCCCATTCGTACCACATTCCGCGCCCCCTCCCCTTTCTGGGCTCGAGTATTCTTGATCGACAGCTCCTTCCAATCCCAGTCCGTTCTTTCTGACAAGATTGAAGGACTCCCGCGTTTCATGTCCGGCCGCGACACGTTTTTTTTGTTTGCCAACGAGTGGTCACCCCTCTCCAGCCTCCCCCCCCCCATCTTTTACCCCCCCTATGTGCATAGCATCCCACCACAGCCAACAACACAAGCGCCACGCCGCTATCCTTGTTTAGTGATCTAATCTGAAGATAGTTAAATTCCTTATCTTCATGTTACCAAGAAGACAACCAACTTCTGCCCCCCGATGGTTTAGCATATAATCTCTTTACTACTCCCCGTGTGTTGTTTCTCTCGTCTCGGACCCCCCTCTATTTTCTGAAGGCGGGATTAGTTTTTCTACATTGATTCTTCCCTTCTTGTCCAATATATTTCTTATGTTATTTCCGTATCAACCCAGCACCCCCTCTCTGTTTCCGTGGCTCTCTGTGTTTTTTTTTTTATTTGGTGGTTGGCCCTACGCGTAAACCCCGTCTTGCTTTTCTAGGTGGAACGCAGTTTTTCCAACGAGTCTTTCCCCCATCCCCCCCCTTTTTGACGGCCTGACCTTTTCGAGCTTCCGTCTGATTTCCCCCTTCCCTCCCTTCCGAGTTTCTTACTTGGTGGGGAGGCAGTGTCTGATTCGCGCCCCTTCCTATTTCTTTTGCCGATTCTGTGGCGCATGGGTTCCTCCTCGGTCTTTCTGACCTTCCCTTCTTTGTGTTTTGTATGTCGTCTTAGTTTCCTGCCTTTTGCAGTGGTCGGTAGGCCGATGTTTCTCGCCCCACTTCGTCCTCGGTAGGTGCGTGTTTTTTTTTCACATTTTCCCTTACATGGTAAACTTTGGCGGCACCCCAGCCGCCCGGAAGATCATCCCCCTTTTTATTTCCCCCTGTTCCACCGGACCCCACTTTCGCCAGCCGACTGACAACTGGGGCTCATTGGTCTATTCTGCCCCTATCTAATATTTCTAACCGTTGATCTTGATCTTCCACCCCGTTGGACCAAAATTTCCTCCGAATCTAATCTTACCATTACCGCTTCTGACCCCCCCCCCCCCCTCTATCAGAGTCTTTTCGCGAGGGTTCCCCCTTAAATCCTGTCACAAAAGATAATGGGAATTTTTTTCAAATTCTTTAGGACCAGCGCCCCTTTTTCGGTGTCTTGCAGGTCTCACCCTCTCCTATGGTGTTTCCTTTCCCGATACTCCGGTTTAGCCCGTTTTTATTTTTTATTTGCCAGTAGCTGTGAATGACCTTCCCGCGTGTCGTTTTTTCCTTTTTCAAAATCCCCCCCCGCGTTGAGCAAGGCCCGTCCTAGGTGGTTTCCCCTTCCCCCTTGAAGTTAAAGGCCTCTAACACCCTTTGTCCGCATTGTTTTTTCGCAATTCTTTTCGCTTTAGGTTAACCATCAATTTTGATTACCCGCTTTTCGCTTTTTCTTTCAGTTTTCCCCACAGGGCCCCCTGTTTTCTTTGTTTCTCTTAGAAAGAGGTTTTTACCCGGATAATGATCTTTGATTTTCCCCCTCCTCAATGCTCGCCCTCCTCTCCCGCCCCCAACCTTGCTCCAGTCTTTAATCTGGTTCGTATGCAGGTTGTGGCTCCCCTGACAGTTGCCCCCGCAGGGCCCGCGAGCTTTAGCTCCCTCCGTATGACGAGGTTGGATCAGAGATTCTTTTCCCGTCCTTCCCGTTTCTTTTGCCTTGCGTTCCTTGTGATATGAGAGTTCCCGGCCCCCACAAGTTCCGGAGCCCTATCCCACTCTCTCGTAATTCTCAAAAAGAGCTTTTTCCCCTCACGGGTGCCCGCCCTTTTCTCTCATGGCACTTTCTTGATGATCGATGTTTGCCTTTTTATTGGTCTCATTGGGTTCGTGAGTTTTGTTTTTGGAGTGGGAGAGTGGAATTTCATCGTCTTAGTTCCTTCTGTAAGCCCCGAGGTTTTCTCCTCCCCCCCATTCCTTTTTTTCCCAGTTCAAAATTCCGATCGCGTGAAGCTTTCGTATCCGTTTTCCCCGTGGACACGCGCTGTGGCCCCCCCCTCTTTTTTGACCTGGGGCGTTGTTTTTCTCACACCCAAACCCATCACTTTTTTTCCAACCTCTCTGTCCACCATTGCGGTTTTTAAACCTTACTTTTCCTTGAGTTCCTTTTCTAGTTAATTTCTCGTCAGTTCACGTCCATTTTTTTCTTCCGCCCACCTAACCCCGGCCTTTGATTTAAAGGAAAAGCCCCCCATGGGATTTTGGCCACCTTCCCGCAGAGGTACCCCTCTTCCCACTGTTAACCCCCGTTTTCACCGATAGCTTCAGAGGATGGTCCTTGGCCTTCTATTTTTTCATCTCGTTTAGAGATTTTTTTCTTTTTCCATTCCCTCTCCCCCAGATCCCTGTGCCCCCCTTCATCCCTCCCTTCCCGTCGTCGGCACCGACCCCATCTTTTTTCTCAGGCCTGTGCCATCTGGCCCCCCACACAGGTGTTGCATTCACCCTTTTGAAGGGTTTCACTGTGGTATACACGTTGTGGTAAGGTGTCACTTTTTAGGCTACGGTATTCCAGTTATTTTCCCGGGCCGCTGGTTGGGAGACGTCTCCATCCATTGTTGAATCACGTCGCCCCCGTCTCGTTATCGCAAGTAGATCCCCCTCTTGTTCACCCACACTACTTCTTGGGACTCTATTCCCCTCTGGGTCGTTTCTTCTTTTTTTGATGGCTGATGATTTTGTTCACGCTGTTGAAGGGTTGACCCCTGTGCCGGGTCCTTTATCGAGATTCCTTCCTGGACCCCGTTTAAGGTTTTTGGCCAAATTCTCCCGGTGCCTTTTTGCCATGAGAGGACGGGCACACCAACTGACCCAGTCCGCCAGCGCCATGGAGCACCCAGCCCTTAGAACCTCTTTTTAACAGGCTTTTCTTTTTTTTTTTAATAGCTTTGCTTCTTTCTTTTTTTTTACTTCTGAATGCTTAACTTCTCTGATTGAGAGTGTTCAGTCTGGCTCTGGTCCGGGGTGGGTCCGCTGGCCTTTTGTGTTGCAGTAGCCCCCCCCTTTTGGTCCTGCTCGAACTTCCAGTCCTTGGCTTTGTGCCGCCTATTTTGGGGTGGCGGTTTGAGGGGTCCCAAGGACTTCGTGTGTTTTTTCCCGCGCCGCATAGTCGTCCACCCTTCTTCTCTGGCACATTTCACCCTTGTCTGTCTTTTTACAGTGCCCGCCCGATTCATGGTTGTCCCATCTTTTCCTTCCTTCCCTGTTTCTTCCAGACCTCGTCTCCGTAAGAGCCAGAGGAGGGCTTCTTTTTCCACCGCTTTCTTCATTTGGTCGTTCGCCTTTTCCCGGCGCTCGCCTTCCTTTTTTCTGTTCTCCAGGCCCACCATAGTTCCCTCTAGGTCGCGCTCTCCAGGAATGGAATCTCTCTCTTCTCCGCATCCGTTGCGTTGGTGCCTTTTTTTCCCTTTAATTTAAGGGAGCTTTGTTGGTACTTTCTCCTCCTCCTAAGCTTCTTTTCTGAGCGACGGTGCGGCTAACTACAACTTCGCAACTCGGTTGCCCTTTTCACCGGAACCCCCCTCAGCCCATCGGCGTTTCTTCCCCCTTTTTGTCTTTGTAATAAAAATATGGTCTATCTTCCCCCCCGCCTCGGGCCTTCCCTTGAGCCCCCCCTACCCGTTTCATTGCCTCCCTCCTGAAAACGGTGGACGACCGTGATCCTGCTGCACCCCCCGCGCGGTGACGAGAGAATGTCACTCCTCGCAGCCCCCCTCTTCAGACCCCCCAAGACGCTCGACTTTCCTCGCTCACCCCCACCAAAGGGCCCTCCCCCCCAAGGCCTCCCAAAGCGGAAAGATACTCCGTTTGGTTTAAAATTTCTCATTTCCGTTTTCTGCCAGAGTCCTATTCCCCACATCACGAGCCCTCTCCATTAAACCCCCCCCTTCCCACAGCCTGTTCCCCCCTATGTATTAGACGTACTTTGTGCTCCGGCTTTTTTGTCGTGCTTGGGCTTTTGAAAGTAGTCCCCAATCCCCGTGGGTCCCCGGTGTGGGAAATTTGGCCATATGCCCCCTTAATTTTCCGAGCGATACGGAACGTTCCTCCACAAGAAAAAATCATTCCAACCTCCGCGTGACTGAGTCATCACCCCGTCCGAAACCCCCCAAACCCCCCATCCCCCCTGTTCTCAATCTCGCTCCGGGAGTTCCCAGTTTTGATAGATTCCCCTCTCGGGCATCGTGAATCCCCGATGATGGTCGGCCCGAGGCTGGGTACCCCGCCCGGACCCTTGAAGCCTGGTTACGCGCCCCAAGGTCCCCCCTTGGCCGTTTATCCCAGCCTCTTGTGTTGCGTTTTCCTTTTTTTTTCAACACACTCTTTTGGGGTCCGATCGTCAGCCTCTTCTGAAAGTTGCCCGGGCTTGCGTGATCCGTTCCCCCCCGAGATGGTCCTCTTCCCGGTCACCCCCACTAACGAATATCACGTCTTTTTTCAGTGCCGATACATACTTCCCATGGACCAGTTACCATCGTTGTTAACATTGGCAGTTCCCATCGGGCTTTTGTTTTCCCCAGCCACCCCCCCTTCTGGGATAAGTAGGTCTTTTCTTTTCACGCCCCATGTTGTAGGGAGGATACTGACCCAGTCCCCCATACTTTACCCTATCCATTACTTTTTCCCCCCCTCCCGGGCCGTTACCCTGCGAGTTGCCCCCGGGGATGGGTTGGTTGTTTTTTACCCCGCCAAGGCTTGTCTTTTTTGTTTTTTCAACTCTGACTTCGTTTCCCACGTTGAGAGCCCCTGGTTCGCGAAAATCTTTCCTGCGAGACGACTTTTTCCGGACTGTCCTTGTCGGCTAACTCGGTTGATTCCCCCCCCCTTTTTGTCACTCTTTTCACAAGTAACCCCTTCTTCACCGACGTTTTCACACCCCCGCTTCGTCCCCTGCATGCAAATACGGATCCTTTTTCCGCTTTTAGCGCTCTTTCTGCGCCTTTTCAGGAGGTAAACGGTCCTCAAAGAGGGTTTCTGGGGATTTTGTTTTTTTCGCATGTGGTGGGCCCACTTATCTCAGCCAGTTCAGGCCCCTATAGCTTACTTACCTGGAACGAATCTCTCGAGAAAACCTTGTCATTCTTTTTGCTTTTTACTTGAGCGGCCGTTCCCGGCGCCCTGTCACCGGGTCAGCGTTCTTTCACACCGGTCACAATTTTACTCCCCCGCTGAACCTTTGATGATGATTGTTTTAAGGGGTGGCGTTGTTCTAGTTTTAAGTCTCTCATGACAGGTTTGCCCCACGCACCCCCCCCCACCCAACCCAGCTCAATTTGGCAATCCACCCCCACGCTTTCTCGTGAAATACCCGGGACTTTTTTTGTCCGCCTCCCCCTCATTACTTCACTTCCCCCTTTGGTCCTGTCGGGATCTTTGGGTTCACCCGGCAATCGTCCTCCAGTGACGACGCCCAGTGAGACTTTTCTCTTCCCTTTTAATTCAGTGACTCCTCCCGTTGTGCACTTCCTCTAAACTTTTTTTTGATTGTATCCAAAAGCACTTGCGGATTCCACAGTCCTAATGACCCCCAGTAAGATGTACCCCGTTCCCGGATATGTCTGAAAAAACCCATCTTCGCTGTGGGGCACGGCCTGCCCCGACGCAGGTTTGCTGGCGATTCTTTCTACGTTGTCACATGTCGTCCCTTTTTTTCCTTCAGGTTATGCCACACTCCCCTACAACCTCCTATGAAACCCCGAAGGTTCTGTTTCCCTTAAGAGCTGATGGTTCCACGCGAATTTTATGTGCGCCTATGTAGAACTATCCCCCCACTCAACGGTCTTAAACGATGGAGGCACACTCAATGCGCCCCCCCACATTTTATTCTTGCTTTTTTGGGGACGCAGTAGGGGTGCGGTGTCAAGTTGTCTTAACCCTTTATTATTCAAACTAGGA
>Ga0179593_1632026_pt1 | contig 11784 bp, 13 predicted proteins | sample CZODoug2_1_08_16_FD_185931 | JGI IMG/M metagenome (GOLD analysis project Ga0179593, IMG submission 185931) | Vadose zone soil fungal communities from Angelo Coast Range Reserve, California, USA - CZODoug2_1_08_16fungal (PacBio error correction) | ecosystem: Environmental > Terrestrial > Soil >... | reverse complement strand
CTCGACACCAGCGTGCGAATTCCCACCATGCCCATTCTTTTGCCCCTCGTCGACGAACCCCCCTTCTTTTTCCCAACAACAGGGTCTTTTTTCTACGTGTGCTCTCTCCTTCCGCGCGTCCAGACGATCTGCGTGTAGTATAATTTGCCTCGTGACGCGGGCTTTTTTTCTCGAGACAAAGGTTTTTTTTTTTTTTTTTTCCCCGGTCGCCGCCTGGGTCAAAGAACCTCGCCCCAGGTGTTCCGAACCCTCCCCTGCCAGCTTTCTTGAGCTTGTAGGTCCCCCTTTTAATCGCTGCGGCGGCGGCCCTCCCCCCCCCGGTGCTCGACACTGCCCCCCTCTCCCCACATACCCCCCCTTTCCTCCCCCACCATGCTCTTTCCTTTCTTAGATGCATGCGGTTGTGCTGTCGCCCCTTCTCCGCATCTTTGGTCGTTCGGTCCGCCAAGTCCGGTGGTAGCACGATTCCCCCCGTCGTCCTCTCACTTTACGGGCCCTCCTCCTGGAACCCATCTTGTTGTTTTCTGCAGATGCTTTTTTTTCCAATAACGTCCCGACTCGTACATGCGCACCGAATTTTGTGCCTTCGACACTCTCGTTTAAAGCATTTTGGGCCCTCGAGGCGTCATCCCCTTCTTCCCCCCTGTCAGAGTCTCCCGACCCCTTTATGCGAATGTGCGATCTTGCCCTCGATCCCCCCCCTGAAAGGAGGTAGTAGGGCCCCTCTTCGCTTTCTCCTGCCTTCCGTGTCAGACCGGTTTTTGTCTTGTCCCAAACATTCCTGTTCTATGAGCTTTTCCCCCACTGACTCCGGACCTTATGTCTTCTTTCCTCAGCCAGTAGCACACGACCCGCCTGCTCTTTCTCTCGTCACTCGCGATTCCTCGGCAATGGTTTTTCCCCTTTCCTCCTCGGGCTATCCCCCGCATAGTTCTCCTCCACTCCCTCTTTGCTATTTTCCCCTTTCGAATACGTACCTGCCCCTCCTCCTCGCCGCAGAACCGACTGACCGCTCCCCGAACATACCCCCCCCCCTTTTCCTCATGGTCAGAAGGCGCGGGTCAGGTTCAGTGTTGATCGTGGTCCCCCCGACTGCCACACACACTGAACACACTGCGCTCGTTTGCGTCCGTTGAGGCCCACACATTCCCTCAGTCCCCCCCCCTTCCCTCCCGGGCCTCGGTACGCGCCCCCGGATTGCGTCCCCCAGCCAAAATTCCCCTCTCCTGCGATCTCCCGCCCGGACTGCTTTTTGGCTAGCTCCTTCCCTTTTGAATGACCGACTGCTCCGAAATGACGTTCCTTCATTGATCGTATCGTCTTCTCTCCGATTAGATTTCCAACCTGGGAGCAGGCCCGTTCCTTCCGAATGGCGCATGCGCTGGTAACACGCCCGCAGAGAGCCAAGGCGAGCCGCCTCCCCCCCCCCCATTTTCCCTTGCGCGCTAGGGACAGGATCGTTTTCTGGGCCCCCCCCCGCTTGACTTTTTATTCTTTCCTCCTCTGCAAGACGCAGTGCCCTTCCCTTTTGCGCTCCTCCCCCTCCCTGCATGAATACTAGTGAAAGCGTGCCCACGGTCCCTTCCCTCCACTACTGCAACTCCTGATTTTGCCACTCCCCTAGACCCCAAATGAGCACGATTTGCTTTGTTTACTTTCCTCCCCCCCGCATGGACCCGGAATACCCTTAGTCCCCCAAAAGAGGTTTGAACCACATCCCCCGTGCTTCTCTCCACCCAGTGAGGTCTCTGGGAACGATGGACGCGTTCGAAAACTGCTCACCGGTTTTCTGGCGACATCCGCTCCCCCCCACGTGAGTTTTTTCCTTTTAGCGGGACCGCACTTTTTCAGCAGCTTTCTCCCCCAGGACAGATGGGCCTCTGACCAACTCTCGTCCTTTCCCCCCGCCACTCCCTCTTCCCCCTCCCCCCCCAGCTCTAGCCCTCCCCCTTCCCCCCCAGCGGCCCCCGGCAGTGATTCGCCGTTTTTGGTCAGCCGGCACCGGGCCTTCCTTTCCGCTTTTCTTTTCTTGCCTCCGTGCCGAACGTCTGCGTTCTTGTACCCCTTTGGCCTGCAGATCTTTTTTTCTCTACGGAGCCTCCCCCCCCGCACCTGAAAATCGAGGAGTCCCGCAGGGGAAACCAGTACCTCTTACCATTTCCACTTCTGCTTCTTGCATGAGTGATTGCTTCCCCCCCCTTTGTCCCCCCCCCCCTAACGCCCTTCTCGATTTTTTTGGGTACGCCCACCTTCCCCCCTTCCCTATTAGGCTCAGCTTTCTGCCTAGATAAATTGACTGACATTGTCCCACCTTTGCCCCTTTACAATGAGGGCTTTCAGATACAGGGCCCTCCTGCAGTCCCTCTACCCAGCTTTCAACCCTCATCTCTGTTTCTACTGAGGCCCGCTTGGCCTTTCACTGGCGTCCTTTTCAGGCCTGAAAGGAATGGAACCCTGATAGAACTTCGAGAGTATTGCAGAATTCCCCCCCGGAGTTTTTTTTTCTCCTCAATGCCTTGGGACCCCTCCCCTCCCTGGTCAGTGGCGCTCCCACGAGGGAGTTCCTCTCCGTAACGCAGGAAAGTCACTAAGATTCTCACGTCCCCCCTTTGCTTCCTTTTTTTTTCTGATGAAGAATGCTACCTCTTCCCTAGGTGAACCCCCTTAGGAGATAGCTGTAGGTAGTGCAGCTGCCTGCTATTGCCTCCATCCCGTCAGCCCCCTAGCGGATACTTTCCCCTTTTGCAGTAGACCCCCCCCCTTGTATAGCTGGGATCCCTGATCTCCCGCTTTCCCCTTCCTAAATTTTCCCCGGACAGGTGATGCTCCCCAATATACCCTTTCCCCCTTCGGGCTTTTTCCCGCAGGTGATGATGGCAGTCGCGTTTTGCGGTCGGTGGGACTCCTTCCCTCTTCTACCGTCCCCTGGAAAGACCTCCCCCCCCTCCATGGCGCCTCCTCTTGTGCCTTCCTCCATCTCCTTTCCTGACCCGATACGCCACCATTTCTCGCCGCCAGACCAGTTTGGCTCCGTGATTTTGTGCATCCTCCCCTCTCGGTCTGTTCTCTTCTGTTCCCTTTCTACTGACCTCCACGTACGCGTCCACTGCCCTCGTACTTTTTTTTTTTTTGTTTTTTTTTTTTTTTTTTCTTGTTTGGTACTTTTTTTTTTTTTTTGGATAAAAACGCTGATCTGGTGCCACGCAGCCTGTTTTGGTCCGAGCCCCCACATCTCTTCCTTTTTCTTCATGCCGGCCGACCCCCACCTCGCCACGGCACTTCTGCAAGGTTCCTCTCCCCTTGGTGCACCTTGTCAGCGGAGTCCCCCCCCCTGTCCTTTTCGTCCTGCATTGGAAGCAAACTGGGTCCACCGGCCTCTCTTTTCTATTCCATCCCGATAGCACCTTCCCGAAATACCCTTTTCCTTCCTTCCCTTCAGGGATGTCACGATTCCAGGACGGTATGTTTTTTCACCCTTCCTGCTCCCCCTAACTGCTAGTTTCGGACCCGACCATGGCGCTCTTTTGTTTCTTTCGACTCGCTCTAGGCTTTAGCCATTCATTCGCCGAGTTATAGTCATTCCCACTGCATCCCCCTCCCCCTCTTATTGAAGATTAAGAAGTTCTTTCCCCGGCGGGCGAAAACCCCCCCGCTATTTGACCACCAACCCCCTTTTTCTTCCTGACTACACTTCCATGCCAACCCTTCTTTTTTTCCCCCCCCAGCGAAAACGCGAGCGCGTTTCTCTCAATCTCTTCCATGACGTTCTTGGAGAATGCGGGGTTTTTCTGACGTTCCCCTGAACCCGCACTTTCTTCCCTTTTTTCCACCTCTTTCCAGTGGTGTCTTTTTTTTTTCGTAGAAGAGGAGAGCATGTACCGGTCCCTCCCCTCCTACCCTCTGATGAGGTAGGAGTAGTCGCCGACTGGCAAATCTCAGTTCCTTCCTCCTCCTTCCTGTTGTGTGTTTCTTTCTTCTTTCGGTAGAAGAAAGAGTACCCCCCATAATAAGTTTGTGATCTTCTCCTTTCCCCCTGCATAGTTTCTTTCTCTTCTAATGATTACCCTTTTACCTCCTTTTTCCACCTCCCTCCCCACCCCCTGCCCCGCCCTTTCTTATCCTTGAGCTTTCGCCTTCTCTTCAGGATCGTGTCTTTCTCATCTGCGCGACATTGCCTGCGCACCCCCCTCGTCGACGCCCCCCCCTCTTTCCGAGTCTCCTTTTTTTTTTTGAGAAGCACCTTCGATGAAAATTCTTTCCCCCTGCGACCGGCCTTCCCGACCTTCCCCCCCCCACGGAAACACCCCGCCTTCCTTCTTGACCTCCTTTTCCCGAGCAGAGATTCGCCGTTTCGAGCCATTCCCGTTATTTTCCTTCCTTCCAGCTGATCTTTTTTCTGCTCCCCTTGGGAAATTGTTTTTTTTCTTGAACCGAGGACTGGAAGGATGCTGCGGCACCGTACAATCCCTCCTCCCATTCTCGTGAATCAGTTCGTCGACGAACTACGGCGCTTCTTTTTTTTCCCCCCCCAGTAGACTCCTCTTACGCCGTCAGCGCAGCTCAGTTCCCCAAGACGTCGACGCGTTCAGTGCTTCTTTTCTTTTGACTCCTGCAGAAGGAACCGATCACAAAGCCAGTTTGTCAGCCGCACCATTACCCCCCTTTCTTTCTTCCCCCGCTCACACGTTGACCATGTTCGATCTAATCTTCTCCTTTTCCGAACCATGGTTTGCGATAGCATGATTGCGTTTGGCGAATAAGGACCCTCCCCGCAGCGACGAGGACCCCATCGCCCAGTCCACTTTGTCCTTTTTTTTCGCTCGAGACACCTTGCCCCTTGGGACCGTCCTCCCCCTCCTGGCAGTATCTCCCTCTTTCTTTCCCCTTGTGTCAGTATACACGCTCCCCCCCGCCTGCTGTCGCCTTCCATTGACCTAGCAGAGAGGACACCCCCCTCCTGTAAATGTTTCCTCCACTGTAGCTCATCTCTTCTCCCATTTCCCCTCTTCGTCTCCCCTTTTCTCTCTCTATAAATGAATCTCCATCTCGCGTCCCCTTTCCCTCTTAGCCGTGTGCTGAGAAGATTCTTATCTGCGCCCCCTTCGAAAGCGCGGACTCCCGGCCCCCCCCTGAACCCCCTTTGCACACGCTCTGTGACGAATCTCTTTTCCTGAAAAAAAAGTGCTACGGCCGTTCTTCCTTTGATCGAGGTCCTCCTCTAAGACGTGGCCCTGTACATTCCCCCTCTCGCCGTGTTCAAGGAGTTTACGATATCTTTTCCGTTCCTCAAGCCCCTCGAGGAAGTACTTACCCTTATTTCTAGCAACCCAGCCCCCCTTTCGATGCAATTCCCCACACTTTTCGCGGAATGTCCTTTTTCGCATGAGCTGTTTTTTTATTCTTCGCCCAGAGAGAACCTGCTCGACTCTTTTGTTCTTTCGGGAACTTCTCCTTAGATGAGCCACGCTAAACTGTTCCTTCTCCAGCTGGGATCTGATACCCCCTCCCCCCCTTTTTAGAGCGCCCACTCCCTTTCTACCATTGCCTCTCTCCCCCTGATAAGTTAAAGTAGCCCGGCCCGTCACCCCCCTCGCTCCGCATGTGCTCTTTCCCCTCGAAGACTTCCCGTTCCCCTTTCCCCACATCCCTCCTTGCAAGTAGCAGGCATTTTGTACGCAATTGAAAGGGTCCCCCCCTCGGCTCCCCCCCCCACCTCTGGCACATACACCTTTTTTTTTCGTCAGCGCCTAAATGGACTTTTTTCTCCACGAGCCCTCCCCTCCTTTTCCCAAATGATGTTAAACCTTACTCTAAGACCATTTGCACAGTTTTTGTCGTGCTGTCGGAAGTATAAAGCTTTTTTTTTTTCTGTCTATGTTCTCATGTGGCGCCCCTTAACCAGCGAAATCGGTCAGCTCTCAGGCTCCACTTGCCAGGTCCCGAGGACGGCAAGGCCGTCCCCCCGCAAACCTTTAAAAGGGGACAGTGTCTGCTTTCCAGATTCCTTCCTAGGTCTCCCTTCCCAGAGGGTCTCCCAAGCCAGTAACGACGGGCTGATGAACTTCCTCCCGCGAAAACTCCATTCGAGGAGAGAAACCGCCCCTCGCTGGTCTCGCCCCGTAAAAGGCATGATGGAGTCCTCTAGATTTTTGCGAGCTCCTTTTACTCCTCAGCGTAGTGACAGACCCCCCCTGAGGAACTGCATTTCTCCCCACGTCCATCCCTTCTTGATAAGGTCGATGGCCAAACTCTCTTTACGCCTCTCGAGGAACACGGTGGCCACTTTTTTTTGCACGCCTCCTGATGATGGAGGTCCCCCGCGCACACGACCTTCCACTTCTTCGTATTCTAAAATGGAATAGCCCTAACTCCCTATAAAATGGACTTCGAGTCCTTCCTTTTCCACTTTTCGCCATTGGACCTTCGCTCCTTTCCACGAGGGTCTTTTCCTTATCCCGTTTCCGATTAGGATCCTTCCCCCCTTCATTTCTCCTTGTTAATGCTCGTGCCAAGGTCCTGAAGATCCCGGTTCGGGACAGATTATGCTCAGTCGCACTTTTTCTTCGCAACTTTCCTAGTTTTCTTGACGCGACTGGCGACCCCATTTTTTTTCCTTTTTTTTTTTCTTTCCAGACGCGGGCTCTCTGCAGTTCTTCTTCCCCTCTGCCCTCCACGCCCCTCAAACACTTCCCCCCTTACCCCTTTTCCTCCCTGGGAGTTTTTCTTCTCCCCCCTTCTCTGCAGATGGGCCGTTTTTTTTTTTCTGGCTGTTATTCTATTCAGTGCAGGTCCAACTAGAAGACGTCTCCGATCGGTTTCCCCCGCCTCCCACCTTACTCATTGGCTTCCCTCGAGGACGATTCCTCCATTTCCCTCTTTCGACTGGCTGCCCCGGAATTTTTTTTCCCTCCCGCCTTTCTCCTTTTTTCCTTCCTGAGGAATCGCAGACGACACAACGGGAGACGCACTTTCTTCCCCCTCTTCCCCCAGCGGACCTTCCTCTCCTCTTCCAGCCTGACACGGTCGTTCTTGCACTCATTTCATATTCATGACTCGCTTGCACTTCCCCTCTTCCTTAGTCTTTAGAGCCCCTTTGTGCCGCACCACCCCTCCTTACTCGCAGGGACGCAGAGTACCCCTGATACGCTTTATCTCGTTACCGATTTTTTCCGCTCTCCCCACACCTAATCCGACTTGATGTCCTCTGGCATGCAGCTACCTTTTTCCCCGCGCATCGCCCCCCCTTCTTGACTAAAAATTGGCCTGACACCTCATCTCCCTTTCCTCACCTCTTCCCGAGCTTATAGACAAGTCTTTTTCCCCCCCATGACCAGACTGGTTAAGAACTTTTGTTGGATGGTGATTAAAGGCTGCCAATGTTCTTCCCCCCGCCCTTCTCCCTGACAGAGGGAATTACCTTCCTCTTGCTGACGTGGAGTGAATAACCTGGTTTCCTTTTCTGCTGTAAAAGGTCTCCTTTGACCCTTCCCCTGCATGGTCGCAGAGGAGATTGATCATCTCTCGACCCTTTTTTCCCCGTTACTCCGCCAGAGGCCTTTTTCAGGTGAGACTGACAGGGCATTCTGGCGCCGACATGGGTGGTTCACCCCGGCATGAGCTTGTGTTTAGCAGATTTCTCTCGGTTGCTTTTTCCCCCTTCGACAAGATGCTTTTCCAACGTTGTTGTGTTGAGAGTATCTTTTTTCCCCTTTCGCATGCCGTCCAATTCGTCCTCCCTCTTGCCGTCGACGACAGAGCGGCGGTTCCCACACCCCTTTAGCCCTCTCTTTTTCCTCCTCTCACGGACGTTTTCTCTGCAGCGTTACTTCCATTTTTTTTCCTTCTCATGGATCTTTCTCGCGCCCTTTCTCCTCGCGGCGTCCCGTCGCACTGGGTCCCACAGAAACATTCACCAGTTTTCGCCACTTTTCCTTTATTGTTTTTAGGAAAGATTCAGTGTTTCCTTTTCTTTGGAACATACCGGTTATGTCACCTCTCCCCACTTCTTTACCCCCCCCACGGGGCAAGACGCACAATGCCTTGTACCGATCATCGTTCCCTAGCCAGTATCCTTAGGTGCGTTTCGCAGTCTTCTTTCTTTTAGCTTTTCCCTAGTCCTGCACGACACTTCGCCCCCCCCCCGCACCCTTCTTTTACATCTTCCCTCCCCTGGAGATAGGCACGACCTTTTTTCGCTAAAAGCATTTTTTCCCCTCCGGCCACATGCAGAGCCGGTGTGTGCGATCGCACATCCCTCCTTTTATAGCGTCCCGTTCGGAGGCTTTTTTTTTCCCTTGAGACCCCCAGACAACTCCCTTCCCCGGCTGGGAGAATACTCTTCCGGCGATTCCCCCTGCTGATTTTTAAAGAACCCTTTTTTCGTCGAACCCGGTTGATTTCCCCCCCTTCCCCTCCCGGCTGCTCGCGGATGCGAGCCTCCTTTCTTCAACTGATCTTTTACAAGGCAGGTCGCAATCGCCCGTCCCCCTTTTTTTCTCTATTTCTCGATGCGCGCCATGTTCAATCCCGCTTCCTGGCTCCAGATCTTTTTTTTGGCAGGGGCAATAGCCCTTTTTTTTTTTTCCCCATACGAAACTTTGGCGCCAGATCCTAATTACAGCGGCACACTTTCCCCCATTCCCTCCCAGTTTTTTTCTCGCAGACCCCCCTTTTGATGCAGTGGTCCTCTTTTCCTCAACTGCTCCCCCCTTCCTTCCGTTGCGGCCCTATACCCGCTCCAGTCACACGGGGATACATCCTCCCCTTCTCACTGTGCCGTGCTTTTTTTTTTTCCTTGCATGAGCCCCCCTTTCTCCCTTGCTCAGAAGTCCCCATCTGATATGAGTCGTCCCCAGACCAGGTGCGGTGTTCGGTCTCGTCATTCGAGCCTTTCTTCCCTTTCTCCGACATACTAATTTTTCCACTCATGTCCTCCCCCTCCCAGATCTGCGGATAAGCGCTTTACCGCTACGGCTGTCCCTCCCTTCCTAATTCTCCTTTCCCTCAGCCCTGGACCCCCCGCGGAGAGAATTCAAAGAACGCCTTGCTAACATTCCCCCCTCATGACAGGATCAATGCACATAACCCTCCTCCTCCTCTTATCGTAGACTCCCCCCACTTGGCTTAGTCCCTTTTAGGGCGCCCCTCCCTCACGATCCTTTCCTACTAAGGGAGAACGTTCGTCTCTTTTTTGCCAGCAGTACCGGCTCTCCAGACGGGACAGCTTCCTCCCTCTGAAGCATCTTTCTGCCCCCCACTCCCTCCTTTTTTCCTCTCATGGCTTTTTTCTTTTACCTAGTAATGGAGTTTTGGAAGACCCCCGCATAGTACGTCTTTTCTCCTCGAGGCGATGAATGTAAATCCCAGGAGAGACACGACCCTTTTTGGTTTTGATTACAGAATGAAATTCCTTCACGTCGCCATCCAGCTGGACTCCGTATACCCTTCGGTCTCCTCTCTTTCTCTTAAAGAAGAAAGCTAAATTGGTTTTTATAGGGTCTCTTTCTCTGGGCTGATGACCGGCATCTCATGGTCCCCTCGTATTATAGGCTCCGGCTTCTTTTCCGCCTAAAAGGCGCCCCCTTTAAATAACCTTGCTGCGCCCGCCCCTTCGTGCCAAAAAGTCCCCTTGAAATGGTTGCCTAATCTCTGGTAGGGGCATCCCCTGAGATGTTTCTTTTGTCTTGGGAGAGTCCAGGCAAGGACGATCTACTAGTCCGCCAAGTTTTCCGGGTGGCTCACGCAACGACTGACACCCCCACTTTTCAGCGTTCGGGCACCCTTTGAAAAGACAGAACATTCCACCCCCCCCTGTCATGCGGCTGAGTGATCCTTTTTGACAGGCGACCCGCATCTTTGTCCCGGTCTGGGGGTACTCCCCTTCTACGATCATCTTTGGAATCATTGAACGAGCTTTTTACCCTTGGGGCACTTTCCCTTGGGATACGGGCCAATGAGATCTCCTGTCAGGGTAATTAATTTTCTTCACATTTGACGCAACGCACAGAATCTTCTCTTTCCCCTAAAAGCTTTGCCCCACTTGGAGCCTCTTTCCCCCTTGGAAGGAAGGAAGTCTGTCGACGCCAAGGCTATGCGCCCCCCCGCGAGGACTTTACTATTTATAAATTTCTCTTCCGCAATCCCCTGCACCCCCCCCCCATAGCTCCCTGCCTACCCGGAGATTTCGAGGACTCGCAAATTGGTGGCCCAGTTCCTATTTCGTGTGGCCTAGACCCTTTTTCTTCAAGAGGATCCTAACGCAGTTTTTCCTCTTTCACAAGTAGTTCTAGATGCTTCTTTCTCCCTCCCCTTTCAATCCCGGATCTCTGCCCGTCGCGCAGGGGAGATCTTCTCATAAAGCACAGCACCCCTCGCTTAAGTCCCCCCCCCCCGGCCCCCCCCCTACATAAGGGCCCTTTTCCTCCGATGGAGAGCTTCTCTGCTGGCCCCCCCCCCCCCAGAAGGACCCCCCGTCTCCCCTGATGGACCGCCGGCTCGCCTTTCCCTGCTAGTTACAGCCCCGACTCTTCCTTTCTTCGGAGAATTTTTTGGACGGGTTTCCCCGGCGCAACCATCTAATTTCTCAAGAATGTTAGATGCGGAAGTCCCCCTTCCCCGCTCCTGCGCAGCGATAGGTCCCCGCCCCTGCTTGCACTCTCACGAGATAGTGCGCCCTTTCTGGTTCATCCAGCTTCCCTTTGCGGCGACTTAGTCTTCTCCCCGACAATAAAAACCCCGGTAACAGACATGTCCACCTCACTTTCCATCCCCCCTGAGGCCCTGCGCGAGTTCTATATCCCTTCCTTTCCTGCTCGACCAGATTTCGACACGGGTCTTCCGTTCTGCCCCCCTCCCCCCCCCCCCAACTTCTCCCCTTTGCCCTAAAGTTTCCTGGCGCCCCACCAGTACTTTTTTCCCGCGTACTGCTGACGGCGAGCCTTCTGGCGCAATCACCCTTCTCCTCTGGGTCAGCGCACTCTCCCCGTAGATTAATAGAACATATTCATCTTTTTCCCCTTGGGGGTTGCCGTCGCTCACCATTCAGCCCTATTTCCTGGCGCGAAACCAATGGCTTCTTCGGAAGGATGCATAGATGTTTTTTCCCCTCCCTGGAAACTTCTGGTCTCACTCTCCCGGAGAGAAAGTATGATTGACCTCCCCTACCCCCACCCAACAAACCAAAAAACAGACCCCCCCCTACCCCCCCCCCCCCCCCCACCCCCCACCCCCCCAAACGCAACAAAACACCCCCTATCCCAACCCCACCCCCTAACCCCCCCCCCCCCCACAGCCCCCACCTTTTTGCTGGACCAGACTAAAATTTTCGATCCGAATGGTTTGCGTTGCCCCTCATCTCCTCTTTCTCTTGCAAGTCACTTCAAAAGCAGATTCTTTCCCTCCCTCCATTTTCCCGGAAGGCTCATCCCCGGCTAGGGAGAACCACGATTTGCCCTAGTCTTGACATCACGCAATCACTGCCTCCTCCGGGCCCTCTGACACCCCCCTCTCAAAAGAAACCCTGGTGCAGCACTCGTCTGATGGAAGAGGCACCTCCCTGGCCCCCCTGCCTCCTTTCTACCTGGTCGCGCCCCTTTCCTTGTTGTTCTTTTCACCCCTTTTTCCACACGATAGAAGACAAGGCAGGTCAGCGCTCTTGAGTCCTGATGGTGTTCCTCTCACGTGGCGTTGTGGCAGTCATTTAATGTAAGGTCCGTCCCTCTCCCTCCCTCCTCCACATTCCCGTATTCCCCTTCTCCTTCGAGTAGAGAAGCGCAAATTTCCCTT
>Ga0179593_1471022_pt1 | contig 11784 bp, 13 predicted proteins | sample CZODoug2_1_08_16_FD_185931 | JGI IMG/M metagenome (GOLD analysis project Ga0179593, IMG submission 185931) | Vadose zone soil fungal communities from Angelo Coast Range Reserve, California, USA - CZODoug2_1_08_16fungal (PacBio error correction) | ecosystem: Environmental > Terrestrial > Soil >... | reverse complement strand
ACAACCTGCAGAAGATCCTTTTCCAGCCCCGGTTGAAGACGCGGAATTAAGTGCGCCTTTTTTCCTTCTTCCCGCTAGTAGCCGTTGTTTTTCCCCACCCAAGCCGGTCCGCATCCGCGTAGATTGTTCCCTTTTCGCGAATTACCGAACATCACCCCCTCCTCCCGGTTTCCAGTTTCTGAGCCCCCCGGTGACGTTGCTTCGATGGAGCTCTACCCCTCCCGAGAAGCTGTCTTTGGTCTGTCCTGATGGAAAGTTCAACCCTTGACCCCTGAGTTTCTCAACGTGATGTTTCTCCCTGAGTTCACTTCGACATTCATTGAATCTTCCCCCTTGCCCGATTCCTAAGTTGTAAGCCTCCCCTTTCTTGTTCTATTTTTTCCCCACTTCCTCAAAAAGACTGTTTTGTCCTCGTCAGCGGTAGCTTCCCTTTGGTGGAAATTCTTCCTCCCTCGATCCGTTTCTACCCGCTTTGACATCCTCCTCTCTTTCTGTATCGTCAGGCTTCTTCTTCTCCGAGTGTAACCTTCTTTCCCCCCCCGCTCTTTGGAAGAGTAAACCCTATCCTCTTCGAAGACCTTGGACTCCCTTCAGTTTAGTTTCCTTCTTCTTTGGCCAAGACTCCTACAAATCAAAAAAAATTGTCCCCCCCCCCCCTTCCTAAACATCCTCCCTCTCAGTATCTCCGAGAAAAGGAGAGATTTCCCCACTGCTCTCTCCATCTTTACTTTTTTCCTGTAGGAGTTGTGGAGAAAGTTTGTCACTCCCCCAACCCCAATCACTGGTGCCATTACTCCTCCAAATTGGCTGTTCCTGACTTTTTTTTTTTAAGATTTGTAGTCCACAGTTATTTTGACGATAGTACCGTTCCTCTCTTAAGTTGCAGTGTCGTCAGTCGTGAGCCTACCCGAGCGCGGGAGCTTTCGCTAGTTTGTCCCTTTGTCTTCGCATTTTCGAGTCCAGCGTTCCCCCCCGTGGTCGTTCCCCTCTCATTTAATACTCATCAGTTTTCTCTCTCTTTACCAGATGACGACTCCTTTCTGCTTGTCTTACACAAGGTCGTCGACGCCACCCGTTCCACCCGAGTACGAAAACGTCACACTTTTTTCTTCCCGCTCGTGACAAAGTCTTGCGTCGACGGCCCTTTTTATTTTCGCTTTTTTTTCCGAAAAATCCCACTTCCGCGGACCCTTCTCCGGACAATTAGTAGGCAAAGCGGTCGCTTTTTTTGATGTTCGCCCAAAAAGTGCTTTCCTAGACTCCTCCCACCCAATGGACCACTACTGTAATTTTATCTTTTGGCGACCCCCCATTGGAGACTGGTAGCGTCTTTATCTATCGAAAACGGCTCTTCGATGGCCTTACTTGGTTTGTTTCAATGGGAAATGCTGATGTGGATGGGCCCCCCAGTCCCCCTTGTCGTGACTGAATCTCGTCTCCCTCTCCATCCTCTATGTGCTTGCCGTCTCCCCCTGATGAATCGATCCTCTTTTTAAGATTTAATCCTCAGCCTCGATTATTCATTAACTTCAACAGCTCCCGCTATTCTCCATGTGGCTTTCCCGATTTTTTCCCCAAACCCAACCCCCCCCCCCTAGGTTCAGACAGTTTTCCTGTGCAGCTCCTTTCTCTCCGTCCTTCCACCACGTTCCGCAATTTTGATGAACTTTTCGGTACTTCTTCCTCTTCTGACCCTCACCTTTCCTTAACGGTAGTAATACTTCTCATAGCTTTTTTTTTCCCTGATCTAAAGAGTCTGACCTCCCCTCCCCCCTGTAAGAGATTCGTTTTTCTTAGATGCGGTCAAGTGTTGTCCATCCTGGTTGAAATTTCCCAGTCATGCTCTTCTTCATAGATTGGTCGAGCTCCTTCGAGTCCCCCGTCACCGGTCTTACGAAATTTTTTTCCACATTTACACTCCCGCTGAGGTGATGTAGGTAATTCGTCTCCCCTCTAAGCTGTGCTACCGCTTAGTTTACCCACGTATACTCATTCGTCTCCCTGTTACATGGAAAGCCGCGTCCCCCTGAAGGCCCTTCTTCCCATTTGCTGGTGCGGCCTCCCCCCCTCTCTCGCTTTTTCTTTCCCAATTTCACCCCCCTTGTTCCGCTAGCTAGATGCTTTTTTAGTTTCCCTTTAACCTCAACGGTCAGTCTTTTTGTTTGGTTTTTTTTCCCTGAGGATACAAGTTCCCGGAACCCTTTTTCCGTCTCCCCTGACCAGACTTTCCGCCTCCCCCCCTTTGCGAGCATCGAAATTCCACGGCCTATGATTTTCTTTTTTTTTCTCCTTTCCGATAACCCCCGAATTAACCCCCCCTTCTGTGGACTTTCCCAGTCTTCGCCATCACGGTTCCCCGAAGGGGCACGTCACCAGTTATTTTTGCTCCTCTTTTTTTGGTGCCATCGACTTTCTGTTCCCGTTTCGCTCCCCATCTAAAAACTTTTTTGACACGTCGACCTTATCTCAGGGGACTGCGGCATATTGTTGGCTCTGTCCGCCTCTTCTGCAATTCCGGTCGCCTTGCTCCCCGGGGAGGCCGTGACTTTTGAAGTATTACTGGTCCTCGCAGTTTTTCGTCCTATTATCCTTATTCCCCATCTGATTGAACGGCCAGTCCTTGTCGACGCGCCTTGCCGTTGCATGAGGGCCCTTCTCGGCCCCTTTTTCGCTCCCCGGATCGTCTTTGTCCAGGCTTTCTCAATTGAGAATTTAAGCCCTGTTTCCCCCTTCCCTCTATCTGCTCGTTCTCCACCATCCAGCTCCATTGTCTCCGGAGACAATGCTCTATTGGCTCCCTCACCCTGGCATGATGATCGGGATTTCGGCCCCCCCTTTTTCTTTCCTTAGGGCGAGGTGACGGTCTAGCTATCTTCAGGCCATGAGGGGACCGTACATTCCTTACGATCTTAGGCACATTTTTTTCTTGTTGTTTTTTCCCGTTCCTCTCGATTCTTTGAGCCTCCCCACGTCTTTAGACGCCGTCCCACGTCCTTCCGACCGCCATGCGATAGTCTCGGTGGTTCCTCTCCGCCAACCCCTCGCCGTACCCTTTCTTTTGTAGGGCCTTAGACCCCCCCCCCCCCCCCAAGTTTTTTTTAACCCCACCTTTTCCTGGCGCCTCCCCCAAATTTGCTTTTGATAATCTATTCAGCCCCCTCCGTGTTTTTGTTTTTATAGAGATCCTCCCTTTCTTTCGGCGCAAAATTTCACTTTCTCCCTTTCGCTCCCTCCCCTGGATTTCCGTCCTTTCGAGTTTTTTTTCCCGTCTGCTTGAACACTTGATACTTAGCGTTTTTCTTTCGGCCTTGCCTCCTGGTGCTACCTTCGCGCTCTTCCTGAGTTGATTCTTAGTATGCAACAACGCTGAGGACTTTCTACCTCCCACAGCATTTGAGCAGTCAAGATCGTCCGACTGTTCCGTATTTTTATGCAGTTTCCCTTTCTTCCTACGATAATCTCCCCCAGAATAACCCTTACGCCGTGCACCTTTTTATCCCTTTTCTCCATCACGATATTGGATTTCCCCTCTGAGACTGGGGCCGCCCTTCACCTTTTTAGTGATGGGTCAGTCCTTCATTCCGTTATTAGGTCAGTCCCCTCCTAGGTTTCCCATCCAATTTTCTTTTGCGGGCTTCCTCTCTGCTAAACGACGCGTATCCTGCTCCCCCTCTTGCGCGAGTCTCCCTTCCTTCGCTTTGAGTCTCCCACTTCCGTGCCGTTCAATCCAGCTGGGGGTGTTGATGTTTTGACGAAGGTCGTACCCGCGCTAGCAGGGTCTTGACATTTTTCGGTCCACGTAATTGCTGCGCTTGCCCACTTTCTTCCAATCTTTTTAGGGCACCTATGAGGCGATCCTGGCAAAGTAGGCCAACAAACGGACTTCCCGTATCTCGTTGACTTTACGAGAAACCCCTCTCCCGCCTCTGTCAGAGTTCTTTTCTCCCGCAAGTTCGAAGAGTTCCTTTTTTTCCCACATCTCCCATTCTCCCAAAGCCACCCTTCTTAATTCCCTTCGGGTAATTACGTGATGTCGTGATCTGGGTCCCGTCCCAGTTATTTTTTGAAGTCTTTTATGCTAGACGTCGAAGAACTCCCCTCCCTGCTTTTCACCCATTTCTGACCAGGAGCGCCTGTCCCTGCAGTTTATCTTCCCCCCCTTTTTCCCATTTGGTATTGATCCTCGTCTCCACCCCCGGAATTCACGTGTAGCTCTTTTCTTGGGTACGAACTCTCTTTTAAGCGAGCTGTGAACTTTCACGCCTTCTTCACTTAGTGAGTGCACCTGTTTTTGCTTTCACGTTTTGTAACCACCCTCCTTCTTCTGGGCTCTAACCAGCAAAGGTTCCTCCTGGTCCGTTCCTTCTTTTCCCCGTTTAGCCTAATTTCGGCTCGTTTTTGTCAACTAAGCTGTCGTTCAATAGCGTAATTCCCCTCCCCGAAGAACGTCCCGCACATTCCCCCCCCCCCTTCTTGGGATGTTTTTCCCCTTTTTTTATTGACACACAGGTGTGGTCTTGATTTCTCGATTTCGCTCCAAGAGATGCGCTTTTTTCTCTTGCTTGTAAACATGCGTCTTCCCCGAAGATGGCAATGGTCCGCCAGCTCGACCCCCTCCTCTATTCAGACGTCTTTTATGGGGAGTTATCCTCCATGTGACTCGTTACAGTTTCTGTTGGACTGCCTCCGTCCTTAATAGCCGATGATACGATGGAGTCCCCCACTTCATAACCCCAGCAAAATTCTGGTCCGTCCTGTGCATTTGCGTCTCTTCCCTTTTAAAAGTAGTGAATCATTCGTCCGATCTCGTCGTGACCCTTTTTTCCTTTCAGGCCGCCGGCGGAGGCAGATGGTTATTCCGCCTCTTTCCCCCCGACGCCGTTTTAGCATCCGCTTTTACGAAGATCTTTATTGATCTTGATGAATATTCCCTTCCTACCTGCCCCTTCTTACATCCAACCTTTTCCCATTTGGCACACCCCCCCTTTTTCACCAGGCCGCCCCGACTCTGTTCCGCTTCCCATTTCGCCCTCTGACCCGGAAGAGATGTACCCCCTCCCCCTATTAAAATTTGTCTGTGGTTCATTTGTGTTCGTCTGCGTGGCTTATTCACTTGCTTTTTGACCGCCCCCAACACCCCTCCCTGGTTGCCAGTTTCAGCCGCCCTTGGTCTTGTTCAGATGAAGTGTGCACGTTTTTCGGGGACTTGTCCTCCTCCAAATCCTTTCCGTACGCCCGCCAGTACGGACATTGTCGTTTAAGGGATCCTCCCTCTCCCTCCGGTCCGTTTAGTACTCGGGTGTCTTTTGTCGGCTCTTTTGAATTCCGCCCGTCGGTCTCCCTGAGTACGGGGTTCCCCCTCTCTCTTTTCCCTTCCTGTGGTTTTTGTTTTGCGACCTCTCCAAGCGTTTTTTTTTTACTCGCCAATTTCTGAGCCGCAACCGGGCCTATCCGACAACGCGACCTCGCCTTGTCGGAGATGCTCCCCCCCTTCCTTTTTTTTTTCGTCGAATTTCTGGTGTTCCGAGAACATTTAACTTTTGACTACCTTTTACCCCAAGAAGTCTTAACCTATTCGGGCTCATGGCACAGCGGCGAATTGTTGGGTTTGACAAGTGCTCCTCACGCCTCCCCTGAACCAAGGAGACCACCTACTATTGGGCCCTCTTCTTTCCCCTTCTATGGCCTCCTATGTGATTTCTACTTCCCCTTTTCGTTTTGGGGTCCAAATTTTTGTCCCCGTTGTCCTTTTTATTGGTCAGTGGCCCCGTGTTCGGAAGGCTATCCCCCCTCATGATGACGCTCTCTTGAAGCAGGCTCTCTTTTGTTTCAATACCTTTTGCCCGGCACCCCCCTCTTCCCTTCCCGCCTCTCGATATTTCTTTCCAACTCTCTATCATCGGCGTATCTCGATTGATTGTCTGTCCGACCTTTCCTGGCCTTCTCCTCTCTCCAAGTTACCCCTTCTGCCCGACTTTTTTTTCCAGGTGAAGTTTACTTCCACGGAGGCAGACTGCTTTCCCCTTACCTACTGTGCATGCTTACAATCTGTCCTACGTCCGCCGCGTTCTGTTGGACTCATTGATCTCCCAAATTCTTGACCTTCTCTGACCTTGGTCGGTCTGAGGGCATGAACTACACGTCAGGTGAAAATTGCCTTTTTACCATCCTCTTCGCATATTTGTCGAGATCCATAGAGATTCGTCCCTCCCAACAGGGGTAAAATTTCGAGTTCTGTTGCGGTACGTTCGCTGAAAACTTACCCCGTTTCTGGTACCTTTAGGTTACACCGTTACGTCATTCCCTACCTTTCCTGGAACTATCCTGAAGTCCTTATTAACAATTGCTTTTCCCCCCTCCCCAGATTTTTGGGTCTTTTTCCCCAACCTTTTCCCCCTTTGGAGAGGCTTCGCTTCATACGTGCAGCTTCCGACTTTGGCAGGTCCCCTTCTGTTTCCCCTTCCCCCAATTACAGGCCGTTATTGGGACTTTTTTGGTCAGACAATTGACCCCGTTCTGCTAAATTACTTTCTCGACATTCAGATTTCTAACTTCCTATGCGGTATGAGGGGATCTTCCCCGTTTGCTAAGCTTTACCCAAGCCTTCATATCTTGGCCTATGCAGATCATCCCGCTGGCCCTTTCCTTTTCTTTGGTATCATTGACTGTGGGAACTCGACTCTGTCCCAACGGCTCGAACATCACGCTACCACATCCAGAGATTTTGTATCCTCCTTTTTTTTCTCTTATACTATCTACGTTTCCGATGGCTGTTGCTACTTCGCGAGGCTCTCTAAGGTATTAATTTCCCTCTTTTGCTTATTAAGTGGTTTCAAGTCCAAGCAAGTACTGGAAAAGACCTCCTTTCCCTGTCGAAGCTTGAGTCCTTTAGCCATTCTCATTCCCCAATTTGACGCCTCCTCAGTAGAAGGTCCTATGCCCTCATCTCTCCACTTGCAGGTTCTCTCTTTCGGTTTCCCCGCTTTATGAGGAAAACGCTCCTGTCACCCCCCCCCCCCCCCCCCCCCCCCACTTGCGCCTTTCCGCCCGTCGGCTTGTCACCTTCCTTCATGTTCTCTTTCCCAATCTTTCTTCTCTTCGATATGGTCTTGCTCTGTGCTTATCGAGTTTTTTTTTTTTCGGTCCCCTTTGGATAGTTCGGTGGCGTGCGGCTGAGTCCTTTTCAGGCCCCCCCCTGGCTTCCCCCTCGGATGAGCTTGCTGTTGATGGCGGGACAGTGAATAAGATCGTTTTCTCGTTCTCTCTCCTTCCAAGTCGACCGACTACCCTGAGGTCTAGCGCTAGTCAAGGTGTAAGAGCCTCATTACCCATAGCCTCCCCCTTCCCGCCGCTGTTTGTCGGGACTGCGCAACGTCTTTTCCCCACCTCGTGTGTCTCTCCAGAAAATTTGATTATCTTTCCTTTCCTCCGTTGGTGTGTTTTCGATCACCTCAATTCGGGCCCCGGCCGACAAAATGATTTTTTCAACCTCACGTGCGCATCCTGATTTGGCCACCGTTGGCGAGGGCTAAGGGCGCTTTTCCCCCTTGATTCTGCTTTCGGTTCTGGAATGTAAGTAGGGGAATCTCTTCCCTCCCTTATGGCTCCTCTGTCCCCTCTCTGATTCCCACGTCCAAAGAAGTGGGAGACTCACTCTTTCTCCCTTCCTAAGTAGAGATGTTTAAGCTGCCCTCCCGCAAGCTCACCCCCCGAGATCTACCGGTACGCCTGTGACACTCTCCCCAAGCTAGTCTTCTCCCAGACCTTTTTCTATTAGAAATGTTCTGCTTGATGCAGCCGGGCATCAACGTAGTGATTTTTTTGCCCCCCCAAGAAGCAGCGGTCTACCTGGATTCTGGCCCGTATGGGCCCTCCCCATCCCCCCTGCCCGACGGTAGTAATGAGTCACCCTCGTTCCCTCTCGCTAGATCATCTGCCTACTTTCTCTTTCAAAGGAACCTTTTCCCGTTCAATCAGCTGGGTATGGGCTTTCCTTCCTGCTTGCTCGGCCACCTTCCTTCGATTTCACCTCTTCATCATGACCTTAAAGACTCTCCTCCCCCCTTGTATTTCCCGCCATGCTTTGAATCCTCGCTGGCACCGTAGCCAACATGACGGCCATCGTCCCTGATTTTGACTTAGCGCTACCTTCGCCCAAGGCGCGTGGAGCTTTGGTTGTTTCCGCCGTTTTTCTACAGGTGTCCTTTCCCCCCGTCTCTCCACATCTCCCTTTGAACTTTCCTCTGAATCCGTGTCTGTTTGATCTTGGTCCTAGACATATCTGTGGTCTTCTTTCCTCTCGTCTCGCTCCCTCTCCCCCAGAGGCCGTTTGTGCTCTTTCTCTTCCATCCCTTCGCCACTTCTTCTTTAGATTTTTCTCTTACCCCCATTTTTTTCTTTTGTACTTGCTAGAGTACCACCCCCCCCCCCATAGTTCCAAATGCCTTTTTTTCTTGTTTTGCACCACGAACCGCCTCTTCTCTCTGGAAGCTCGACTCCCTTTCCTCTCAAGTAAGGGAAATTTTTTTTTCCTCACTCTTCCAAAAATGTTATTTCCCCACAAGCCCCCAAAGGTGAATCCAGGCCTTAGTTCGCTTGTCAGTTCTTCTTCACCATGTACTTGATTCAAGTCTCTTTTTTGTTTTTTTTTTTTTTTTTTTTTCCCCCAAGGACTGTCGCATTGATTCCGTTTAGCTTTTAAGTCAAAATCACTCCTTTTGGAATTGTCGTCTTCCACCGTTCGAGAAACCCACCGGGACGTCTGATGGTCTCCCGACCCCCCCCCCTATGGCTAGCCTCTCTTTACTAGGATATTTCCCTTTCTGGGAAAATTTGTTATTCTTTTCCCTATCGTTAGAAGTGATTGTGCTGTCATTTTCCATCTGAGTCTACCCCCTCCCTGACATCCCTGCACTCTTCGGTACTGTATTCCCCCTTTTTCGCTGTCTTTTAGGATCGGCTCTTCAGCAAAATTGGGCCCCCCAGAATTTGGTTCCCTTATCCTTCTCTCTCTTTAAAGTTCACTTTCTTTGCACTAATAGATAGGTCACTGAGACCGCTCTTCCATCTTTTTGAAGTATCGTCTTCTTCTGATTTTTCTTTTTCCTGTCCCGCCGTTAGTTTCCAAAGCACGCTCTTTTTTGGCCGTCTTCCCCATTACGGATTTCCTATCTTCAGTTCTTCTTTGATCTGAAACATTCCTACTTGTCGAATTTAGACCTACCACCCCCCCACCCTTCCCCACACCTTAAACCTGTACTCCCCCCCCTTTTTCTTTTTTTTTTCTGGGTGTTTGGGGGGTGAAATTTTAAGTTGCTCGATAAGCGCCTGTCCCCGTACCTTTTCCTCCCCCCTCAACTCTTTCCTCCAATGTATTTCTGTGTGTTCGTTCTGTTGGAGTAGAACTTTGGCGTCCCGCCCCCCAACCCGATTTTTAGACCCCTCCAATGCCCTTGGTCCGGGCATTTCGCGAGTGCGTGACGATTTCTCACCCCCAAAGTGTCTGGCGAAAACATCCCGGCCGGTCCTCCTCCCGACGATAGCCGACCCCTCTAGAGGTAGGAGCGGCGGGGCTTTTTTCTTTCTCTGGGGTAATTTTTGCGCTCTACTGTTCCGTACGGAGGGCGCCTCTTCGGAATCGTTTTTCAAATCTTTACTCCCTTTTTTTTTTTATATGAGATTACGATCCTCTCTTTTCCTCGTCCTTATCAGCCCACATTTCCCCCTCGTCCTCAAGAGACCTCGCTTTTTCCTCCCCTTCTGAAGTCTGCGCAGGGCATGGGGTTTCCGATAGCAATTACCTTGAGGAAGAACTAGGAACGTCTTTATGACCTTCCGCCAATGACTTGCGTGCGTCTGGCCCCATCTGTGGGCGTTCTCCCCCGTGAAGAAGAAATCGAAAACACCGTTGCCAAAATAAGAATGTTTATTTTTTCTCCCTTTGCAGTTTTCAGCGCCGTCACCCGATCTAAACGGTGCTAGATTTCTGGTCTGTTCGACGGGTTGGTTTCAAATGGTAAATTTTAGTGGATGCTCATTCTCCCCTTTCGGGGCTTGTCTCAAGACCCTCCTCTTGTCCCAGCGATCGGTGCTTCATCTTCCCCCGTCCTGCTTCATGAAAAAATATTCCGCCTCCGCCGATATACCTTAAAAGATATCTCTCTACGGTCCGTCTCCTGATTAGTAACTTTTTTATTTTCCTTTTCCGCGTCTCCTCTTCCCCATCTGACCTCCCTTTTTCTTTCCTATGAATTCGCCACGCGCTGCCCTCGTACCCCTAGAGGCTTACCTGTGAAGGTTACGTTTGAATTTGGTTTTCTTAATGATACTCCCAGATGGTAGGGACATCCCCCTTTAACTTTTCCCTAGTGTCGTTGAAGTGGTCGAGTATGCCTTCCTTTCGTTCCTTCCACTCGAATAGCCCAGCCGAGGTTTGATCTTCCTCAAGAGATTGGTCCCTTTTTTCCCCCCCGCTAAACGTACCGTGTATTCTTTTTTTTTCTACGAAATCAAAAACAGGGTGGATCTTCAAATTTCCGCATGAGGTGCTGTGCGGTACGTTCTCCCTCAACTTCGTAATCACGCTGATTCCCGGCTTCGTTTCCCCCCTTATACTTATTCTCTTTTACCTTTTTCTAAGGATAGGCCGAGCCTTTCTTTCAACCCTTTTCTGGTGCGGGACCCCGATTCCCTCTCGTTGTTGCGCACGCGTTCCTTCCAATGCCTCACTTAGGCGTCTAGTTTAACCCTGTAGAGATCCTTTCTTCTTCAGAGGCGTTGTTTTGGGATTTTCCCCCCCTCACCCTCAACGAGTCGGCATTTTATGGGTGTTTTTTGTGGAACCCTACACCCATGTGACCCCGGTTTAAGCCTTCGAAAGGTCACCTTATCGCCTTTCTTGAGCTCAATGAACTGCATGCTTTCTTGTTCCTTCTGCTACCAGAGTCATCACCTCACACCCCACCTCTTTAAAAGACACGCTCCCCGTCCGTCAGTCCCCCCAGTGGTTTTGGGAGATCTCTGTGGGCAATTGGCCTCTGAGCGGGAGAACACGTCTTCCCATCATTGACCATCTCCCCTAGATACCTCGGTGATCGGTAACTCTTTTATTTTTTCGTCCTTTTCCTCTTTTGGCCTACTTTCTAGAGGTATTCTCCCCCTTTTTTCCCTTGCAATTGGGCTGCCTATTTTAAGAAAGGCCCTCCTTTCGCACTAAGCTTTTCCTCTGAAGCATGAGTTCATTCTTAACAAGATTTATCTCAAAGGAGTCCTTGTAGACGCGCATTAGTTCGGTCCTGGCGCTCACCTCACGCTCGGCCCCCTCTTTTTTCAGGCCGGTTGACGCTTGATTGCTGTCCGCCCTCTCCTCTCTAAAAATGTTAATTCTTTTTTGTGCTTGCCCCTCACTACTCTGGTCCTTCCCCTCCGCTCCTGAATTCTCCATTCCTGCATCTGCCCACGTATCTTGATGATAGATGCCCTTCGTATGGCCCTTAGTTGTCTGATGTTCGTATTCTTTCATGATTCCTGCCCTGCTGCTGGATTCAAAAGTTCTCTCTTTCTGCCCAGCACCTGCTGGTCTTGTATGTCGAACTTAGATCGGTTTTCTGGCGATATAAATAACCCATCTTCTACATCAGAGTAAGCCCTACGGCAATAGTCCCGCATCCCTTTAGTTCAATCAAGGTGGTCAGCGATCAACTTCCCTCCTACCTTGCCCAGCCTCTTTTGTTTTTTGCGCCCTCGTTTCCTAACCTCTTCTTTCTCCACAATACCTTGCTATCT
>Ga0179593_1403010_pt1 | contig 11784 bp, 8 predicted proteins | sample CZODoug2_1_08_16_FD_185931 | JGI IMG/M metagenome (GOLD analysis project Ga0179593, IMG submission 185931) | Vadose zone soil fungal communities from Angelo Coast Range Reserve, California, USA - CZODoug2_1_08_16fungal (PacBio error correction) | ecosystem: Environmental > Terrestrial > Soil >... | reverse complement strand
GGGCGGTTTTCTTTTTCACGCGCAATCCCTGCCCTTTTTCACCTTTTTAGTTGATACTGCACCGGGCGCTTTTTTAGACCGCTCTCCAGCGCTCCCCCCCGGTTATGTAGGAAGAACTCCCAACCGACCACGGGAATTTTGCTACAGTTTTTTCCTTGTATTCCAACCGTCTCCTACCATTTGTTCCCTCTCGCGCTCCTAGGTCCTGATGATATACAAAGCAAACAATCACCCCACAATGATGTGCAGACATTGATTCCTTTCGAGACTTTGTTAGATTGCAAAGGTCTAGCCCGTGTGGAGGTAACGCTGTTCTCTTTTTCGGTGATCTTTCTTATCTTTGGCCATCATTATGATCCTTTTTGTCGGCCTCTCGATGGGAGAAAATCTACTTCTGTCCCAGTTTCCGCCTGTTAATACGGTACGCCACATCGTACTGTTTAGTGGTGCATTGGACATGGGTTGTCGGAACGGTTTTGAGAGTTTTTCGGATGGGGCTCGCCTCCCCCCCAGACACCCTTTTTTCAACTTTATTCCCAGTTCTTCGGTCCTCTGGGCCGCCGTCACACAGTAAAATCTGGCTTTAGCTTGGCTTCTTTATTAATTCCTTGCCGACCTTCCCGTAACGTGGTTGGTTCTCTATTGTTATTTGTCTTTCTAACGTTTGTTGCCTCAACCCCCCATGTGGTCTTGCAAGGGTTCTGGTATAGACATGTATACTGCTGATTTTTCACCGCTTACTCCCCATCTGCCAAGTCCTATAGATTAAAGTCAATTGCTGTTTGTTTTATTTTATCAGGAGCTTCCTGCTAGGAAGTGTGCGAGTAACCGATTAAGATCGTGAAGGGGAATAATTGGGGAAGGCCTCATTTCTGCACTCTAACCCAATCTTCCCATGTAATTGTTTATTTAGTTATCTTGATTCATGACCCTTAATTGCAAGGTCGTTGGAGACCCTAGAGGAAGTTCATAATTAGTCTCTCCCATACGTCCATGAACTTTCTTTTATGGTGTTCATGTAAAGGCTTTTCCTTATTTTTGCAGTCCACTGGCTCCAAGATTTTTTTTGATCCGCTCTTCCCCCCTGCGGATAATCCGGACTCGCGCATTTTCTTGACCGGACCTTCCCAGTGCGTCCCGAGATCTGCGTAGCCCCTCGGCGGATCCCCCTCCTTTCGCAGGAGCCCCTTTCCTCTTGACGTACACAAGCAACGCGTGTGCAGACTTTGAAAATGGAACCTTCTCGTTAGATCTTCCGGATCTTAGTTGTGGATGTTAACCCCGGCATCGTTCGACCTTTTTTTCGCATCTGTGAGCTAGCTTCACGTTGTGGCGGTGTATGAGTAGCTTCCCCGTATTTCGCTCATTTAATTCAACTGACCAACATCATACCAAACCGACATCCCCCCATTGGTGCCCTCACTGTTATGTCCGCTTCCTTCGTGGAGTGTGTCTCTCTGACTCCCGAGAGCCCGAGGTCCTTTACTTTGCTGGCAAGGACATGTTTTTCCCCGGATTTCCCGCCACATTTTTCTCCCCGCGCTTGTAAGGATTTACCCTTCCCTGTTTTGTGATGAACGGGCCTCCTCTGTTACAAATAGATCATCTGCTTCCTGTTGTGGAGCCGGATCGTCCCTTCCAACGACTAAATACAAACTTCTCCTTAATTCAGTTTTCGGAGCAACCAGTCCGCATTGTTTCTTACCCCCCCTTTTCCCCCCCTGCGACGAGCCCCCCACCAAAGGCTACGTATTCGTTGCCGCTATAGGCGTCAACCAAATGCGGTTCTCGGGGTCCCCCCCGCAACCCCACGCATTAAATCGGGTGGAGGAACAGCCATGTCTTCATTGCACCTGACCCATTTTACTCACGAAAATGGTCGTGTCCCCTATTCAACCCTGCTTCATTATCCTCCCTTTAGCTTTCGTCCCGAAGGTTCCCGATGGGGACCTTTTTCACCAGGAGAATGAGTTCCAGATATGGTTAATTGCCGCCTTCAAAGGAATCCCCTCTCACTCCTTATCCACGGCCCCCTCCTGTTTTGCATTATGAGGTTCGAGGACGTAATGTGAAATTCTCAGCATATTGCTCCTGACTCCCTCAACCTCCGTTCTCGCTATTTCTCCATCTACATTTCCCTCTCGGTTCGCTGAGAAGAGAGTTAGTCCCAGACGTTCATAGTTTCTTAAGGCTCTCTTGACTTTTTTGGGCTTTCTGTGACTTCTCCACTGTTGTCTTCGTAGCTCCCCTCTGACAGCGGGGCTCCCTTGAAAGAGCCTGATCCCTGTGCGATGCGCCGTAAATAATATTTACTCTTATCCCCAGTCAGTATACTTTCATAGAGCTCGAATTGGTTTGCCTACCCGTCTGCCCTCCTCGTCGGAACGGGCTTTTGCTTTTCCGGGCGATTCCTCGGTTCATTCTAGGACCACCGATTTTGATTGGCAAGCCGTCGTTTTCGTTTTTTCGCTCTTTTATGTTTGGAGGACGGAATTTCCAAGGTTAGGCTGCCTTTTTTCCTTCGCAGATATTGCTTTTAAAGCCTTTAACCGAGCCTCTCCACTCTTGTCCAAGGCACGGCGATTTTTATGATAGCAAGCACCATGTTGCTTCTAAGTACCTCAATGTACCACGTGTTCCCGCGTCCTTTCCTTTCTTAAGGAGGCTTTTCTCGTTGCGGTCAGTTTTCTCCCTAACTCTGTTTAAGTTCCTCCGAGCTCCGGCCTCCAGCCTATAGTGAGTTCTTTTTTTTTTTTTTTTTTTTTGGTTCTCGTTTATTTTGATGTTTCTACTACCACTCCGACTGTGCTCAGTCCAACCCAACTCCTTCGATCCAAACAAGTTATTGGATATACGGTTTTATCTCCGTTTTTTTACCTAGCAACAAAAGACGCTGGATAGATTGTCTTTTGATTTTACGGTCAGCCACAGTCCACCAACGCCGCTTCACAAATTGCCCGGTTGAAGAGATGTCAAGAACGTTGCGGACGTCTTGCGAACCAGTTAAAGCCCGCAGAACTTTGTTTTTCCTGATCTTCTTTCTTGCATCAAACCGACTAAATCAGTAGCCCTCACTCACCGCCGGTCCACCCATTCCTCCCCGTTCTCGATTTCTTTGAGCGTTATGTTCCTCCAGCCTACAGGGGGTTAGCGGGACCGCTATGCCCCAGCGGTGCAAATGTCAGCGGCCTACCGCCTGGGTGCAACTCTCAGGAGGGAGGGCGCTCCCTTTCTCATCCGGACCGTACAGCGGTTTGGTGGGCCGGGAGTTGGGGTAGTGAGCAGAGGGGCCGCGGGCCATCGACAGGGCGCCGTTGCTGCCCTTCTCGGGCCCGTCGCCCGACGTGGGGTGGAGGACCCTCGCTGAGGCGGCCGACAAACTCAGACGAAATGCGGGGCTGCCCCCCGGGTTTGCGGTTTGGGTGGCGTGGGGGCGTGGGTCGCACTGGCGCACGTTGGATGGTGAGAAGCTTCCACCCCGGATGGCGTCCCTGCCGTGCGGGGGTGTCAAGCAGGTGAGGTTGAGGGGGTCGATGTTGCGGGGCGGGGAGTCGGAAACGTGTGGGTGGGTGTGGGGGAGGAGGGTAGGAAATCGGGGTTGGGGGACGCGGTCGATGTGGGAGGCGGGAAAGACTTGGTTGGGGTGGCTTGGGCGGGGGGAGGAGGGACCGGGGGTGGGTCGGTGGGGGAGGTGTAATTGGGGGGTGGAATAAGTATCTCGCCCCCTTGCGCTCCCTGTTGGCTTTGGTGTTTGTCAGAAGTGAGCAGCCTCTCACTCTCACCTACGGTGCAAGTTCTGGACATCATTTCTCGCCCCACCATTGCCCCATAGCATCTCTCCTCCGCGGACCCGTTCCTTTTTATCCGTTTGAACGCTCCTACCCCGCCGGTATCGAAGGCCCCGATGTCCTCGGTGGGCCGTCTCGCAAAACAGATTGCTCTCGCTTCTCCCCTCGGTAGAGTCCTTTACCCGGACTCGATCTTCCTCCTCTACAAAGTTTTTTCCGTCGTCCTAGAAATAGCGACTTGTACTGCGTCTCTTCCATGCTTCTCCTCTTCGCATTTGTCCTTTCCTCATGTCAAAACCTAATAGGTAATGTCAGACGGTTCACCACCTGAACACGCTACTTTCCCCCGTTTTGACCACAACAATGAACTGCTTGTTCCGGTCATGTCGTCCATAAAGGAGAATGTCTCTAGGGTCTCCTCCAACATGAAGGAGGCAATTTCAGCGCGACGATCCGACTGAAGTTTTTTTAAAGGATTTTTTTTTTGAGTGCCCCCCCACCTAGCTTGACTTCCCCAATTCGTTCTCCATTTCACCTCCCTAGGGGTGTGCGGTCACGCCGCCCTTTTTCGTTCTCCTTTGCCCCCCAAACTCCATGATTGTACTTTCTAGCGCGGATAAGAAGGCGAGTCCTATGGAACCCCGCTCCTCGATCATTTTTTTTTAACCATCATTTTTACCTGGTTCCTATTCTTCTCCATAGAACATCTGAACGAAACTTGAGATGCCCCCCACCAGATTTACTGGAAGTTCCGAGTCACTTTCCAATTACTTCTAGACCGAAGAAAGAAATACTCCCCAACTCCCCCCGAGTTGATCCACAGCGAAGTGAAAGAAAGAGGGTACTTGAACGGGTTGTTTTCAGTCTGCCTTCCTTAAATCCCCCCCATTGACTCCGTCCCATCACCTGCTGCTCCAACTCACATTCCGCCCACCAATACCCGTTCAGAGTGGGACCTTTGCGACACAATTTAACATATTTCAGCGGCTTGCAATGTTAGCTGAAATATTGGCCCCTCTTTACTCCCTGCCTGAAATCAGGTGATAAACTATTCCCAGATGCAAAGCGACGACGGACCCCCGACCCAGCTTGCCCGCCCAGACGTCTTCTCCCCCTATTTTTGGCAGCTGAAACCGTCTCCCCCGGGGGCACTGTGTCTTCAGTAATGTCCAGATTTTCTTCTGGGCGATGGCCTCGTAACAACTTCGCGAGCTCTCGATGCCGGCAGTGCTTTCCGTTGCGTTGATTCCCTTCTGGTAAGATCCCGTCCACAGTAGCTTGTTATGTTTTCCCCCCTCAAAGAACCTGAACGTCTTCTTATCCAAGAGGCGAGCAGTATAGCAGTTCCCTTTGGTGATTCAACCGCCCCCGGGCTTTTGTCCTATTTCTGTATTTTGTTTTTGTTTGAACCGCGCTTTTCCCCATACATAGCTGTCCTTGGTTTCTGATGAATTCGGTAAGATAACCCTTCCGATTGAGCGAAATCCCAGGTGTTCGCCTTCGAAACGTTTTTTTTTTTTTAAATTTGGACTCTTTCTTCTTTATAAGACCTTTTTTTTGTTGGCTTAGAGATGTGGCTTAGACCGCCGTTTCATGCCCCTAAGCGATGGTTATTGTCCGTCCAAATTCTGCCGTGCACCGACCCACTCACCTGTTTTTCGCGTAATTAGTTGTGTCTGGGCGTCTCTTTCTGATTTTTTTCACAGCGATCACTGATAGCCCGTTCTCCCAATTTGTCGAGTGTGCTCTGGCCTTGATACAGCTTCTCTCCCCCCCCTTGACTATCACGCGCCGGGTCGTATGTCGGCCGAAAGCACCTCTAATCTGTTGGGGAGCTAGGTAATTTTGGCCCCACCCGGGTCCCCCGTAACGCTAATTCCTAACGACAACGCTCTCTCCTGATCCAGGCCACTCTCCCCTCCTCAATGTCATAACAATGAGCGACTCACCCCTTCTACCCCTTTTTAGCGCATTCTTCTGCTGGCCCCAGCTTTTGAGAACTCTGGCGTAAAGCTGGTTTGTTCGCGCTCCAGATGAACTCTTCTAGCATCAGGTTTCCAATCATTCGGATCCGAGTTCCCCTTGCTGGAGAATTTGAGTTGTTGACCATAGTTCTATCCGCCTGGCAACCGCTGTACAACTCTTGGGATCAGGGAAGGTGAAGTCAACGGGGGGAGTGTGTGCGTTTGCCGACGGACTTAGTCCGCATTTACTTCAGGGAGATTGGCCGTGATCCTTTCTAACGCCGAAACCCCTTTTGTCCACACACATTTCCCTGTTCTTGGAGTCCTAATTTTTTGGAGAACTCACACCCTGCCAACCTTTCTTTTCTATTTTGCGAGGAGGGATGATTTCCTCTCCAGTCACATTTGAGCTTACTGATTACATCTTGTGTTTTTCTTATAACGCCTTTACTTTTTTTTCTTTCCCTGGCTGTAGACTAAGCGAACCTGATACTGGAAAAGGTTGTCGAATTACTTGCCGCTCTTGTTAGTTTTTTCCCCGTTCGTTTTCTCTTATATCAGGCCTTCTCAGATTAACGTTCCATTTCTGTCTTTGGATTCGGAGATCTTCCCTTTAGGCGCGGAACCCTCTGCTAGATGCGTTATTTCTGACCCGCCATTGTTGACTTCCTGCCTTTTCTTTCAGTAAAAAAACTATCCCTGGTACTTCGTCTTATCTCTTCTTAATGAACGTCCCCTGTTCGGCCCATGGTTTGTTTACCATTCTGGTTCATACCCTTTCACTGGTCGACCTGTTCAAAGCAAATAGTGCTTATGGGTTTTTTACGTTCTCCCCCTTGTCCCTTTTACTTTCTGGGTCCCCCCATTCTCAAATGGCTCGAGCTTTTTTCGATAGGACCTTTTCTATTCTCAACCTGATCGCCCCTCCCCCCCTCCCTCTACTCCCCCGTTCATCGGCGCTCTTTCGCTTCCAGAGGAGAAGAAAGCCGTTTCGCATAGCCTAGCAGGAGACGTTCTTTCTACCTTCTCGACGTTCCCCCCAAATGTTCTTGTGGCGTCTCTTCCCTGGAATTACCCTTTCCCTATTCCCTCCCTGATAAGCATTCTTTATGAGTTGGGATGCAACCGAATCTCTACAATTTTCCTGTCTTATATCTCTCTGTTCTTTATTGGGAACGGGGTCCTGGCTAGAGATGGTACCAGGATTTTGACCACTTCTTTGTGATCTCTTATTAGGCGCCACATCCCTTAACCCCCCCACCTGACCCGGCCACTGTTGAACTTGTGCAAGTTGAGTGATTGTCGGGCCGGAATAGCGCGTTGAGGGTGTCTTTATTCTCCGCGATTTCGAGCTTAGGTGCTTTGCCGAAGTATTGACCCTGTTCCGCCTTTAACAGTGCAGGCTTTTAACCCGCTCATGACCGTTTGTAAGACACGGTTCTCTTCCGTTGTTTCCCCCCCCCCCCCTTTGGTATTGTGAGTGCTCAAGCTCCAATCCTATGACCCTCGTTCTTGGTAGTATTCCCTCCCCCCGGACGTTGCGATGGTTTCAACGAGCTACATTCCATGGAGCCTTTTTTTAGACTGCATGAAGGGTGGTTTTGGTCTCCCCCCCCCTGATCCCACGTTGTAATTTTTCCTTGAGACCCCCAATTAGGCCTGGCTCCGAGAAAACCTTATAGGCTTCCTATTGCTGGCGGCTATGTTAGGCTTTTCCTCCCCCCTTCCCCGCTTTCTTTCTTCAACAATCACCCCCAGGTCCCCCTCAATCACGATTTGTTTCTTCATTCCAGAACTGGGAGAATGAAGGCTACCCTTTAGATACTAAAATGCCAGGGAGGGATATAACCACTCTGCCTTCTTCTCATTCTTTCTGCCTAGTCTCCTGAGGGTTCAAGGCTGTTGGACCACGGAGATCCTAGGAGTAAGTCCTAGAGCCTACTGGAATCCGCCTCGACCTCCCTAATTATTCCGACCCTCTTGTTGACTTCCCTTCCCCTGCGGTTCAGTTTTGCTCCTTTGACGATGACTTCCCCGTCCCAGTGTCGAACACAATATTCCTTTTATCTCCCCCTGATTCTGTGCGTTTTTGACACTATGCCTGTATTTTCCTCTGACCAGAGTACTTTGTAGTCCCCCGAAAGTCATCACCTTTTCAGTAGACCCTGCGGACGTACGCCCCTTACAATTCCTTTTTGAGTGTGTTCATGCTCACTGCTGAAAAGGTTCTAAATGACGCCCCTCCGCAGATCAGTGAAGAGCTTATCCCAGGGTGTTCCTTCCTATTGGAAGGAAGATGACTACGCCCACCAAACACAAACCCAACCTCCCCCTGTCCCCCCCCCCCCCCCCCCACCAAACCCCCCCCCCCCCACCCCCACCAACCACACCAACACCCCCCACACCTCCCCCCCCACGTCGCGTTCCCTTTTCCCCGCGCGAGGGCCCCGGGCGATTCTCCATCCTAGTCTAGGACCGTTCTTTAGCTTGCGATCCTCGTTCTGATGTCTTTCCAAGCTCCCCCTTCTTAACCTTTGATGCGCAGAAGGACCCGGTGTCCTTTTGTTAGTCTTCTTCTAGGAATTACCTTTTCGCCCTCCCCTTTCCCCAGTTAAAGATCTCCGCCTAGCTAATGGGTCTTTCCAGCTTCCCCTCCTCGCGTCTGAAAATTCTCCATCTCCCTTGAAGGGGAAGAAAGAAACTTTGGCGGTGCATTTAACAATTCCAGGTCGCGGCCTCTCTCCCCTTTTTCCCCTACGACCCCTTTTTTCTGGTTCTTTTGTTGGATTCCGTCTTTGTTGAAGTTTGGCTCCCCTTCCTCACGCACTGCCCAGATAAGTGAGGCTTTTTTATCTTCTCCTTCTCTTTTTTTTCTGAACTTTCCTGTTTCCTCTCGCACCCTTCATCCCCCCTTCTCCTACCCCCCCCCTTCTTTCGATGGACTCACCCCCCTTTGACGACCTCTTGCGGTCAAAGAACAAAAACTTCATCTAGTATGGTCTATTGTATCCCCGAGACACGTCGAAAACACCCTTCCGCTACCACATCTAGGAACGTTTGTGACAATCAGGTGTTTTCTGTCTTAAGTCAAAGAATCCCCCTTTTTCTGCCGCCTGAGAACCACCCTGGTAATTTCATTACCTCCAGAAGGCCCTCTGGATGACGGATGTTTTTGGACCCCCCCCCTCCCCATACCATTGCCCTGGGGGCGGTCGGACTTGCGGGTGTGCCGGTGTGGGCGCTTTCGTAGTCCCTGTGGGTGGCTTGGGTCGGCAATAATTCTCTTTCGTAACTTGCTCCATTTTTTTCAAACACTGTGCACGTTCCTTGTTCAGAGGATGTAGTTTCAGCGATATTAAGTTAGATCCACCATTACGTCTTCATCCTCGTCCCCTACGCACGGCTCGTTTCCCCCCTTTCCTTTTCTGCCTTTCGCGTATAAATTCGGAACTTTCTCTCTCTTTTCAAAGCCTCCCCAACTCATATCCTCCCTGCCTCTCTGAGGTCTCCCCAGGTGCTTGCCCGTGCACCAGATTTCCTGTTTTTCCTTCTCGAGCGGTCTGTTTGGCGTGGCTAAGGCAAGCCCGTCTCCTTCTTATGCTCTAGCCCTATTCGTAGCCCTAAGGCCTCCTTCACTTTCCGCTGATCCTTTCTAGGGACGGCTCTGATATGAACGTCCCCTGCCGTCCTCGTTTTCCCCTTTCGCTGGCAAAACGATTCAACATCTTCTTAGCCCAATTAGAGGTGCCCCCCCCCCCCTCAAAGCCGTCCCCGTACGCCCCCCAACATTCCTCATCCTTGCCCTTCCCTTTTTTTTTTTCCCATCCTTCGGACGTCCCTCCTTATGGCCCTCCCCCCCTTTGCACCTTAGGATTGTAAGTTCAGCGCGACTCCGTCTCAACCTGGATAGTGGTTTTTTCCTTTCCTACCTTTTCAGACACTCGTATCCCCGCAGTTTCGCTTCTTAGAGCTCGTTTCCGGTCCGAATCTCTCGAATCTAGCAATCCCCCCCGCATGGGTAATACCTCGTCTTCCTATACGCCGCGAGTTTTTCAACTCCGTCACAGCCTACAGTATCATTATAGCCCCCCCCTCAAAAGGTTCTCCAGTTGAAAAGGTTCTTCGGGAAAATCCCACTTTTATGCACACACCAGCACCATGACTCTAGACTCCCACCGATTTACGGTTTACCCAGCTTCCCCCCATTTGTTTCCTCTTCCAGAAGCAGCCCCACGCCCCCCCAATCGACCCACTATTTGTTTTTTTGCGGACGCCCACCAGGCCTTTTCGCCCAAGAAGCTTTCCGAATTTTGACCTGTTTTCCGGATATCTCTCCGCTCCCGACCCCTCCGCGCGCACATGTCCCTCTGAATCACCACACGCCAGGGCCCCCTCACCCCTACCCGATTTTTTTTCTTGCTCCCCGTAGCCCTTCCCCCAGATGGGCCTCCCTGTCCTCCTCTTATTCAAGTTTCCCCCCTCGTCAATTTCTTCTTCATGTATAGAAGGATGCTATGCAGCCATCCGACTCTCCACATCCAGTTTACCTACAGTCACCCCCAACTCCTTTCACGACAGATTTTTCCCCCCAGCCTATTCCGTCCCCGGTTGATAACTTTCTTCGTAACTAATTTTTTTTTTGCTGATTTGATGTCTTTTCTCCTGGCCTCGTCCCGAATTCGGCCCGAGATAGTTACCCGGAATGTATTTCTTTTTTCATCATTGCTTCTGCCCCTGCGCCCACGGAATGTTAGCGCTTCTGTCCGTCCGAATTTGGAATTTTCCTTATTCCGCTCTTCCCCAGGAGTCGCACGCTGATCGCCTTTTTCCACGGACCCCCTCCCCAACTGTTCTTCTATTTCACTTGATGAGGTGAAACCTTTTCAGCTTCGACAACTACCTTGCAGGACTGCGCCCCTCTTAAGTCGGTTTCCTCACGGCTTGAATCAGCCCCAGCGGATTCGAACCCCCATTTGCCCTCTCACCCTTCTTTTTTTTTCTTTTCCTCCATATTTTTTTTTTTCTCTAAGATCCGTTGCTCGACCTCAATGTTTTTTTGGCGTCGAATTTTGCCTTTAAATTTGGCAGTGATCTTACCGCCTCCTCGAAGCTTCGGCTGTTCTGTTTTGCGGTCCCTAGATGACTGCGAGCAGCACGCCTCGTTTCCCACCATTTCTTTTCTCCTTTTACCCGTCCTCTCCTTTTTGCTGCTTCCCCTGAGAAGCGGCCGGTATGCTTTTCAAAATCAACCGCTACATGCTTCTGTGTCCTTGCCGGTATCACCCCCCCTACGATTCCCGTTTTCCGATCCGTCTTCTCCTCTGCAATGGGGCCGGTATTCCCATTACCAGATAATTTCTCAACCCCCACCTTTTCTTTTAATTATCACCCCCTTTTTTCGCAGAGTGTCAACCCCGAGGTTGGACGCCACGTGTCTGGCGTGTCAATTGTCTTCCTCGTCTATTCTGTTTCCTCGGGCATATTTTTTATACCTTTTTTTAGGCGGGGGAGCGAGTGTCGCACATCATTTTCTTAAGTATGGATCTTCCAATATTTTTTCACATTTCCTTTCCCTTGAAACTCTATTTTTATGTTAGTTGGCGTTCCCTGTTTTTACCGCGTTAATGGGCTCTCTCTTGTTTTCTCCCGTCTCAGCCTGCCCCCCCTGGTCCAAATTCTACAGTCTTTTTCTGTCTAGTTGCCGTTGTCTGTCCGCCCAATCCCCATGTGATTTGTGATGGGCGTTGCTTGACCGCCATCCTTGCCTCCCATGCAGAAATAGGGTTTATAGATTTTCATCTCCTGATATGTCGACCTCCTCGAAATTGTTTTTGAAATGTTTTGCTCACTTGATTCTTTCCCTCGGCTGTACCGTTTTCGATAGCGACTCTGCCCAATTCGCTACCGTAATGGCGGTAGTGGCGATCTTCTCGGCTTAGAAACCGCGCTCTCTTCCGTTATGACGCATTGGGTTTGAATTTCCTGGTTTCTCAGTCACCCCCAACATAAAGGATTGACACGTTCGGATTTGG
>Ga0179593_1713311_pt1 | contig 11785 bp, 15 predicted proteins | sample CZODoug2_1_08_16_FD_185931 | JGI IMG/M metagenome (GOLD analysis project Ga0179593, IMG submission 185931) | Vadose zone soil fungal communities from Angelo Coast Range Reserve, California, USA - CZODoug2_1_08_16fungal (PacBio error correction) | ecosystem: Environmental > Terrestrial > Soil >... | reverse complement strand
CACGGTCACTGTTTGAAAAGGTCGCTCCAATCTGGTGACCGCTCCACTCACTTCAGCCGCCACCAGACAGCATATTCGGCTCCAACCCCCACGCTTTTTTTCACCTGGGAAACCCCCCCACCAAAAGGGGAAAACACCCCCCCCCCCCCCCCCTTTTTGCCTTCCCCACCTCGACCGCTTCTTGAAGCAGCGGCTTTAGCCTCCTCGCATTGGCTGATAGAAAAGGAATTGGAATGATAAGCCGCAGCCTTTGGCTGCTTCCTCTTCTCTTCCCTTCTTTTTCTTCTTCTTCCTCTCGCCGCCGCTTCAGGAAGCAACCGCGTTATCCCTTTCCTTGTTCCTTGTCCATCGCTCTCGCCCGAACTGAAATCGGCAGGAAAGTGCGCCCGCGCTGTCCCCTTTTCCTTTTTTACTTTTCTTTTTAAGATCTGACAAGATAAACCCAACGCAAGTGCTCATTTTCCCGGTAGTACGCAAGCCGCGGTTCCCAACACTCATAGGCAAAGATTGATATAGGAGTAAGTCGATCTTGCCAGGACTCCTCCCTCACCCCCCTCCTTTCCCTTTCTCCTCGCGCAGACACCTGGGCTTTCAGGTCAAAATGCCCCTGATTGGACCGCCAACTGGTGCGAGGACTGGATATTAATTGGGCGATAAGCGGGCCTCATCCTTTTATCCCCTTCCCTCTTTTTTCTTTTTTTCCCTTTCCCCCTCTCCCTGCTCGGCACATGACCAAGGCGGGCGGACTCTTCGACGTTACTGGGTCGATGTCGGAGTCAGACACGGCTTTCGCTTCCCCTTCTTTTTCTTTTTTTCCTTTTTTTCCCCCTTCCTCAGCCGCCGCTTTCGCTCACGGCTTTGGCCTGCTCCCTTTTCTCTTTCTTGGGCCTTGCGATAATACTCGAAGAGCTGCCTGGACTACGTCCGCATCCTCTCCTTCCCTTTTCCTTTTGCCTTCTGTGCAGACCGTACAGCGCCTCCCTTGCGTTCCCGCTCTTCGCCCGCGGTCTGCAACACCGGCGTTTTCCATCTTCCCTTCCTTTTTCCCTCCCGGGGTCCTGAGCACAGTCAAAAAGCGAATAAGTTTTTTTTTGCGGGCCGTCCAATCGGGGTCCGATCTTTTCATAAGGCCACCGCGCGGTCCCGATAGAAGTAGAGGAATCGAGTACACGCCTCTCTCCTCCTCCCTTTTCTTTTTTCCCCCTCTCGTTCTTCGGGCCTCGAACTCGCTGAGCAACGTAGGTGCTCAGATCTGGCCACTGCGGATTTGAGCGAGGCCAGAAGAGACTAAAAGCTGTGCTTTTCCCCTTTCCCCTCCTCTTTTTATTCTTTTTTGTCTTTTTCTCTCTTTTCTTTCTGCCCCTGGCTGGGTCGCGGATATAGGCATGCGACCACAGCGGACTTCCTTGAAGCACCCCTGCTCGCCAGCGTCGACAACATCGGGAAGGAAAGAACCGTCCGGCTGTGCGGCGTGTTCGAGGCTGTTTTTTTTTCTTTCTCTTCCCTCCCTTCCCTTTTTTCCTCTTCCGTTGTGATTTCCATTGACCGTCGGGGGCCGGACCACTCTTCCACTGTGAGCCGCACCGCGGTTAGAGTACCATCCAAACGTTGGGGGAAGGGGACCGTTCCCGGTCTTGGGGTTTTTTTCCTCCCCCCCCCCCCCCCCTTTTTTTTTCTTTTTTTCCCCCCTCCTACGCCATCGCAGCCGCCGAACCGTTGGGCCTCCCTTGAACTCCCCACCAAATAGTAGTAGGTGGACAAAGTGGCCGACTAACTCACCTCGTCTCCCCCCTCTTTTTTCCCCCCCTCTCCCTGTTCCTCCTGCGAACTTCCTTGACGAGTTGAGATAGTACTCTTCCTCACACAGGTGCTGCTGAGACAAAAAGGTAACGCAGGAATTCCAATGAAGGGGTAAATCACGCCCCCCCCTCCTTTCTCCCCCTTTTTCTTTCCTCTCGGCGCCGGCGTGCGGTTCACGGCGAACAGGGCACTTCCCACGGGGTATCGGATAGCTGACGCAAATATGGTGCAAGTGAGGTCAGCTGGCGAAATGAGACCCCCCCCCCCCCCCTTTTTTTCTTTTTTTTTTCCAGCGCGGTCAACTTCGGGCGCTCCCCCATGCTTTGTGGGTTTCTCCAGCTCGAGAATCGGAGGACTAACCGCGCCGGACGGCCACCACCTTTCTCTTTCCCCCTTTTCTTTTTTTCCCCTCCTGGAGCGGGCAGCCTGAAAAATACCCTAATCGGGAAGGCAGGGAGAATCTATATCTGTTCATCCTCCCTTTTTTTCTCCCCCTTCGCTGCGCCTTGGAAGTTGGAGGCTTGGCGCTATGGCTTTCCCTGCTCTGACGGAGGGGATACAAGTGGACGAGAGAAGCTCTTTTTTGTTTTTTTCTGATGCGCCGTTGGAGAGCCTTTAAGCCCCACAACGAATTAAGGTGAGAGAACGAAGTTGACCGCGCTGACTTTCCTTTTCCTTCTTCCCTTGGGTCAGCAGGTCCGCCAGGCTGACCTCCTTCCAAAGGATGGTTGTGGCGGCAAGCGATCGAAGAAAGTGAAAGGAAGTGAACATGGTCGCTTTCCCCCCCCTCCTTTTTCTTTTTTTCTTCGGCTACTGGATTTTCGGCAACGGTATGGGGGGACTGATATTACCCCTTCATGGACTGACTCTTTTCTTCTCTTTTCCCTTTTTGGTGATTATTCCGAGGACATCTCCCTAGTTCAAGGAATTTATAAGGGGAGAGGACCGTTCCCAACGGCGGTCTTCCCTTCCTTCTCTTTTTCTTCTTGGGGGGTGAGTAGTCGGCCCCTTACGGACGAGGTGGTGGAGGCGTCAAGACTCCCCTCCCCCCCTTTTTCCCCCTTTTTTTTTCCCTTCCGAGGTGGCCAACTCTAATTTCGTTTTCCCCAAGACGACAACCCAGCTGTGGTCGATCAACCCCAAGACAGGGGAACGGTCCCCATGTCCCATATAACGCATGGGGAGGTGACGGGCGAAAACCAAGAGGTGCGGCGGATCACCGTGCCGCTTTTTCTCTCCTTCCCTTTGGACGCACTAGGAGGCGCCGGTGAATGGCGAGGCGACCCGCCGAAAGCAGCCTAGAACACGCGAACAGCCGGGACGGTTCTGGCCTTTCCTTTTCCCTCTTTTTTTTTCTTCCTCGGCCTTCGACCCAAGCGGCGGACGCAGCAGGCTCTTGAACCGTTGAGCAGGCTAAGCATTCCGAGCATGGATCAAGCATCTCGGAGTACAAGCGTGTGTCGCAACACAGGCTCATTTTCCCTTCCCCCCCTCCCTTTTTTTCCATCCGAAGTGGCCCTCTTTCTGCGCCCTGCCGTGTCGTAGCGAGGAGAGGCAGGAAGGAAGAGCGGTTGGAGCGGCGCGTGCGGATTTTTTTTTCCCTTCTTTCTTTTCCTTTTCATCTTCCGACTACTGGCGACAGGGACCGCGGTTTTCTGCGAGCACCCAAGAATAGCGACCCAGAATTGGAATCGGCACGCCTCCCCCCTCTCACTTTCTCGGAGTTGGTTGCCGCTTTTACGCCGGGCGGAGGGTGAACGAATGGTTGGGCGCCAAGTCTCCTTTTTCTCTCCCCTGTCGAAGAGCCGGACCGCAGAGCTGGATTAGCGGGTTACGTCTGCAAAGGCGAGTGTGGACAGGGACATGAAAGCCTCGATGACTCTTTTTCCCTTTTCCTCTCTTTTTTTCCCTTTTTTTTCTCTATCAAGGCCAGAAGAGAAGCTGAGGGCGATGCCCTGGAGCTAACGTGGGCTGAGGCAGTGGAGAGGGCAAAAGGTAGAGACGGCGAACGAAAGCCTTCTCCTCCTTCCTCCTGCTCCCTTGTTCTTTTTCCGCCGACGCGAGCGAGTAAGCTAGGGCTCTTCGAGGTCCGCACGCTGGGTCAGGTGCCGAGGAAGGCGAGGGTAGCACCGGTCTTCTTTCCTCCTTTTTTTTTTTTTCCTCTTCTAGGCGCTGAGCGCTCCAGAAAGCAAGAAGAGCCAGTCCCACGTGGCAGTAGCCAAGAAAGAAAGCGAAGGCTGGTGACTTTCCCTTTTTTTTTTTTCTTTCTTCCCCGAAGAATGGGAGATGCTTTCGCAGTATGAGAAGAAGAGGACTTTTTTTTGGTCTCCCTCTTGCTCGATGAGGGGGGGAAAGAGGCGTGGTACGACCGGTTTGACCTTCTCCTTCCCTTTTTTCTCTCTTTTCTTCCTATTTCTAGGGCGGCGGAGGGCGAAGAGATGAAAGCGCAGGGCGAAGATGAGAGCGAAAGAGGTAGGGGTCTTCTTCCTTTTTCCCCATTAGCGCTGTATTACACGCGTTGCGGCCCCGGCTGAGGCGGCGAGCACGCCAAAATTGAGGAAGAGAAAGATGGGGCGGCATGGGCGGATGGAGCGGGCCCCTTCCCCTCTCCCCTTCTCCTCTTCCCCCTCTTTTCTTCCATGCCGGGAGGCGAAAAGACGCGGATGAGGGAGGCTAATCTTGGGTGTCTCGTGCCCGTGGAAGCAGGCAGAAGAGGATTTGCAGAGAGTGAGGCCGAGGTGAGGTCCTTGCGGTCCCCCTTTCTTTTCTTCCCCCCTCTTTTTTTTTCCTCCTCCTTCCTTCGCTGGTGCGGCTGAGAGTGAGTGGAGCGTTCACCGATTGGGAGTGACCTTGTTCAAGGTAGAGAGTGAAAGGTTAGAGAGATATTTGAATAATTCATCAGTTGTTGGTGTTGAGATCGATACTTTCCCTCTCTCCCTGATTCTTTTATGTAAACAAAACTTGACAGGTCGTCCCCTTCTTTTTTCCCTCTCCCTTCCCCCCTTCCTCATACCGCTCCCGCCCACATTGGCCTCAGCACACATGGCCCGCCACGTTTGACAAAATACAACATAGGCAATAACTATTAGCAAAGCTCGGCTGCTGCTTCTCCTGTCCTCTCCCCCCTCCTCCTTTTTCTTTTTTCCTTCTCCATGCCGTGGCCTGCTCAGAAGCAGCCCTTGGACTGCAGTCTCTTCTTTGCCGATCCAGAGCATAAGAAGAAGATGTCGCTTAATCAATTTTGGCGTGTCTTTCTCCCCCTCCTCCTCCCTTTTTTTTCTCCTTCGCGGACCCTGACCTCGGCCGAAAGCTGCGCCTTCTGGTCAATCGCGGCGCAATAAGAAGCAGAGAAGTGAAATCGAACTGGCACGGTCAGCATTCACTTTCTTTTTCCTCTGTCCCCTTTTTTCCCCCCCTACGCTGTCCCCAACTCATCGAGCAACTTTCCTCGCGTCAAGTCCAGCTAATTAGAAGACTAGAAAGCCATCTCCCAGTCCTTCTGGGCACTCCCCCACCTCTTCCCTCCTCCCCTTCTTTCCCCCCAATTCCGCTTCTGCTTGGCTAACGCCAAATTTCGGCCTGGCTCTTGTGGAGCGATAAGAGGATAATACCTCTTTATCCGCAGCTCCCGCGCTGGAGCCTTCTCTCTCTCTTCTTTCTTTCCTCTTCCCCCGGCACCTGACCCAGCGGGCGTCCCTCGTATCCCGCTTACTTGCGTAGATGTAGGAGTCAGAAAACGGCTTTCAGCTCCTCTGTTTTTCCTTTCTTTTTTTTCCTCTCAGCATATCTTTCGATTCCATTCTCTCTTGCTCAGTCGCAGCTTATATTATGGGCATTGGAATGATCAGCTAGAAGCGATTCTTTCCTCCTTTCTTTTTTTTTTCCTCTTCCTCGAGGGCTTCATGTCCTGTCCACACGTAAGGGCCGTCACCGCGCCACTCCAGATATGAGGTAAGATCTTAGACAGCGGTCTGAACCCTCTTTTTTCCCCTTTCCCCCCCTTCCGCCCTGGGACGTACTAGAACCCGGTCAAACGCGATAAGTCAATTCACGGCGAGTCGCGCTTGGGGCGATTCCCCTTCCTTTTTTCCCCCTTTTTTTTTTTCTTTCCTCCTCTTCCCCCGCTCGCGAAGCGCCCCCCTCCTGCATGCGCCGCCACCAACCTCACCGAAAGAGAATGCAGCAAAAACGCCGCCCACCCCCCCCCCCTTATTCTCCTCGTGAATCGCTGCGCCACGGAGGGAGAATAACGCTAGGAAAATGGCGGATTTGAGCGCATGTGTCCCTTCCCTTCCCTCTTTTTTTCCTTTCTCCGGAGAGGTTGAGCAGCTCGGACTGATTAGCCTGCTCAGCCGTTTCTCATGCTTTTTCTTCGCGGCGGGTCGCGGAAGCGGAATGCGAACAAGAGGACTAACATATGAGAAGCACCCTGCTCTCCCCCTCCCGTCTCCCCTTTTTTTTTTTTTTCTTTCTTTTTTCCCTGCCCCTCGCTGGCGAAGCCTAGTTGCTGAATCCCATCGTGGTGAGTAATGGATTAGGAGGCAGAAAAACGCGGCAACGGTGAATCCTCCCCCTCTTTTTTTCTTTTTTTCCCCTTTTCTTGGGGTTGACGACCACGCTGGTGGAGTCTTCCCTCTAAGTATAGTTTGGGCCACCTTATTAATTTGACCCCCTCCCTCCTCCCCTTTTCCTCCCTCTCCACAACCTCGGTTCGAGTGACCCCGTGGCCTTACTAAACTCACCCTAGGAGAGAGGTTGATGGACTCAAAAAATGGCCTCCTCTTCCCCCTTCTTTTTCCCCTTCTGAAATCCTTGACCTCTTTGATACTCGTACTACTCACCCCAGGATGATGCAGAGACACACAGTCACGCAGGCATGCATGACTTTGTCTCACTCCCCTTTCTTTTTCCCCCCCCTCGGGGGCCGACCCAAAAAAAAAACTAGGTCATTGGTCGGTCAACGACTTTTCCCTCCTTCTTTTTTCTTTTTTTTTCTGACGTGGTTATCGGATCGTTGCCGCCATTACTTTTGCCCGTGAGGAAGACTGCGGACCGCTGAACCTTTTTTTCTCTTTTTTTTTTTTTTCCCTTCCGGGCGCTCACAGGAATTTTGTGGGGCTTCTCCAGAGAGAAAGAGGAGGCCTCACCGCGCTTCCCTCCCCCCCTTTCGTCGGAGAGGGCCAGCCTTTCAGGAAAGCCTCCACCTTACAGGCGCATCGGAAGAAGGGGCGAATGCTGCGCTTCTCATCCTCCGTTGTTGTTGTTGCTCTCTCTTCCTTCCCCCTTTTGCAGTTGGAGGCTGCCGCTCCAAGGCTGGTCCTTTCAGGCGGGGCTAAGTGAAGAAGAGAAGCTCACGGTTCTTTCTTTTTCTTCCTCGCTGGGAGAGAAGCAGACAACATTCCGGTGAGCGAAAAAGGTGACCGAGCTGACATCTTTTTCCCTTTTTTCCTCTCTTTACAAGTGGTGTCAGCAGGTGGCTTACTTCCACGGGCACCCAGGATGGTGGAGGAAAGAGATCAGAGAACAGTTCAATTCGTTCCCATTCTCCTTTTCTTTTCCCCTAGAATGGAAGAATGAGCTTTTCTCAGGCGATGGACCTTTTCCCCCTCCCCCTTTCTTCTCTTCTGCTTCGGACGGGGTGGTCTCCGCAGCCTGTGGGTGGTGATTATAAGAGGGGACAATATAAACTGGTTCAGGAATTATCAGGGGCGGCCCCTTCCCTTTCATTTTTGAGGCATCCCGTCGACGGAGGGGTGAGGTAGGAGGCAAATTGGCAACCCTACGAGAGGTGTTTTTTTCCTCTGTTGGCTGCGAATGGCGTCGTGTGTTCGGAAGAGGTGGCCACCTCTACTAGGTAAAGAGAAAGACGAAAACAGCGGTTTTTCTTTCCCCCTCCTTTTTTTTTTCGGTGAAGGAGAAAACGCGGTGCGGTCACCGGTCCTTTTTCCTTCCCCTTTCTTTTTTCGGCCGCACTAGGAGGCGAACAGCGAGGCATGGCTCTAAACGCAGAACAGCAGCCTAGAAAAAGACGCAAAGCCGACGGTTCGGGCCGTCCCGATGGTTTCTCTCTTTCTCTTTTTCTTTTTTTTCTCCCTCGGCGAGACGAGCAGGCGATGGACCGGATGAGAAGGCTAAGAAGCCTTTTCAAGATCTCAGGAGTAAAAGAGGGTGCGTAGATAAAAAGGCTAAGGAGGAACCATTCCCCCCCTTCTCTTTTTCTTTCCCTCTTTCCTAGTCGTGATGCGCCCGAGTGGCAGAAGCTTAGTCGAGGCGAAGACGAGGGTTGGAGAAGGGAGATGTGCGGACTTTTTTTTTTCTCTCCTCTTCGGTATCGAGTCAGCTACGGGCCGATCTTTGAGACGGTGGAGGAGAAGAACCCCACAGAATCTTCTCCTTTTCCTTCTTTCTCCAATTGGACTTATCGCTTTTTTAAGATGCTCAGGACGCCCGGGCGGAGGGTGAACGACTGGTTTGGCTGCAAGAAGTCCTTTTCTTCCCTTTTTCTCCCTTTTCCTCGTGACGCAGAGCTGGATGGCGCGGTTAGTCTGAAAATGGCGAGTGTGGACCAGGACCCCCCCATGGACATCTCTTTCCTTTCCTTTTTTTTGACGTAGTCAAGCAGCGCTTCGAGGCTGCTTTTCCAGACCCAAGAAGAGAAAGCGCGGATGAGCAGGACCCAAAAGCCTGGAGCGCCCCTTCTTTTTTTTTTTTTCCCCTTTTCGCCGGCGCAAAGCTGCGGCTAAGGCAGCAGCTTTTCGGCCCCCCCCAAGCACGAGGAAAGAGAAAGCCTCCCCCGTTTTTTCTCCCCCCCTCCCGACGCCCGTCAGCAGGGCTCCGACGATCCCGCCGCTGGTCAGTGCGAGGCAGGCGAGGGTTCTCCCCCCCTTCTTTTTTTTTTTTTCTGCTGCGGGATCAAGAGGGATGAGCCCTGAGCGCCTCATTCCTCAGGCCGCTCCCCCTTTGGCGGTTTAGCCAAGAAGAAAGCGGAATTGGACTGGTGACCTGAACGTCCCCCCCCTTTTTTTTTTCTTCGCTATTCTTTACGTCCCAGAAGGACTGGGAGATGGCTTTCGAGGTCGGAGAAGAGCGGACTTGACGCGAGGAGCATCCTTTTCTCTTTTTTTTTCTTTTTGTGTGGTTTGCCGCATCTTCACGACGTTAATGCGGACCTTTTCGAGGTAGCGTATAGGGCGGCGGATGGGAGACGAGATTGACCAGGCAGGGCGCAGCGTCTGCCTCCCGATAAGGTGGGTAAGGAAGCGAGATCCTCTCTTATTTCCTTTTTTTTTTCTTTTTTCTTTCCGAGCACTCCAAACTTGAGGATTCAGCTCCCATCTGCGGCTAGGCGCTGGAGCGGGAAAAGGGAAGAGAAGGAGAAGAAGGCAAAGGAGGTGGACGACGGTCTCTTCTTTTTCCTTTTTCCTCCCTCGCGGAGGAGTGCACTAAGAGGGTCAGAGGTGGATAGTGCCCTTTTGAAGGCATCCTCTTGCTTTCAGCGAGGTAGGAAGAGGGTGAGTAAGTGCGGGCAGGTGTGCTGAGTTCCCCCATTTTTCTTCTTCCCCTTTTTTTTCCCCGGAATTAGCGGAGCTGGGTGTTTTCGGATGAGAGTGAGTTGGAGCGTCCCCTTTCGACCTGTCAAGTAGATAGAGCGGGAACGTATATCTCTCTTTTTTTTTCCTTCCCTCCCTCTTTTTTTTTTTTTTTCCCCAACCACTCTCAGCCTCCACACCTCACGCATACTTCTTCCCCTACTTTTCTTCGCTACCGCCCGCAAAAATTGGGAATAAGAAAAAGAAAGAACCGGTCTTCCCCCCCCCCCCCCCCTCCCCCCCCCTTCCTCACTCTTCGCAAAGCCTCGGCTGAATTGAATTCTCCGCGGCAAGTATTTTAACTCTTAGCCTCCTCAGCACCGAGGATTTTGAATAATCGGAATTGGCATGCTAAGAAACGGCCTTTTTCCTTTCTCCTCTCCTTTTTTTTTCCTTTCGCCTTCCTCAATTTTGCGTGCTCGGCCGAATCCTTCTAAAGGGCCGCCAACCGCGTTATCAAGAGAATAATTGTCATGAGTAAATACGCTCTAGGCGCGGACCTGACCTCGTCCCCCGCCTTTCTCCTCTTTTTCCCCTTCCTCGCCCTTGGCACGGTCGCATAAAGGTTTTATCGGCAAAAACCAACGGCAAAAGTGATAAGGGTCAAACCGTCGTACCCCTCTCCTCTCTCAAAGCTTGCTCCTCGGCGTAAGTCTCAGCACAGACTCGAAAGCCCATATAAAAGTAAGGTATGGGAAGGAAAAAAACGGCTAATGCGACCGCTGCACCTTCTCCCCCCCCCTCCCCCCTTTTCTTTTCCCAACTGGTCGCGGCTGGCTATATTGGATCTTCGGCATCTCCCTCTTTATCCCGAAGATAAAGAGATGGAGCATAGCGAGAGACTTGATCGGCCTTCCTCTCTTCCTCCTTACCCATCTTGGGGAATCTAGTCTTCCCTTCTTACTGGAGTAGATGTGAGGAGTAAGAAACGGATTTTTTCCCTCTCCTCTTTTTTCTTTCCCTCTTTTTCTCTACCTTGGCCCGCTAACTGCCAGCCTCCCGCTTCCAGGTGCTTTGGCCTGATAAGAAGAAGATTTATCTTCTTTTTCCTTTTTTCTCCTCCTTTGGATACGTCCTAAATCCGCCTCAGCGCTTAAAAGGTAAGAAAACAGCGTCCTCTCTTTCTTCCTTTTTCCCCCCCGCTCCATACAGCTATGTCTCCTTCGACAGAGGTATGACAACACCGAGTTCCCCTTCACTTTCTCTTTTCCTTCTTCCTTCTCCTCGGCAACGCGATAAGTCAATTCGTCGTACTTCATTCTTGACCGATCCAATTCGGGTAGGTATGGGTGATCTACGACAACCGCAGCGGTACCGCTCTCTTCTCTTCCCTTCCCCTTCTCTTCCCCCACCTCGCACGCGCAAGGCTGCACTGCCATCGCTCTTCGGCCTAGACTCGATTGAGCAAAAGTAGGGAGAAAGAAAGATAGGACAACCTTCCGTCTTTTTTTTTTTCCTCTCCTGTGTTTCGACCAAACGCTGGTACTCCAGGAGAGGCGTGGTTTCTTAGTATGCTTAGCATGATCAGAAGGGTAATGATGATGCTTCTAGCAGGATGGGTAGAAGGCATCGGAATGCGAAACATTTCCTCCCCCCCTTCTTCTCCTTTTTTCTTCGGCGTTGTTCGAGGCTGTGTGCTGCGGGTCTCCCCCATGTCCCTCGCTGGCGCAGAATAGGGAGGAAGAGCAAGCGGGTTGATTCCTTGCCTTCGGGGTCCCCCCTCCTTCTTTTTTTCCCCCTTTTCACCGTCCCGGTCTGTGGGTGACGAACCCAGTGGTGTGTCTTTCGCTACTACTTTCGGGGCCACCTCTTCTTTCCCACGACGACGCATCGAAGCGACGAAACGTTGGGAAGGTCTTGAAAGACTCCCCCCCCCCTTTTTCCCCCTATTTCCCCCCCCCACCCTCGGAGACGCGGTTGATGGCCTCCCCCCACCTGGCTCCGTGGCAGCCCGAAGTTGGGAAAGGGTCAGAACTGAGAAATTACATGACCGAGTGCTCCTCCCTTTCTCCTCCTTTTTCTTTGTAATCACGCCCCCCCTACCGTTTTTTGGGTGGGTGCCCTCCAGCGCCGAAGTAAAAAGCGCAGTCGTCATTCTTTCTTCCCCCCCCTCCCTTGCGGTATAACCGGGCGCACTCGGGCAAGGCCTTGAAGGGTTATAGGAGCGATGAAGCCACCATCTGGTTCCCTTTCTACCCCTTTTCCCCTTCGGCCTCCCCGCGCCCGCCGGTAGCGCGGTACTTTGGAGTCTTCCCCGGAAGGCTTTGTGGGAATTATAAAGATAGAAATCGGAGGCATAACCGAGCGCAGGGCCACCCACCTTTATTTCTCTCTTTTTTCTTTTTTTCCCTTGGAGCGGCCAGCCTACAAATTCCCAGGTTTAGGAAGCCGTTGAG
>Ga0179593_1624548_pt1 | contig 11785 bp, 13 predicted proteins | sample CZODoug2_1_08_16_FD_185931 | JGI IMG/M metagenome (GOLD analysis project Ga0179593, IMG submission 185931) | Vadose zone soil fungal communities from Angelo Coast Range Reserve, California, USA - CZODoug2_1_08_16fungal (PacBio error correction) | ecosystem: Environmental > Terrestrial > Soil >... | reverse complement strand
GTGAGATTTTCCCCTCCACTAGAGTATAAGATGATGCCTTCCCCCCTTCTCTCCTTTTTTCCCCTCCGAGAGGACGTTGAGTTCTTTTTTTCCTCTCCCCCGAAAAATGAAGGTGAATAAAGGTTGTTCTTCTTCCCCCTTTTTTCCTGGGGGATCAAATCTCTTTTCCCAGCCGCGCTTTCCTCCTCTTTCCGATTAGTTTTTCCTTCATGGCGTGCGATTCTTGACTCTTTCCCCCCCCCCCCTTCACGGGCCGCAATTTTTCTTCCGTTTTCCTGGAACTGACTCCTTTCTTTTTTTGCCCCTGGAATGGCATGCAAGCTGACGGGAAACTTTTTTTTTCCTTTCGCATTTCCCCCCTTTTGATTAAGGAGTGGTAAGAATGGCTTCCTTTTCTTCCCCCTTTCTTTTGTTGCGCCATTCGATTATTGCCTCTTTTTCCCCCAAACAAAGCCCTCCCTTCTCCCCTTTTTTTCCAGGTAGAGGATGCGACCTCTCTTTCGATTGTTTTTTTCCCCCCCTATAGTGGGATGATGTTTTCCTTTTTTTTTTCCCCCCTTTCTTCTTTTCCTTTTCGAAGAGAGACGTCCTTCTTCTTCTTTTTTTTTTTTTTTTTTTTTTTTTTCCCTTGTACGACCTTCCGATCCTTCCTGCGAAAACCCTTGAAGTCACTTCCCCCCCCCCCCCCCTCTCGTGAGAGAGTTTCCTTCCCTTCTCCTCCTCTTTCCACTTCCCCTTGCCCTTTCCCCCCCCTTCTCTGGGAAAGAAATAAGTAGGCGACACTTTTCCCTTTCCCCTTTCCCCTCTTGCGAAAGAAGTTAGTCTTCCCTTTTTTTTTCCTCCTTGGGCGTGGGACCCCTAACTCCCCCATGACAGGAATTACGCCCCTTCCCTTTCTTCTGGTAGGGAGGAGTATTCTTTTTCCTTCCCTCCTTTTTTGGTTAATATTGATAATAAGAACCTATTCTTTCCCCTCTCCTCCTCAGAAAGATGGAAGTAATTGCGCTTCCCCTCCTCCATGGGATGGAAAGAGGAGCTCCACTTGATCGCTTCAGCGTCTCCATGATGAGAAAATCTCTTCCCTTTCTCTTTCCCCCCCCTTCGTGCAGGGTGTGGGGATATGACCTCTCCTCTTTTTTCCTTTTTTTTTTTTAGCGGTAGTGAAGAACTGATACTCTCTCCCCCCCCCCCTTTCTGAAGTAGCCACAGGCTTTAAGAGAAGAAAATAGGCTTTCCTTTCCCCCCCCCTCCCGGTTGAGATAGAGATTCCCTTTTTTTCTTTTTCCCCTTTGCCAGGTGCTCATTCCTTTCCCGGTTCCTTCCCGGCAGGATCAAAGATAGGGACTTTTCCCTCCCTTTCTTTCTCGGGGAGAGCTCCCCCCTTCGGCACCCGTTGCCTTTTTTTCCCTTCCCTTGAAAAAGAAAGAACTTTTTGTCCCAAGATTTTTTTTCCTCGGAATTAATGAGAAATTCTCCTCTCCCCTTTTTCTCTTTTCCCCCTTAAGATAGATTGGAACGATGAATTTCTTCCTTCCTTTTTTCCCTCTTTGCGGTATACTCGCGATTTCGTCACTTTTTCTTCGGGGGATAGAGGAGGACTTTCTCTCCTTTCCCCCCCCCCTCCCGTAGGGGAAAGCATGGGTAAGAGGTGTTCTTTTTTCCTTCTTTTCCTTTATTTATGGATTCTTTTTCTTTCCCCCCCTACCGTTTTCTATGCAGGGAAAGGATTAGGTAGTGGGAACTTTCTTTTCTCTCTTTTCCCTTTCTCCCAATTGGGCGTAGTTGAAAGTTCTCCTACCTTTCCTTTCCCCCCCTTTTCCCCGGCCAGAATTTTTTCGATGACCTTCCCTCTTCGGTGTAGTGTAAGAAGCGTCCTTTTATTTTTTTCTTCTCTTTTCTCTGTGATAGGATGGATATAAGGGAGCGACCTCCCCCCCCCCCCCCCCTCCCCCCCCCTTTTCTGCTCAAGGACCCGCTTCCGCCATTTTCTTTTTTTTTATCATGTAGAGGGTTATGGAGAGGGTTTTCCCATCCTTTTTTTTCTACAACTGTATAGGAGAAAGAAAGTAGATTTTTCCCTCCCCTCCTTTCTTTATCACCACGATCTTTCTTCTGTGATGTTTCGTTCCCGTTATTCCTTTCCCCCCCTTTCCTTTCTTTTCCCCTTCGACGGATAATAGAAATAGGGATTCCCTTTTTTCCTTTCTTCTCTTCCTTCCTCTTTCTTTTCCTCCTTTTTTTTTCTATCTCGGGATAATCGGATAAGCAGCAGCAGTCCTTTCTTCCCTTTCCCTCTTTCCCTCCCCTCTCCAGTCGAAAAGACAGAAAAGGTAGACCGATCCCTTTCCCCCTCCCTTTTTTTCTCTTTTTCTCCCCTCCGAGACCGCGCCTTACAGTTTTCTTTTTCCCGTGAACAGTTGAACATGAAAAAGTCCTCTTCCCCTTCTTTCCCTTTTCTCCACCCGATAAGAGAGAAAGAAGAAGACGATTTTTTCCCTCCTTTCTCCTTTCCCTCCTTTCCCCTTACGTGGTTGTATCTTTAGAACAGTTTCCCAATGAAGATAAAAGGAGAAGGAAGATCCACCACTATACCCTTCCCCCCCTCTTCTTTCCCTCCACGAAGGGAGAGGGGAGGAATTTTCCCCTCCCTCTTTCTTTTCCTTCTGGCAGGGCGCCCTTCTTTCTCCTCCTTCCCACGAAAAAAATTGGGATAATAGAACTTCTTCTTTCCCCTCTCTTTCCCTCTAAGGAGAGGAATGATAGGAAGCTTCCTCCTTTTCTACTTTCCCTTCCTATCGGCGCTTCCCCCACACGCCCCCTTTCCCCCCCCCCCCTCTGAAAAGGAGTAAAATAAGGGCTTTTTTTTCCCCCTTCTCTTTCCCTCCCCCCTTACATGCCAGAGGGGGAAATAGAGATTTCTCTCCCCCCCCCTTCTTTCTGTAATCTGTTCCCCCCCCATTTCCCCTCCCCAATGAGAAATCGAGAAATAGATATGAGCCCCTTTCAATCCCTTGAAGTCAGTTGTAGCACCCCCCCCTTTTTTTTCTTTTTTTTTCTCTCCGAAGAACCTCTACCCCCCCCCTTTTGAAGAAGAGCTTCCCCCCCCCCCCCTTCTCTCCCCTTTTTCCTCAGTGGTACTCTAGTTGTTCCCCCCCCCCTCCTTCTCCTGAAGAAGTATTCTTTCTCCTTCCCTGTTTTCCCTTCCTTTGAAGAATGATAGGCCTCCCCCCTTTCCCCTCCCCCCTTTCCTTTTCCTCCCTTACCCCCCTTTTTTTCTCGGAGAAGAATTCCTCTTCTCCTCCCTTTTCCTTTTTTTCATTTCGGCCAAGGAAGACATGACCCCTCCCCCCCCCCTCTCCTTTTTTCCTCCTTTCAGACCCCCCCTTGACCCTGTTTCTCTTTTCCCCAGCGTAGCGATTGGAGCTTCTTTACCTTTTTTTCCTTCTTCCCTAGTTCAAGAAAACAAGTCAGACTCCCCCCCCCCTTTTCCTTTTTTTTTTTTTTTTTCTCTCTATGACCGGTTTCTTAAGATCTTTTCCTCCAAAAATTAAAAAGAGAGAACTCCACTTTTTTTCCTTTCTTTCCTCAAGAACCCCTTTTCTTATTCCGGTCATTTCGTTTATTCTGATTCCCCCCGATAGAAGTAGAATAAAAAAGCTTCTCCCTCCCTCCTTTCCCCAGCAAATGTGAGAACAAGTCCCCCTTTTCTCCTTTCTCCATCACTCGCGTCTTCCTTTCCTTTTCCGAGGAACCTTTTTTTTAGGCACGACTTGAACCCCCTTTTCTTTTAAGAAGTGGGTGAGGGAAGTGGACTTCAAGTGTCCCCTTCCCCCACCTGTAGGAAAGAGAGGAAGCTCGCCCTCTCCTTTTTTCCCCTTTCCCTCCGTTCCTATTCACCCCTCCCCCAGATAGAAAAACAAAGAAGGAACCGTGCGAGCGCGTCAGCCTCTACCCCTTTTCAAGTTAGGAGGTGTTTCCCGCCATTCCCTTTCCCTTCCCCCCCCTGTCTCTTCCTGAATACAGGTAAAGAAGATCTTCCTGTCAGATGAAGAAGAAAACATTTCTACCTCCCCCCATTTCCTTCTTTTCCCCCCCCAGAGCGAAAGTAAAGAATCAGTTCCACTTCCCCCCCCCCCCCCCACTGCAGAATTTAGGAAAGGAAGGGCCTCAACTTTTTCCCTGTCCGTTAAAGGAAGGCGGACCCCAAGGAATAGGGAAATCGTCTCCCTCTCCTCCTTCTTTAATCACCCTTCAATCCCCCTTTAGCACGTAAGGGTAGGGGGTCGCTTCCATCCCCCTCCCCCTAGAGGAGGGAAAAAAGGAATAGGTCTTCCTTCCTCTTTTTTTTTTCCTTTCACTTTTTTTCCGATAACACTCCTTTTTTGTTGTTGAAGAGGAGGTGTATCTTGGTCCCCCTCCCCCCCCTTGGCTGAAGGAAGGAGAACTCGTCCTTTTTTCCCTTCCTTCTGGCTTTTTTTGAATCCAAAAGACAAAATGAAGGTGCCAGGGTTTCCCCAGTTTGGAAGAGGGTGATAAAAGACCTTCTTTTCCTTCCCCCCCTCCCCTAATATTATTCTTCCCTCCCCTTCCTGGGAGTTCCTATTCTTTCTTTTGAGTTAAAAGAAAGGGCCTACATTTTTCTCCTCTTTTTCCCTTTATCTGTGATATTTTTTACAGGAATGAATGCAAGCTGACGGGGTCCCTTCTCCCCCCTTGTTTAGGCAGGAAACTTACCTTCCTTTCCTCCCCCCCTCATGGAAGGAATGCGTTTTCCCCTTTTCCCGGTGACAAGAGAAGGGAAACTTTTCTTTCCCCCCTTCAACTTTTCCGGTTTCAAGGTAGCGGCTGACCGTCTCCTCTTTCGGTTGGAGATCTTTTTATGCTTTTCTCCTCGTCCGTCTCATAGTTCCTTTTTTATAAAGGGAGAGAGGGCCCGCGCCTTTTCCCCCCTCGGTGGAGAGAAGAGAATTACGCTCTACCCCCCCCCCCCCCACTTCTTTCAGTCTGAGTTTTTTTTTTCCCCCCAGCGACGCGAGGGAAAAGGCCCCGCGGTCTTACCTTTCCTCTTTTTTTACGAAAGAAAGACGTTCTTCTCCCCCCCTCCCCATGGGATTGGAATTTCGTGCGAAAACTCCTTTTTAGTAGAAGGGATAGGGGAGGGTACCAACCCCATGCCGGATTTTAGTCCGGTTTCTTTCCTTTTTTTCCTTAAATGGAGTTTTTTTTTCATGGATTGATCATAAGCCCCTCTTCCCCCCTTCCTATCTCGCAGGAAAAAAGAGGAGTATTTTCTCTCCTTTTTTTTTTCTCTGAATCCCCCTTTCCCTTTCCCTGGACGATAGTAAACAGAGTCTTTGTTTGTTTCCTCCCTTTTCCTTTCGAAAGGGAGGGTTAAGAGGTCTTTCCTACCTCCCCTCCCCTTCATTCTTTCCCTATGGTTGAAGAGAAAGAAAATTCTGTCGTGATCCACACTGGAGGTGCTATCCGCTCTTTTTTTTTTCTTCTTCTTTCTTGGCGCGTTTCTCGACTATTTTTTCCTTCCCGGAGGATCCAGATAGGGGCATTCCTCCTTCCTACCCTTTTTTGAGAGGGGAGGAGACCTTGCCGGCAAATTCTTTGTTTTCCTTCGGCTAGGTTAAGGGAAAAGAAAGAACTGTGAAGGAGAAAACGACTTAATTCCTCAGATCTATTCTAGTGGTCTTCCCCCCCTATGATATGGAACTGTTAAAAGGCGGAAGCGTTGAGTTCTCCCTTTTTTCTTCGGGGGATAGAGGAGGAAGGATCTTCGACGGCACCAACCCTCCTCTGGCGTCAGAGGTGTGCTGGAAGGGATAGGTTTTTATCTTTTTTTCCCTTTATCCATTCTCTCTCAGATCTCCTTTTACCGGTCGTGGGTAGGAGTGGAAAAGACTCCCAAGGGGGGTAGTTGGAAAGTTCGAGGAACGTCACCTGGTTCTCCTTTTCCCATTCCCCAGCCCCCTCTAAAGAGTAGGTGTAGTGTAACGCAACTTCCCTTCCTTTTTGGTGGAGGATAATGAGAAGGGTGATCGGCCTGTTTTTTTTCCTCCCTTCTGTTTCACCTTGCGGCCTTCTTTCTGCCATCAGCTTAGGAGGGATCAGTAGCGGTGTTTTCTCTCTTGGCCGAGATTGTTAATGAAAATTTTTCTCCTTCTCCCTCCTTTCTCTGCTATCACCCTCCCTTGATTTCTCCTTTTCCCCCCTTTGGGAGGTGAAGGGACTTCTCTTGCCCTTCTCCCCCCCTTTCTCGCTGATAAGATGAGAAAGATATATACTTTCCTCCTCCTTTCCCCTTTTTTTTTCCCCTTTCTCAGTCATCATCCTTCTGGGAGGTTAACTTCTCCCTATAAGTCGACCAAGCAAGAAAGTAGCCCTCTTTTTTTTTCACCGTCCCTCCCTTTTCCTCCCCCTAGAAGAAAGAGGAGAGAACATTCTACTTTCCCTTTTTTCTTTTTTCCATTTTCATTCAAAGCTCCCCCTTCCCACAAAGCAGAAAGAAAACGCTCCTTTTTTTTCCCTCCTCTCCCTCTGGAGTGAGAAGGAAGAAATGGTTGACCCCCTTTCCTTGTTTCCCTTCCCCTTCGCCATTTTCTGACCCTCCCTTTTTAACACAAACGTCGAAGGAGGACACTACACCTACCGCTTTTCTTTCCCTCTCTGGGCGGGGAAAGGGTTGGAAGTTCTCCCCCCCTCTCCTCCCTGCAACTCCAACCCGGGCCCCCCCCCTGACACAGACAGGTACCAAGAAAGAAGCCGGGCTGCTCTTCCTTTTTTTTCCCGCCACAGGATAATCATCCGGAGCTATCAACACCTCTCCCTTCCCTCCCCTTTTTTTTTTTTTTTGGTTCCCCTCCTCCCTCCGAGCTCCCACTAATGCAAGAGGGCAATCGCGATTCTCCTTTCCCCCCCTTCATCGTTCCAAGCGATAGGAACGGTCCCCCCCACCTTTTCTTCTTCGCTTTTCTCCCTAATGCTTCCCCCTCCCTTCACAGGAGGTAGGTGTCCCGAGCCCTTCCCCCCTTAAACGATTGCCCTCCTCTCTTTTTTCCTTCAAGTTCTTGAGGATAAGAAGTGAATGAAGCCGTCTCTATTTCTCCCTTTCCTTTCCGATGTAGTGCCCTCCCCTCCCTTCCTTTCCTTCTTCCCTCGATTTTCCCCTCCCCTTAAGAGGATTAATGAAAAGAATGAGGTTGCATCATCTTTTTATCTTTCCTTTCTTCCCCAAGACGTATCATACTTTCTACCCCTTTCCCCCCTCACTCTTAAGATGTCTTCGAAGGAGTGTAAATTCTGTATTCCTCCCTCCATTGTAGTTAAGAACACAAAGTCCGACGTAATCTTCTCTTTTTTATTGATCGTTCTATCAGTAAACAAGAGAACTCCCATTTTTTCCCCCCCGCAAGAAAAGAAAACCGTTCCTCGTCCCCCTTTGTTTTTCTTTTTTTGTACCCCCCCTATCGACTAGAATAAACCCCCCCCTTCTTTCGAAAAGAATTCCCACTTCCCTGCCCCCCCACTTATATTTTTCTCAGGTATGGTAGATCCTCTTTTTTTTTTTTCCCTTTCAACTCCTTTCTCTCGATCCCCGCTCTTTTCAGTGGACTTAAAGGGGGTCTCTCCCCCTCCCCCCCTGAGGAAAAGGTCTCTTCCTCTTCTCCCTTCCACTTCTCCTAGTGGCCCCCTATAGACAAACAAAGGTCAGGCACAGTTAGCCTTTCCCCCCCCCTCGAGGGTCAGTAGGAGGTGTTTGCCCGCATTTTCATTATCCTCTTTCTTTTTAATTCCTTCTCCCCCCGTTAATCAGGACTGTCCTTGGCTCTTTTTTTCCCTTTGGAGAAGTGCAGACCACCCCCACCCTCTCCCTGCAACCTTTTCCCGCTCGTAAAGGAAAAACTGATCCACTGCTCCTTCCCCCTCAAAGGAAAAGAGGGCCTTCCCTCAGTCTCCCAAACGCCATAGTGAAAGCGAAGCTGCTTTCGGGGATAAAAAGAGTCAAACTTCCTCCCTTTGCTCCCGTAATTTTTAGCTTCATCCCCCCTTTTCCGTAATAGAGGAGGGAAACCAGTACGTATTTTCCCTTATGGGACTCTACTGGTTCCTTCTTATATTGGAACAATTAATGAAGTTGTGTTGGTTGAGAGAGGATATTTTACCCTAAATAGAGTATAGAGTGATGAAGGCCTGTATACCTCTTCCTGGTTCCCCCCTTTTAGGCTTAGTGCTTCCTTAAAACAAATCTCTTTTGGATAAGTTGGGATTTGCTTTCTCAGAGGGTGACCACGGCTCTCTTCCTTCCTTTCCCAGATTCGTGTTGGGGTTAGACCTTCCTCGTCCCCCCTCTGTTACAAGAAAGGGACCGAAATCCTTTTCCTTTTTCCTTTTTATCCCCTTGTCTGATAGGGTGAAGGCCTTTCCATCCTCCCTTTACGTAGAAATGTTTCGGAGAAACTTACCTTTCCCTTTTTCTTTCGCGAAGGGTGAGAAGGTGGCTTCCTCTAATTTTCCCCTGCTTTTCACTTACCCCAGCACTCCTTTTACAGCTCAGAAGGGGAATTCTGTTGGTGGAGATAGTTTTATGCTTTTTTTTTTTCCTCATGATCCTAGAGGAAGAGAATGTAATACAATTCCTTTTCAGAGAAGAAAAAAATTGATTCCACCTTTCTTTCCCAGTCTCTTAGACGGCTTTGTTAAGAAGTAGTGCCTAAAGCTACTCTCCCACGGGAAAAGAGGATCCTCTTCTAATCCCTAATCGTTCCCCACATTGATTGGACTAGTGAGAAAGACTTCTTTCCCTGAGACTTCGACCGTTTCTTTCCTCGCCACCCAACCTCCTCCCGCCGGCCGGCCGTTTCGGGCGGGTGTAAGGGGAAGGCCTTGGCTTTTTTTTTTCTCTGATTCCTTCCCCCCCGATTTTCTCTCTCCGCAGACAAAAAGGGACGGATTGCGTAGGATCTGGTTTTTCTGCGGAAAGAACCTGGGCTGGCACCTCATTTCCCCTCCCCCCCTCCTCCATCCCCTAAAAGAGTGAAGGTTTTGTTGCTCTTACCTTTTCTCCTCCTCCCTTTCTTTTTCCCTCAGGTTTAGTGGAAGAAATGATAAGATGAGGCACACTCATTTCCTCCTCCCTCCTCGGGCCCTTCCCTTTTCCCCCCCCTTCCTTAAAGAAAATGGACAGTAGTGCGATCGCTTCTATTCCCCTTTTGCAAGGGAGCATCTCTACTTCTTTTCGGATAAGATAGGGGATACTCCTTTTCTTATCGCTTCCTTTTTCTAGGTTAATGTAGAGGTATTCGGTGCTCTCTCCTCCCTTCCCGGTGAAGGAGGAAAAACGACTTTTTTTCCTTCTTTTTCCTGTCTCCCCTTTCGAGATCTGCTCATTTGTTCGTTAAGATGATTGGAAACGATGACTCTGGAACTTTGGAGGTCTACTAGAGATTTCCCTCTTTCATTTTCCCCTTCCTCGCTTCCTTTGAGTTGCCAACCAGAAGCACGTAGGGGAAAGAATGGGCAAGAGTCTTTTTTCCCTTTCTAGATAATGTGGAGGGAACTCCCTCTCCTCCCGTTTCCTTCTTTTGTGTGAGTGGGTAGAGTGGAACCTGGAGCTTTCGGATTCTCTAAAGTAACCGGGGGCGCCCCCTTTCCCCCTACCAAATTCCCCTTCTCGAAAGGGTAGGGTAGTGTTCCCGCCGAGACTTTTTTTGGATTTCCGTCTTCCCTCTCCCGTAAAAAAGTAAGGTCAAACAGGGCGTTCCCTTTTCCAGAAAAAATAGATTAGGAGGGTCAGTCGCTTTTTCTTTTTTCCGATCTTTCCCGTCCCCTCCAGGAGAATGGGTAGAGAATTAGAGAGTCTCTGACTCTTCCTTTTTGAAAGGGATAGGCTAAAGGGGAGGGAGGGGTGACTGGATCGGCGGACTGATTCCTTTTTTTGCCTGCTGTTTCTCCGAGCGTATAGGGGAAGAAGAAGAAGGCTGTCGCTGTACTTCCTTCTCACTTTTTTTGCCTGATTCCATCCCTTTTATGTCGTGTTTTTCGGAGGACCTTTTAGAAGAGGGCCCATCCAGAAGAAGAACTGGGGACAGGGTGCAGGAAAAGAGGGAGAGATTCCCTTCCCTCACAGTCGACCCATCACAGAAAAGGAGGTCCCAAAGCCCTCTCCCCCCCCTCCTTCCCGGAAGTGCGTTTTTCATGCCTGGAGAACAGTTTGAAAGAACAAGTCTCTTCTCGCAGAACCCGCTACTGATAAATCCGAGGCGATGGGCTGTTTCCTTTTCTCCTGTTATTTGTCGAGAAAGTAGATCCATCGTCTCTCTTCCCAACAAAAAAGGAGAGGAGGACCGACACCTTTTTTTTTGTTCTTCCGATACTCCCTGGTTGGACAGGGAGAAAAGGTGAATCCCTACCGGTAAAGAAAAAAATTGGGACTCTCGAACCTCTTCCCTGACCCCCCCCCCCCCCCCTTTGGACGTGCGAGCAGGGAGTGCCCCGCACAAAGGTATCCATTCCCACCCCCCCTCATAAAGGACAGCAAAAAATATGAACAGTCGTCCCCACGTTCGTGGTTTTTTCGCTCCCTCCTTTCAATGCCCGGGCCTCACGCTGAAAAGGTGAAAAAGTTCAAGAGTAATAGTTCCAATCGAATCTCTCCTCGCAATAGATATGCGAAGCGTAGACAGGAAGTCCTTTTTCCCTTCACCTTTGGTGTCATTCCACGGCAACGATTGCAGAGATTGATAGCAAAGAGACGTCCTCCCCCCCCCCTAGAATGGATAAGAAGTGAATGAAGACGTAGAGTCTTGCTCCCCTCCTTCCCTCCCATACCCCTTTAAGAAAGGTAAAGAAGAGTTCTTTTTCCTTTTCTTCCCCGAAGAGTGTTGAATAGAGGAGCAGGTCGGCACGACCGCTCCTCCTGCCTTCCTCCCATCTTTTTTGTAAGATAGAAATGGTCGGCTTGTTCTCTTTTGATTGAATTAAAGATTACTCGGTCCAGCCCCTCTTTTTTCCCCCTCCTTCTTTAGGCCTATGCCGGGTAGAGGAAAGATCGCTAAATAAATTAAAAAGCGGAAAGCACCATTTTTCCCCCCTTTCCTTCCCCCGAAAGTTTTTGACGAAGGAAGGAGATTCACGGTTTCCTGTGTTTGTCCCCTCCCCCCGCCTCAACCCGCGGCAGCTTCCCCCCAAGAAGCAAAGAAACATGTGTGCCCACACCCCCCCCCCTGCAATTTTTCTCCGGCCCGCACGATAGGGTCTTTTCTTTTCTTGGCAAGCTTCCCTACTTCTCTTTTAAGACCGTGGGGGGGGCAAGGTCCTTATAGAGCAGAAGTCTCCCCTTCCAGGCCTCGACAAAGACTCTCTATGAGAAAAGGAATAAAGGGGCGTCTCCTTCCCCCTCACACGCCCCCCCAGGAAGGAAAGGCTCTCTCCCCCTTGAGAGGGTAAGATTCGGCGGTGTTTGCCTCTCCCCTTTCCCCCCCCAATTACGTCCATCCGGATGTCAGTGGCGAAGAAACATGGGCGACGTGCCGCCCCCCTCCTGAATGGCAATTCAATGTCAAGATCGGCCCCCTTTAACCTCCTGCGCCTACCTGGCAACGCAGGCGTAAAGAATCGGACGCCCTTCCCACGATCGGGAAATAGTCGACAAGTCTTCTTTTCCTTTTCCCCAGACCTTCCAACCCCACCCCAACCCCCCCTTTTTGTAGGTGGGTTTTTTCCCTTCTCGCGGAGGGACCAGGACGAGGTATACGGCCTTCAGCATCGGAACTACCCC
>Ga0179593_1599034_pt1 | contig 11785 bp, 17 predicted proteins | sample CZODoug2_1_08_16_FD_185931 | JGI IMG/M metagenome (GOLD analysis project Ga0179593, IMG submission 185931) | Vadose zone soil fungal communities from Angelo Coast Range Reserve, California, USA - CZODoug2_1_08_16fungal (PacBio error correction) | ecosystem: Environmental > Terrestrial > Soil >... | reverse complement strand
GCAAACCGCTTCGTATAGGCGCGTTGCCATTCCCAGTTGTTCCCGGAAAAGTGCTACTTTTTCCTTCCTTTTTTGTTTTTTTTTTTTTTGTGGGCCGGGGTGTGATTTCTTTGACCAGGTTGACCTGGAGATACTCTTTTCACTAATGCCTTCTGGTTCTCTTTCTTGAGCCGCCCTGCATTTTTTTTCGCGTGCATTCCCTCTTGACGCCCACGCGGATTTTGTGAATCAAAATGGCAGCCCTGGAAAGATCACCTTTCATCATTCCTCCTCGCCCTTTTCCCTCTGCAGTCTTCTTCTGCCGACCCCCCCTCCCCTCAACACTTTTTCCCGCAGGGATCTACTACAGGGGTTTTTGCTGGTTTGGGTTACAAGTGGATAGCCACGTGACGCTGTGGGCCTCACGCTAGGGATTCTCGTTTTCCCCACCTTCCTCATCTCCCCAGCGGCGTGATCTTCCCTCGGGGACTGACCTTTCTGGATTCACCCTTCCCAGGAACACCTGTTCCTCCCGACGGACGCAAGCCAGTCCGGGATCGGTTTTTCCAGTTTTTTCCCCTTGACGTTTTCGCGACGACTTTTCTGCGTCACGGCTGGACAACGGTCAGGTGGTCGATAGTCGTTGCCTTGTGGGAGGTAGCACTGCTTTACGTTCCTCCCGGGTGCCCGCCTTTTCTCCAAATACTGATGGCTTTAGCCAAGGGAGCAAGCTAGCCGCCGAGCGGTCACGACCGCGCACGATTTTCTGGGTTCCGATCCCGTCCTTTCTCCTTTCCTCCGGTTTTACACCGACTCGCTGCCCTGTGGTTCTGCATGCTTACGACCCGATGACATGTTCCCCAGGTATTTTCATTCTCCTCCTAGCTTGAGGAAGATCTTGTGATTCCGTTACCTTCCTCCCACCTTTCACGTTTGTTGTTCTGGATGGTCTCTGCTCGAGATCCGCCTTTTTTTGCTCCTGTCGTTTTGAGTTCCCTGCAACGCTTCCTTTGAGGAGATTGAATCCCTCTGGCGCCATTCTTCCCTTTTACCCATTCTCCCATGGCCCCTGCAATTGCAGACCCTCTCTTCTACCAACCTGTGGAGTTCCTGACGCTCCTTTTGATTAGTGACACCCGTACCTTGACCCCCATTTTTCTTGGATCCTCTTCAGGTGGCTCTACATGGTCCCCCCCCCAGCGCATACATTCATTGTTTTTGTCCGGCCGGGCACGCGAGGCCCTCTTCCGAAACGTTTTGATTGGCCGTCTTTCCTAACCCCCCGCCCCCATTACTTGTGATGCGTTCTGGGAGTGTGGAGGGGTCACGCATGAGCCAACCTATTGAGCTGTAGTCTTTTCTCCTTTCACCCCCCCCCTTCCCCTGGGTGCAACCTCTCCCCCGTCCGCAGACTGCCAATACTTTATGAAGAAATCGTGCCTTTCTCTGAACTAAACTTCGGTTTTGTATTTAGAGTTTCCTCTTCCCTCCGGCGCCCCGTCTCAGTATCCTCCCGGCTGACATTCCCGGGCCAATTGGTCTTTACTCCTTAAGAGACGATTGCGCCCCGTTTGCTGATGATTTTCGAGAGGTAGTCCCTTCCTCTTCCTTTCTAGATTCGAAGCCCCCTGCTATAGAATGCATGAATCGTAAAGAGAGGGGGCCATTTTTTTTACGTCCGATTTGCTTTTTAGCGTTCGTCTTCTTCCCTTTGTTTAAAATCCCTTCGAACCTTTTTCCTCCGAGTTCGGATCTTTTAACCCATGGTGAAAGTACGCTTCCACGCACTGGTCTTCCTTACATTAAAGGACTTTCAGTTTTCTTAACTCCGACTTTGGGCTTAATTGTTCCTGGTTCCAAAGACCGTCCCACGTTTTCCCCCCGGTCCGTTGGTTCTACTTTTCCACCCCCCTCGTATCTGAGCCTCGTACTGCCCTTCTACCATACATCGGGACCCCCCACAAGGCGCACCCCCCTTTCCTCTCCTCTTCCCCCTTTTGTGCGTTGTACACGAATTCCTCCTGCCAGTCTTTTTTTTCGCGAGTGCCGCCTTTTGGTGCTTGCCCCTCCTATTTTTGTTATTCAGATTTCTCCCCGATTCTCTATAATCCACGATCCTTACTCCCCGGTATGTTGTCAGTCGGTTCCCCTGTCGGGTGTCCCCGGACCCCTTAGCCCCTCCAGACTTCGCCGTTCTTCCCCGCAGTTTTTTCCGGCGTGGTCGTTCCTTATGACCTTGCCCTCCTTTGATGAGGCCAGTGTGAATTTTGCCGTTGACCCCTTTTTGGGTTTTCGTTTCTCATTCTTTTTTGCGGCACCCCGAATCCTCCTTTTTTTCCCCGCCCCACTTTCCACCTCACCCCGCCCTCTATACCGCGCCGAGACCCCCCGAACGAGCCGTCGAAGGTGCCTCTCCTTTGCAGGGCCTTTTTGCGGTCAGCTCGCCCTTTTTTTTCTCTTCCCTCCGTTTTCCTTTTTCATCGGGTAGTGCAGGGCAGACTGCTTTTCTAGTGATTTTGAGTTTTTCTTGTGGACGAAGCAAACGCGCTTAAGTGCATGCAAGTCGTCGTGATTTTTCCCCCCGTTTTTCATTCGAGCTTTTCCCGGTCGGCTTGCCCGCCAGCAGTCATTGAGGGAGCACTCTCTTCGGTTTGCGGACCTCCTTTCCTCTTTCTTCACCCTCTTTTCCGGACTCTTTCCTTGACGTTCGTCAGTTTGACGCACGCCCCTTGTGGAAGATAGATTCGCTGTTACCCCTTTTTTGTCCCTCTTCCTGATTTCTCCCGTACGGTGAGTCGCTTTTTGAATCCCGAAAGGTAGCCGGAGTGAGGTACCTTGACTTTTGATCGCCAGCACCTTTTGGTACGTTATTCCGATTGAAAGAGCTTCCCAATCGAAGCAGAGATGTTACAAAAAGTAGTATAGTGGAGTCCCTTCTAAAAGTTTCCTGTAATTTCAGATTTTTTTTCTACTTCTCTTGGTCTGTGCTGACACGATGGCGCCTTCTGCTCTTAGGTGCCCCAATTCAGGTTGTGATGGCGCTTTCTTTCAGCCCTGGACCTTTTCCTTCTTTTTTCCTCGCGTGGGTCCTCCCCGCGCCTTTCTTCGGCCGCCGCGGCCCTTTCTCATCCACAGCTCGACGAAACCTCGCTTCCCCACCCCCGTTTTTTCTCGAGGATCCGACCTTCCGGAGTGTCTCCATTTTTTGGCCCGTCGGTTACTATCGGGTCCGAGCCAAAACAACTTTGCATGGAACCGCGGAAATTACGACCCTGGTTTTTTTCTATCTTTCTTTGTTGTGTTTTTTCTTCTGATACGATTTCACTTGGGCTTCTCCTCCTTAACGAGGGGCATTTGCAAAGCGAAATGGAGTCCGGGTCTCCCTCCCTCCTGCGGGGTTCGAGGCTATCGCTTCCTTTGCGTTCTGAGGTTTCTCCCCCTTTTTACTCTCGTCCTTCCGACGTTTCCACACCACTGGCAGCGGATGAAAGCAGAAGGTACTGAATTCACCCCTTTCCCAGTTTCCTGTCCTTTTTTCGGCCCCTTTCTGCAGTTTTTTACTCGCTCTCCTTTTCGTGTCCCCCGCTTTACTTCTCGGGACATCAGGGATCTTTGCCGACACTGATGTCCGCTGTTGCATGTCATGCTTAGATGGGAGGCCCCCTCTCGTTCATCGCGCCCCCACAGCTGCGTTTTTCTTCTTAAGTTTTTTCGTTGTCCCCCTCTGCAACCTTATGGATACTACCTTCCGCCAGTCCGTAACTTCCCTTTCGAGCTTGCTTTGCGCTCCGACCCACTCGGGCGTCGTCACGTTGGTACGAAAGGCCTTGTTGTATTTCGTCTACTTTTTGGATGTGAGCACTGGCGCGAGTTTTTTATATGGGAGTTCCCGTGGGCCTGATCCTCCAGCTTTTTTCGCCGACCGGGTAGCTGCCGCTTGGAGACCACGACCGTGTTCACCGCTTTTTGAGGCGGCGCCAAGATTCCGAAGACGTCTGTTCCTTTGATTTCCTTTTTTGCACCTCTTTCCCCAGACTCCCCTCCTTTTTCCCTTCTTCCCCAGGACACGGGACACTCTGGCCCCATTGATCTCTGACCGAGGTACTCTTTCTTTTTGTACCGCACCGAAGAAACAGCTGTCCTCCGCACGGTGAGGAGGGACCTCGGTGCTCCCCCCTCAGCTTTTTGGAGCGGACTTTTTCGGAGAATGCAGCTCTGCGGGAGATGGATCCTCACCCCGTGTTTCTTATGGTCAAATCCCCTGTTCCCGCACTTTGCCCTTTCCTCTCCTTAGACCCCTCTCCCCTATGGATGTGCCTTCTGATGCTCCTTACCCCTTCACCTTGACAAGACTCAAACTTACGTCCTGATCGTCTTATAGAACGTTTCTTTCCAGCATTTTTGGGCCTCCTCTTTGATCTCCAAACTTTCTCCCTCTATTCTTGCCGCACCGCGGGACTCTATGCGTCAAGTCCTTGATTTCCTTTACGCTCCGAACTTCTTTTTGTGCGCCTTTTGGTGTCGTGTCGGAGAGGGCGCTCAATGCGGACACTCTTTGAGCGGCTCGTTCGTGTCCTTTTTTTCGTACTCCCCCCCCTGGTGTCGTCTGAGTACAGTTTTCGACATGATCAACCTACATTTATGAAGAACTCGGTGTCCGTGACTTTCAATCTTCCCCTTCCGGGGAAGGTCCCCCTTTTTTTTTGTGGACCTTTCCCCCCCCCTTTCGATTTTTCCTTCCATCACCTTTCGAGTTCCCCTTCCCCTGTTAACGCCTTCTGAGCGCCCTGACATAAAGGCTACGCCCCCCCGGTCGGGAATCGCAGTCCAAGTTCGTTTTTCCCCCTTTGTTTCTTCTCATTTCGCGTCCCTCTGAATTTTTCCCTTGGTGTTGCGAGAATGATGAGAGCGTTATCCGCCATGTCTCCGGAACACCTCTCTGGGGTTTTGCTTTCTTCCTTTCCGCCTCGCCCAATGTTTCGTAGCTTCCTAGGCGGCCGACTGTTTAAGGTGTAGGTACTCTCTTTTTTCCTTCCCGACTCCGTTCTTTTTTTAACTTTTTCCTTGTTTCCTGGACATTCCCTGTTAAATGGAGTTCCTCTGAAAAGTTCCCGGCCGAGTTCTTCCCCTTTTCTGAGTTTTCTTTTTTCTTCTCGAGTCTTCGCTTTTCTCCGAGGTGGTGTTGAGCCTTATTTGACCATGCGACTCCACACATCTCGAGTCTGTCACCTTGTTTCCTTTTACTCCCTCCAATTTTTCAAAAGAAAAGGGCCTCTTACCCCGAGTTTTCTCCTCCACGTTGGTCCCTCCGGCCCTCAATCCCTTCGTCAGCCCCCGATTGCCTTTCGTTTTCCTCCCCCCCCGCCCCCCCCTTTGTCTCCCCCATGTCGTTCCACCCGCGCCACGGATTTCCCGTTCTATAAGAACGATACTTTTACGGGGTTGTCTTTTGTTTTTTTGCATATCCTCAGGAGCTACGAAGTTCAATGCCAGCCATTGGCTGGTCGGGCTGCTCTTCCTTCCCCGCCCCCTTTTCTTGTGCTGGGGGCTTTGCCCAATTTTGGTTGACCTTTGTGAGGCCTCTGCTTTCCCCTCTAGTTCTCACAGTTTCCTCACTCGCGTTCAGACGAGACATCCAGAAAGCGCATTTTTTGAAAATCACACGTTTCTTTCCTCTGTTCTGTTGGTCCTTTCTGGTGAATTCTCATGGCGAATGCCGTGTCCTCCGGGTCCCCCAGTCGCAGGACCTGGCCACAGAGGATGGGGATGAGCCCCCCTGTGGATTTCTGTCGCTTCTGTAAACATAGCTGGCTCCCTTCCGCCCTTTTTCCGTTTTTTCTCCTTGTCGTCACTCGCGCCACGACAGCGGCGACGGTCGGGTCTTCCCTCGTTTTCTCTTGGTCCTCTGAAGTTTTTCTTGTGGTCTCCACGCACAACCCGACCTCACCAGGCCGAAGGCCTGGCTCACCGCGCCAGTGCTCAAGTCCCCCCTTCCACGATCCCCCTGCAGGGTTCTGTCACGACGATCACCAACTTCTCCCAACCCGGTTCTCCGACCCCCCTGATATAGCCCCCCCCCCGGCAGCCAAAGTCATCGCCTGGTACTGCTCGATCTTCGTCAGTGGCGCTCATGGCGGGCGCTTTGAAAGGTTTTTTTTCCTTTTCCTTTGAAATTTTTTCGACTTTTTGCCTTTTACGCCACCAAAAGAAATGCAACTTCCTTTTTTTTGAGAGTGGTCCACGGTCCGTGACTTCCCACACCTCCCTACATGCTTGTCAGTCCCCCCCGTTGACTCTTCCCCCCTTCTATCTTCTCATTTCAAGAATGGACTCGTTCTATCACACCGCCTACCCAGCCCGCAGCACCAGTCAACCCTAGTCCAGTTCAGCTTTCTCAGTGGGTCTCGGTAGCTCCGTTTTGATGCCACGATGGTAGAATTTCGCGTAGGTGAGCCCCTATTTTCTTTTTGAGCTCCCTTCCGGGTTGATTATCCAGTTTTTGGGGTCTGTTCACAGCCGCGCCGGGGTACTCGAAGGTCGTCTGCGCGATGCAAGATAACACGACCCTCCCGAATCAACGCTCAAGGCCTTTTCTCCTCCCCGCTTTTTTTTACTTCCCCAGAACTTCTTCTAGTTTTTTCCTGGGTGCCCGGCCACCGCTGATGGGTCCCCCTTGAAACTCTTGCCGGACGACTTTCGAACATCGGGTTGCATCTCCTTCTCCGGTTTTTCTCTTTTATGTTCGGCTTCCGAGTTACGGATCCCCCCCGTGGCCCGGGCCCCCCGAAAGACCTTTCTATTCCACTACTGACATCCCTTGCTGTGTGGTGATCCTTCGGCGCCCTTCTGATTTCTTTTCTTGACTTCCCTGTAGTGGGGTAGCCTTTCCCCGACTGAGGTTTCCCCAAACTTTTAAGCGTCCCTGCTTTAATGCACCCCTTTGTCAGTTTCATGCAGCTGCCATTCCATTATGAAGGGGCAACGTCGCCGTTCTCTCAATCTGTTTGTCCCACCGACCTTTTTTCGCCTTCCGAGCTTCCCCTTTTCCCAGGGACAAGTTTCAGGGGCCCCGATGACTTGTGGGTTACACGCGTTTTCTTTTTGCTCTTTTCGATTCCCGCGGGTTCTATTCATTTCTTTTGTGCCGCCTTATGAGTCCACATTACCACAAGTCCGGTCCCGTACTCGCACAGCAATTATCGGCATTTTCGAGGCAGTCTCTTGTGTTTGTCCGTAGTCCTTCTATTTTTCTCTTGCTGGAGAATTTGGGTCTTCGTGAATCATGTCTTTATGCCTTGAAGCCTGGCGCCGATCTTCCCGGGTCTTTTCTTTTTCCCGATTTTCCTCCATGGCTGGCCCTCCCGGACCGGCGCACAAGCCGCGTTATTCCGGGGCGCCCCCGCGCAACGACGCTTTTTTTCTGAGGGCCGACAATCTGAACGTCCGTTTGCATGGCTTTGCTTAGTCTCCCCCCTTCCCGTCAGTTTTCCGCTCTTTTCCCCCTTGCTCCCCCAATCCTCTTTCCTTCAGTCAGACCGCGGACGGGACACGTTTCAAGTCGCCGACGAGATACCTCTTTCGATCTTTTGCTGCGGCCCCTCGCTGAAACAGATGCTTCGGTTCTCTCTCGGTTTTCTGATCGTTTTTGCCCCCGGGTGCGCCGACCCTTGCATCACGCCTCCTGTCGTTTGTTGCACTTGTCTTTACGGCGAGGAGTTCCCCCAACCCTTTCCTCCCCCACTCCTTCCCGGCCCCCCTTCATGAATTTCTTCACGGTCCTACCGACCAAACTTATATGTCTTTAATGCTGGCTTGCTGAGCTCGTCCGTTTCACCCCTTCTACCTCCCCGTAAGGTTTCCTTTCGCCCGGTTCCCTCGCTTCTTTTTCGCCCATGGTAAGATACCACGAATACTAATCAATTTGCGGTTTTTCATAGGCTTCCGCCGGCCGGGCACCTTCCTTCGACTTCCTTTTTTTTTTTCTCCAGACCTCTTCCAATTGAGCTTGTGTTTGTAAGCGCTTCCCTTTGTCTTTTGCTCGGGGTGGCGGAGTTCGTCTTTTGCGCGTCCTCTCTTTCTGGCCTTTTTAACACCTTTAATGGTCCAAGGTGCGGGGACTCTTCTAGATGAACGTCTGTTCCTCCGCTCCTTAACTTTCCTTATTCCCCCTTGGAACTCTTCCTTTCCCCCCTTTCGGGGAATGTCCAGTGAAGACAAGGGCGTGATCTTAAAGATTCTTCTCCGGAGGATACCTGTAGTTTTTATTTTCTTTGCACCACCTTATTTTGGTCCAGTCTTCCATTTTTTTTCTTGCGGAAGGCCTAAGATGGATCAACCCTCTGAGTGTTAAGGATCATGTTAGAGCGTTCTCTTAGCCTTTCTTCTTTTTTCCATTGTTTCTCTCTCTTTTTCCACTGCCCTCTTGGCATTTTTTCACCACGCGATGGGTGGCTCGTCAGCTTTCCGCGATTCCCGAAAAATGGGAGCTCCGGTTGTTCTGGCTCCATTAGGTTTCCCTTCGCTTTCCGACTCTTTCCGCCGTCGTTCGTTATCGACCCAATAGGTGAAAGTCTCCCCGAAATGAGTTTTTTCTTAACCGGACAGTTTTCTTCCTCCGCACTTTTCCTCCAAGAGTTTTTTTTCTTCTCGAGCTCTCCCCGCGAAATGGCCATCCAGCCCAGTCGTACGGCCCCCGTTTTCCCCCTTTGTGTCTTTTTTTTCCAATGTTTTACCTCCGAGGCTCAACTGGTTTTCGCAGGCGTACTGCACTCCCCGCCACGCCCCTCCGTTCCCCAACGACACTTCTCTCCAGTTTTTTCCCAGCCCCCCCGTTTGCCCCTCGCCGACGCAGAAGCTTTCGTCAGCGCGTTCCTTCCTGTTGCCTTTGCCACCGCCTGTTTATGCGCCTTCTCCCAGTTTTTGCTCAACCTTTCCCTTACCGTCGCTTGCCGTAGTGTCACTCCGGGTGTCCGGGGCCCTCTATAATCTTTTTCCTGGAATCTTTTTTGACGCCCGTGGTTCTTCCATGACATGTCCCGGCTGATTCCCTTTCCCTAGCTTTTTTCCCCCAGTTGGAGGTCTCAATCTTATTCAGAGCTGCAGTCCAGTGAAACTAGAGCCTACAGGAGGGCCCCCCCTCCCGCCTCCTTAAAGCCTTGAATTTCCCCCCGTTGCAGCGTAATCTGTTTCGCCCCCTGGTGCTTTACAGCATCACCCCTATCTCTGTCATTTTTTTTTTGGCCATTCCTTTTTTTACTCGGGTTCTCTTGTCTTCCCTTTTGCCTCTTCCCCTGTCTTATGATGGACCTTCCTACAACGTTGATCTGTCGTGCCATTTGCGCCAGGTTTTTTGTCGCGGATCTTGTCGGTCTTTCCCCTCAAGCTCGTTGCTCCCTTTCCGCATCTTCGCCTTTTTCTCCTTCCTCTCCTTTTTGGCCGACAGTGCTTCTGTGTCGACACGACCATCCCATATGCCCTAGTAGTTTCTCGCGCCAGTGTTCTCAACCCTCACGACATGTTTCCCGATCCTTTCCCTCCCCGGTTTACCGAGACCGGCGCCCCCACGTATCTGAATGCTCGAAGGAGCGTTGCCCCCCCCTGGACTGGATGTGCGCTTTCTCAGAAGTCCTGTTTTCTCCTTCTCTTCTATCACGTACTGATCTCGATCAGAAAGCCAGCACTCTCTGGTACACCTGCGGCGTCTTTTAGAGCTTTTTCCGCCATTCTTCTCATTTTCTTTCGTTTTCTCCCGTGACTGGGAGTTCCCTCTGATCGCAATGAGTTTTTTTATTTCTTTTTTTTTCTTTTCTTGGCGCCGGTCGTCGTCTCTTCCTCTGAAGACCTTCCCTTTTTGATCATCCTTTTCCCCAGCCAGTCTGCCAGTGGTTTTATGTCCACAGCTACGCGCTTTTTTTTTGAAGGAGTCGTCTCATTTTCAAGACAGCGCCTCCCCCACTTCCTTCCGTGCTTTTTTTCCCCTTCCGACTGAGTCAGTCATGTCCCCCGTAGAGCCGGTCGTGCCCTGGGTGCCCGGGCCACACCTAATGGTGATAGTAGGTCCGGACACACCTTTCCCCACGTGCCTGGAACCGCCGTAGAACCACTTCCCTCCTCCTTTCTTGAACCCCTCTTTTCCCCTGCCTTCCCTTTCTTTTCCGGACCCGACTATCAACCGGCCGTTAGGGACCCATTGCACCGCCGGAGACTCCAATATGCCTTTCCTGTGGGTTGGGATCCGCGTTCTTCTTAATTACGCTTGTGAGGCTTTTTTTTGGCCGTTTTTTTCTTATGCGGCTCTGCACAGCTTTCCCCCACCCTGGCAGAACTGGCTCCAAGACCTTCCTGATCACCCCGTGTCCTTCAGCGCAGCGCCATAACGCTTTAGGGTTGTCTTCTTTTACCGTGTTTTTCCCCCTCACGGACCTCTTTCTCCAGCATTTTTAAAACTGGGGCTACAGTGGACCCCTTTGGATCCGGGGGAAGCCCCTCTGGACGCTGTGGGCCACTTTCTTGCTTCCTCTTTTTTCTTTCCTCTCCCACCCCTCCTTTCTTCTCTTTCCCCCCTGCTCGAATTCGGGCGCCCTTTGAGTCAAAAAATAGACCACCTTCCGGCTACGACTGCCGACATCCTTTTCTCCTCACCTTTCATCCCTTTCGCCTCTCTCTCTTCAAGGTCGGTTGCTCACCGGCTGGACCGAACCGGCAGTGGTCTCCGTTCGGTTCTTTGTGACCACTTCTTCCGCTTTTGAGGTTTGGATTCCCTTCGTCTTTCCAATGATCTACTGAGTGTCCCGAAAGGGGAAGCAATATTCGCTCTTTTGGCGACCCCGCGCTTTCTTTTTTTTCGGACGACTCTCTTTTTTAGCATTCGCGAGGTTCTTCCGACTCTAGGCGCTCGCGACCGTTCCTACCCACTGATAATCTTCTTTTTCATGACATGCGGAATCCCTCCGGGACAACTTCCTTTTGCCGACTCTCTCCCTTTTCTGCTCCTGAACCCTTCCACAGGTCCTTTCTTCACGATAGGTTTCTGGTGGTCTCTGCGCTTGATCGCGATAGGTGAGTTGGCTTTTGAGCCGAATGGGAGCGACCTGTTCCTTTCCTTCTTTTGACATCATATATCCTTGATCCCCTTTCCCCCCCATCTTGTTTCAACTACCAAGGCTTCCGCTTGCCCTCATCGAAGCCGGTCTTTCATCCTTTCCCCGACAACAGTCTCCGACCAACTTTGATGCCGATCTCTTCTCGTCCCACCGTCCTGACCCCCATACTCCGTTAAGTCTTTTTTCGAACGGTCGGCAGCATCGTGGCGTCTTTTTTCTCCGGAGTTGACCTACCTTTTCCCCAGCCCATGGCACTTTCCTCGGCATCGCTGCGACAAAGCCCCCCTTGAGGCCTTTCCTGAGGACCATCCCCCCCAAGTGGACCCTTCTTTGTTATTGCTTTTTTACTTTCTTGTACTTTTTTCTGGGAGTGTTTCGGGCGTCCGCGACCCCCCTGAGCGCTCGATATTTGCTGCGCATTGTCACCATCCATTTGACACTTTTGTCCGCCTGGGCGCCCCGATTGCCAGTCGTTCCAGAATGCTCCTTTTTGACATCTTCCCTTCTTATTTCCTCCTTTCGTTTTGAACTTCTTTGGCGCCCCTGGTTGAGTCATCGCCCCCAGTCTCTCACCGCGGGCATCCTCGTCGGTGTCCTGGTTCAGTCGAGGGTCCGTGCCACCGGCCACGTCCTTGAGAGACATTTTTCATTGGTTTTCTCGATGGTTTCCCTTTTCCTTCCTTGATTCCCCGCCCCCGTTTCGC
>Ga0179593_1409345_pt1 | contig 11785 bp, 18 predicted proteins | sample CZODoug2_1_08_16_FD_185931 | JGI IMG/M metagenome (GOLD analysis project Ga0179593, IMG submission 185931) | Vadose zone soil fungal communities from Angelo Coast Range Reserve, California, USA - CZODoug2_1_08_16fungal (PacBio error correction) | ecosystem: Environmental > Terrestrial > Soil >... | reverse complement strand
GCTTAGGCAGAGCTCTTTGGCACGAGGTGTCTTTGGAGTTTTCTTCTCCCATTGCCCCTGGTTACTAATGCTTTCTTGAGTTTCGCGTGTCCCCGAACGCGTTTTTATTCGACACGTCTCTTCCCTCCCGATTTTTTTCTTTTTTCGTTGGTTTTCGGCCCTGTGCCCCTTAGTGCCGACGGCCTTCTTTTTTTTATCTCTTCGATTTATCTTCCCTTTTTTCCCTTCTTGACCTTACGCTGGATCCTCTGCCCCCCGAGTTCAGCCCTTTTTGATCTGTTTCCGCGATTTTTTTCCTCCAGGTTTTTACGAGAAGTTAGCCTGGAACTTTTTCCCCCCCCTATCATCTCTGAATTTTTTTGAGCTTTTTTTTTCATCGTTGTAGTTTTTTTTTCTTCTTCACCCGATCTCTTTGGCTTTTTTGTTGCATCCGCTTCTTTTAGAATCAGCGCCCTTACGTGGTCCCAAGGTAAAAATCATGAATTCCGTTTGACTTCGGCGGTCCGTTACTGGGCCCCATCCCCCTCTCTGTGTCGTTTTTTGCAGGAAATGACGTGAATGTGAACATTCCGCTTCCCCCCCTCTTTTTTTCACTTTGATTCCCCAATCCGACATTTGCACCTAAACTTCGTAGTCTAGAGTAAGCTTATTTCCCCCCCCCCCACCTTTTTATTTCCCTCCCCCTCAGTGACCTCTTTTTCTGTTTCGGTATTCCTCTTTTCATCCCCCCCCTGTCATTTTTCCACCCTCTCTTTCCTCGACCCCCACCCTCCGCCGATATGGCACCAAAGTACACTTTTTGGGTGATTTCTTTCGGTATCGATGAGATATACCCTTTGCTTTTCCCCCGAATCGGTTAAGTAATTCTCACTGGAAGGGCAATTCCCACTGCTTAAGACCGGCCTCCCTTTTCTCTCTTTATTCTTCCAGGCCAGCATGGCTATTCGGTGTCCCCCCCCTGGGTTGTATAAATGCACAGTCGCCTCCCCTTTCCCCTGAACTTTTTGTTCCTGCGATTTATCTCCATGTGCGTCACTTTTCTTTCTTTCCCCCCTTTTCAGCGCCTTCCCCTGCTATGATGACACACTTTTTGCACGGTTTCCCGTAGGCCCCCCCGTCCTTCTACATTTCTTCCCTTTTTCATACCAAACCCCCCCTTTTTTTCCCCATACTCCCATCCTCCCCCGGCGGAGCCGCTCGCGTAACGATTTCCGAGGAAGCTTCCCTTTCTTTGAAGGACACGCAGCTGAACGTGCTGTTGGAACGTTCGTTGGCTTGGTATTTTTTTCTCCGTGTTCTTGCAAACTGCATCGCTTTTGCCGGTGAAATTTCTTCCCCCGATGCGAAAATCTTGTTTCCCCTTCCTCTCCTTCTCTTTCCCCCTTGAGGGCCCGATGCTGTCGCGTCTCGTTTCCCCCCCCCCCCTTCTCCCTCTGCGCCTTCTTCCCCGTAAGACTTCTTGCCTCCACGTTTTTAATCCCCCTTACCCCCACCCCTCCCTCGACTTTTCTTCCCGTCCCGGTTGCGCCTTGTTCAATTTCGGCTTACCCCTCTTGTTTTATTCTTAAGCATTTGGAAATAGCCGGGGTGAACGCGACCCCCCGCCCTCGATTTCTCCCGAGCCCCCCCTATGGCTTGTTCCTGTTTTTCGTTTTTATGGTTCTTCCTTTTTTTTTCTTCTGGCCCCCTACCGCGCGGAATTCCCTTTCCCCACTTTTCCCGTATGGGTCATCCTGAATCTGAGCAGGTGCAGCATTCTGTTCGCCCCCTTATCGCCCAGCTACCTTTTAATCGTCCATTTTTTCATGTTTCTGCCTTGCCGCCCTTCCCTTCCTTCTTTTTCCCCCCGTTCCTCTCCTCCTGGAGCGCACCGGTGTGCGTCTCTTACGCCGTCTCAGGATATGATTTTCACGTTAACCGACAATGCTCGCAACTCCCGTCCCAGCCCTTCCCCCCCCCTCTCCCTCCTCTCTTTCTTCCTGACGGCGCATTGCCCATATTGCTTCTCAGCTCGTGATCTTCCGCCTTTTTCGTTTGCTTTCCACGTTGGTCGCCCCCAATTCTGTTTGTTTGCGGCTCCAAGATACTGTGACATTCTGCTGCCTATTATGGTGATCTTTTCCTCCCTTGGGATGTGTGCACCCTTCCTATCGACGCCATTTCAGGATTGATCTCCCCCTTCCGCTGACTCCCTCTCCTCCTCCCGCGTTCCCAATCTCCCCCTCTATTCCTTACGACGTCATCTACCTGCCCAGCAGCGTTAGCGTTTTAGCACTGCACCCGTTTATTTTTCGTCTTAGCTCCTCCTTTTTTTTTTTTCAGGCAAGCCGACCTACTTGATTCTGCTACGCCGTTAACGTTTCATCCCCTCCCCTCCCCTCCTCCCCTTTCTCCTCTTTTGTTTCGATTTTTGCCTGTGATCCGCACGTCCGATTTTCTCCAACGCACGATAAGTAGTTTCAGTCTTTTTTCCTGAAAACAAAACCCTGTACTCCGTCCCGTCTCCAGCCTTCTAGTCGTGGTGGATGTATGCGCTCCTTTTGGTTTTTACCATTTACCCCCCCCCGCCGTTTTTCGTCCTCTTTTCGACGCGCGTGCGTTTTTTCCTGATTACGGTTGTTTTGGAATATACAACTCCTTTTTTTCCCTGTCCGGCTTTCGCGTTCGCCACAACAATCCCAAGTGGCACCTTTCTCAACCACTTAAATTTTTTTCCTTCCTCTCAGGGATTTTCTGCAGAAACCCTCTTGCCCGTTCAAAGTCCTCTCCCTCCGAAGCCCGGCTTCTTCTCCCCAGCTTTCTCTGGCTCCCAACGAAATGGAGCGGCTCCCTCTCCTCTCTTTCTCCCCTTTCTTCCGGTAGTCCCCCTGAATACGTTCGCAGTCCTTCAAGATTTCGTTTCTTCTCTTAGTTGCGAGTCAATTTTTTGGACCCACAGTTTTCTTCCCCTTTGGCGCTCCAGAATGAACCCAAAAGTTCCTAGTCACTGAGGTATCGGTTTATTCTTTTGAGGGCAATTCCGGACCTTCTTTAGTCGAACGTTAGTCACCCAATGATTCTCCTCGCGGTCTTTTCCCCCCCCAATCCCTTCCGCCCAATTTCTCTACAAAGGAGATCACCTTTTTTTGAGAGATGAGCTATCTATTTTCTGTCGCGTTTGCACCTCGCACTCCTTCCCCCTTGCAATGCGCTTTTCCACGTCGCCCCCAAAGTGAATCGTTGTTCATACACCCGGTCGTCGGTTTTCGTTGATTGTCATTTCAAAGTCTTTCGCAGTTTTCTTCTCCTCCTTAATGCGCTCGTTTCTCGGTATTGGGGTGAGAGCTCTCAGAAGAGAGGTGAAGACTGGGGCCTCCCTCCCCCGATTGGCTTTCCTCTTGTTCCTTTTAGCCATTCCCTTTAACCCTTTCACAGCAACTTCGTGCAGGTTGTTTCTCCTTCTCCCCCCCTTCCCTTGCCAGCCTCCCCCCGCCCGCTCAACCCTTGCCAAAACTGCCTTTCTATCTTTCCCTGTTCTTCCATTCTTCAAGGCCGCTTATAAGCGTTGCGGTAGCGGCTTCCCTTCGTTCGCGTTTATTTTTTTCTTTCCCTGCCCCCTCGTGGGTGAGGCTTTATTTTTATTGAGCGGGCTTTCCCGACTGTCTGTTTTTCCTTCCCGCCCCTGGCCAATTCCGCCGCTTGACCTGTAGAACAATCCCTTTTCCCCTGCGCCCCCTTTAGCCTTTGTCTGAGAGACCCCCTTGGCAGTTTATAGACGTACCTACCCCCAATGTGTTTGACCAACGCATTTTCCTACCTCATTCGCTGTCATTTCTTCTTTGACCTGGCATAATACGCCCGAAGTCGATGTTTTTTCCTCTGATTGTTTTCCTGCCACAAATTTGGTTATCAGCTGTATCCTTTCCTTCTCGCCCGTTCTCATCCCCCTCCCCCCGGATTTTCTTTTTACTCCCAGCGTACTTACTTTTTCTTCGAAGATGTTTTCTTCCCCTTCCTTAGTTGTTTTGACCCGATTACTCCCCCCCAAGCTTTTCGATTACGCTTGTTGGATCTCCCTTTCCAAACTTTTGTTTGTTCCAATCACGTTTCCTTTCTTCTAGTTCTTTAGGAATCTGTGTGCACCCCCCTGGGCTCTTAGATCTTTTTCATAACCCTCCCCCTTTGTTGCTCCGCCTTACCATGGCGTCTATTCCTGGTCACCCCACCTCCCTTGCGGTCTGCCTCGCAGCCTTCTGATGTTCCTTTTGTTTCCCTGTAAGGAATCTTCGCTTCTCACAGCGTAGCAGAGACTGCCTTTTTCCCCCCCATCGACTCCCCGGTTGCGAGATATCATCTTTCCGCGGCCACGGACTTCGAGTTCCCCCCTCTTTCGTCCCACTTTTCTTCTCCGTCTACAACCGCCCCCGGAAAAGGTTGATCGTTAAAAGACTTATCCCCTTTTTCCCTTCTTCCCTTTCTTTCTTCTTCCGCATTCGATTCCAGCGTATGTGTCTTTCTCTTTTCCTGATCACAATAACAGTTCCTGCTTCTCCCTTTTTTCTTCCCGCTTGTTAGTTTTTTTCTTACCCGCAAACCAACGACCACCCCCGCCTCCTGTGCGCAGCTCTCCCTTTTTTTTTGTCGCAAATACCGCCGCGAGTCTTAGCGTGCCGATGCCTACTAGGCCCTCTCCTTTTTTTTCCCTTCCGCCAGTCCGACCCCTCAACCCCCGGCCTGAATGAGACAATTCCAAAGCAATTGCCGTTGCTCACTCTTTCTCTCTCTGTTCCCTTCCTCCCCCTTGTTCTAGCCTGCTTCTGGCGTTTGCAAGCCAGAGCTTGCGATTTTTTTCGGCCTCGTTCTTGACCCAATTTTCTTTTTTTTGCCCCTGGAAACACTTCCGTTCTCTAAGGCGCAACTACTACCTTCGGTCTTCTTTTCCAATGTAGCGATGGATTCTTGTTTGTGCGGCGTTTCTCCTTACAACCTTCTTTACTCCGTGACCGCCCTTTTAGTCGTAGATATGTGTCTTCCGCCCGGAGGACAATACGGCTGAATCGACTCCTCCCCTGTTTCGCCGAGTTCCCTCCCTTTTCACTTGTGCACGACGCCGTATGGTTGAGTGATGTTTTAAGTGAAGGTAGTCTTATGGGCAGAAGCAGATCGAATAGTTTTCCTTCCTCCTTTCTTTTCCCTTCCTTCTTTTTTTCTTTCAAAACGACTTCTCGGCACCCGAGCGGCTGGTGACACATCGATTCTCCTCCGTCCAGTGACTCCTCTTCCTCTTCCGAGGGTCACAAGTCCCCCCATATGCGTGCTAAGGCCCCCGGAGTCAGGACTGGTTTAAGAAAGCTTCTAGTCTTCTTTTTTGCCCCTTCAACTGACGGCGGCCCGTGGCCAACTTCCGTACTCAAGCCTGCGTTTTTTTCTTTTCTTTATTACGTAATTCCGCTCCTTTTTTTCTTTCAACGCAGCCCCCCTCTTCCTAATTTTTGCCACACCCATTTGAATGGAGATTCCTCAGTTTCCCGCGCATGGCCTATCGTGATTGGCTTTCTCCCCCCTTCCCTCCCGACCTTTCCCTCCCTCCGTCCAGGGCACGGCGTCTGAAGCCCACTCCGGTTCCCCCTTCCTTCCCTCTGGGGCGAGATCCTTTCGATTCTCTGCCTCTCTGATAACCCCGGGGAAAGAAGTCGTTTCTTTTTCTATTTAAAGGGAATGTTGGACTTTTCAACCGGCGACCTCCCCTTCCTCCGACCTTTGATGATGTGCCGCGATTGTGAAATGTGCCGTCTCTTCCCCCCTGTGTTTTCACCACTGGTCCTTTCCACTAGCCCGGTTCTCAGCATAAATTTCAAGGTGCGCATGCGCTTTACTACCTCGCCGTTTTTTCCTTTCCTCCCCTCCCGCTTTTTTTTTTTTCCTGCAATTAGCGGCCCCCACTACGTTTTTTCCCCTTCCGCGTGTTTGCGTCATCCCGTCCCCCCCCCACATGGGCCCGAAGACTTTCTCCCCCCCACACGGCCGAAGGTAGTCGCCCTCCCTCCCCTCAAAGCTTCCGAGGCAGCTTGGAAGGGGTGGAGGATTGCTCGCTCCCCGGGGGTGGACAGTTTTTTCTTCTTCTTTGTGCGCTTTTTTCCGGCGTTTTCAAAAAATGCCCCCAATTTTTTGCGGTCCCATTTTTTTTCGATTTCTCCCAAGCTTCCTCCTCAAGCGGCGTTTCCATTGGGCAGCCGGCTTCGCGCTTCCCCAACCTCTCTCCCCTATTGCTGGCATTTCGTCTATAGTTTATCCGGTCCAAACAGCGACCTGACTTTTTCTGAAAATTTCTCTTGCAATTTGGCCTCTTTGATAAATGTGGCGTACAGATTTCGCGGGTGTGGGCGTTTGGGTTTTTTTTCTGCCTCCTTCGTGTGATAATTTCCCCCCCCAATCAATATTCACGCGTTTCCTTCTGTTTTTTGAATTTTTCTTATTGTTTGAGAAGGCGGCTCTTCTTTTGGTCAACCCCCCTCCTGCGATTATCCTTCCCGTGTTGCGGCACGTTCGCAAATTTCTCAGGCCAGCCTTTTCGCGATCTCAATCGACTGCTCACCTTTTTTTTCCTGATGTCCGGAAGGAAAAAGTTCAAGTACTTACTTTTTTCCCCTTTTTCTCCCCCTCAGGCTTTGCTCCTACTTATGTGCGTCAGCTCGGATTTGCCGGATTTCTGCGACTCCCTTCCAATGTCTCCCCCCTTCTTCACGGACCTAGGTACTCATTCGATATGCAGCCTCGTTGACCGTTTTCGTTTTCTCCCTCTCCTTCTTCTCTTTCCGACGGCTGCGAAGGGCATTGGTCCAGTTGTTTCCGCCCCCCTTCGTGGTCTTTTCCGACTCCTTTCCTCATTTGCATTCCATGGTGATCTGCTTGTGTTTGAACCACCTCCATCTCCTCTCCTTCTCCTGACCAGCTTTTATTCAACGCGAATCCTCTTCTTCCCGTTTTTTTTCCTCCGTTTCTTTCCTTTTCCCCAAACGGCGAGTTTTTAATTCCTTTTCCAGACGCTTTCTGCGAGAGTTCCCACCCCTTTTGAGTTTTTCGCCTTAAGTATTACCGTTTTTTCACTTCTACCTCCTTCCTCCTCTTTATTCTTCTTCCGATCCCCTTTTCTGCGTTAGGACCCAGCCATTTTTATATTTAAGTTGTTTTTTTTATATCTTTCTGCATGTGATCTCCTCTTTTACTTCCTCTTTAATCACTCCCGTAGCTTCCCAAAAACGGATCAGGCTAGCTGCCCCCTTTGGGTGCATGCTCGCGAAAGCGGCGGCCCATGTACCCCCCACTCTGTGGTGCTTTTCCCCTTGCGGATGACGCGTTCGATGCGCTCTGCTTCATCGTTCTGGAAACCACCTCTTCCCTTCTTCTTTCTAGTTTCTCCCCTTATCACCTAATCGGCTGCAGTTTTGAATTAGAAAGGGAGCTTGCCTCCCCCACGATTTCGGCCCTCCCACGGCCCTTTCGACGCGTTAGCCGCGGCTTGAGCCATTCCGAGATGACTACAACGTATTTCTTCCGTCCTCCATCCTTTGCGTTTGAAACCTGGTATTTTCTTTTCTGAGCATTGGAAAGCAAGCACGGTCCCCTAAGATTCTTCATATCGGAGAGCTGTTTCGCTCTGATGTGCGTCGCACTTTTGTACCCCTTGAATTGGAAACGGTTGTTTCCCGGCCTGAGATTCCCACATTTGTTCAGCGTCGATAAATGTCTTTTCTTCGTCTATCTTCGCCCCCTGCTTGGCCTGGGAATATTTCGAACGTGAAAAGAGTCACACTTCTTCTTCAGCGGTTCTTGTTTTCCAACACTCCTGTCCCTTAATCAAATTCCCCCGTCTCCCCATCAATGTGCGGCTCTTTTTCCTTCCTATTGTCTTTTCTCCTTTTTGCAACAATCCACACGAACGTTTTTTTTCGCCCCCATTCCTCCCTCCCATTTTGAGCCCTTTCCGAAACTTTCTCCGGTTCTTTACCTCGGAGGTCAGTCTTTCTTCCCCCCCCCTTCCTCTTTTCTTCGCCGAGATGCTCGGGATATTGGGTGTTTCGCCTGACTTAAGCCCGATGTTCCCCTCCCCCCTTTTACCTTTCTTCGCTGGCTTTCGCTTCTTTGCACGCTTGTTGCGCATCGCACATCCCTTTCTGCCCCCCCGTTGCTATTCCTGTTGGTACCAGTTCTTCCCCACTTGAGCCATCGCAACCTTTTCCGTAACATTGCAACCGCAGTCTGGATAGATGTTTTTTCATTCCGCTCTTTCCCCTCCTGCCGCTTACAGTGTTGCTTTCTTTCGGCTCTACTTTCGGTTGCTATTTTTTTATTATTTATCCCTCCCCTCTTTTTTTTCCGTTGGGACCTCCCAGCCCCCCTAGGGACTTTTCCGGGCCCGTTCCAGTATTGTTTCCCCGCTAAGACCTGGTCCACTTTTTTCTACTGACAAGGATCAATTGAAAACTGTCGCTCCCCGGCTTGCGACACTCCATTTTCGGTTTGCCGAAAATTCCATTCTCCCCTGACTAATGGACACCATTCCTTTTTTATTTCCCCCCCCTTTTCTTTTCCCTTCCTACCTCTCACTCTTTTTGTTTTTTAGTCGCGTTATGCACCAATGCCCTCGATATCCTTTCCGTTCAATCTCTGTTTTCCATCTCCCTACTATACCCGTTTTCGGATTAATTTTTTTCCACTGTACTTCGCTCCCCCTGGTTGTGCGTGGTCTCCTCGATCAGGTGGAACAGTGTTTACGTAGTTGCGGCGCTCCCATACCGATATCCAACTCCTCCTTCTCGTCGCTGAGTTTTCCTTAGCTTGGACACGTCGTAATAGGACCGGGATTGTTAGCTATATGAGTCTTCTCTTTTTTTTTCTCTTTAAAAAGTTTTCTGCTTACGGGAATTTTCAAACGGGCCGCTTCGATTTCTGGCCCCCCCTCTTTTTTCCGATTTGCCCTTTTTCCCCCCCTTCAAGTCTTTAAGTGGTAATGACCTTGTTTTCCATCGTTGACTTATCGTCTACCCTTCTCATGTGCAAGCTTCTGTTACGCGTAAAGTTTTCCTCTTTTTTCCCCTTCCCTGACACTCTTCGTCTTTTCCTTCCCCTCCTTGATTCCTATCCAGTTTCCTGTTCTTCTGCCCTCCTGACCCTGTGTATCCCGTCCCCCTTCTTGCCCCTTTCCCCTTTTCCCCCGTCGACACCTTTTCCACCCTTCTGCCTCCGGGCTTTCTTCCTCTTCCTTCTATTTTTTCCCCTCTGTCCCTTTTCGGGAAAGATCCCGAGCTGGTGTTTGCGGTCGCCTTGGAAGTAGTGCCTTTCCGCAACGAACAATTAGATCTGTTTTTTCCCCTCTCTCCCTTCGCGCTCCAGTCCGAAAAAAAACACATCGTCGTTGAGTTCTCGTCTTTCCTGACTTCCCTTCCCCCTCCCTTTTTTTGTGTTTTTTTCCTCCTCCCCTTTCCCGATTGCGTCGATCAATTAAGCTTTATTTCTTTCCTTTCCTCCTCCTCGTTGTTTTTTTCTTTCTTTTTCGGCCTTAATTTAGAATTTGGAAAGAGTTGTAGCAGGAGGCTCGTTCGACTTTCTTCCTTCCGTGACCCTATTTTTCCCCCCCCCTTCTTTTCTTTCTTCTCCAAGGACCGATCCCACGTTATTCGTTCCGCAATGCGACATCCTTTGACTTTTGTTTTTTAAGTTTTTTTACCCCCGTTTTTTTATGACTCTCCCTTCTAGTCTTTTTCCTTCCCTTTTCTCAGGAGGACACATCTCTGGAAATAGAATTAGTCGTAGCCCGATTATTTTCCGCCCTTTTTTGCTCTTTTTGCGCTTTTCGAGAAGGGGTCTTCAGCAGGAGACTCATGTAGAAGCAGATAGAATTAATTCTGCGTCCGATCGTGTTTCCAGTCTCCTTCCCGGTGTCTTTTTCCCCAGATGTTTTGGTACCGAGGTTTTCATCGGCTCTCTGGCTATTTCTTTTTCTCCTCCTCTTCTCTTCTTACGATCAACTTTTCACGGACCTTAGGCTTCATCTCTTTCTTAGTTCTCTTGCCGGAAATCGACTGCGGCCCCCCTTTTTTCCCCAAATTCCGAAAGTCCCCTTGCCTTCTTTTGCGTGGCTCCAAGGACCTCTTGTCCTCCTCATTCCCCTCTCCCCCCTCGACCGTAGATTCCACTTTGAAGTCCTTTCAAGCTTCGGGCTGAGTGAGTTGGCGGTTTATCGTCTTGGGCGAAATCAATACGTTCACTTTCTCTTTTTCGCACCCCCTCCCTTCCCCCGTTAGACGAAGTACGATGGGATCCAAATTAAATCCGTGGCTCTTTTTTCCCCCTTCTTTCTGTCTACCTTTAGATTGATTTCTTATTCTCACTGTAAGTGCCGGAGATTTCACTTACTCACTTCCCCGCGGGATGACTCCGTTTCTTTCTCTTTGAACCATGCCTGTTCTTTCTCGTTTGTACCCCCCATGTTTTATTCTGTCCGGCCTTTTTCTTGACAAATGGCCTTTTTAGAAGTTCTTTTGCTAAATAGAGCTTTTGACTCCCTGGCCCTCCTTTTTGTCCCCATATTCGGGCCGTCACAAGCTCTGATATGGGATTTCTCATCCCCAACTGTCGGCTGACTACCTTTTCCTTCCCCCTCCTTCCCACAGGCCGACTCTTCTCCCCCTCGTGTGGTTGTGTGTGTGTAAGTTTTTTTTTTTAATTCTGATCTTCCTTCGTTAAGGCGCTTGGAAGGCTCCTCTTTTCCTTTGATGTTGAACTTCTCGTGTCTTCTTATGGGCGCACGTTCCGTCGCACTTTTACTCACAACATGCCCGCTTTTTTCACTTTTTGCCAGTTCTTTTATTGCTTGCCTAAAAGACCTCCCCGCGGCTATTTCATTGAGACTTGTTGCGTCTGATGTCCTTACCCCCCCTCTAGCCGAGGAATCCGTCTGCTCCGTTCCTGCTTTTTTCTCTTTTTTCATACACCCTTTCCAAACCCGGCCTCCTTTTTTCTGAAAAGGGGACCGCATTTTCGGAGTTCTCCCCGTCTTTAAAAGAATTGTCTCGCTTCCGCATCGTGGGACAACGCGTATTTTGCACCGCTCATCCCTTAGTCTTTCCAAATGGCTTGCTTTTTTCTTTCTCTCTTTTCCTTTTTTGCGTCTGTTTTGCAAGCCTTCTAGGTTCTGGTTTCTTTTTCCCACGTTCGATATCGCTCCGTGCAGGCCATTTACCCCTTTCTTGACGCTCTATCCGAAGCGTTCTTTAATAGCCTCGTTTCCTTTTTTTTCCCTTTTTTCCATCCATTTCCACTTTTATAGAAACTAGGAGTTCTTTTCCTCGGTTTTTTCTCTGCGAACGTCTCGACACTTGTTCGCAGTTTTGACCTTTTTTTTCCGGCCTCATTTTTCCGCCGCCAGTTTCGTTCTCTCTTTCTTGGCTCAGCCTCGGCTCCTCCTTTTATCCCTTGGGCACTAGTCCTTCCCCTTCGTTTGTCGGCTGACGCTAATGTCGATTCATATTATTGGTGTCTTTTCACCTTGGGATTGTTTTTGCACCAATTCTCCTTCCTCTGAATTTCAGGACCTTTTTTCTCCTCCCTTTCAAGCACCGTCACTCGTCGTCCCTTCTCCCTCCTTGATTAATTTCCTGCCCTTTTTTTTTTCAGTACATGGTCCCTGTTTCCTTAGAGATGACACCCGCCTTCTTTTCCTTCTTCTTATGACTTTTTCCTTTTTTTTTTCCTTTCCCAAGAATGACTTAGCTTTTATTTGATAGGATCTTCCGTTTCAACGCGT
>Ga0179593_1740257_pt1 | contig 11786 bp, 19 predicted proteins | sample CZODoug2_1_08_16_FD_185931 | JGI IMG/M metagenome (GOLD analysis project Ga0179593, IMG submission 185931) | Vadose zone soil fungal communities from Angelo Coast Range Reserve, California, USA - CZODoug2_1_08_16fungal (PacBio error correction) | ecosystem: Environmental > Terrestrial > Soil >... | reverse complement strand
ATAATTTTTTTTTGCCTGTGAAGCCACTTTTTCCCTTCGGGATTCTGCTTTTCTATTCGCATTCGAACCCCCTTCCCCCCCACCCAACTTCTCGAGAAGAGTTTGTTTCATTCCTTCTTGTGAGGTTCCTTTTTTTCCCTCTCCCTATTCCGGCGAGTGGTTGGACCACTTTCTTTTCCCATACGGGTATCTCCCTTCCAGCGTTATCGTGTCTTCTGGGCGACCCTCCCCCTCTTCCCTTTTTTTCGCAGAACACTTTTTTTTCTTTTTCGCAACGAACGGCGCTTTTCACTTTCTTTCTTGCCTTTCAGTCGCAGCTTCTTCCTTATCTGCTTGGTCGCCTGGTCTTTTTTTCTTGGTTCACTTTTTTTTTATTGCCGTTGACTTTCCCCTTTTTCCCCTCGCGCTGCTTTTGTTTGTCCTTGTAAGGTCGCGGGCAATGTTGTCTTCACCCCTCCACGCTTTTCTTTTTTCCTCGACGTCATTCACTTCCCCCCTCTCCCGGTCCCCCCACCAGCTTCCAAACTTTTTCTTCGGGCCCCACTCCCCTCTCCTTTGGGCCGTTTTCCCCCAAGGTGCAAGAGATGACACCCTCTTTGCGGTCCCCGTTTGGATCCATTTTCCCTCTTTTTTCTTGGTTTGATCGAGGGCCTTCTCATTTTTCCCCTGTAATTTTCCTTTCCCCCATTCTCGGATCTATCCTCTGGTTTGGATAGGGGAGATTTCTGCTTGGTGCTCGGCCCCGAGTAGGTTTCGCGACTGCTTTCTATATTGTGTCTTTCCCCTTTTTCGGCAACCCCCGCTTTTACTGCCCGCCACGTGACTTTCCTTTTCCCTGCTCTTGTTTGGGAAACCCCCCCTGATTTTTCTTCTTTTCCCCCCCATTTTAAACGACTCCCCTTTTCTTCCGGACTGCGACCGGTTTCCTTGGCACACAATCCCTTCGATTTGCCCCCCAGCGATTGATCTTTTTATCTCCTTTTTAGCATTTCCTTTGGGAACTTCTTTTCTGTGGTTTCTCCCCGAGCGCTTTTTCCCCCCTTTACTCTTGAGGAATTTAGGTCGTCTAGATTTTTCCGTCACTCATCCGGTTAGTGTTCGTCTCCTTGTTTTTCTTTCTTTCCGTTGCAAAGGAGGCTTTGTCTTTTTCTTCTTTTTCTTTAGGTTTTCGGGATGGTCGCCCTTTTCTGAACGACGGGTGCGTGACCGTTCGCGCAGTCCCTCCCTCTTGATTTCCAATGTTTAGTCTGTTCTTTTTCACCCTCCGAGAATTTTTTTTTTTTTTCGGTGTTTATCCCCCCTGCGGGTTTCCTCGAGTCGGAATTTTTTTCTTCTTTGGCCCCCTGGGCCTCTCTCACACCCCCCTAGGCCGGGAAGCCTTTTTGGCCGTCGTCGAGCGGTCTCGGCCCCTTTTCCCTCTCCGGGCACGTGATTCCCCTTTTTCTTTCTTCTTTTTCTTCGCCTCCTTCCGCTTTTCTGGAATTTCTGTACCGGACGATTCGTTTCCTCCAGTCTTTCTCTCTTGCACTTTCCCCCTGCTGCCCGTTTCTCCCCTTCTTTCGGGGGCACACCGCCATCCTGTTTTCTTTTTCTCGGGACACCTTCTTTTCTCCGGCTTCGGCCCCCTTTCCTCCTTTCTCCGCCTTCTCGCTCCGGCGTGCCGCCCTTTGGTCTCCTTGACCATTCCTTTCCCAATTGCATTAGTTTTTTATGTTAACGACGGGCGACTTGTTTTCTTTTTTTTTGTCCGTGTTTTTCCTTTCGGCGCCGGACTTTTTTTTTTTTCCTTTTTTCTCAATCTCGGTTGGTATGATTTTTCTTTTTTTTTTGTTTCTCAGCAGACGGAAGTAGGCGTTTCCCCCAACAGTTTTTCACACAACACGTGTTTTGCTCTTTCGCGCCCTTTCTTAGTTAGGAGAGATTGTACCTTGTTTCCCCGCGGATCCGCCGCATTTCCCCCCCTCCCTTTCCCTGAAACCCCCGCCTCAGGGCAAAGGTCCTCTTCCCCTCCCGAGGCGAGGTCTTTTTTTAAAGAAGACATTCTGCCCCTCCTTTGATTGAGCTCGTCCGAGACCGTCGTCTCGCCTTTTTAGTTCGAGCCGCTCCTTTTTGATCGTCCCGCCCCTTTTTTCTTTTTTTCTTTCCTTCTCCGGAGCGCTTTTCCCCTTTTTTTTTCCTTCTCCTTTTGGGGCCGTGGATTTTTTTTTTTTTGCCCAATCGTCCTTTCGGCGACGGACCCCCCTTTTCTCTCCTCTTTTCTTTCGCGTTCTTTCCAAGTTGTCCCTTTGCCCCCTAGGTGATCGCCCCCGTTTCGTTGAAAGCACCTTCTCTGTTTTTTTCCCTTTCCTCTTCTACTCCATTCTTTTTTCGTTTTTAGAGAGATGCTGATTTTCCCGCTCTTATTGGGGCTTCACGCGCACCGCGTTGCCCCCCTTTTCTTCCGGACAAAACTTTAGGATCTTCCCTGTCTCCTCTCGTTCCCTCCCCCCTTTTCTTTTTCTCTTGCAGACAAGAATCCCTTTTTTTTTCTTTTTTGGACACGGCCTCGTCCACGCCATTGTTCCCTTTCCCTTCCTCCCCGTTGCTGCTCCGGCGTTTTCTCCCTGAGCAGTCCCCTTGTGCTCTCACTTTGAAGGGGGAGCGGCGGTTTTTTCCTGGAAAGATGCGCGACGTTTTTTTCGCGCCGGAGCTTCCCCTTTTCCTTTTTTTTTTTCCTGATGGGCTTTTTTTTTCCCCTCTTTCCCCCCCCTTTCTTTTTGCGCCTTCGAGCGTTGCCCGCGGCGGGTTGCAGTACTTTTCTTTTTTTTCTTTTTTGATCCGGCGGGTTGACGTCCCTGCCCCCCCCCTTTTCTTCCTTTCCTCACGGTTGCGCGGACGATCCCCACAGGCGGCGATTTTCTTTTCCTTTTTTTCTTGGCGCCTTTTCCCTGCCTTTTTTGATTTGCGGGAATCAGGACTTTTAAGCGATGGCCGTTCCCTTTTTCTAGAGCAAGGGGCGTCCCCCTTCCTCTTCCTGTTTAGACGCTTCCTTTTCTCCTCCTTCTTTTTTTCTTTTTGCAACTAAAGGAAGTTCCCCCCTCCGGGTCGAGGTCTTTCTTTTTTGCAACGCAGTGGATCCCCCCCATTTTCTTTCTGTCCCTCTTCTCGTCGGGGTGGTGACTCGCACCTTCCTAGAGACGGGGCTTTTTTGGGCATGGCTTTCCCCTTCCCGCGGACCCTCCAATTCCTTCGACTCGTCAGGTCAAGCTTCTTCTTCCGACGCGCGATTTAAGCCCGGGTGTTTTTCTTTCCCCTTTCTTCTCCGGCAAGGCCCTCTCCTTTATTTTTTTCAGTTTTTCGAATTGATCAGGAGATGACGCCCTTCCCGGTGTTTCGCGTTCTCCTTCCTTCTTCCCGTGCCTTGACTAGAGGTTAGCGAAGCTCGTAGCCTCCTCTTCGTTCGACCCCGCCTTTTTATTTCCTTTCGCGTTCTCCCTGTCCCCTTTTTCCGTTACGCAAAAGCTCGTCGTGGAAATGTGGTGAGAGGCGCGGCCTCCCTACGAAGAGGCCCCGTTCTTTCTTTTTTCCGGGCGGATTGCTTTTCCCTTTTTTTTGCGTCTCTAAAAGGCGAGATTTTCTAAGGCAGCCCCGCGACTCTTTATTTACAGACCACGGCTCACTTTTTTTTCCCTCCGTTTCGGACGAGTTCTCCCCCCTTGTCTTAGTTTTATCACTGAACTTTCCCCCATCGCCGGGTTTCCTTTTTTTTTTCTTCCCTTCCACCGTTCCTCCCTCCTTTTTTGGGCTTCTTCCAGCGAGTGATGTGGGTTCCACGAGAAACCTCGCCCCCCCACCCGAGCCGGACCTCCCCCTTTTTTTCTTTATCCCTTTGTCTTCCTCCGCGTCGTGGCACTGCTTCACGTCCCAGAAGCAGTCTTTTTCTCCCTTTTCTCGGACATAGAAGTCCCCCCCCCTTTCCGAGCAACAGTCCCTTTCTTCCCTTCTTTCTTTCTCGCGAAGACACCCTTCAAGCCCCCTTATTAGATTGTCGGTTTCTTGGCGCCGCCTCCATTTTTCCTCCCCTCTTTTTCTTTTTTTTTTTTTTTGCACTGTTGATAAAATCCCCTCTCGATCGCATGCTTTCCTCCTCCTTTTCCGGAGTGTACCTGTCTTTTCTTTTCTTGTTGTCGCTATCTTCCCTTTTTCCCCGTGTCATCGGTTAGGTGCCCTTTTTTTTTTCCGGAGTGGATGACGTCTTTGGTTCTTGGCCGGAGTCCCGTGGACCCCCCTTTCCCCTCTTTTTTCCTCTTCAGGTTTCTGTTCGGTTTCTCGTCCGTGGACCTCGGCGATGATCTCCTCCGATAAGCTTTTTTTTCTTTTCTGCCCGGGGCGCGCGCCCCCGAGGCGGTTCTTTTTCCCTTTGTCTCTCTGTCCGAGCGAACAGCGGAGGGTTTTTTTTTTTTTTCTCCGCTGCGGGCAGTTTTTCTTTCCCCCCGAAGCCTCTTCTTCCTTTCCCCCCTTCGGTCAGGGATCCGTGCGCATGAACACAAACTTTTTTTTGTTTTTTCCTTTTGCGGAGGCGTTGTCTCTTTTTTTTTTTCCGACTCAGGTTTAAGTGGGCTCGGTCGTGACGTCTTCCCCCCTCCGTGTTGTGTTGAGATTTCCTTCTTCTCTCCCACTGGGTCCTTTTTTCCCCTTTTCTCTTTGGTCCGATTCCCCGCCCCCCCCTTTCCCCCCCAACAACAGCTGACTTTTTGTTTGTTTCTTTTATGCGCACAGACTTGTTCTTTTTCTCCCTCTCGCGCCCCTTAGTTTTTCCTTTTTTCTGGACCTACGCAGGCCTCTTTTTTTTTATCGCCTCTTGGCGGCGACCGCCGGCTTTCGCCCCCCTCCCGGATGCTTCCCTTCCCCTTTTTGACTCAAGAAAGAAGCGGTTTCGCCTCTTTTCCCCCTTTCCGGTTGCAGGATGATCTTCCTTTCTTCTTTTCCGACTGTTTCCTCTTTTGGTAACTTCGGTTGCGATCCCCCCTTTCTTTTTCCCTCTGGAGCTGGATCCGGAGCGGTGTTTTTGTTTTGTGTGCTCAGGCCAATCCCCCCCCCTCTCCGGGGACGTCCATCCACCGTATGACACCCGTCCCTATTATTTTTTCCCCCCCCCCCCCCCCGCCATCCCAACTTTTTTTGCGCTGAACGCGTGTCTCGACTCCCCCTCCTTTTGCCAACGCGTCCCTTTTCGCCCTTTTTTTTGTTGGCGCGTTTTTTTCCCCTTCCGTTTCTTCCCTTGCTTTTCGCCACGAGTTCGCCTTTGATTTTTTTTTTTGGCTCCATGGTCTCCTTTTTTTTTTTTTTTTTTTTTTTTTTTTTTTTTGTTCCTTTTTATTCTTTTTTTTCCTTTTTTTTTACCAGCTAGGAGAGCTTTCTATGCTCGGTTTTTCTCGAGCTTTTCCTGGGTTTTTTTTCTCCTGCAAAATCTTTTGGGGAGAAGATAGTAGATCCCCTTAAGGGCAGGTCCTTTTTTCTATTCCGCCACGCCACCTTTTCAATTTCCCCTTCCGAGAAGGTTAGGGCTTCTTTTTTTTTTCCCCTTTCCTTTTATAGTTGACAGCCCCCAAAACATCCCCACTCAAAAGCCCTTTTTTGACGGCCTTTCGAAGAGGCGCTTTCCGGAAACTCCCAAAAATGGAAAACCATCCGACTGTGTTGGATTCCAGAGATGTTCTACGCGTGTTTCTCTTCTCAGGCTTCCTCGGCGTGCTTTTTTTCGTTTTTTTCTCACCCCCCCCCACTACCTCCTTCTTTGGTCTGGATACGACCACCTCGTACGTGTTTTTCTTTCGAGTAACATTTTTTTTTTTATGTGGGCTACGTCTTTTTTTTCGAGATTAAAGGCTTTCTTCCAACGCCACCTTTTTCAGAATTTTGAAGGCGTCCTTCCTTTTTCTTTCGTAGGAGAATCCTTTTTTTATCTTTTAGAAGAAAGGTTCTGCTTTTTCTCCGGAGTTTTTTTTTCTCTGGGTCGTTTTCTTCTTTCCCAATTTTAGTAGGATTTCGGTAGAACTTTTTTCCTTTATAAGTTCCTTTCGCGTTCTTTTAGCGATTTTTTCCGGTGACCTCTTTTTTTTTTTTTTTTTTTTCGCGCCCCCGCTTTACAGATTTTCATTCGCCCATTTTCTTTTCAGTCGGCTGCCGTTCCCTCTCGTTCTCTTTTTCTTTTCTCTGAACTCTTTCCTCGGCCGCCCTGGTCCTCTTGATTTTTTCTCGTTTCTGCTTTTTTCTGAGGGAATAACCATCCATTTTTTTTCCCGGGACGATTCCTTCTTCCCCGCTTTGACTTCTGAGCTGCAACCCCTATAGCGCAGTCTTCTTGTTTTGCGTTGCAGGAAACCGGCAAATCCCTCAGAGGACCGAACCGACATTGTTGGTCTCCGGCTTCTTTTTGCCTTGCGGCCCCCCTCGGACCCTCTTCCCGTGGTAAGACCGGATCTCCCTCCCTTGAATCCGATTTGAGGTTCTCCTTTCTAACAAAGCCGTAGTTTCTTTTTTGCTCGACCTCCCCTCTCTGTTCATGTCAGGAAGATAGTGAAGGTTTTTTCCTCCAATTTTTTGGATTTTGGTCTCTCACCGGGGGCGGTTTTGTCGAGAGAAGTGCGGGTCCCACAAAGGATCCCCCCCCCACGTGGGGGATTCCTTCTCCCCGACTTGGTATTTTTCTTCAACGAGGATGTTTGTTTTTTCCGTCACCGCCTTCTCTTTTGCAACCGGGAAAACTCGGGGTTTTTTACTGGACCAACGTCATTTCCCACCCCCCAGCGCATCGTCTTTCGGAGCCGTTCCTCTCCTTCGGCAAGTGGTCGAGCATCTTTTTTTTTTCGAACATCGTCGGGCTCCTTTTTTTTTGATTCGAGCCGTCTTCCCTTTGCAAACATTTCTTTTTCCTCTTTTCGCACAGGGGGTCCTCGTTCTCCTGCAATCTTTTTGCCCTGTGGGACGTGTTGCCCCCCTTTTTTTCCATCGAAGTATCTTCTTCCTTCCAGACCGCTGTTCAGGACGATCTTCGCGTGGAGGATTCCCTTATGCCAGGTAGGTTGACCCCTTCCCGCGTGGTTTCCTTTCGTTCTTTTCAGCCATCTCTCTCTTTTCCTCTTTCTTTCCCTCTCTGCTGATCCGAAGTCGCTCCCCCACTTTCTTTTTTTTTTCTCTGCACGCGGTCGGCGATTCCTTTTTTTTTTCCACTTGGTTTCCACGGATCGAGAAGAATTTTTTTTGTCGGTCGCGAATGTTCTTTTCTTTGCAGTGGCACGGGCTCGTTTTTTCCTTTTTTTTTGTAAAAGAAGTTTTTTTTTCTTCCCTTTTAGCGGCGTCCACGGGCAATCTTTCCTGTCGCGGCACGCTGCTCCTTTTTTTCTCTGCGCCGAGCTCGATCCTTCCCCTATTTTCTTCACGCTTATTCGTTCCTTTCTTCCTTCATCTGGAAGAGGGCGGGGTTGCTTTTTCGTTAGGGTTGCAGTATGCGTCCTTGTCTTTTTCTCTTGTGGACGCGCACTTTTTTACTTCTCCTTTCTTCCCACGGGGCTGGCGCGTCCTGTTCCCCTCTTTTTCTTTGTTCAAACAGCGGTCTGTCTTCCCTTCGCTCCTGGTGTCGGCGCGCGTTTTTCTGGACCAAACTAGGTCCTTTTTCCTATTCGGCCGGTTCACTATCATTTTTTTCCTCGGAGTTTTGGATTAGCCTTTTTTTTCTTCCCGCGTTAACTACGTGTTCTTTTTTTGCCTCGCGATTTTTTTTTTTTCTTCTCAAAGGGCGGGGCCCTCCCCTTTTTTTATTACGTCGTGTCTTTTTTTCTGGGGACGAAAGCGCGATACCCATTTCGGTTTCCGATGCCACCCTTTCTTCTTATGGCGGTGTGGGTTTTTTCCTTTTTTTTCCTCGGAAGGGACGGGCTTCTTTTCCCGGAGTGCAGCTCCCTTTTTCTTCCCTTCCAAGCTGTGGACGTAATCTTTTTTTCCCTCTTTTTCCTCTGTATTCATCCCTTTCCCCTCTTTTTTTTCCTTCCGGAGAGATCGTGCCGGTTTTCTTCCGAGACGCTCGCCGGTCTTTCTCTGGCCGCCCCGATCGTGACTGTGTTTTGCGTCTTTTTTTTCCGTTAGGAGGTCACCGTGCGGGCCCTTTTTTTTTTTTCCCTTTTCGTGCTGCCTTAGAAATTCGGTTCTCCTCCTCCCCTCCGACGACACCCCTTTTTTCCTTTTTACATGCCGGGGCGGTCACGAAACTGGTTTATTTTTTTTTTTTTGGACGAGGCGCATCCGACCTAAGAGGCCCCCTTTCCTTCCCCTTGTTGCGTTCCCCCCCACTCTTTTTTTTCTACGCTGACGGGAGCGATCATCCTCTTTCGCCGGCGACCTCCCCTTTTCCCTACCAGGACCCCGGCTTTTTTTCTCGACCGGTTCCTTTCTCTATTGATGGTTGCAGAAGAGACCCAGCGGATCCCTCTGGCTCAACTTTTCCCTTTTTTTTTTTTTTTGCGTTCCCGGGTCTTCTCCCTTGTTCGACTTTTCGTTTTTTTTTTTCTTGTTTGGTTGTGTGTTCACGCGGTTTCCAAAACCCCCCCCTTTTCTCCGCGTGGTGGATTTTCTTTTTTTTTCTTCCTGCGTTGTTTTCTTGAATGGTCAGGGCAGAGTCCTTCTCGGCTTCCGCGTTCCCCTTTAGCGCACCACTGTCCCTCCTGACCTTTTCCCTCCTTCAAAAACGAGCAAGCCCAGCGTCTTTTTCCCTTGTGGTGGGTGGGGTGTTGTGGGGGGGTGTGGGGCGCGGTTTCCGCTGCTCATTGTCTTGCGCCTGCCCTTTTTCAAAGCCGCGTTTTTTATTTTTTTCCACCGTATTGGCCCCCCTCCCTCCTTTTGGCGCGAGCCCCGTGAATATATGCGGGGCTTTTTGAATCGGCTTCTTGACGCTCTACGTTTTTTTTTTCCCATTGCTGTGACGTGGGTGCGGCAGGTGCAGACGTGTTTTTCTCGCGTGGGATTTTTCCCAAAAGCGGCCTTCCCCCCCTTTTGCTTTGACGGCACCCGTGCTTTTTCCCCTTCGATCGACGAGAGAACACCCCCGATTGGATGTCCCGCGAGATTTGTTTTTTTATTTTTTTTTTTTTTATTTGTGTGTTGACGCGGTCCTCCCGTAGCAGGGTCGTCTTCCCTTTTCCCCTTTTTGAATTGCTTTTTTTACTTTTTTTTTTCTTTGGTCGTAGCGGGGCCGGCCCTCTTTTGGTCCCCGAAAGCAAATCCGCTCCCCCCTTTGGGATCGAGACCCTGGGTCCCTTCTTTCTTTTTATGCCAAAAAACCCCCTTCCTTGTGTTTCCCGTGCGGAGGCGGATTCGACCACGTCTACGTGTCTTTTTCCAGGCAGTGCTCCTGTCTTTCCTTCTTTTTCACCTCCTTCCTCCGTGTTTGTTTTGTTTTGATCTTTTTCTTTTTTTTTTCCGAGTCCATTTGCCTTGCGCCCCTTTCGGTTACCGATCCCTCCCCCCCTGCCAAACCGGGACGACCCCCCCTCTTAAAAGCGACCTTTTTTTTTTTTTTTTTATCGCACAGACGGGTCTTCATCCGCGTTTCTAACAGTGGTTATTTGGCACACATGCATGGGTGTCCTTATCCGTTGCCCCTTTTCTTTCAGGCTTAAGCAAGCGATCGCCGAGATCCCTCTTTTTTGCCTCGGAGGGCGCTCTTTCCCTTCTCTCGACAGAGCACGTTTCCTTTCGTTCGGGCCGCCCGGTTCCTTAAGCCGGTCGGAGGAGTCTTTCTTTTTTCCGTCGCATTGTCGTCTTTTTCCCCCCCCCCCTCGTGAGATCCTTTTCCGGCGCGAGTGCTTTTCTTCTCGCGGGAAAGGCTTTTTTTTTCCAATCCCAAACCCCCCCTTTTCTTTCGGGACGTCATCCCAAGTCTTTTCCCTGCCCGGCGGCCTTCATTCCAAACGGCCCCTTTTGGGCGGAAACTCCTTCCCTCGTTTTTGACAGAGACCAGAGATGCCCCTTTTTGCGGCGTCTTCCTTTGCGATCCCCCTTTTCCTGCCAGCTTTTCCCTCCTTTTTAGATTGTTCAAGGCGCCTCCTTTTTTCCCGATTTTTTTGTTTCTCCTCGCGAGATCATTGCTTTTTCCGCTTTCGTTAGCACTGCTTGTTTTTTTTTTAAGAGGAGTTGGCGCGAGTCTCCTCCCCTTTCTTTGCTCGCTCTTTCTAAACCGCGTCCGCCCCTTCCACCACGCGGCTCTTTTCTTTTTTCAACGCGAGGTTCTCGTTTGTTCCCCCCCCCCCTCGGCTGGGGGGCCACGCATCAGAGCTGCTATTCCCCCGAACCGGCCGATGTTTTCGCTGTGGATCCCGCGGTTTCTCCCTCTCAGCATCCTTTCTTCAGGCTTCTGCGCGTTTTTTTTCCCTCCCCCACTTAGTTCGCTGTTGCTTTTTCCCCCTTCCCTGGAGTAAATTTTTTTCCGAGATTAGTGGCCGTCAGCGTTACGGTTCCCTTTTTTCTCTTTTTGGTGGTCAACCTCCCTATTCGTTCCGTTGGACTATTAGGTTTTTTTCTTTTTCACCGCCGATTCGGACCCCCTCTCTTTTTTTTCCTCCCTCGCTCATGTCGAACCTCTCTTTTCTAGATTCCACTTTTTTGTCGACGCAGCTCTTTTCTCTAAGGGGTCCTTTTCGTTGCTCCATCGAGGTTCGGTGACCTCGCTTCCATCTGGGATTTCGAGCACACCCCTTTTCCCCCTTTGTGCACAAGTTCAAGGAAAGTCGCCCTTTTGTGAGCGTTCGGGCTTCCTTTTTCTTGTTTCCTTGCCAGACAGACGTGTCCTTGCGCACGCCCGGTTTTTTTTTTCTCGCCGTCGTCCCCTCTGGTTGACTCCTCTTTTCGACTTCTTGGAAAGGAGATTCGTCCCCCCTTTGGCGGCCTCCTCGTTAAACGCTTTGTTTTTTCGAAGGCCCGGCTTTTTCCACACCCCGCAACCAGCTCCGCCTTGGCTCTTTTCCCCCGAAAAACAAACCCCGACATTGTTTGTTTTCTTAGGGCCGGCCGTGTGTTGCCGCCTGGTCCCCCCTTTGATGTAGAACTCTTCCGCATTGATAGCATTTCTGGGGCCGCGTCGTACCCCCCCCCCCCTTTTTTCCGTTCCTTCTTTTGCCTTGTCTCCCTTTTTTCCTTTTTCTGGATCGTCATACGGAGGAGAAATGGCTCTTTCTTTTGCCCTGCCACTCGGTTATTTCGATCCCCCGCGCGCGGCGACAGCCCCTGGTCAATCGCACCGACGTATTTTTTCCCTTTTTTTTGTGATCCGTCCTGCCGCCCTCTTGCGTGAAGTTCTAGGTTGGGCCGCCTTTCCTCTCCATACGGCAAAACCCCCTTCCCCCCGCCGCTGTGGCCCCCCCCGGGAGCAGGTTTTCTTTTCACGAAGGGCGGGAATCCTCTTCCCCCGCACGTATCGAGTCGTTCCTTTCTCGAAGGAAACTCTCTTTCTTCTTTGCCTTTTTCTCCGGAGGCTTCGAGGCCTCCTTTTCCCACGTTTGATTTTTTTTTTCCTTCCCGGCGCCAGCCCCTCCCCCCCTTTTTTGCCCGCCCGACAAAACGGCTTGTTCCACTTCTCCCCCTGTGGGTATGGTTCAGGGCATAGGAGCTTCTTTCTGCTGTGATATTGTTCGAACGATTTTTTTTTTTTTCTCTAAGCGGTGAGATCCCATGTTTCCAATTTTTTTTTTTTCCCCTTTTCGGTGATCGCTACCGTTTCTCCTTTTTCCTGCAGCCATCGCCGTTTTTTTTTCCTC
>Ga0179593_1431645_pt1 | contig 11786 bp, 10 predicted proteins | sample CZODoug2_1_08_16_FD_185931 | JGI IMG/M metagenome (GOLD analysis project Ga0179593, IMG submission 185931) | Vadose zone soil fungal communities from Angelo Coast Range Reserve, California, USA - CZODoug2_1_08_16fungal (PacBio error correction) | ecosystem: Environmental > Terrestrial > Soil >... | reverse complement strand
GCTTGGCGCCGCCTCGGTTACGTCGGGGTGTGCCAGGCCCACGCCCTTCTTCTTGAAGCAGAATCCCCCCGCTTACCCCAGGAGATATCCCCTTTCCCCTCCCTGTTGGCCCCGGTCACACCCGGCCTCCTTGGCGTGCCGCGAAGAAACCTGGCCAGGTTCCAGCCGTCTCACAAGGGAGGCCATAGATCCCCTCCATGCGGACGAGCGCGTCCGCGAGACCCTCTTTCTCTTTTCCCCCCTCCCCCTTGTCGCGGACATTTGTCGCGGTAGATAGTCCTCTGATGAGTTTATTTCGCTTTCTCATCATATCCTCTTGCCGAGAGAGCGATCTTCGGAGCCCCCCCCAGCTTTCACCCCCAATGCGTTCACGTAGACAGCCCTTATAAGTCACCGATACTTACTGAATTTATTGCCTCCGGGCTGACTCCTCACTTTTCTCCCCTACAGGTAGTTCAAGATAGCCAGCCATTAGAAAGAGTCCGTTTAAGATCCGCCTGTCGAGCACTGAAGATTTCCGTCAACTTCTCCCCCCCTTGTTATTTCTTTCAATCGCTAAGAAAGGAGCCTTCCCACGAATTCCACAGAACGACTTCGCTTCCCCGTGCCTCCCCCGTCTTGGTGTTTCGCTCGCCGCTACATGACGCTTTTCCCCAGCAGGGAAGTCCCGATCAACTTCCCCAGCTCGACTTCCTGCCCTCACTCCCCTCCTGAAGGTTCGAAGATTTTCTCTCTTCACATAAGGGATGTCCGTTTTTCCTTCGGAAGTGTTTTCCTCACCCACTGATGACTTTTTCTAAAGAGTCTCCTGGTTTTCCCTCCCGTGCCCGGTCTTCAGAAATGTTCTTCAGCCAGGCTTGGATAGATCTTTCCCTTGACTTTTCCAGTGACTTCCTCGAGGGAGATCAGTCATCTCTCTGAACGATGTTAATTGGAGTTTTTTCGAGCGACTACGTTCTTGTAGCGTCCCCGAAAGATACTTGGTTTAGTAGCGCCATCAGGCGGCTTAGTGCTGATGCCAGGTGTAGATTGTTTCGACCCGTTTCTCCTTTTTTGATCTGATGGTTTTTTCCCCACCTCTCGATTTTACTGTACCCTCGGGAAAGGTCAGCCCCCATGGAGATTGTGACAACACACTTACCCAGATAGTAGACCGTTTTTTTTCCACGATCCCCAAGGCTTCGACCGCGGGGATGAATGGTAGACTAAGAGCATTGACAGAGCTCCCCTCAACCAGGAGCTTGGGACATCATCTGGCCACCTTCCTCCCCGCTTCGGTACACTTCCCTTACTGACTTTCGTCAACAATTGCCCCCTCCTCACCTTGTCCTTCACGGCTAGCTCTTAATGTAATCTGCCGTGTATACTCTCACGAAGCTGATTCGCCACACCGAGAGCAATACTCTCCCCTGATTGCGAAACGAACTTAAGATTGGGAACATTCTTGCCCCCGAACCAAGGCCCTCCCTTATCCTCCTTTAGGGCGGAAAGGATCAAAGATTTCGGTTCGGGCCTCGATGCGGATTGTCAGCCAGTGTGCCCACCATTTTTTTTTCTTCACCGATTTTTCGAAGCCCCGTGATCCCCTGTAAAATTTATGAGTAGTCCGTTTTTCCTTTTTTTTCTTGTAGGGCCTTTGACTTCTTCTTTTCCCGCTCTCCCGTAGATGCCCCGCGATTTTATCCTTCAGAACCGATTGTTCAGTCCTTTTTTTTTTTTCTTTCAAGAATTTTAAGCTGGTCTACCAGGTTCCTGTGGAAAGAAACCACAAGAACGATGACCGCCTTTTTTTCTTCCAATCCCATTAGAAACTAAACTCCTTCCTTCCCCATTTTTCGATACTAAGTGAGTATTTTGCACAAGTCATTAGATCGTTTTTCCCTCGTGCCTTTCCCTCCCTGCCACTCGCCGGCAGATCGGCATCCGTCCCCTTTTGTGAGTAGGGCAGAGAAAATGATTCCCCCATTTATACTTTGTATGTTGAAGGCGCTCCCCCAAGCGCCCCTGGCCGTCGGACTTCCCACGTATTAGGACGAGGACGCTTTTCCCCTGATCGCATTAGCGACACCTTGCAAGCTTGCTCCTCGCTCCCACAGCGCGACCCAGCTCGTGTTGACCATTGTCCTCGCGCCCTTTCAGCATTTTTCACCAGGAGAGGGACCGCGGAAGGCCGGTGGTTTTTTTGATGATCGCGGAAAGTTCCCAAGGCCTCGTGAAAAAATCCCCCTTTATTTAAGTCGACAGAAGTCGAAAGGGCATCTGGCTTCGTCTGCCCTTCTTTGAAGTTTTTACAAATGGCCGAGATCCAGTCTTTTGTCCTCCGATCTCCCTCCAGCTCTCTATCCTTTCTCACTCTTGTGTTGAGAGATATCTGGATTTCCTACGTGCTTTTGCTTTTCAGATTCCCCCAGTAACTTAGTCCCTCCTTCTACCTCATCCAACTCCCGTCTCATGCTGGTAGGAGTGCCGCATTCCCATGGTTCCTTTAGCTTTCTCCAATGTGGAGAGCCCTGTCGATTCCCTCCGTCACACTTTTTTTTCTCTTTTTTCATCACTGGTAGGACCTAGGCGTGAAGCGCAAAACCGCCTTTTCTTTTTTGCCGACGTTTCACTCCTTCCGTGTCTTGTCTTCCTGTGGCATGGAGTTTCTCTTCCTCGACTGGAGACGTCCAGTTCTTTCACGCCGGCTCGCTCCATCATTTCCTTGGGAGTCGACTTCGCTGACTCCCACCACGGGCTTTTCTTTCTTCGATGGTTTTCAGAGATAAAGTCAGCTGAATGCCACCTCCCTCCGTTGATAGAGACGCTTCTTCTCCTCCCCTTCTCGTGGCTCACTGTCTTTTCTCTGTTTTTCGTAAGGCGGCAACCCTTAATGATCATCGTCTTTGGGGAGGCTGCCTTGTCCTAGAAAGATTCCCCCATTCTTCTCATCGATGTCGTCTTTGCTGATGCTGACTCGCATCGCGGAGCCTAAGTCGTAGGCTTGAGAAATTTTTCAACTTTTTTACGCCTCCCGCTCCTGATCTCCCTTCGGATTGGTCGCTTCGCCTACTCTCCTGTTATCATTTTAGCATTTTTCTTTTTTCCAACTGGATGCAAGAAGCCCATTTCTGACTTCGTTCCCTCCTGCTCGGTGATACTGCAGCACAATGAGGACTCTTTCTTCTACTCCTGCGTTGTTATTCCCAGATGTTCCTTTTTTCGCTTTGTTCCTTCTTCTCCGAGAATTTTTTGAGGTGTGTGACCCCCCTCCTTTCCTTTCTTCTATACGTTTAGCTCTTACTTTACTTGGTGACTGAGGCCTTCAATATTGAAGCTATCGTGGCCCCTTTTTTGTTGTCGCTAAAATGGTCATATTCGCTTTTTTGTTAGCAAAGGGTATTGCTTCCCTTCCAAGATCCCATTTACTTTGGGCTTTTTTTTCTTCGTCGGAGTAGCCCTTGTAACTCGTTTCTTGCTTCGCCGAATATGTTTTCTTTCACATGGCTCTCGCCCCGGCGGTTTTCTTTTTTCACCCATTTTTTTGTTGAAAAGGGTACTCGCTTCATCCTCTTATCCCCCCTCCGGAAAATTAGGTTCCCCAAAAATGGGTCGCCCCTCGCGACCTGGGATATCATCTCCTCTTATGCGCTTTTTTAGTGATCTTTAAGTGCTACGTCCGTCTATCCTCTGGGACCCGGACATGATATTCGCGTTCGTCATCCTGACCATCGCTTGGATCTCCATACTTGATCGACATCGGAGTCCACCTGTGGACGGCTCATGTCCCCACTACACTCCTCGCGTCCCCCCAGAAGCATTGTTTACGTTTTTAACTGCCTACTTCAACGCCCCCATGATGTTGCACGTCCCTTTCTTCGAGATTTCGCCCTGCCGTCTCCTTTCCTAGCCCGAATTTTTTTTTTTTATCTTTCCACATGGTCCTGATGTCCCCTGTCCTTCTCTGTCATGATAGAAGGTTCACCTTTCTGAGGGCTCCCCTAGCTGTTGATTTTTCCGGAGGGTGCTCCAGAGTTCATCCTTCGGTTTGGAGCCTTCCACTTCCAAGCTCTCTTCCTTCCCTTTTACTCCGTACCCTCTATGCTGATTCTCTGACTCTTATATTAGTGGCGGGTTGGTTACATCATATGTACTTGCGTTTATTTTTTATTCTTGGGTTCCCCGCAATAGTCCCCAGTTTTTATCTTTGCGTTTGGTGCTTTGCTCGAGGCCGACCTTTCTAGCCCTGCGATCCCCTTCCTCTAGATGATGTAGCCTCGTTTCATTAGGAGAGATCCTAGAGGCCTCCGTCCCGAGGCTTTTTTTCCCCCTACGTCGACCCTCTATAGTTTTCTTATGGGTCTTTTCTCCTTCTTTCAAGGGAGTAGCTCGCCGGCAGGTCTCCCCCGGCGGCAGGCCGGTTTCCCGGCGCGGTTCGATCTTCGCAATGTTTCTTTCTCCCTTTAGTTTTGCTTTTCCCGTCCCAAAATGTTCCGCCGAAGTTCTTACGGGCGTCCAAAATCCTTCCTCTACCTCCTCGTTGTTGTTGGTATCTCTATGCTTGTAGCGCCCTCGTCCTTCTGGGAGTTTCCCCTTTGCCCAAACGAAGATACCTTCATCAGAACTCGAAAAGGTAGAATTTAGACCTCATTTCCTCCCTAGGACCTCGAATTTTCTAACCGCTGGACGATTTGGATGCCGGCGTCTTCACCGCCCTTGATTGATGAATCCCTTTTTTACTTCCCAGATAATCAAAGCGAAGAATGTGTAATGTTTTGCTCTGCAGCTCCCTCTTTCAAAGATTTTTGAGAACCGACTTTGTGGACCTGAGTTCCCGCCTCTCGACCCTGATTTCTAGCGCTGGTATATCCTCTTACGAGTCGTCTTCCTCCCTTAGGCGCCTTCCCCATCCCCCCTTCCTCCGGTGTCTTTTACCATCTTTATCTCCCCCTTCCTTCTTACATTTCTGCCCGAAACGTGCTTTTTTGAGACCCCCCTCGACCCGTTCATGCAGTTTCTCGCTCTCCCTCCCCCTAATGAGAACTCTTCCTTCCCTCGTTCATCCAGACTTGCTTTTCCCTGACCGAACCCCATTTGGCGGCCGGCTCCTGCTCTCTTCTCCGGCCACTTCACAAAGTCACTTTACTCTTCCGCAGACGGTCGGGGCAGAGTTTTTTCCCCGATCCTTTACTCGAACATAAGACACACAAATGGCGCGCATCCACAAAAGCTTGTAGGATCTTTTTCCGACTCTGACGGCCATTCTATTCCCTCGCGACCTCACGGGTTTTCGGCCTTCTAGGACGTGGGCCAAGCAAGGCTTTTTCTCCTTTTCGCTGACTGTTTTTCTTTTTAGCTTCCCACCATAAGATCCCTTCCACCTTTCCCCCTGTAGAGAAACCCCTCTGTGGATAGCTCCTCCCTGATGTTCTCCTCTTGATGAGCGGGCGCCTTTTTAATACTGACCTCTTCTTCCGTAACCGATGGCGGGAGTTCACTTCTTTGTCCCTCCCCCCTTTTCCCACTGCCTTATTGAGCAGAGCCATCTTCTTCTTCTTGATGCCCTTTTCTATCCGGTGGGCGACCGGGTGTTGATCCTCTTATGTTTCCTTTTTTATCCCCTCTCCGATTGCCTTCTCATTTCAAGGGAGCCCACATTGTTTGTTGAAAACCATGACACCCCCGACGCCTTCTAGGCCTGAGGTTTCCCTCTCCCCCCTAGGCGTCGTCTTCTTCTTGGTCATTCCACGTTGTTTGTTAATATTTTCCCTCCTCCGAGAGTATTGCAAACAGTTCCGTCCCCTGCGTGATCCCTCTGTAGAAAAGGCGCCCCCTTTGTCCCACCAGGTAACCGCGCAGATGACCTGTTGGAGAAAACCAATTTGGTTCTGACCCTAACGGCTGATCTAGCCATGTATCACCCGGGAGCCTGAGCGCTTGAGAGCTCTTACTTGTTTTCGGTTTTTCGTGTGTTTGTGTGGTTTTCCCCCAGTGTGTGGGGGCCCCCCCCTTGAGCGCCCCCCTCTCTCGCGACGAACTTCGTCTCTACGGGAACCGCAGCAAGATTTATCTACTTGACTTGACGTAGTTCCCAAAGCTTGTCGTTCCACAGCGACCCAAGAGCTCGCGTCGGCTTTCCATTGAGTCCGGGAGCCAGGTGCAAGGAACATTCCCCCGCTTAAGTTTTTTTCTCCCTTTCTATTTTTTTTTGTAGTGAACTTTTTTCTTCGCTCCGGCCCCTGTCTGTCGTTACAGCTTTTTTATCTGCGAGATGGTATCAAGCCAGCCTCAAGAGATTTCCTTTGTTTTTTATTGAGAATTTTGCAAGCTGCCTCTCCCCCTTCTCTTGACCCTCCACCCCCCCTAAAGGATACTGAACATGGGCTTAGGGCCATTACTCTCCACCTTTTCTATGAACCCTAACCTGAGCGAATGTTCCCGGTGAATTTTCCTCCAGTACCTCTTTCCCCCTTCAGCGGCCGACTTTATCTTCATTCACGCGCTCTGGATCTTCCCCATGAAAGCGCCATGGCTCATCTCCGTCGGTGGTTTTTTTTTCGCCCGCAGGCCACTCCCTTTCAATTGCAGTAGACCTTTTTATACATGATTTTCGGCTTGAGAAAACGTTTTTCGTTTTCTCCTGTTCCTAGTCTGACCGTCGAAAGCCTGCTTCCCTCTTATCCGACAGGAAGCGTCATCCGCGTCGACCCCCAACGTTCCCCAGCGTGCGTTTGCGTTCCGCCTATTTTTTTTCCCATCCCCCCTGACCATGATGAACCTGCCGACCTCCTTTTGCTTCAAGGTGGTGACTTCTCGGCTCTTCGCGCGCCCCCCCTGACTAAGATATTTAACCCCAGTTTTATGAAGGAGGCGACTTGACTCAATTCCCGTTTCCTTCCCATCTTGTTTATCCCTTTCCTTTTCCTCATCTGGTCCCCCTTTGGGTGACCAGTTTCCACCCCTGGATCTCCCTTCGGAAAGAGACATGTCTTCAAGATCTTTCCCACCCACAGGTGTTAGGAGATCTTTTTCCTGACCCTTTTCTGTGCCTTGCGGATATAGTTCCCGGGTGTTTCGTTTGCCTTTTCAACGGCAAATTGGTCAGGTCTTTCCTTTCCCTAACATATCAACCATGCCTTTTTGCTGGTCGGTTTTCCTTTAATCACCCATGGTTCATAAGAGGGATTCCCATTTCTTGCTCTTTCCTATCCATATAAGTAACTTCCTGTCTTGAGATCGTTTCCTCATGATGATGGGGAGAGGACTTTATTATAGTGACGCTGTCCTAGAACGTTCTGGTTTTTCTTTACCTCCCTACCTCTGATAAACTTTTTTTCCCCTTTCGCCCTTGATTGGAATTTCGATACAAGAGTTAATCCTCAGTTTCTTGTACATTGGATTACCTGCCTCATTATCCACATGTAGACTCCATTTCTCCCCTCGTTCTCCCCCCCTTTCTATGCCCGTGATTATATCTTCCGCGTTTCCTTGGAATGCGGACTCGGCAGCGCGTGACTTCCCATTTTTCGAGAGGGCCGGATCCCTCGTTTTTCGGCAAAATTTTTCCCGTAGCTCTGCTTTTTTTTAATGTTATTATGACGGTTCTTATCGTCAATGTTATAGCTGTGTTTCGGCCCGTTTGTTTACGTTCAAATTTTTTCCCTTAGCTAGTCGGTTTTGTGCTTTATTCATATAAGGAGATTCTTTAACGATTTCATTCCTTACCACCCCGATTCCTCCCCCATCCTGAATGGGCGTGGCCCCGTCCCATCATTCGCGGTTCAATCGACCGACCTTGGACGGAAACATGATGCAGCCAGCCCATTTCCTTGCTAATTCTCTGCTGGTGATCCGGTGAAGCTACCTTCTTTCCCTCTGGCAGGTTTCTTTTCTTACTTCTTGCTGCCGCGTCCCGGACCGCCTTTCCCGTTTCCGCTTCTTTCGGCCGCTCGTTCTTTGCGCTCTCTTTGGTTTTCCTACTATCCGCGTCGATCTTCCCTTGCCTGGGACATAATAATTAGATCTCCTATTCTCAGTGGCACCCTTTTTTCTTAGTCACCATTTCCCTTAGATGTGAAAGACCCAGTTTTGGCTGGCAGCTGACTCGATGATCCTGTCCTGGTCGTTCAGATTTCGACTGCGTTTCCTGTATGACCCTCGTATAAGCGATATCTCGATGGGTTTTGATATTGAAACTGCTGACGCTCACCGAGGACTTGTGTTCTTTTGTTTCAACCCTCCACCATTTGGGGGCCTGGCAATATGACTTTGTGTTAAACCTCCATCCCCTTGCAATGGATCCCCCCTGTAGTATTTTTCCTGGGCTTCATCCTCTAGGTTTCCCCGCGCATGGATACCTCAAAGTTTCTCATTCCTGGTCAGTCTCCCTCTTCCCTCCTGGCACACCCTGACCCCCACGATCTATTCGTCTTCTCCCCCTCCTTTATTTCATCTGACCCTTTCAGGTGACCTGCGGCCTCCACAGAAGTGCGACATTCATGCTTTTCCTACGTTTACGGATGATTTTGCACATACACCCCCCTTCCCTTTGTGCATTACACCAATGATCCTGGATAGACCACCGTGCCTCCCTTCACCCGGCCATGTCTTTTTGCATTTCTACTAGCCTCTACCTTTCATATATGTCAGATACTCTTCCCTCTCGGGTGTGTGTGATCTGCCAATGGTGTTGCTTAGTTGGTAGTCCTCTTCTTTGCTACCCTACCATCGTATGATGTCTGTCGATCTTGTTAGAGTTGACTGCCTCCTTTAGACCTCCTCATCCCAGGTTCAGCATTCCTAGCTCCCGTTTTTGCCTTGCCGAAAGCTATGCGGCTCATGACGTCTCTATTCTTTTTTCTACCTGCGATTCATTATGTCCTCGTTCGACTTTTCGAGAGACGGATCCCCCCTTTTTCCCTAACATCGTTGACCTATCCGGGTTATACTGCTTCGACTTTTACAGGCCTTTGGTTCTAGGCGGGCCTCATGTAGCGTCCCTCTCTAGGCCTGTGCTTTCTTTTCCGACTCTCTAAGGTCTAATCTCGGCGACCCCCCCCTCTCACAGAAATGTTCCCCCCCCCGAGGAGGAACCCTTATCTTTTCGGCTTGTACCCGTGATCCTCTTGTATGATGAGTTGTGTCTCTTCTTCCACCTGGGTGTCCCTTCTTAGCCAAGGCGGAAGTATTGCCAGGAGCGGTCATCTTGGCTGACCTCGTTTGACTTAATGTTTTGCTCCCTTCTTTCAAGGCCGTCGTGACTCCCCCCCTTGTTTAGCCCGAGTAGGTGACCTCCCCTCCCCCACGCATTTTCTATCTTTTCATCCCATCAGTTGTGTTGCTTGATTACTCTGACTTGGGCGCGCCTCCCTTTCTCAGTAATGGAGTAACACGTGGAACTTTTTCCCCCCCCCAGAGAGCCGAAGCAGCCCCCCCCGCGACAGGTCAAGATGCCCCCCTTAATGTCCAGACCCATCGGCCCGTTTAGAAGGCCCAGACGGCTGCGATTCCCTGATAAGATTTTCCACGTCCGGTTGAAGCATTTTCGACCCCTCGAGCCCCCGCGTTCCATTTTCCTGCTATCATCGACCTCCGACAGAAAACGCCTTATTGCCTCCCCGCCTTTCGAGGACATGTTTGCAGTCCGATCTCCCGACTTACGTAGATCTCGAGGTAGACTCTGATGGTATATTGAGTCCTCTTCGTCGGCCTTCCTAGACCCCAAGCCTCATGAGTCACGACCCCAGAACAGTAATCCCCCCTTCATATATCCTTTTTTTCTCCTCCCGCTTCCGCCCCCTTTTTCCCCTACCAGAACACAGGATCTTTTACAGCCGAGCTTAAAGAGAGCAAATCTGAACATTAGGAATCTCGACATATGTCGACCTCCTCTGAAGTGGATGGTCTGAACCCCCTTGGATTACTGCTTCCTCTGATTTCGGGCCTCCCTTGCAGGTACAGCAGATTTAGTTTCATCCCCGTGAATTCCCATGGTTCTCGAGATCGCCGTGCCTCTACCCATCCAGAAAACCTTTTTCAGTCTATCACCTTGCCCCCCCCAAGAATTAGGCATGCTCGTCCCCACCTACGGTGTTCAGATCGGTCTCTGCTCCACATTCATGGCGTTCAGGGCAGTATCTTACGTGTGGAACTTATTTTCCCCCCTGAAATGTCGGCTTTTTTGCCTCCCTGCTCTCTTGGTGATATTTCACTTTCCGTACCGATTCGCATTGACATGTCGCCCCGTATTGGGATTCCAGTTCTACTCCTCTTTCTGGCTGTAGACTAAGATCCTTCTTTTCCTAGCTCTTTCCCGCTCGTTCATGACGTCTGCGAGCGAGGATGTTTTTCCCTACTCCCCTTGCTATCTCCATTTCCATAGGCGCCGTCTAGATTTTTCTCCATGAGCGACGTTGTTCCCCCGTTGTTGATCCGACCTTTTCCCCCCCGGATGTCGTGAGCCACCGTAAACGCCTTGCAGATCTTTTCGTCCCGGACGCCCCCTGTAGGTTGTTTTTAACAACATTACCCCCCCCTCCTGCTTCTCGAGGATTCTTTTCCCTAGCCCCCCATAGGAACGTGACATTCCTCTGTTATGGCACGAGTTAAGATTCTTCCGATCAGAGGCACATCAGGCCCCCCTGCCGTGGGAGTTATTCTGGACCCTTCCCCTCACTGACACTTTGACTCCTTTTTTTTTCTTGTCTTTAAACCCAGTTTGTTTTGACACTGGTCCCTACTTTATCGATTCCTCTTCCTCCTTTTCCCCCCCAGCAAAATTTCTACGTTTCCCGCGATATTTTCTCGTTCGCCCCCCACGAGCAGGCACCCTCCGATCTTCTAGAACTTAAATCTCAGAAAGCGTCCGGGACCGGTACCCCGCCCTGAGAAATCAAGCCCATTAACTTTTCACGCCCATTCCTTCAAGCAGATTGTTTGCCCTTCCGATCCCTTCCTTGTCGATAGACATTTGTACGGGCATCCCAGGGTTGGGTCCACCCCCGTCCCAAATGGCATCTAACTCTCCTATTCTGAAGAAGAGACAAATTTAATTTCTGCAGGTGAGCGTTCTCCAGGCGTTTCACTAGTTCTGTTTTTGCCTGTGTTTCTTTACCTCCTCCTATGTCGCGATGGTCTAGCATTCATAAGCGGGAGTTATTATGAGGTAGCTGCCTAATTTTTGTCGAACGGTAATTCCGGAGAGTCCTCCCAAACACTCCTCTGCTACAGGATGTGAAGGCCGCCCTTCGCAAGAAACATCATATAACCAGAGGTTTTCTCTTCTACGAAACTACCTTATTTCATCCGCGTCTCTAAGGAAGGCCGATCTGCTTAACGCGCGACTCTTTGATCCGCCCTCCCCCCTCCTAAAGATACCTTCTGCCTTTCCTTCACTCAGTTTGCGGTCTTTTAACGACCTGCCTTACAGTGTACATGATTTTTCCGTCAGATCCCCTTTTCCGGCGTTCGCTACGCCGTCCTTCTTTAGACGCTTCGGAGACACCTGATGGCAAATTAAGTCTTATCAGCGTGACCACTATCGCTTCCCCTCTGGTCCTTGAGACTTAACGCCTCGATAGCCCTCCTTATGTAACAGTGAGAACCAGCGTCCTTCATTTTGTGTGAAGGAGTCTAGGTCTATCCGACCATAAGTTGTAAGCCCTCTCTTCCCCATCAGGTGAGACGGTTGCACGTGTCTCCCCTTTATCTCTTTCGTGTATAGAGGTAGCCGGTCTGCATCCTTAACCCCCGTTCGTTTACGTCGAACATGTTTTCCTTCAGTCGTCCTACTTCCCGTCGATCACCAA
>Ga0179593_1404019_pt1 | contig 11786 bp, 11 predicted proteins | sample CZODoug2_1_08_16_FD_185931 | JGI IMG/M metagenome (GOLD analysis project Ga0179593, IMG submission 185931) | Vadose zone soil fungal communities from Angelo Coast Range Reserve, California, USA - CZODoug2_1_08_16fungal (PacBio error correction) | ecosystem: Environmental > Terrestrial > Soil >... | reverse complement strand
TATGTTTTGAAATTGCCCCCCAGCCGACCCCCATCTCGGGCACGAGGTGTTTTCTCCTTTTCTTTAAGCTAAGAAATTTTTTCCTGATTACGCTCCTCCACCTCCCACCGCTCGTTCTCCTGTTATTCCTCGACGTCCGTTCGTCTTGTTGTCCCACAGATGCCCTTTTTTCCACTCTTCCCCAGGATGGAGTTCTATCCCTCCCCTCTTTGCCCGTGTCCCTTATGGTTTTTTTTTTTCGCCCCCCTCTTCTTGCTCCAGATCTTGCCTCACTGTTGCGGAAGCAGTTAAGTATTGTTTGGTTACATTTCTCCCGCGACTTTTACCCCCCCCCTCCCGTATTGATAGATTGCATTGAAGCTTTTCACGCCTTTCAAACCTTTCCTTCAATCCGATCCTCCTCACCCATCTTTGTCCCCCGTCGGGCCCCCTCTTTTAGTTGACCAGTCGCTTGCTGTCTCCGCGGACTCTTTTCAAGACCTTTCGGCGTCGCTCTCACTTGCCTCTTCTTTCCCGCACGCTTTCCAGCCACCTTGTTCTCCTTTTGCTCCTTGACTTGCTTTCAACACGCGGGCTCCCGTCCGCTTTTCCCAACTGTAAATCGTCTTATTGCCCGTGTCCGTCTTTGCCCTTGGTAGCCCCCGTTTTCACCGGCATTATGCCTTTGGACGTTGCTGGTGTGGTTTTGTGGTCTGTCTCCCTATCTCTTTTCTGGTTCTGTCGCCTCCGGTTTTTCCAGCCTCTGTTTTTTTCCCCCGTTTTCTTTACCTGGATCCCTTCGAAATGGCCCCACACTGTTTTTCCTCAGAACTTCTGGAGTATATCTGAGCTTTTTCAGAAGCTCACTTTATTCCTGTGACAGTTTCTTCTTTGCGTCTCTTACTTTCTCTCGTAGCCCGTGAGTAGTCTCTGCGCCCTTCCCACGAGTGTACCTTTTCTCTTCTAGAACCCGGGAACCCCGCCAACGCTTTGCTGTTTATAGGCACCGTCACTTAGGAACCCTTCACACATTGTGTATCCCGGTCCACCCCCTCTACGCCAACATTAAGCCCTACCCGGCCAATCCTTTTACTTTCTGCCCCAGGTCTCATCGCAATACCGACTCCCTGTCGCAAACCCTCCCTCGGTCCTGTTGGGCCCCCCCTCCAATTTTCTTTTACCGCTTCCACTTTTTTCCCCAGGCCTTCATTTTTTCAGTTTTAAATATTGAAGTGGATTACCGCGGTCCCCATGCTTTCCCCCAAACCCCTAGTACCTCCCCTGTCCACAATCCCCGGCCAGATATCCCGGCCCGCGTTTTGTCGAGATATCTGCTCCGCCGGTTGTCCGATCTCCTTTTTTCGCCCGTCGCATGCGGGAGCAGGACTGCCTTATTTATCTGAACAGATGTCCCCCCCCCGCCTTGCGTTTCCTTCTTCACGTCCTTGAAAAGCTTCGCCCCTCTTTTTAAGCGTCTACTGCACACTCCCCCGACGTCGTAACGACCTCAGGAGCACTCACGTGGGCGCTTGACGGTGGTTGTGCTAGGGCGCACTTCCTTGCGTAGCCTCCCCTCAATAGAGCCACTAGCTCTTTTTCTCGCTAGCAGCCCTGGCCTCCCTTTTTTTTACGGTGTTTCTTCCTTAGATCCTAGTCCCCTGTCTTATGTCCTGTACGATGACCAGTTTGCTCACCTTATTACAGAGTAGGATATGTTCCGGTATGTTATTTGGTCCTCTCAACGCTCTCTCCTTCTATACGCAGCCAGCTGCATCCCAGTATTAACGCTTTACCGTTCTGTTAAACCCCACGGTAATGACAGTAGTAGTATTTCCCGAGCGTTTCCCCTACCCCACCCCCCCCCCCCCCCCCCTTTTTCGCAGCGCAATCTTGAATGGTTTTTTGCCCACCTCTCCTCGTTGTTTTTTTCAACGGCCCCTCCCGCCCCCTCGTCCCAAAGAACCTGGCACATCCCCCCAACCCTACACTCGCTTTCGTTAGCTCCGTTGCCCCACCCGTCCAAAAAAAGCTAATTTTTTTGTTTACTGCCTAGACCCTTTTTCTCCTTTCACCGCCGCTAGAGTCCATCCTTTTCCCGAACCCTCCTCGCTCGCTTCAAGCACTTACTAGCGTGACCCCCAATTCCGCCCACCTCGTACCTACTGCGGCGTGAAGTTTTTTCTTTGATTCCTTAATCCACGCCTCAACCACCTACTCCGCTTGCGCCAGCCGTGCGCTAAGGAGTCATCCTCCTCACCAAGTACAACTCTTTGTACAACTCCTACTTATAGGACTCCGGCCCCTCTCTACGCCACGCAGCTGCCACCCCCCCCCTCCCCCCGCCACACGCGCCGAGGCAGTCCCAAATCCCCCCCCCTACATTTTCCCGATTTTGACTCCCTGCTATTGTTTCCGAGGGTTTTCCACTTTTGTGGTCTGTCCCCCCCGGTTCCGATTCCGACCCCAAAGGCACACTTCGTTTCTTCCAAGGTCATGAGTCCCCCGCTAATTGACCGTATTTCTTTCCACTGAATTCACATCTCGTATCTTTCTTTCTGCAGTTGATTGTGTACCTTATCGTGCCGTCTTTCATAGTTCTATAGTTCCGGCTTTAGGAGCCCCCCCATGCCCCCCTTTTATCCACCTCGTTTTTTTACGATTGTCGCACCATACATCCTTCGAGACTACATCATCTGACATTACCTCACACCTGCCGTTGGCTTTTTTCCCTTCCACTTGTGAGCTCGTTAGTTTTGAGTGAATTTTTCCTTCTTTTGCAGCTGGAGACACCGGCCCCTTCTTCAATAACCTGAAGTTTCCAGGAGTATGATACTATTCTTCTTATTTTCGGTTCTCCCACAGTATTATACGGTATTCTTTACCCGGGTTCTCAACCTAGACTAAGGAGTCACAGGAGTTACTCCCTCTAGCGTTTATTTCCCCCCCTTCCCCCGCCCACAGCCCCCCCCCACCCCGCCCCCCGTATTATCCTAAGCTGGGTAACATACCAGCCGCTTTCCTTCCTGCCTTGTGTGATTTGAGAGTTGCTTCGGCGTTTCGATCTTTTTCCTACTCCCACTCCAAGCACCGGGGCCCTGCCCGCCCCCTCCCCCCCCCCCCCCCCCCCCCCCCCCCCCCCCCCCGGGCCGAAGGTCGACCTTTCCCGTCTCCCCCCGTGCCCCCCCCCCCCCCCTCTGTGAACGGGCCCCCTAAAGCTCTCACATATGTTTTTATCTCAAATAGGAGCTGTTTTACACTCAGGAAGCTCGAAACCTTTCCCTCTTCCAGTCCACTTTTCTTTCGCAAAACACTTTTCCCGGTACTAGTCCCTCCTTTAGACGAATGGGTCTTTCGTTTTTTTCTCGGTCTAGCTTGGTTTAAAGGCCCGTCTATTCCCCCCCATCCGCCGCCCCCCTTCGCCGGTAGAGGTTGAATCTTTTTCACTATGAGTACCCCAATGGTTCCTTCCGAGGGGTTAGTCTCCCTTCCCATTGCCCCTCCCCCCGACTTTTTCTCAGATCGTTTTTCCTATTGCTTTGCCTCCCCTTTCCCCTTTCCCTCCATTCTCCCTGGCGTTGTTCGTTCTGTGATCCTGGGTATGGTCTAAGGTAATAGTGGTTTCCGCAATGTGGATTCACCCCTTTTCCCGCCTTTTCCTCTTAGTAGGTTCTAGACGTCTCCTTAGGTGTCTTTTCGAGTTTTTTCTCCGTTGCACTCTCTGCACTTTCGCCTTTGTCCTTGGTCCCCCAATCGGGATTGGTGCGATGATCTGGCCGTTGCCTCTCTACTGTTGTGGTGCTAGGTATTTTCTACACCGAGGTATGAGCTTCTCTTCCTCTGATTATACTGTTTTCCTGGATGCTTTTACCCCCTTGATTTCCTGGGTTTTTCTCCGTTCCCGACACCGCGGGAATCCTTTCCCCCCTTTTTGATTCCAACAGTTTCCCCCGGTTGCACTTGTTCGCGCTCCCGACATGTTAATTTTGTTTATCCCTAACACATATGAGTGCTTCCTTCTTTCTTCTTTCCGAAAGAGAATTTTGATCCTTCCGTCTGTGTGACTCTTCTGATGTCTTTGCAGCTTCTTCGATTTTTCATGCCCCCCATGGCCCATCCGTTAAAAAGGAGTAATCTTTCCTGGCACCTGTACTTCACCTTTTGGTTGATGGAGGACCATTTTACCATGCCTGTGCTCTTTGGTCCCCCCCCCCCTTTTTTTTTCCCTTGCACATCCTGAGACTGCGCTGCACAAGGTAAGAATCCCCACCTTTTTTTCTTCCCCAGCAGTTTGCAGACCAACACGGATTCTTCCATTGAGTTGACGCTCCGATTGCCCTCAATCAGTTCCTGCTAGATTTAACCTTTTTCCTAGTTTTCCTGTTTTTTTTGTCCCTTTATACGATTCCTTTTTCTTGTATTTGCAAGTTTTGCCTCTCACGTTTTGTTAGACAAGCCGACGAACCCTCCTAACGTTCTCCCTTCTTCCACGAAATCGCCGGTAGTGACGGACCCTTTTTTTGTTCCCCCACTTCACCACCCCCCCTGACGTCCCAATCCTAGATCCCTTTTCACGTTTACGCCCGCGCCATTGTTGTCTCCCCTGTTAACTCCCCACCTTTCAAGTTGCGTTTGCCGCGAGAGAACGTTACTGACGCCCCTCTTTTCCCTAAGGGGATGACACCGGCGCCCGCACTCCCCCTATTTTTCCACCTGACTTTCCCTGAAGGAGACGATCTTCTTGCTGCATTTCCCGGATTGGTTGACACCCTCCTTCCTTTTTTATGTTTGTATTTCTTATACAGCTGCCAAATAATTAACCTTATGCGTACCTTAGGCCCGCTTTGCGCCCTTTTGGCCTTTTACCCCCCTGACCTGAAATCGCCGCCCTTTTCTAGTAACTATTTGTTCATTTACTTTTTTCACTTGGTAAAGATCGCCCCGGTAAACTCTCGAGGAATCTGTCCCTCTTGGACAACCCTTTAGCTGTTCCGTGAATCGGAGTTCCTTTCAATTGGTCGTCCCCTTTTCATCCCCTGTGTCTTCTCTTTTTGAAATTAATATTATCCTCTCCCTCCTGTTTTTGTTTCGATGATCTGAATTGCCCTCGTCAAAGGAGAGATGAAGTGAGCTCTTCTTCTGACTCTGTCCGGCATAGAATGTCTCCGATAAGTCAGCTGGTGCCCCTCTTCCTTACTTTAGTGAGTGACCCGCTTGTACCCGCTATGGTGTAATAGTTTTGCAAATTTGCTCTTCAATTTGTGCCAAACCCGACCCCCCAATTCTTTTCTTTCTCTTCGGCCCCCGAGAAGGGAGACCAATCGGTCCTCCTCGGTACGAATGTACTTTTGTTGATATAAAGTAAGAACTTGGTACACCTCAAAAGGAGGATGCGACAAGACCCCTGGCCGTCTCCACAGCTACCTCTGCAAAATGTTGTACCAGATACTTCTTTTTCGTCTCAGATTTCCTTTCCATTTCTTTCAGTTGGTCTGTGAGATTTTCTCACGCTCTCTCTTTAAGACCATTAGACCTGTGCGCAGGTTTCTTTTAGCCCCCTATTTCTTCTGAGCACTGCACTCGTAGTATTCCCCCTTTACCCCCGAGCCCTTGAGACCCAAAGATTGTTCTCGCCTGTAAGCCCCGGATATGGGTTTCTCCTCCCCTCCAGCCCGTGCTGGTTTGCTCGCCCCCACCTAGTCCACTTTTCCCATTGGCAGACCCTCTTGAGCCTGACTGGCCAAAACGGCTGTCTCCCATGATCTGGACGCTCATCGTGGCTTAACTAAGCACTCTTCCTGCCACATTATTTCTTGGCGCCTCCCTTTTCTCCTTCTTGGAGTACTCTGCTTATAGTGCCCCCTTGCCCACCTTTTCCCGCCCCATCTGGCCTCCCCCCATTTTCTTCCAGGAAAACTTTCGTACCATTGGAAGGTTATTTGGCTCTTTTTTATCTATTGCACGTCGATTTCCCTTCCCGCTTAGACTGCCCTCTTCCGTAAAGCCCGCCTTTTCCCCCAAGTCTCGGCGGAGACCTAACTCGACAGTAACCATATTTTCCCCCTGGTGTTCTAAGGTGCCCCCGACCCCTACCCTGGCGCGGAGCGAACCAACGGTCCCCTTTCCTAACAATCTTGAATTACCGGTTCCCAATACGGAATTTTCTGGTTCAAACGGTAACTCTACGGCGTTCACCACCCCCTTTTGAACCGGGTGATCGGGGACACAGTTGCATTCAGTTATATCCTCCCTTACTAGTCCTTATCTCCCGCCTTCGGTATGGAGAGTACCCATTTTTTCTCAGGAGCCCCGGTGCGGCTAGTGATCTGCCAATGCCGCAATTCTGCGGTTCACTTATTTGTCCCCCCGCTCCTGCCTCTTCGAGCCTTTGCCTCTACTATCAAGTATGCCCCCGATCCCCTCCTGTCCAAACTCGGCTTCAGAGGTTCACCCCTTGCTGTTGCTCCTGTTTTCCCCTCCCCCTTTCGCACCCCCGCCCTCACGCGAGAGAAGCTTCCCCTGGGCTTCGCGATGTTCGAGAAGACGCCTCCTTTCGCAGCGTTTTGTCAGCGATCTACCTCCCCCTTCCATTGGCCGATACCTGCCCCTCTCACCGTCCTTTCGAAACCCTGACCCATTGTTGGTGCGATTTATCCCTTATTTTGGAACTACCTGTAGTTGTCTTCCTTATTCTTCGTGACGAACAGATGGGAAAACCGAATAGGCGTCCCTGCTTCCATCTTTTTCGACCCCGTTAGGAGTCCTCCTCGGAGGATTCTCCTGACGATTTTTTTCCTAGTGCAGCACACAGCCGGAGGGCACCGCCGGCACAACCCCTGTAAAGCGTTAGGGTCTGACCTTTCCCCAGGTGAATTTTTTTCACTCAGCTTAGGCATTGAATTTTAGAAATTCGGCCCCCCAGTCCATCTCCCTCCTATCTTCCGAGTTCCACCACCCCTTCCCTGCCTGCAAACACCCGCGTTTTCCCTCTGAGTGCGCCCACTTTCATCTCCTCCCCCCTCCCTAAAACAGACTCGTACCCTCGACTTGTACCTGCGCTCTAGCCCCAGGGAACTTTACCGAGAGACGGAGAATTTAGCTAGACTCTCGCAAGACCTCCACCGCTCTTTTTATGGCTTTTTTGTTTTTTCTCTGAAAGAGCCTCAGACATTTTTGATAAGACCCATGCAAGCCCGGAGTTACGCTTCCAGTTGCCCCCCCACCCTCTTAGGAGGCACCTCCGGAGTTTCTCATTGCAGGCTGTTTCGGGCCCCTACTTTTCACCACTGCGCATGCATTGAGACGCCTCCGTTCTCTACCCACAATAAATCTTTCTCACCGACGTTGGTGTTTTCGATCCATGATTTTGTCTCCTTTTCGGCTTTCTGACATTCCCCCCCATATCCGAATTGGTTTTCGTCTCCGCCCCATTAAAATAACTTGCTGACTCCATGACCCCTCCCTTTTTGGATTTCGACCCCCTTTCAGTCTCGTCGGGCGCTTCCGGGGAGACTTCTGTTTTTCGTCCTCTTGAAGACAGAATGATTAGTGGCTATCCTATTTGACTTTTCCTTTATCCGACTGGTCAGAGAGTGCTCACTCGTGACCTCTTCTTGAAAGCGTTTTCTCCATTCGAGTAGGCCTGCGTTCGGTGGCCTTTCCGCCACGCTCCAGTCCGTCTTTAATGATTAGTGTTCTCTATTTGGTTTTATAGCTTTTCCGATTCTCGTAAAGTGCCGACACCGTGAAGACCGTCCGGTGTTGCCACATGTCTTTTTCCCTTGCGCCTCCTCCCCTCCTTACGTTGCTGCTCCCTTCCTTGTGGCCCTTCCTTATGATGGTCGACGTCCCTCCTGAGAATATTCACTACTTCTTTTTACTTACTTCCCCGGCTCACTTTTTCGAGTGTCGGTGCGTCGAGCCGCCTTGGTTCGTTCCTGCTCGCCTTGCCTCCGGGAGGGATGCTAATTAAGGCTGTCGCCCCCCTTTTTTCGCGCCCCGGCATCGTATGCCATACTAGACCTTATTCCCAATGGTTTCTAAGAGCGAAGTGGGTGCGTTTGACGAATACGGTTTATCTATAGTCTTTGCCACACCCTTTTTTTCGAATGAACGTGAGATATTGCATAGCCCTCGTCGTACCCCTCAGTTTCCTTTTCGAACGCGTGAGGCGGGGGCTTTTTATGATGGGCGACTTTCTGGAAGACCTAACATTCTTTTTTCATAAGTGTCCTCCTTTTCGATAGGATTCACTTTCCTTGCTAGTAGCTGCGATAAGGCCTACGGAGTGAAGGGAGCCTTTTCTGGGCCCCCCTATTTCCTACCGATTTTTCGGTCTGATAAGCATTTGCCCTGCCGCCTGGAGCTCTCCTCTTTATCGGCCCCGCTATTTTTTCCCTCCGCGATATGGAGGGCTAAATTTCTGGGTAACTAATTTCTTCTGGGTGTTTTTTAGATAATCCTCTGAGGGAATACCGTTTTTGATTTCCCCCTGACAAATTAAAATCATTTAGTACTCGTTTTCCGCCGCAGCACGTTTGTTAATGCAGTGGTTATATCGTGGAACCCGACTCTGAGAGTGGCCCCTCCTATTTCCCTCCAGTCCTTCTTCCGCGTTGTTAAGATGAGGCTCCCCTGTTTTCTTTTGGCCATCGATGGCCTTTCGCCTGGTACCCCCGTTGCTCCGTGCCCGTTTGCCGTCAGGCTTCACAGACCTCTTTTTGGGCGACTGTTCTATTGCATGGCCCCTTTTCCAATTGTGTTCAAGTGTCACGCCCATTCATTACCTACTAAAAGAATTACCCTTCAGCGAGTCTGCGCCCCCTTTTCTCTTTCTTCCTTACACATAACTTTCTCTGATTCCGTCGCTCTCACACCGCAGGGCGCGTCAGCTGGAACAAGGTTTTTACTTTCTCCCCTTTATGACCCTTGACACTCTTGGAACCACCGCGGTTTTTTAGACGTCCCACTTATCTTTCTCTACCACATTACGGGTTATTAGATTCCCCTTCAGCCATATTGTTGTTGCCTTCCTGGACCACTTTGACTTTAAGTTTCTGTCACACTCCCCCGCTGCTTTTCTCTTTTTACCGCACCCCCCCTTTCCAAACTTTGCTTGCCTCTTCTTCCCCAAGATCCTTCTGATTCCGGACGCCGACCTATTTACGACGAGTCGAGAATCCCTCGTCGCCCCCTTCCCCCCTTTTAAGAGATTGTGCCCCAAGACTTTTCCTTCTAATGCCCCCTTGCATGAGGTCGTGCCCTTCTACGGGGCGCCCACCCTCTCCCCCCCTTTGGGGGGTTCATTGTGTCCTCGACCCACCCCCCTTAATGTCTTCCCTATTTTTTTTTCGGCTCGGTTTGCAGAAAACCAGCGACATCCTCCCTCACCCCTGTATTTCTGATGGTCCTGCTATCATGAGGCCCCTCCCGTTCCTCGGTGTCACTCTCTGCCCCTTTTTTCCCTTTTTCTCCTCCTTTTTCGAGGAACGTGTAGCCCTCTCTTGTCAATTTTCCCCCGACGCGGGGACTCGCCCGGCCGTAATAGAGCCGGCTTAGAGCGAAACTTCTGCTCGCCGGGCCTTTCCGAGGGTCCCATATATCTTCCGCTTGTGTTTGTGAGAGAGATTAATTGCCCTCCTGAGCTTCTGTTTTTGCTCACGGAGTGCCTCGCCCCTTATTGCTTTTTTTTTCTCCCCGAAATCTACGTCCCTTCGGGGACCAGGTTTTTTTCCTCCTCACTAAGTACGGCGAGCCGTGAAAGCTTTCCACGCCTGTTCAATCTCTCAGTATCGTTCCCGGGCCTTCATTTTGTCTCGGATTATGATTTTTCTTCCCCCTCCTAACGAGTGGGATGCTCCCCTTTCCTTTTTGGTCTCTTCTCCCCTGAGAGACCTGAACGACTGCCAGCTGGTGCGACCCGAATCTCCTCCCTTCCTCCTTCTTGCCCTTCTCTTCCCCCTTACAAGCCATATTCGGCTTGCTCCCTACGTACTCTCCCCCACCCATTTTTTGCATTGGTCGTTCCCTCCTTCATTTCTCTTCATTTCGAGGCACAGCCCTTTTCGACCCTTTGCGTACCTCGCAAACCTTGTTATCGCTCCAAACCCTTCCACCTAGTGAGTTCCTTTGGTTGCCTTTCATGCGCCCCCCCCGCTTTCGCGGACTTCCTGTCCCGATGCGTCTTATTGAGGAGAGAATTTTTGTTCTTGATGTCGTCATTCCCCCACGCGCGTATGACTTCTTGCACCTTCTTTCCAGGAAGTTCCCTTTTCAGCCACTTGACCCACAGACGCCTTCCAAGTCCTGTTCTTCTGCGAGATCTGAGCTAGATACTCGAACTTCTCTCCGCCTGTTTCTGCTGGTTTTTCCGGTGAGACTTCCTCTGGGAGGAGCCATGTAGCAACCTTTCCCCCCACGAATTTCCTGCTCGTCCGATAAAACCATTTGTACCACGATAGCTTGAGGACGTCTTTTTCACTTTTCAACTCCGTATCAGCGGGAATCTAAGAACCTTTTTTTTCCCCTCTAAAGTTCCCCAACGCCCTTCTCCACCCAGTCCGCCCTGGCGATTACACTCCCAAGTAGCCCTCATTTTTTTCTTTTATGGAAGCACCACCGCCTCAACTTTCCCCTGCCCGCAATACCTTCTTTACGTTTACCGGCTTGAATTTCCGGAATCCGACCTTGGAGTAATTCCCGATTTTCTCGTTTTTCCCGAACCCAAAACCTGGACCTCCTTGCCCTCCCGGAACGTATCTCTTCCCCTGCCGATAGTATCGAAGCCCAGTCTTTTTTTTCTGTTTCGCTCTTCTTCCTTTTGGAGCCCATACTGCTGCCTTCCCCGAGAGTTGACGCTCGCCCAACTCCCAGCTGTTTGACGACGGAGAGATCCATACGGACTTCGCCCAGAGCTTCCGAGCCTGCAACATTCGGTTCCTATGTCAACCGGTTCGGTCTGCTGCGTCACCCGGGCGAACAAGCACTTCCTTTTCCCCCCTCGCGCCTAGCCGTTCTTGCGGGCTATTATGTAGAAGATAAGTTTCCTGCGTCCCTCCCGTCCTAAGAGAGAACGTAGGTCGTGCCGGACGACTACTTCCCCCGACCAAGTCTCTTCCTCCACCACTTCTCCCTATCTGCCTAGGACGGTTTCTTAGACAGTTGCGATCAGAAGCTTTGGCGTTAGATCCATGATGTCCCCCTCGCGAACTGTTTTCTCTTCTCCGGACATTTTCGGATAAGTAGGACATTTTTCCCTCTATTTTTCCTATTCAAAGCCGTTTCCTCATCGAGGAATTCCTCTCCTCTTGCTTCCCCCTCTCTGGCAACTTTTAGGGCACCTCAACGCGACTTTGCCCGGTTCTTAGCCCTTGCCCCTCGCATCTGTTCCCATTCCTGCTTCTATTCCCCTGCCGCTCCTTCCCGTCATACTAATTAGACCTCGCTCGAGACTCCCATCATCGCCGAACCCCCCCTTTTCTACTGCGTTCTTCTCCCGGCTTCGTCCCAGCCCAGTCTTCCCCGCCCTCTCCTAGAAATTTTTTTCTGCCGGATGAAGCCCATTTTAGCTTCTAGAAATTCCCCAGGTCCTGAATACGGCGTTTCTCTCACCCGAGCTAAGCCTTAACTTGTTCGGCACCGGCCCCCCCGAGATCCCGTGTTTCCCCCCCACCTCTACACAGACGCTGATATTCTAAATCCAACTAGAGTCTTTTTCCCCCCGAGGTTTTCTTTGTAGCTTGCTTACTGGTGAGGGCTATTTCACTGGATTGATCCCCCCGGGTAGGAGCCGCCTAGCTCCACGTAACAGA
>Ga0179593_1320402_pt1 | contig 11786 bp, 6 predicted proteins | sample CZODoug2_1_08_16_FD_185931 | JGI IMG/M metagenome (GOLD analysis project Ga0179593, IMG submission 185931) | Vadose zone soil fungal communities from Angelo Coast Range Reserve, California, USA - CZODoug2_1_08_16fungal (PacBio error correction) | ecosystem: Environmental > Terrestrial > Soil >... | reverse complement strand
CTTTCCAAAAAGGCGAAACATTGAAGCTTGTGGCGCACAACAGTCCTCCGACCTACCCCATTTGCTGTCTGGCCGGCTTGGGGCGTCAACGGGCCCGGACTTGAATGCCCTTCGACGCCCGGACCGGCGCTTCTCTTTTTGCCTCTTGTCGTGAGCGGGCCCCTGTAGCCACCAGTTTCTTTCTCGGCGGCCCCATGGAACCACGACGCTTTCCCGCAAACCGTTTTGCCCCTCCCCTCCATTCACAGCTTGCGGGCCGGGTCAAAGTGTTGTACCGTTTTCTGAGTCTTCCACACCGGGCACTCGACCTTCCCTTCCGTCCAACCAAACCTGTCGACGTGAGGATGCACGAAAAGCGCGCAGGGACGCCTTGACACGCATGTATCGTCCCCTCTGGCGGATAGACGCAATCCTGCAGTCTCATTTGGAATCCAGTGCTAGCTGGATTGGATTCGTCTCTTGTCCATGTATTAGGATTCTTTCCTGTGCCCGGCTGGAGCGCGAAACTCCCTTTCACCTTATTGATTGCCTGACCCTTCCCCCTTGCGGCGAACTTACTTTTTCAACCCACGTTTGACCTGGACGCTTTGCACTGAGGCGTACCACTTTTGACTTTTTGTGGTTCATTAAGCCGAGAAGTTTTCTGCGGTGATCCGAACTCGCGGGCGTGCTTTCGTTACCTTCAGTAATCCCTTGATTCCAGTCTTGTCCTTCCCCAAATAAGCGGTGCGCCGGCAAGCCGTGCCTGTAGTCTCTTCCTTCCCCCAACTTTGAACCGACAAGTACACAACTTCAGACCTCCTCCCCCCACTCGGTCGTTTCCCCTTTTTTCCGAGGTGTCAGGTTTGCCTCACCGAAAAATTCGCGGCGCGTTATTCCCGCCTAATTTCGCTCGCCGCTCTGATCAACGTTTCAAACAAGCACCCCCAGCTTTTCCAGCGTCAGATATGCCCGCTTTTCTTTGACACTTGCCCCCCTAAAAGCATCTCGGATTGAAAGTTCTCGCTGTCCGTGCACAAGGCAGCGTCCTCCTCCGCGGATGATGGTGTACCTCACGCCGGCACCTCTAAAGCCATTTACCTTTTTTTCATTCTGGACGTATTTATCCGGTGGGCCTTTCTGGAGGAAAGAAGTACGATTGGCTTGCGACCATTGCTTTTGGCCCCTTTTCCTTGCTGCGCGCTCCGCGACGCTGAAGCCAAACGTCAAAGTTGATTGTGGTCGTTCCCTCCCCCCCCTTCCCCTCCCGGCGGGCAAAACCCTGCGCTAGTCAGAGCTATTTCAGCCTTGAGGGTGAACCCTATGCCTTGGGGCCGCTGATTCTCGGATCCCTGATCCATTACACAAGCGGGCAACGCATCTCATCCCTCGCCCGGCTTACCGTTCCATTGTTTCGCTATCCCCTCCCTTCGGGGTCGGTCTGTGTCACGATTTCCTCTAGCGCGAAGCTCCGTTGTGTGCCAAAACTAGATGCGGATACGAATACCCCGTGTACATATCACTTTAACCGTCGACTTCCACACCCCGGAAAGCACCCACGGTTTTCCGGTTGCCTGCACCGTTTTCATCAAGGAATTTAAAGCTACGACCGTGGATAACTCGCATCGGCTAACGCGTGTGCCCCCCCCTCTGAAGCCCAGCTTGTCTCAACTTTCCCCCCTTCGTGTGGCAACTTGCTTTTCTCTAGTCCATTACCTGAAAGTGCGACTTGCCCAACCATCATGGGCCGGGTGTTCCTTTTTTTTTGGAATTGTTTTTTTCGCTGTCGATTCGGATGGCTCTCGTCCCACGACCTGTGTTTCCCCTTCAGCGCCGTTATCCGCTCATGGCCTCCGATGCGGGACTTGCTGTCTTGGGCCCTTGATGCGGGACTTTTTGGGGCCAGCCCGTGCGGGTACGGGCCTGCGCGACTTGCGTTCAAATCCGCGCCTCGCAGTTTTATTCACTATGTTTGCAGATTGCAGTTCTTTGTTAGTGATATTGTGTATCCCACCTGACGAGACCCGGACAGAAACCTACGGGCAGTTTTTTAGAACAGTACGCAAAACCACCTCGTATATTATTTTCTGGCACGTGTGTTCGCGATTACGGTGCGTGGTTTCATATCTTACGCGCACTTCTCACCTGTGGAATGTCGAGACCTATCACTGCGGTTGACGTTTGCGAAATTGCCGTCGGTGTCACAGCTTTTTTCCTCTTGGCATGTCTCGCCCAACGATGCGTTGACGTGCTCATGCCAAAGCGATCCCCCTCCACCGTAGAAGCTGCGATGGATTTCCTCTCGTACTTCCTCAGAGTGACTTACTCCCGTTTTCTGTCGATTCGATTTCTCCCACTTCTCGCGAGTACATAACTTTTTGCCCCTTCTCTATCTTCCTCCTTTTTTTCTGAGAGATATCCACTTGTCACGGGCGATGAGCGTGGGATCCTCTGACTCGGACCACTTGACGTAAATATTCTCCTTGAATGGATCGATGGCCGACCCCTACCGTCGCCTAGAATTCTACGTTCCCTGATCGCTTTTCCTGGCTTCCGTATTGGCTCCCTGCAAGCTGCCAAAATATTTCTACGGCCCTTTCGCGACTGCGTCAGTCCCCCTGGACGCGTGATCAAGGTCTCGCCGCCATCAGTGTCGATTCGTCGTATATCCCCACTGGAAGTCACTCAGCGCGAACGGCATGTTAATTCTATGGCCCCTTTAATCGAACGAGTTTTGGCAGCCATTAACTGCGTCCTTATTTCTGTCCATCTGCAGGCACGGTGATCCACAATCACGTCACTATCCCCCCCCTCTCCCCCCCAGCAGAGTGGACCCCCATTTTCATGTAGTAAACCCTTCTCGTAGCGTATTCCTTGCGTAAATCGCGCAAGTTCTGCTTTCCCGTTTTTCCGCTCGCAGGGCTGCCCCAAGTCAATCATCGAAGTATTGACCCCCCATTCACCAGCAAAGTAGATCGAGCTTCCGCTATGAACTCTCAGACAGAACTTCCCGTATGTCCCAAAGGCGGCATTCACCCGTCGACTCGCAGGCGCCCCCCCAACCTCCCCCAAAAAGAATGCAAATGAATTGCCCTTACTCCCCCCTCTCTTTCAGACGACATGGTCCTGAAACTCAAAGTGCAAGCCAACGCCAGTGTCTTTGGCCCTCGGTTGGCGGTCACGTGATGTTTGTCCCGGATTTTCCGTGATGTATCCAAGGCGCGGTCGAAGGTAATTCAATTCACATCGCGCCGTTGATGCGCCGCCTCCCCTCTCCCACAATGTTCTTTATTCTCTTTTTGTTGCCTCATTCGTAATCCCAGATTCCAATTTCACGGCGGCTTTCCTCTAGCGAGGAACTTTCCGTGAGCCTGAATACACACAACGAGGTATTCGAGTTCCCCACAATGGCCATCATATATGAGTGCGTTTTAACTCCGCTCTGTTGGCCGTTCCATGCACAGCGAGAATCAGTCCCTCCAGTGTTCAGTCACTGGTTTCTTCCCTCTGCCCCAGTTGAATTTCGGGTTTTGCTGCAGTCCGCCGTTCATATTTTCCGTGACGACCCACAAGCAGGGTCAGCCCCGTCGTCGCCGAAAAGAATTTCAGCCTTTCCTGTACTTCATTTCATTCCATAAGACGGATTGATGACCTCCCACCCCCGGTCGAAGTGTTTGCCCGCATTATACCCCCAACTTTGTTCAATCGGAGTGCGGCTGTGACCTCCCTCCGGAGGATCAACTCCTCCTTGCACGCTAAGTCATCCCCATTTTTCCCCATACGTCGCTTTGTCCCCAGATGTTTACTTTTTTTCCCCAGATCATTTTTCCATTATTCCACCCGGGATTGTTGGGAAGGCTCTTTTCAGATCTGAGAGAAATTCGCGACTCTCACCATTCCAACCGCGGGCGCCACCTTTTTCGGCTGCGGCCCGCGACTTCTTTTAGATCCGTTCCTTCATGGAATTCTTGCCCGAATTTTTGCGGGCTGTCTTGTCGTTTTTCACTGTCGGATCCAAAGTGCTCAGGGCGCCCCTCACATGCTGAGAATCAAGTCCCACAGTCTTTTTGCGACTTGATAAATTTCGCGCCGGTTTTGGTTTTAATCGCACATGCAGCGCCCCGATATTGGGGAACAGACCCAGAATCCACTCCGAGCTTCATGCACCCCCTCAAACGTTAGACCTCCCGTTCCCTCTTAGGTGCTAAAAGTAAGTTTTCAGTACGTTCGCCGCTACTGGCCTTTGTTTCTCAATCCCTTTAGTTCTAGTTCTTTGAGAAGACCAGGATCAGAATCAGACACCCATAGTTCGCCCATCGTTCATAATACCAGCAAAAAGGCTGTCCAAACTTGATCTGGAAATTGCGGTCTATCTCCTCTTTGATACATATGGTTCCGCTTCCCTGCGTTTTTCTTTGGTTCGTTCATCTCACGGCACGGCCCAGTTTTCCCCCTTTTGCCAGTCACGGACCCGATGCGTTTAGTAAGTATCCCCCGGGTCAAAGTGGCCTCCTCGTGCGGTCCAGTTTTTTGCTTTTTCTTTAGCAGCAGACGACGGTTCGTGTTCCATGGTGTTCCCCGTCAAATATTGCGATCCTTGAGAGTTTAGGGAGTGATCCCTCGCGCTCGCTTTATTAGATACTTCGCGAGCCTCTTACTGTGTCCGTGACGCCCCCCTGCCTTCCCTTATTTCTCAGCAAATGGGTTGCTGCCGGTTTTGCGCACCCCACCTATCTTCTTTTTTCCGTCTTTTTAGTTGTTTGATTCCCCTCCTCCAGTGGTGTGGTCCTAACACCGTGAAACACCTCCAGAAGGTCAACACCCGCGCCTCTCCCCCTTCCCCTTTGCTTTGTCCAATATTTCCTGCTGTGCTTCCACGGCACGGTGAATTTCGAAGGAACGGTTTTAACCTTTTTTCCTCTGTCGCTTTACTCCCAGCACTTGCAATCGAAGACTTCCCCGGGGCCCCCATTAACCACTAACCGCTCGTCCATCTGACTGCACCAGCATTCACTGCTTGCCGGCCGTCCGGTTTCAAGGTTGACCGTGATCCTATGCTTCCTACGGAAATCCCCCTTTCCGAGAATTGCCACTGGCCCCCCCTTCCCAAAAATGGGCAGGTATTGACCTGCCGCAGGGAAGCGGACCTTTCACTCGGGTTTTTGAGGCGATATACGCAATTGCACTTCACGTTGGACAAATCTTTGCTACTCTTGAGGAGGGACTCGTATGTCTTTAGTATTTGCCTTGCCCCAGTCGGATTCCAACTAGGATCCAATTCACCCGATTTCTGCAAACGGTCAGTCCGGGCGAACCATGGCCACCGTTGGAAATTACGCTGGTTTGACACCTAGTTGCGTTGAAACAGTTTTGGTTTTGTGGTTCATGGACCTGAGATTTTGTTGATTTGGGCGTCTCGCGGGAGCTGCTTTGCGTCCTAACGCCTCGCGGCGCGCAAGCTTTTTTTTCGTCCCTTCGCGAACAGATAACGGCGGCGCAAGAGCGAGGTTCACCTGCCACTTGACAGGGACCATGACCGACTTATTCCATTGCGGGACTGTCGTGCCCGGATCGTCCTTTTCTCCAAAAGGTTTGGGTCGCGTCGGTATGCCGCATTTGCAGTATTCTCGCGATATGATTCACCCCCAACTACCCCCACCTTTGGAAAGGGGAACTCAGCCCCCAAGGCATGCTGTTGGGTTGTCCCGCTCCATCGGGACGAAAAGCGCGGATTGAAAATGGGAGACGTGCCCGTTTTCACACGTTCAAGCGTTGTCCAGCTCTTATGGTCATATTCACCGCGAATCCTTCCCGGTGATTGGCTTATGGGACCACCTCATACCGGTTTTTTTTTTTACACTTTCCATCAAGCGTAGGATGGGCTGACAATGAAGACAATTTGATGGGGCGCTCCCTCTTTTTCGTTATCCCGCGTTTGTTCAGCTGAGAGTCCCCATTTATTTGTCCAGCAAAAAATATGCCCGCCGCGCTCCCCCCCCCGTTTCCTTCAGACTGCATGTACGGAACTTGAGGTGTGCACACATCTTCGTTTCCTGTTATCCCCAAAGCGGGCAAACGCATCCCCGCACGATTACCGGGGCCCTTTAGCTTCGCACATTTTTCACCCTTTTTTTCTTTTTTGTAAGTCCACGGAAAAGTCCTTTTTATCCTCTCCAAGCAGTTTGAATGGGTTTTTGAGACCCTTGTATGACCGAATCCCGTGAATTTTAAATGCACGTCGCCGACATCCACCAGGCAGCGGAGGGGACCCGGCGCAACGTCGCAGATGTTCATCACAATTTACCTGCTCTCTCCTGATCACCCACAATATGCCACCCGGTTATGCCCCAGCCCGTCACCCCTGTTGTCCCAAGGGGTTGCGCACGTTGATTCCCTCTTTTCCCTTCCCCTTCTTCCTCCCCAGTTTTGCGTTTGGTGTTGTTCAGCGTTGATTAGACCTTGTGCTGCTGCCTCCGACCTTTTTTCATATACTGCGCGCCTTTATCATCTATGACAATATTGTATTTTCATACTGCTCGGGACTTGTTCCCCAAGGCGAGAGGTTACGTCCTTCAATCGCGAAAACCCATTCGAGGACGCTCCCCCCCGAATAGTCACCGAAGGGTTTATTATCGATTCCGTGATGGCGCCCCGCTTTTGGCAAGCGCTGTGATGTCTTTGACCCTTTTGAGTATCCCCACGTGCCGGCTCTGACAGAACCCGTGACTCGTTAAGACTCTCCCACCCAGTTTCCGATTATTTTGTTCGCACCATATGACATTACCTTTTCCGTTTTTTCTCTATTACGACGTGCCGCTTACCGTGCATACCGATCTCGCACACATGGATGCGGCCTGGCAACCCTTCTCACGCGGTAGTGGGTTTCGCTACATTGACGTGCTTCAAAAAGATTCTGGCTAGCGCGTATCCCCAAGCTCTTCAGCGCGGAAACCCCCCCTCCGATTCGGGCCCTTGAATCATTCATCCGTTTACCGCAGCATGCCTTTGAGTGAATATTTACTCACGTTTGTATTCTTCTGGATCCCACTCTTTCCCTCCTTGTACAGGAATATGGACCCTCTCTCTTTCTCATAACTCAGTTGTATCGGCGCTTGGTCCCGAGTTGTTTCTATTGACTAGATTCCATTCAAATGACGTTTCCGTAAATATTCTAAATTCATCGATGCCGAGGCAACTCCGCTGGTCCCTCTTGAAATTTTTTTATTCTGTGCCCTTTGTCCCGCTTTGCCTCCCGTTCCGCATCGTACCGCCGCATGCCAAGGACAATCTTTTTGACCGACGCATTCGCCCCTTTTTTCAGAAAAATGACGGATCAGGTTACCCTTAGCTCATTCCCTTTGTCCGAGATCGCGTTACAGGTAAGAGGCGTCTTGAATCACCGGATGCTGCTATGGTCGTCCTCCCAAATAATCCTGCTTAATCTTTGAGAATTTTGACATTAGTTTCTGTCCGGTCTCGCTTACGGGTTATCCAAACAGGTGAAATCCACCCCCTCCATTCAGAGGTGCTCCTTGCCCATTCTTTTTATGTAATAACCCCCCGTTATGAGAGTTCTCTTCTCTGAGACCTTTCCGCGCTTGACCGTTCGACCATAGTGGCTGCCACAAGTATTAATAGAAGGTGACCACCAATACCCCTCCAAGAATGAGCATTCAGTCTTCCCCTTCGCCCTACTCCTTCGCCCAACATTTTAAGCCCCGTTTGCGCACAAGCTCCGCCCCCCAAGCGCCCCAACAGACTCCCCCCCTCCAGGCAGCTTTTCAGGAACAAACTTTGGCAATTACACAGTACGAACCCCTGACGAGTGCCCATCTAACGACAGTGTTACTTTTGTTCTAATGCTTTCTCTTGTGCCTCCCTCCCCCCCGTCACTTTGTCGAGATGTACCACGGCGACTCTTTCAATCCTGAAGCGGTTGATTGCGCCGCCACTTGTCTCCAATGTTTCTGGATGTAGGCGATCTTGATAAATTCCCGGTTCTCTCATCCAAGGGCCTATCAAATCCCCGTTCGGGCTTTCGCGAAGCGCTGATTTCCACCTGTCGTGCCTTTTATCCCCGTAAACGTGATGTTCTCTCTCCGCCACCCAAATTTCCCCGTGGCGGCTCTTGATCTGAGATTTTTTTCTCCTTGCTCGTAAGGTCTTGCCGTCAGCGAGAATTCCGGTCGGCCTCATCCGTTCCATTGCCCCCCTTCTTGCCGGACATGCAGTCTGAATATCTCCCCGGTTTTTGTTGATGGAGTACTGTCCATTTTCCGTTCTTAGCAAAATTTAATTGACGTTGGGCCGCTTCGCGAGCGCGCGCCATACCGTTCAGGTCGAGAGACAGCCCTTCGTAATGACATTTTCTCCCCTCCTCCCTTCCCTTTTTTTCCTTAAAAAGTATTGAACGCCTCACCGATAAGTCAACCAAAAAGGGGTGGGCGCTTTCTTTCCGTTGGCCGGAGTAGGTTCCCAATCATTCCCTTATTCCCCCCCCTCTCCTTTTTGACCACCCCCTCTATTTCTCTTCATTTCAAGCAGCCTTTGGCCAAGATGTCTACGCTCCCAGCCTGCTTGGTCCCCCTTTAGCTTTCACGAGTGCTCCATACGTCTTCGGCTTGCTTTCATTCCTATTTTGAGATGCTTAAATTTTGCGTTCTCTAATCGACCCGGACCCAAACCTTTTCTTTCCTTCCTTTTGGGTTTTGTCGATCGACTCCAGGGACATACAGGCGTCACTCACTACCTCCCGACTTTAGGTGATCAATAGGTTACACCTTGGCCGAAGAGAGCCCGGCAATTTCTTTTATCCGTCCTCTCAACCAGATCGTTTTCGAGAAGAAGTAACTGCTTCTTACGATCTCCGATCTACCCAGTCCAGCGATTTTTTGCGTCCCCGCAGGAATTCAAAACCTTCGCTCGCTTCCCCTGCAAAACACAAAGCAAAAGGCTCCTCTATGTTCCTAAATAGTCTTCCGTTTGTTTGATAAGTTCGCATACCCCTGTGACCCCGATCCCTCACTATTGACTCCCATCCGTCTCAAAGGATCAGCTATCACAGACCCGTCCAGCCTCCCCTTCTTTCTTTTTTTTTTAGCCCCCCCGGATCAGTTTTTCGAGAGCACGCTCCGAGATACATAGCTTAGTACGCTCTTGAGTCTCTTTGGTTCGTTATCCTTTTCAACTAACTGTTTCCCCCTTTTTTTTTGGGCCCTCCCACATTTGGAGATAGTTGCCAGCGACCCCCTAAAACAATGTCCCTTCCTTACGTGCATTTCAGTTTTCCTTTCCTTTTTTTCACGCAGTCGTTTGCTGGGAGCCGATCGGTTCGGGTCCATGGTTTTGTACCCCCCTCGTCTCCTTCCTCTTTCTCCCAATGGCCTGGACCTCATAGGATTTCGCGCCTTCCGCGAAGGCCCTTCACTTCCGTTCAGCCCACAAATCCTCATATTTGTCAAAGCACTTTTCTTTTTTCTTCCTGCGCTTTGTTTTTTTCGGTTTCTTCTTTAGCGGCTCCTCTCTTTTCCTGTTTTTTTGAGAATCCGCTAAAAAACGTACCCTAAAACGCCCCCTCCGATTTTTTTTCAACGCGGAAGCCTCCTACAACCCTTTCTTTGAGACATATGAGGCCTTTGTGCTTCCTTCTTCCGGCCCCCTTCGTGAACCCCGTCTGCAGATTTGGCTTATTAAAGCACATGCGATCTTCCCCTTGCGGCCCATGGACCCACCCTCACCCGGATCAAGCAAAATGCTGTGCCCCATAACGAAATTCACACTGTCTTTCCCTTTTCCGAGCCCACCCCAAAGTCCTCTGCGGTACCGCAACCCTTATTTCTCCAATGCTAAGGGACCAAACACTGGTTACCCCGCAGTCTTATGACTAACCAACGAAGAGCGCATTTCCCTCTGAACACCCTCGTGTAGTTTCTTTTTCCCATTATCCGACCCGTTGGCAAAGCCACGTTTGTATAGTCTGCGCTGGTTCTCCTCTTCTTTTTTGAGGATTCTGACCCATGTGCCTTCTTATCTCGGGACCCGAAAATTCAACTTTAGTCCAGCTGGCAAGTATCTGGAACTCCTTTGTCCCCCCAAACCTTTGGACCCTCCGCTGGATGCCAGAGGTTGTCCGCCCGTGCTGTTTTCTTTCCTTCTCCCGTGAGCATCTTGTCCGAAAGTTTTTACGGATTTCCGCCGAAGCGCGGCGCGAATCATTCGTTTCTTCGCGCCACCCCCGAAGCTGTGGAGACGGCGCAGGCCTTTTCCGAGGGATCTCCCTTACCAATTTAACCCGTACAAAGAAGCAAGCCCCGCGATTCCATGGGTGACTTATTTCTTAGTCGGATCTTGTGTTTCCCGACCAACGGTTGTGGTAGACGATTGCCGATAGTTTCAGATTTCTCTCCTCTTTCTACCTCCCTACCCGGCTTTTGCGTTCTAAAGCTTCCGCAGGGGTTTTTCGCGGAACGGTCGACCATCGCACTCGCGTTATTTGTAAATTGCGCGCTGCTTCGGTAGCAGCGTTGAGCCCCATCCTGTCTGATTTTTCCCCTACACGCCTGCCTTGACCGTGCAAACCCTTTTTTGGACTTCCTTGGCGGTCTCTATACCTTGTTGACTTTTCCCTTCAAGTCGGCTTGCTGGAGCTGCCTCTCCTGGGCGTTCTTCCCCCTGCTTGGCGTACTTCGCTTGACTCACCCACAACTTCAAGTTTTTTACCAGACAAGGGACCATTTCCTTCTTCCCCTCTCGCCAACCCCCGTATATAAGGACTCCGGGCCTTTTTTCTTTAGGGGCTGACCCACTTCCTTTTTCTTTACTCTACTTTTTTTTCGGGCATCACAGACCTCCAATCGGCAACAATCATAGATGCACTCCGGGTCCTTGTGGTGGCTCCTCTGCCCCCGAAAAGTAGGTGTGTTCTTTTATCCTTTTTTTTTTTTCCCACGCTAGCTCCGAAAGCCGAAAAAAATGTGGCGACCCTTGGGGCTTTCCGAATACCTTGTATTTTCAAGGGCACTTCCTCCAATACAGCCCTCTTTTCCTCTTAATTGGCTCCGGTTCTACACGGCATTTACCCGGATCGAAGTGGCATCTCGCCATTCTTCCCCTCGTTTCCCATGATGAAAGAACACACTGTCTGCACCCCTTTCACTTTCTTTTTTGGTCTTTTACGTTAACCTGTCTTGTACTGATCTTATGGACAAAATCTTTCTCTTTTCCCTGCCCCCCTTTTTTTTTCCTTTAGGGAGTGTCGGAATTCTCTTTCTCCTTCCTTCTCCGCATACTACCTTTCTGATCTGTCTCTGGGATTCTCTCTTACCTTTTTTTATTGGTGTCCATTAAATTAATTGTTTTTTCCCCTCCCTTTCGAGTCGTTCCTTGGAGTCCTCGAAAAATCTTAACGCGACCTCCTAAGGTTTCAATCGATGGCGGCCGAGACAGCTGATGCAGGGAAGACGCTGTTTTTTCTGTAATTCCCAGTGACTGACTTGATCACCGGACGGAGAAGTACTCCCTTTCTCTCCACACCCTCGTCTCCCCCCTTTTATTGGGGGCTGGACCATCTTTCTTGACTGTATTTTCCTTCCTCCTCCCCTGACTTTCTTGGGCTCCCAGTTTCATCTACTGGAAGAAGGAACAATCTATCCCTGTTTTGTTTTCTGAGCTGGGAAATTGATTTTGTTTCCCCCCTTGTCCGTTCCGACCCCCCCTCCCCCAGGTATCGCCAAGCTGAATCAGCGTTTTCCCCCCCCTCCCACCGGGCACCCCCTTCGGAATAAAATCGGTGTTCGCGGCCATCGTTT
>Ga0179593_1293316_pt1 | contig 11786 bp, 15 predicted proteins | sample CZODoug2_1_08_16_FD_185931 | JGI IMG/M metagenome (GOLD analysis project Ga0179593, IMG submission 185931) | Vadose zone soil fungal communities from Angelo Coast Range Reserve, California, USA - CZODoug2_1_08_16fungal (PacBio error correction) | ecosystem: Environmental > Terrestrial > Soil >... | reverse complement strand
CTGCAGGGACACCTCTTGGAACTAGGGATCTACAATCTCCCTTCCCAGGTTCGACCGCAGCCGTGCACGTTTCGTCTGCTAAGAGATGCTCTCCCCCCCCCGGCACATGCATCGTCCCCACACAGACTCCGGGGTTTAATACGGTCCTTCTCTCTGCTCAGTAGTAGAGACAATGCCGAACGGCTCCCCCACCTTCGCCTCTTGACCAAGAGCCCATAAAGCAATGTAGTCTGAGTCCATGTGCCTCTCCTTCCTCGCAAGGGTCTTCGTTTTCCTCTTTCCCTGCCTTTTCACTCACTTTTTTTCTTTTTCTCCAGTCAGCTTCAGGATCAAACCAACCCGCTCTCCTGTCCCCTCCTGGTTTCCTTTCGTTGAATTCTATCTGGGGCAGGCGGTCGCACCAAGGCGCTCCTACGTCGGTTGTCCCGTTTTTAGAGGCTATAACCTAAGTGTTTTCGTAGAGTCTGGCTTCCTTCGCCAAGGATTTCGTCCGTTTTCTCCTTTTTGACTGATCGTATGTGTGTCGGATTCTCTGCTCGGCTCTTCCCGAGTTTCCGCGACTGCCTCCAAGGCGAGTTGCTTTCCACGGCCCCTTCTGTAACTCGATGCAGTAGACCCACGACGTCTTGCTTCTCTGCGTCGAAGAACTATGATTTTCCATCGCGTTGAGCTTCGTCTCACCCCAGTCTGCCTGGACCGGTTAATGTTGGTCGACCTCCTTTAGAGTGGGAGTTTTCGAATGTTTTCCTCTCTTTTATATACTTTCGTTATTCCGCGTCCGATATTCCCCTTTTCGGTCACTTCTCCTTGCCCGAGATCTGTCTGCTTCAGGCCCGCTTGCATCAAATGGGATTTGAAGTAATTCTCCCCTTCTCAGGTTTCAGCTCGACCTTCCCCCACGTTCGCGACTCTTTCAGTCCAATACTGACTATCCCCTCTTCGATGGATGTGTAGTCCTGCCGGTTTTTTCCTTCCCTATGGAAAGAGATGGCTTTTTTCTGACCTCCATCTCTTTCATGAGAGCTTATCCTCCCTCCATTCTTTCTCTCCCGGTTAAAGAGTCCCTTTGAGGGAAATCAAACCGCGGTCGTCTAGCCTTCGTTCGGCTGGAGACGAAGACCAGTTCCTACCGAAAACTCCCTTTACCTGAGTTCCCCTTTTCCCCAAGTGTTTTCCCCTTCCGTCCTCGTTTCTTGTCAGGTTTTAGAGAAAGCTTAAGCGTTGGTCGCCCCCCCCAGTCCGGCTTCCGAGATTTTTGTAAGCTTTCTTGAACTTTGTGGCGAGAATAAGTTCTCGAGAGCCCCCGTCGACTCCAGCCGGCGGCTTCTCAGTTTTTCTTCCTAAAAGGTTTCAGGAATCATCGATACCCTCCTGGTCTTATTCGACCTGCCATCTCTTGCTTTCATTCCCATAAGAGTTCTCCTATGAGGACGAATGTCAAAGCTCTCCAGGCGGGTTTAGAGTGAATGGAGATCCCTTCAGTTCGATCTCTGCTCCACCCTAAAGAGATTTTCAAAGCTGTCTTTCACCTTACTTCGACTCTTTTGAACGCCTCTCGCGCCGTTTTTTAAAAAACCATTCCGTGAGTACAGTCCTCTTCATCTCCCTAAATTCCCTCCGCAAAAGAGCACCATACAGCATGTTCTTTCAGACTCTTTCTATTTTGTAGCCCCGTGCCCAACCCGTTCGTCGTACTTTCTCTTTTGCCCCAGAAAGACGCTTTTCGACCTCCCCCCCGGTGCGATGACTCTTCGAAGGTTTGATTAATACCTTATAACCTTAGTGGCCTGGCGATTCAACTTGTGATTAAACCCGGACTCCCCCTCCTGACGAGGAGGGATTCCTGGACGGAAGAAATCGTGCGTTCGCCGGACTGTCGTCTTTTTCCTTTGATCTCCTCATTTCTCCTTTATTTACGCTCGAGCCATATATTTTGTTAATAATCACAATTTTTTGTTTTTTGATATGAGAGGATAGGGAAATTGACTTCTACTAGACGCGGGCAATCGAGTCCCCCACTCGCCCATTACATTGGAAGCGATGGTCCCCGGAGCATTTCCGCCGACTTTCCCGACACTTCTCGTACGTTGCCCCACACCTCCCTCCTCGGTTCAAGAACCCCTGCATCTCATGAGTTCGTACTCCAGCTCCGATACTTCTCAAAGCGGTGTATAACCAGTTTCTGTTCTCCTACTGGTATACGCCCATTGTTCTACCGTTCAGACCACTACGCCTAGGTCCCCTTCGAGACGCTTTGAGAATTCTCTTTTTTCTTGACTTTTTTCTTCATATTTGATCTGTTCACTCTAAGAAAGGTCTGGTTTTGGTTTCCCTCCGACCCCTCGATTCGGGCTATTATGACCTTCCTTTTCCCCCCCCGGGCGTTGTTAGATCCTTTTTTGGTTGTTTTTTTGAGTCGCGGCCGTGCTCGACTCAATAGACCACTACCTCCCTTCTCCATTTTCGTTAGGAAGTTACTCGAACCTGGCTACGTTAGTACATCAATCCTCTCCTCTTTCTTAGAGGACCCCCTTTGATGTGATCTCTCTCCCGAGGAGAATCCCTGCAATACACCTTTGCGAGCGCCCATGCCATGGATCCTTCTTTGATCTAAGAGAACTGTGCGCTCCCCCGAACCGGCCCAGCTTCCACTCTCTTTCCATCCGTGGTTATAAACCTCCTTTATTTAGGAGAATCCCTCCCGAAACTGCTATTAGTTTGCACTGGTTTTTGATGCGCTCTTTTTCGTTACCTTTCTCTGAGACAGGAGGTTTCCTCCAGCCAATATCCGAGTGGACTCTACGAAAAAGATTTTTGTATTCTTCTTTTTCCTTGAATTTAGCATACAACTTCGAGTTTCGGAGCGTCTCTTTCCAAGATGTTGCCTCCGCCCCTACTTTCCCTTACGGAAGAACTTCCAGCCTTTCGTCCAAAAACGCCATTGATCCTCGGTGATCTCGATTTTTTTTTCCCTGAGCTCAACTGAGGTCGAAGCTGAACCTTGACCTGTCGTACTTGATGGCCAGGACTTTATTTTTCTCGCGGGATTATTTCATCTCTGCGAGTCCGTTGTTTTTTTACCACCCCGTCTGAGAGGAGAGAGAAACCTTTTTGTTTCTTAACACCCCCCCAGTTGATTTCTACCCCAAGAAAATATTTCCAGGAGTCTCCCTCCTCCCTTTTCAACCTGGTCAGGCGCTTTTCTTTAAGCTCCTATAGCGCTGCCCCTTCGATAGTTGATGTTGAGAAGCGAGAGTACCCGTTCCTTTCGTGTAGAATCTTCAGAGGACAGCAACTGTTCCTTTCTCCGGTCAATCGCCCCTTCTTTTTAGCTTGCTCTCTCTTTCTTCCGAGAAGAGGAGAAGCAACCACCCCAAAGCATTACCCCCTATTCTACCATTATTCTCCGTGGGAGAGGAAGCATAATCCTAGTCCCCCCCCACCCTGAGTGTGAGAATTTTGACACTCCTCTTTTCGCAGACTTTTGTCTACCTTCCCCCCTTCTCCTTATTTAACCCTTCCAAAGATTGTGTCTGACTCGCGAGTGGGTGCCTTCCCGGCCTTACTTCACCCCTAAACAGTCGGGTAAGTTCCTTCGCCACCTCAGACTGTTTTCAAGATTATTAGCTGCACAGCTCTTTTTCCTTTTTGGTATGGTGCTTTCCGGCTGCGCTGTGGGTGCTTTATAGGGTCTCTCTCCTTTCCCTCTCTCTACAAGCTAAGGTGTGGTTTGGAGCTGTTCTTCCCTTTTTGTCCCTCCATCTAGAGGACTATAAGACTTTCCAGGTTTTCCGACGGCTGCGTTTGGGAGATCCCTTGTCAACCCGCCGGCTAGATATCTATATTTAAATACTACTACGTTGTTGTTGGTCTGATTTCGAGTCTCTTCATGCTTCTTTGGCACGGAGGATTTCCCAATGCCCTCCGGCTGCCTCCCTCTTTCCCTTGTACTGAGAGTGCGCTTGATTCCTTCACAACCTCAGACCTTCCAACTCCCCTGCTTTTGAAAATACTTTCTTGCTCGATGCGCTAGTAGTCCAGATCCCTATCCCGTCGCCCAACCGGCGCAGCACTTACCCTCCCCCCCCCAGAGCCCACCTTCTTGTCTTTTTTGACAGATCCTCCTCTTCTCCGCTCCCCCCTTTTTTTCTTTTTATAGGAACCCCTGACGGCCGACCTTTCGTGGTGAGTATCCTTTGCCCTACCCCAAGAGATAATTTGTTCCTATGTGATGGTCTTCTAATGCGATTGGGTTTCCGTCTACATTCCTTCCTAAGTAGGTGTTTTGATTTACTATTCGGCACCCCATGAGTTTTTCTCCGAGGCTCTCCTCGATTCTATTCTAAGGCTTTTTTATGAATGTCTTGGTTGTATTCTGGCAAGAAGTTGAGGCTACAGAGCTCCCCAGAAGCGGCTGACGCAAATTCTCTTGCTTACTAACGGCCCAGTGATCGTCCCTCTATGACTGCTCTCCCCACTCCGGAGTGTTTCTTCGAGGCCTTTTTCCCGACATAGTCAGACTTGACTATGGCTCTTATGAACGCTCTTCTCAAAGCTCTTCCCATTTTTTAAACCTGGCGGACGGCTTCTCCTCCCTTTAGATTTTCTTCTTCTAATCTACGCTTGTAGCATGTTGTCCGGCTAGACTACTCGGTCCATACTACCTTTGTTAACCATTAGCCTTCCTCTCTACTGGATGATTAAAGGACCTGTGACTCCCCCTCCTTGGCTTCAGCCAATTCGCCAGTGCCTTTTTTTAAAAGCCCCTTCTCCCTTCAAATCGAAGACCAGAGGCTCTTCTTTTTGGTCTCCCTGCTTGTAAGGGATGACGCACTTGGACCTCGAGCGCTTTGTTCCTACCAGTCGTGGAATGCTCTCATCAGCCTCATCATCGAGGATGCTTTCGCAATCCCTCCCCTTGAGAACATAAATTTTTCTCTATCCTCTCGGAGATTCTCCCTGAGCCCCCTGCCTTTCCGTAACTGCTGCGCCAACATGTGACACCCATTTCCTACTCCTTTCTTCTGGGTGCGTTAAGATAAAGATGTTCGAGTCAATCCTATTCCTAGAAGTCCCCATTTATTTCCTCGTTGCGGTTTTTTCTCTGTACAGTTAGTATCATGTATCCCGTATCCCCATTCTTCGCGGCGCCTTTTGTACTGTCTCCACGGGCTTCCTCTCCGAGAGTCTCACCTACGGTTTCCTGCACGGAACTACACACATGATCGGCGTTTGCTGTATCTTTCGATGGTCCTGATGCGGCCGAATCCCTTCTCCCTTCTTGGTTTCGAGGAGGCGCGACTTGGCCTTCTATACTCCCTGGACCTAACCCCCTCAAGCCCCGGATCGTCCACCAACCTCGTTCTTGAGGACCCCTGTCTTTAGGCGCCCCCGCGACCGAATGACTAGATGAGCCCCCCACCCCAAGACTTTAGTAGCTTCCTTTCCTCGACCCGAGCATGGCTGAGCACCAAATCTCCTTTTCTCTTTGGTGCCTGGCGCTGGTGTCTGCTGCGCCTACTCCACCCCCCCCTCCCCCGAGTAAAGAGGTTTCACCAATACGCTGTTAGCCTACATCTTTTCTCTTCCTTATGCGTTGCCTCACTAGTCCCCCCTGGCTTTTCTGCCAGAATGAAGGCTGACCACTTCCTCCCTCCAGGTCAGGCGGTTCTTCGGCCTTTACCGGATGAAGTCTCTTCCCCGGGCGTAAGATGGCGAAGAGCTTCCGTCTCGCGCTCAGAATTCCTTTCCCCTGAACTCGATATTCTATTTTCTTTTTCCCCCCCCCTTTGTTTGGTGATGAGCTATGGACCTCGTCGCAAGGGAAGGGTGACGCCTAGCAGAACCAGATTGCCCCCGAGAGCAGCCCTCTTCAGAATCAGGGGAAGACTCCTGAAAAGTCCGGCCAAGGCGTCCTACACCAGACGGCAGTCCGTACGGGCACATATAGTTCCAAGACTTGAGAGGAGCCCTGGAAAATGCCCTCCTCGAGTTTTTCGATAGCGATAGACTAAACAGAGGCTTGAGTCGAAAGAGTATGGATGCCCCTCGGGGGTGTCTTTAACCTCCTTGCGGCGACGTTGTATGACCACCCATCGAAAGGACGATCACCGCCGATTTACCGGACGTTGAGAGACATGCTCGTTTTTTCCGCTATATCTCCGCACGTTTTTGTGTGGGCCCGAACGCACTTCCATCGTCTTTCCCCCCCTCGATTCAAGGTGCCCCAACACCCAAGGATTTTTCGTCGCTTAGGTTTTTCTTCCTGATGATACCGAGTGGAAGGCGAGTACGCTACAACGCAATAACTTTTGCTTCCTTTTTCCCTTAGGAAGCTATATCAACGGCTACGAGGAACTCCCCCCCCTGAGCAATGTTAGAACCCTAAGCGGAAACCTTAGGGTCTAGATTTCCCATATCTTTACCCTCCGACACCGTGTCCACTTCCCTCCTCTTGATGGATCTCGGATCTTCCCTCCGTACACGGGCGCGCAAACCTTTCCCCCGTAAAGATGACCGGTCTAGGACCTCCTGCATGTCGGAGCCTCTTTGAGCAGTCGTCCCTTCATAACGAAAGGAGGGTGCCTTGTTCTCACTATTGTTGCGTCTCTCATTCTCACCTGCTCCTCTCTATTGGATTCCGCCATATTCCGGGTCTCTTTTCTTAGAACATCGAGGGTAGTTACTTCCTTTAATTCTTTGACCCCGCAATAACTCTTAGGCATCCTTGGTACTCCCGGACCCGCTTGTTAGTCATAAGACCGATATTTCCCTTCGGCAGCCATGCCTCATGTCCCGACCCCCAAGACTCCCGCGTTTCTTTCGTTCGCTTTAGCACGAGGTAGGAGCTGTTTTGTCACCTGACCTTTTCCAGGTTATGGCCTAACGCGTTTCCTTCCCTCGTGCATGGAATCATCTCTTTGAGTGACTTCGCGTTGTTGACCAAGTCGTATTTTGACTTTTCTCGCGACCTGGTCATCCCCTGCTTTCTGACAACGCCCATAGGCCCCTTTGCGACCCTTACCACTGTTCAAACCTGTTCAGGCAGTGGTTCGATTCCAGCTCCCAAGCACCTCTTCGAGCAAGTACCACGCTTGCTTTTGCCCGAAGCTAGAGGACCCGCCGTCCTTTGTCGACACTGTCCCGCGGACGCTAACGGGTTCGTTTATGCCGTCCCCCTTCCTGCCGTGGCGGCCTTCCTGTGCGCTTAGAACCCCGGAGCGGCCGGCGGCCGCCTCAAAACTACCTGCAGACAACGTTCCCCTCCCTTCTCGATCCGTGGGTCAACAGGTCCCCCCCAATCACTATCCCGCACCCCCTCGCACGGTGCGCCAGAATCGCCACTTGGACTTCGCCGCCATGTCTCCCTTCCCTAGCATTCGAGACCTGACCCCCCCCCCTCGGAAGCCTGCTTGACTTTGGTGCTGAAGGTTCCCCTTCCCCCAAAGTAAAAGTACGGCCTGCGGGCTAGAAAAAGCCGAAGTGGCGTCGCTTAGGATTTGCTGCACAGCCCGCGAAGATTTTCTTTTGGTTTCGATCCTTTTTTCAGCCTGTGGGCCTGCCGTTGCTCGTTTGGCTCGGACTACGTTCTCCAGCGAGCCATTCAAAGAAGGTATGGGTGGTATGGTAGGAAACTTTTTTCCTCCCATCTAGCGTAGGCTTCTCCGGTCACCTCCAACGGCCTTTCCCCCTGCAGAAGGCCTTTTTTCGGTTTTCCTCCAGGGTTCACCGCCCGTTCTGAAGATCCTCTCTTTTCCCTTAAGAAGTGTTTCTTCTCGTCGCTCTGTTGGCCAGGCCCTTTTTCCTCCGATTATCAGCCCAGTAGCCCTCCTGTCGCCGCCGCGTTTTCAATTTATTCGCAGCAGTCGATGTCGTCAAAATGCCCCGCCCACTGACCAGCATGCGGGGAAATAGTGGCCCTTTCTCTTCGCTTCTAGTCGAGTCCGAGCACTGTTAGAACAACCTTCGCCGCCCCTGAAAAGTTCACCCGCAGTAACCTCGCGGAGCTGTGCAGTGCTCCTTCCCCCTTTCGACCGGCACACGTGGCGTTGCCTTTTGAGGTTTTAAATGCCGTTCTTCTTTTTCCTTTTTTGCGTCATTCAGGCGCACCAAGCGTTCAGGATGCAGCGTTGTTTTCCATTTTCTTCTAAGGGCGGGGTAATTAGAACCTGCTCTAACTTCTGGTGGCGGCAGTCGTTAGAACCTCGAGGTGTTGTCGCTAGAGGTCTGCGGCCGTAGTTCCAAGTATACCCGGACGTCGACGGCTTATGAAGGGATGGTTGCTTCGTCCTCCGGCAGCTGCTAATTCGGAGCGACAGCTCCCGGCAGCAACTGGAGAGTGCGGTCTAAAGACCTGTGATCTTCAGAGATTCAGCGACCCTCCCTCGGGTTAATTTCGTTCCCGGCGCCGAAAGACCACTGATCTTTTTATCGCTCTTCTGGAGCGTCGTACTCCCCTCGACTGGTCACCTTTGCCCTGGTAGGCGTTCGCCGACCTTTCGATGGGCGTTTCAGCAGCTACGTTCTACACTGTTTGCCGTATAGAGTTAATTTCGACGTGTGGTTAAAAACAGAGACTTCAGCCCTTATTTATGATTTCCAGGAGCAACGTGCAGCACCTCTTGCTCCAGACTTTAGACCCCATGAATGGTCAGCTCCTAGTTCCCAGAGATTGCGTTTTCCCTCGATCAAACGAGGAGAGGAGTTGGATTCACCCTTTTTACTGTCTGCCGCAGGGGACTCTAGGCCTCGGTGACCCTCCCCCCCTCCCCCACCCCCCCCCCACCCCCCCCCCCCCACCCCACCCCCCCCCCACCAACCCCCCCACCTTTGATAGCCGAGAATTTACCTCTTTATTGTCTGCGTCCCCGCTTTCCGGAGAACTCCCCCAACGTTGCTGTTTTCGAGCCGTAGCCGGAGTTCAGGATGCGAAGACGAGACCACTCTTGAATCCCTTGAAATTCTCGCTCCACAAACCAGTGCCCCCCCCGGCGATACGGGCTGGAGGCGTCGCAGACTTCTCCTTCGGTCTCCTAAGGCAGGATGGCATTTAAAGTTTCAGCTTTCCCATTGCCCCCGGTGTTCGGCCCGTTGATGCCTCGCACAGATCACCCGCCCGGGAGAGTGCCTCACGTTGCTTCTCAAGGACAGCATCAGTTGAGAGCCCCGATTTCACCCCCCCAGGTGTTACAGTCCTTCTCACATTGTCTCTCTTGAAGTCCAAGGAGCCGCGTTGCTCTAGGCTGCCCCGTTTTAACCTGAAAGCGTTAACGGTCTTGCGGGTCGGGCCTTGCTTAGGGGGGATTGTTCTAGGGCGGTGGTTGGGTGTGGGCGGTAGGGGGGGGGGGGGTGGGTTGCAGTCGATCCTCCTTTCCTAAAAAAGATTCCGATAGCCAACCGGTTGGTCCATAATGGTATCTTCGATCACCCAATATCCGGTAGTTCTTCAAAAACCCGAAGTGGTATCTCGTCGCTCCACGAGACTTTTCATGTCAGCACATCCCTCCCCCCTCTTAGGATCGACCCTCTCTCTTTGAGCTCAATCGTCCCCCTTAGTATGTCACCTTTCGAAGAAGCTGTTAGACCTCTTTTTCTACTAGTAGCGGAACTCCCTCTTAGAATGCTTGGACCGGAGCCGATGCAGGTTTGGTACCTTCCCGGCAAGACGGAGATTCCGTCTAGGATCATGGAGAAGTTGCAGTCTCTGCACTTTATTCTTCTTTCGCGCCTCCTTGAGCTGGTTCCCATAAGTCCTTGCCGCCTTCTCAATCCTTTCCCTCTCCCTTCCTTCAGACCTGAATTGTTGTTTTTGCGAGTATCCTTCTTTCTCGGCGGGACCCGGAGAACTCCTTCAGCGGCATTCGAGTCCCTTTTCTTCTCCAGCCGGCCGCGAATTCCATGTAGACAAGGGCCGCCGCCTCAGAGAGCTGAGGCCCCCGCCTTGTTCCCCCCCAGCTGCAGCGCCCCCATCCACTCCTGATAAGGTTCTGAGCGACGAGATGCCCCCGAGGAGTACGAAACCCCTAGTTTGCGGCCGATTACTCTCAGTGTTGGAGCATTTTCGACCACCCTTCCCTCGGCGGAGCCGCCGATCCCGTCGCTTTGGATGCCCTTCAATGCGAGGGGCGATGTGAAGATCGAAGCACGGCTGTTGTGGTCCTCCAAACCGCGACCGCCTGCCTTCTGTTCTCGATAGACATTGAAGGTGCCCCAACCCGGCGTTTTTTGTTGACTTGATGTTTGTGGAGGCAGAGGTATATACCTTGAAGGAGTCGAATTCCCCATCGAACACCTAAGACCCCCCTTTTCCGCTTTCGTTAGGCCTCATCGTCCCATTCTAAGATGCCATCCCTCAGATCATTTTAGAACGACCGTCCAAAGGATGTTTCTCCCTCTTTCTTCCCGAGGGGCAGAATTTCGCCCTTCCCCCGTGCGCCTCGTCCCGTATGGATCTAGTGCTCCCCCTGAACGACACCGTTTCCTCCCTCCCCCAAGGAAACTTTTCACGCTGACCCTGATCCTCCTTTATGCCATCTTCCTGGAACCCGCTGGCTCTTGAGACGCCGCCCAACGGGAGTCTTGCTTTGAGACCACTGTTCTTAGCTCTCCATGAATCCCTGGTTAGAGACGGGACTTGTCTGCCCATCTCCGCTCGTTCTTTTTTTCAGACAGCCGTGGTCTTGGATACATGGGAAGAGTGTCTCCTCAGACAATTAGTTGAGATACGCTCTAAGGCCCTCTTGTCGTCATGACCGAACTCTGCTTAACCTGCCTTACCTCCCCAAGACTGAGAGCCCCCCCAAAAGATCTCCCCACCCCCACATCCTGTGCTTGAGGAGTTAGCCTTTAGTCTCCCCGAGGTCCCAGTCGCTGACCCTTCCTGTTTGCTCAGCTGGCTGTAAGCCCGATTGCTGCCGTCTTTCCTGTCCTATAAGCTCTGAGGAACCGGCGCGTTTTTTTTCCAAACAGTAGCTCTGGAGTCTGCTCCCGCAACCCTTTCTACCAATCCCTTGCTCCATTAGCCCCAACAGACCCAATCCCCCATGCTTCCGACAGAAGCCCGTTAAAACTGAGGTCCCCTTCGCTTTGGAGACGCGCGCAGCAGAATATATTGCCCAGGATCTCGTGACTTTCTTATAGCCGGCCACTAGAGCCCAGCAGGAGTTTCGACTCGTCCCCTCCCTTCGCTCACGTTGGCCTGATCGCACTTTCTCCTGTCCACCCTTCCCCCCCGATGATGGAGCTCGTTTCTACCAGTCTTTGATTCCCCTCCCTCCCAAAACCCCCTTGTTTTTTCTTCCCCCAACGTCGACGTCGAGCCCAGGTCCCCCCTATCAGCATCTCGAGGCACCACCTCGAGTTCGAAGATCCTCTCCCTTAATCCGCCGCCTTTTACCCCCATTTCACCCATAGCCTTCTGACGCCTTCCCCCCTTTCTTATCTGTCTCAGTTTTTTTTTTTGTTGAGGTCACCACAGAACCCACACAAGTCTTCTTAGGTCCTCGACCACCGCCGACGTTTCCTCCTGCGTAGGTCTTATGCCACTTATACTTCCTTTCTTGTTTTGCTGTTCCCCGGCTTTCTGCGAGCCTGTGTCTCCGTTCTCTTTCTCGTCTTTTTTATCTTAAGCTCTCGCACTATTACCGAATGCTGGTTTTTTTTTTTTCGCTGTGGCGGAAATGGTGACTCAATCTCTCTGCTTAATCCTTCACGCTGGCGTGCGCCGGATGGTCTGAGCTTGGGAGATCCTACCCTTTACCCCACGACTCTTTTCTGAAGATTCTTTT
>Ga0179593_1532434_pt1 | contig 11787 bp, 15 predicted proteins | sample CZODoug2_1_08_16_FD_185931 | JGI IMG/M metagenome (GOLD analysis project Ga0179593, IMG submission 185931) | Vadose zone soil fungal communities from Angelo Coast Range Reserve, California, USA - CZODoug2_1_08_16fungal (PacBio error correction) | ecosystem: Environmental > Terrestrial > Soil >... | reverse complement strand
TTAGTCTTCTCCCCTATCTTCAGCCGCCGCCACTCTGATCCCTCTTCTTTTATAGTACATGCTGCCTGGTGGGAAAGAAATGTTGGGGGAACCGGAGACATTTATTTTCTCCCCCTTTCAGTAAAGGCCGCTTCCTGTAATAGCTTGTCTTCTCACGGTATTCTCCTTCTTCCCGCAGAGTGGCGGCCCCTCCCTTTTGTCCGCAGGTCAGGGAAGATCACTCTCCTTGAACCGTGGCGCTGGATCCTCCCTTCCTTTTTTTTCCTGGACGACGATGTCTGACCCATTTTTGTGCCGACTTGGAGGGTAAGGAGACCCTTTCTTCTCCTCTGCCGGTTTCGCCTTTTTTCAAGGGGAGTTTCACGGTAAACCACGCCTTTTCCTTTTAAGTGAGGGATATGTAAGGAGCTTAATAGCCCCCTAATGGGATCCGACGTCCCCCGCCCTTTCGCCTCCCCCAGAGTTTCATAGGTTTTTTGCGCCTGGAGATGACTCGAGAGTAGTACCTTCCCCCTTTTCCTCCTTCTCTTATGCAAATTCTGATACAGTTAAGTGATCCCTTTTTTTTTTTTCGCCCTTCCTTTCTTTTTTTTGAAGACGTAGTAGGAGGGTTAGTGTCTGCTTCTTCTGTTTTCGTTGAATAGATGGGGTAGGTTATGGTTCCCTTTCTTCAGGCAGGATTGTTTTTTTTGTCGGCTTTTCCTCTCGTTTTTCCTTGTTCAGTTAGTCTTGTGATGGGATCCCTTGAGGATAAGTGCGAAGTCTCCTCCTTCTTTCCCTTATAGGTGGTAGGCGAAATGTTTCTTCTTTCGCGTGGTGGACTTCTTCTTCTTAGTCGACGTGAAGTCGTCTGCGTCGGAGATGTATTCTTTGGTCCTTTTCTTGTGGTGTGGAAGTAGTTTGACGTAGTCCGTCTTAGAATCTTGTGTTGCCGTGGTCGCGTTTTAGATTAGTGTACATCGTTTCGGCAGAGTGCGTTGACGCCTCTCGTCCCCGGTTTTTCGTACATTGCTTTATTTTCGTTATTCTTCGTCGTTCTTTTTCTTTTTACGGCCACGCCACTGACAAAGACCGTGCTTCGGGTGTTGCTATGAGGCTTTTCGCTTCTTTCCGGAATCCCCAGAGTGATCGTATTTTCAAGGACCCTGTCGCCAGAGTTAGGGTTGTCATCCTGCCCGTGAATTGTGCGCTTGCTGGTCGATTTCCTTCCGGGCGTGTCGAATTTGTCCTTTCCCTTTAGGAAAATTGAAGATTCGCTGATGCTTGACCACCGACTGCCCCCTTCGTTAGCACCCGCTTTGGGGAGGACCCCCCTGGACGTTGGGAGTAGGTGCTCGTGCTGGGTTCAATAAAGGGGAAGCGGTGAAGGGCCCGGGATCTTACCCTATGGAAGACTGTGGCAAGAAAACGTATTCTCAGCGGCCCCCGGTTGATGCATCTTCCCCTCCGACGGCCATGGCTTCCCCCCTTTTATGGAGTGATTCTTTACATTTTCAACTGGATCCCCCTTCAACTTTTTTATCGTAGGCCCGTAGCCTCAACGTGTCCCCTTTGGCAGATGCGTCTTTCCTCCCCCCCTTTGGCACCGCTGAACTCTTTTCCATGCTGCGGAACAGGTGATCACCATTTTCTCTTCCGACCTGCTGCCGTTCGCTGCATAGCTTTTGTTTAAGAAAATGCCGTTCTTCCCCTCCCCCGTGAGGTCCCACGCGCTTCCTCATGCCCTTCTCGGGCGGTGTGTTCCGCCCCCCTTCTCCCTTTCGCAATTAAGAAAAACACTTCTTCCGGTCTTCAGAGACCCATCCACTGGAATCGACCGCCCCTGTTGTGACTCGAACCTACCGAAACGGGCAGCGGTTTCCCAACCCCGGCACTGAAAGCTCATCCCTGCGGCCCTCGAAGAGCAAAGACTTTGACACACCTTTTACACCTTGCTGCACAGGAAAAAGCAAAAACTCCAGCCGGTCCTTCCCTCCAGAAGAGGACCCCTTTGAGAAGTCGGACCTCTACCTCCGTCTCCCCCTCTAACGAAGAGTCCCCACTCGTCGGAACGGGCGTGAAATAATCCGAACACGCCTCTTCTTTTTGCTTCGCGTGTCAGGCCTTCTCCCCCGAATGTCCATGGCACAGAAGATCTTTTCTCTCACACAACTCCTCCCCCCTTGAATAAAGAGAGACCCCCTTTTTTTCCTCCTCATAATGGTTGTTGAAGATTCTGCGATCAGTCTCTTTTGGAGTTGTTGTTTCATAACGAGCTTCTATGAAGAGAGGCCTACACGCTAATGCCGGCCGGAAGTACCTGTTGTTCTTTTTTCTCGGTGATGATTCTTCTTCCAAGTGTTCCCTGCCTCCGGTAGTAAGACTTCGACGGAGGTAGAGGGGCCCCCTGGTCTTATTCCCGTAATAGGAGCTTCTTGCTAACTGGAGGCGGTTTATGGTGTGCTTTTCAGGCATGTTCCTTGTTCCCTCTTCTACGTAATGATAGTTTATTTAAGAGGTATTCGCATGCTTCATTTTCCCCGTTCGGTATGGCCCCCCCCCCCCCAACATTTCTTCCCCAGAATATGTTTCTGGGTCTTTCTTCTCCCCCCTCCTTGTGGTGTTAGTAATGGAGGGCTGTTCAGGGCTTGGATTACCTCCCTGCCTTCTACGGTCGCCTGAGTGATTCTCCAATAGTATAACATGTCCCCCCCTCCCGTTAGTCTGAAAAAACCTCATTCGCCGTCAGGACCCTTGCGGAATCCTCGATCACCTTCTTCGAGAATGAAGATGTGGTCCCTTTTACGAACGAGGGGGAGTAGGGCAGACTTCTCTTTCATTCCCCCCAAGTTTGGCGGCTCTTTCCTTCCCTCCTAAGATCCCTTCCTTCACGTTGCAACTTTCTATCATCCCCCGGTTAAGAGGGCAATTCTCTTGGTCCTTCAAGTTGTCACTCTTTCATAGTGGGAACGAGTGGTACCTCCCCCCTTTTGCTACAGGCTTCCTTTTCTCTTCCCCAGCCGCGTTCAAAGGGAGGCACAACAAATCCCCTCCCCCCTTTTCCCAAAGGCGACTCCATTTCCACCCCCTCGCGGTCAGCGAATCAGGGGGGACGATTCCCTTTTTACCCGGACGAGTTCCCCCCGGTGTCTTGTCCTCTAGACCACAGCAAGCTCACTTTCCCTTGCTGACGGAACCTCACGCTGTTCGAAAGGGTTCCCCCGCTCACCCCCCTCGCTGCCCTTTCCCTTCCTGCTGGAAATTTACCGGTACTCCCCATGCAAAAATTGAGCACAAGGTTTCTGTTTCCCTTTTTCCACCGACCACTACGACGGCGACCCCTCTCTTCTATTACGCCGCCGCAGCTACCCATCCCGTCCTCACAACCAATATTGCCGTTTGACCTCCTCCTTTCCCCCCCGAACTTCGAAACTGACAGCCCACTACCGGCAGAGCACCCTACGGCTTTCCCACGGACGCCCACGCAGACTCCCCCCCCCCCCTCCTCCCTTTCAGAAGGTAGGCCTCGACGACGCCCTCTCCCCCCCTTTTTTGGCAACCAAGACGACTCCCGCGACCTTTTCCCCCGCCGCCCCCCCTCTCTTCCGAAAAATAAGGTAGACGGTTCCTTTTCCCCTTTCCCCGACGAGGACACAGCCATTCCTGGAACAGTCCCCCACCCACGACGGATTGACCAGGCCCCCAGAAGAAGAAGAAAAAATGACCCCTTTGGTTGATCCACGAAACCTTTGAAGAAAACAGAGATAACAACCGCATGCCGGTCAGTCCCCCCCTCCCTCCGGCGTCCACACGCGGCCCACGTCTCTTTATCTGATAGAAGAATTGGCAATCTCTTCCGTCCCTTCATGGCAGTTTAAGCTCATCTCACCGGCGACGCAAACTGACCCCCTCCCTCCCCCTTTCGACTCTCTTTGGAAAGTTAGGATAAAAGTCCTTCGGCTCCTCTCCCAGGAGTCCTGAAGCTGCAGGACCGGTCTACCCCCTCTCTTTCCTCTCAGTGGAGAGATTTCCCTCCCCCCCCCCGGCTGAAAAGCCTCCGAATCTCCCTTTCCCCCCCATAGTAGAAGTTCATGTCCGCCCCTCCTCTGGCCTCTCGCGGAAAGAGTCCCAAAGTCGGGACTCCCCTCTCGAGTTCACGAGCGCCTTGCCTCGCGTAGTCTGCTGCTTAGGAACGGCGTCTCCTAGAGTTCCGCTTCTCCTTTCCCTTGCGTACCGGGACGACTTTCCCCCATGCCGATGAGGTTCTGACTACGCGGCGGCCACTTCTACTCCCGTTACACATGGCCTTCTGCGGGCCCCCCATGCGTCTTCAGCAGGTAAGTCTCCTTCCGCGGCCTGGTTCCGGAAAATACAGACGACTATATCCCCCTCCTCCCCTTTGTTTTTTTTGAGAGAGAGAGTCCGGAGAAGTTTTCTGATATCTCCTCCTCGGCCATGATCCCGTCCTGGAGTCGCGTATTCCTTTTTCCTGGTTTGGACAGCAGACGACCATTCTTCTCCTTCCTCCGTGACGTCCCCAGCCGGCCTTCCCTGCTTGGTGAAACCGCGCCTTTTTCCCCTTCCTCGGCCCTGGAGGAAGCTTCGATTTTAAGGCTGGACTCCGCCCCTACTCTCTCCTTTACGGATGCTTTTCCTTTTCTAAAACCGTGCGCTGTTCTTGACGGGGGAATCTTAAGAGAGTACCGCCGCTTTAGATCTTACATGGAGACGGTTCTCTTAAGGAATCTTACTTAGGGATTCTTTTTACGTAGGTTCGACCTTGTTCAAGTTCCTTTTTTTCCGGTAACTCTCCCTGAAGAAGAAAACCCTTGGCCGCTCTGGACGGGCCGCAGCTGTCAGGCGCAGCTTAACCCTCCCTCAAGAAGGGCAGCCCCTTCCTCCGGCGAGCACCCGTCTTCTCAGTGGCTCCCTCCCTTTCGATGAACATTTGGAAAAACGTTTCCTTCTCTTCCCTTCCGAGTGCGGACCCAAGGCGGATACAGTACTTGCCCCAGGTGTGCGCAGGACGTTTTTCTCGTGGTGAAGAAGTAGTTCTTGTATTCCCTTCTTTGTAGTGTACCTTTTTGGTAGGAGTTTTAGTGGTATCACCATCATTATTCTTTTTGCTGTATCGTGGTCGTCCTTTTTCTTTCTTCGTTGGGTGTCCTTTCATTCTCTTGGGATAGGTACTTTTCTCTACTTAGAAGACTGAGATGGTAGTATGGACACCTGTGGTATATTCTCCGTGTAGGAGCATGGATGAGTAGTCGTTTTCGTTTTCTGATTAGTTAGTCAGAGGTTCTGGTCGTGTTCCGGAACTGAGGTAGTAGTGTTCTTCGTGGTGGTGGTTGCCGGGTATTTGGTTCCAGTCTTATTTGCCTAGCTTTCCCCCTTTTCCCCAAAGTAGTGGTAGTAGTTTGTTCTACTTCTTTTTAAAAGTAGGAAGGGTCTCCCCAGGCTGCGCTCCCTTTCTCCATTCAACCTCTACGGTCCTCCTCACCCTTCACCTTTCCCCTCTTCTTTTCCCCTCCTCTACCCGCCTTTCTGCTTCCTACCCTTCTCTCCCTTCACTATTTGCCCTTTCTCTTCGCCCTTCGCTCTATCCTCAACCCCCCCTCCCCCTCATCCTCTTCCTTCCGGCCCCCCACTCCCCCAATACTTTTTCCACTTTTTCCTTCATCACGCCTCTCCCCATACTCCATCCTCCCCCCCCACCCCCCCCCCCGTTGCTTCCAACCCCTCGCCCCTTTTTTCACCCTCCTCCCGCCTCCCTCACCCGCCCTCCCCCCTCTCCTCCCCTGCCCGTTATCTCTATCCGGCTCTCTCCCCATTTAGTATCCATCTACCCCCCCCCCCTCCCCGCCTTCTCTCCCCCCCCCTTCACCCTTCCCCCCACCGATTCGCCGGTCTCGTTCTCCTCTCTCCCTTACCACCACCCACGCCACTCGCTAATCCCCCCCAACCCCAACACCCTCTACGGTCCCCCCACCCCCTCCTATCGTCTCTCACATCTCGTATTCCGTTGCTCCCCCCCCTCCTGCCCCCCTACCCTCTACCACTCCCACTCACCACCTCCTCTTTCCGCTCCACCCCCATTCCCCTCCTCTTTTTCCTTCTTTCCTTCCCACCTCTTATCTCCCTCCTGTTCTCCTGCCGCCTCCAATTCCGCTCCTCCCCCACCCGACCCACATCCACAACCCAGCCCCCATTCTACTCCCTCTCTCTCTCTCTTCTTTTCAAAGTAACAAGGGAGGAGGGCCACAAGGGAGTCTTCACCTTCTTGTTTCGGAGCAACAGAGTTTTTGTCTCCCCTTTGTGTGCCCCTCCCCCTTGTGCTTCGCGTTTTTCTCCTGATCTTTTTCGTCCAAGGTAAAGATGAGAGTTGTTTTCCCCCTGAAGATCGGTCCCTTTTTTGTTGCCCCCTTAGCCATATTATTGACTCAGCAATGAGATGTGCCTTGTTGGGCTCTTGTAGATTCCCACGACACCTCTTTTTTGTCGAAGTTCACGTCTTCTCTCAGACCTTGAGGGATCCTTCCCTCAGGGGAAGAGTCTTCCGACCATCTATATTTAATCCACGGTCAGTGCGACCTTGACGTAGAGTTTCGCCGGTTTTCCCTGGAGGTGTGGATACAGGTGTGCTTGTGAGTTCCACCGTATCCTTTAGAAAAGAAGGCGTCCTCCAAATCTTCCTGGGGTCCCCTCTCCCCCCTCCCGGGGGGTTTTTTTTTGATCCTTCGGCTGCAAGCGAAGGACATAATGCCGCCCTACCCCGGGTAGGAGTGCTCCCCAACGTGGGAGTTTCAATGCTAGTCATGACCGATTTTCCTCCCCGTGGGAATCCCCCCATGCCTCTCAGATGGCCCTCCCACGTGCGGCCTCCTCGAGTCAAATGACGAGGCTTTTTGCAATCTTACCGTTTTCCCTTCCGACTGCTGGCTTTTCTGCATCGCTTTTCGACGAAATGTCTTTGCGTTTTTGAATGCAAGAGCTGTTACCGATAGGTTAAGGGCACTTACGTTCCCCATGCTCAGCACTTTCCCCCGACCACCACAAGCCTCTACCCCTTTTCCCTTTCTTTTGACCGTAAACGTATGATGGATCTAACTTCTTTTGCCCCTCGAACGGGGCAATTGCGAAAGTCCTAAGACCAGTCTTTTTGAAAATGCGAGCTGTTTTTTTTTTCCTTTGCCACACAGGTTTTCTGCACTCCCCCCCGCCTTTAGAACTACGGAGGGAAGAAGAGGCCCCTTCCTCGACTTTCTTTCCCGCAGCAGAGACCCCCGTAGAAACTCCCCATCGAGTCCTGGTGCCACTTTTCTGTGAAACAATACACCGCCCCGACGAGGCCTGCAGGCAGGCTTCTTCCCGCTTGTCACATTGACCCTTTATAAGTATAGAAAAACCCCTTCTTTTCTCTCATCAAGAGCTAAAATATATATCTTCATAATCCCATTTTTTTTTTTTTTTATGACGAGGCCTTGTCGAGTTGTTGAGCACGGACTTCGCGTCCATTTTTACTTTTTCTTCCATGAAGGAACCTCCCTCTCATTCTTAAGGAAGTCATCGTTCCTTTGGGAGGAGTTTTTAGGGTCAAGCCCTGTCGCGAATTTTGGCGGTGTCCGCTTCCGACGGAGGTCGGCTTTCCTCCCTTGGAGGGTAATAGGCGTCTTCATGGCGATGTCCTGTCGGTATGTTCTCGTGGGTTTTCCTTTTTTCCCTCCTCCCTTGTGGGGTCTATGCTCTTCGGGATTATCGAAAATGTTGTCCTGTTTGCTTGACCCGTTCGGTCTGTCACACTTGCATTCCTCTCATAAGGTGACGGTCGAGCCCAGGGTCAGGCCAGTCAATACTTTTTTTTAGTTAATGGAGAACGTTTTTTTTCTCCCTTTTGCGGGATTCACGGCCGTACACCCCCCAGTCACTTCGCGTCGTGTTTCCCTTCTTTCCTTTGCAATTCTGCGCTCCCCTCCGCAGGGCGTACAAACAAGAGATTTCTCTTCCCCCTGCGTTCTTTGGAAGGGCGTCGGCTAACGATTGCGCCCGTCCCCTTTCTCGAGTAAATTGACGCCCCCGCTGGGGCCCCTCTATGCGAGGGAATGGGGGTATTCCCTTTTTAGAGATTCTGTCCTCCCGCGCATTTTCCACCCCCGGTGTCCCCGTTGAAAAATGCCTCTCACTCTACAACTTCTCCCTTCCACAATTCAGTCGGCGTTCCCCCTCGCCGTCCCCTTTTTATGATCGGGACTGTTTCGCAGTCGGTTGCTTTCTTTGTTCCGCTCACAATGCCGCCACGCTTGGCACCGGTATTTGAGGACATCCCCCCGGCGACTTCCCGGAAACGGCACCCCCCACCCTCTCCTCGGTTGAAGCTAGGTTTTTCTTTTCCGTTTCAACTTCGACACGCTCCCCCCTTGTGTCGGACAGATCCCCGGGCCCTCTCCTTCCGGCACAATCAAGTGCCCTTTTCCTTCCACAGGAAGCTACACGCTATGCGTGGCCCACTCTCAGATGGAACTTTTTGGGCAGCAGAGAACCCTTTGTTCTTTGTTCCATGTTTTTCCTTGCCACTAAGACGGGGATACCTCATACGACGCCCCTTCCGACCAGTTTCGACCCCCCTGCTGTCCTCCCGCCAACCACTCTTTTCCATGCGGATTTGCACCACGAAATCCCCCCCACTTCGTCCCGACCCCCTTTTGTATACGGCGAGCACTTTTTTCCCCCATCCGTCACTGACCAAAAACCCCACCCTGCCTTCGGACGACATCGCCGAGGACCATTGACAGGCTTCCGAACGGTACGACGTACTTTCCCACACGAAGGGGGGGGGGCCTAATCCTCTCCAAAGACCAAGTTCAGCCGCCCACGTCCGCCTGTACTACTGTACCATCTCCTTCGACGTCGACCACGGTCCCTTTTCCTTCTCCAGCACGATGAACCGTACACGTCCTTCCCTTCTCCTGAAGAGACCATTGAACAGGACCGAAACTACTGCCCCCACGACCCCTTTTTCTTTTGAGACCACGAACCCGCCCCCTTTATCACACCACGACAGCTCCCCAGCCTACTACGGACTTCCCCCGGACTGGCGACACGTTTCTTTATCAAAGTAATTTGATAGCATCCATCCCACTCTTTCTTGCATGGCGGTTCCCCGTAGGCTCATCGAAAGGCGCTGATGTTAACTCTTTTTTCAGAGTCGAGGGGTTTTCTCTTTTTCCCATTTCGGGTTATAGGATCCCGAGACGGCGTTCCCCCTAGGAAAGGCATATAAATCCTTTCCGCCCATTGTTCGTCAGTGGTCCCCCTCGGCGACCGGCCTCTCGGTTCCCATGACTTAATTACGTACTCGTCCTCCTCATCTCTCCCTTCGGACTTCCTCGCGGAACGCCCAAGGTCTGCTCCACGCTTCTGCTTGCCAGCGCGTAGGCTTTCTCTTTTGCGGTCGGCACACCCCTGCGTCGGTCCTCCTCTTTTAAAAAAGAACGATTCTCTCCTTTCAGGTACGCATGGCTCAAGTAAGAGTCAGTCCCCTCCTTGCGGGCCACCTCTTTTGTCAGAAGGTTACGCTCCTCCTGTCCGGGCCAGTGCCGCCGGAGGCTTTCTCCCTGGCCTACTATATTCTCCCTACTCAGCAGTTGTGTTGTGATCCTCTTCGAAGTTAATAGACCGCTCCCGGGGGCCTTCCTTCCCTTAGGGGAAGGCTTTCTTCTGACGCTTCTTTTGGTCCCGAAGAAGGTTCTCTTTCCTTCCCCTTCTCTTCTCGTAAAGAAGTCGGTCTTTCACCCGCGTAGTCCCAAGGACGAGGACCAGAAATTTCTACTTTTGCCGTTTTTTTTTTGATTCTCCCGGTCCGAAGCGCGCCTACGCGTGGGCAGCTGTCCGACCGTTTTTTTTACGCGGCGAGGCGGCCTCCGTTTCTATCTCAACAGGCGAAGGAGTCACGGTAAGGAAGGTTCTTTCTAGGAGCGCCTTTTTTCAGGGGCGGTAGCGCTCCACTTTCCCATGCGGCCCCCCCACCCCCCCCCCCCAGCTTGGAGAGGCCGTCCTCCCTTTCCGGCGCGGGAATCTGACGAGATAGGAAATCTGCGATTCCTTCCGGTGGTGCCGCCCTCTCCTTCAAAAACCCCCCGCCCCCCGTTCCTCGAGAAGGTATGAATGCGAGTATCTTCCTCCCGGAAAAGGAAGAGTGCTTTTCTCCCTTACTTGAGACCCTCCCGGTGTTGCGACGCTGGTCGGCTTTGACGCCGTCGTCGGCGGGTTCTTTTCCGGACTGTCGTGAGTAGTGATTTTTTTTTTATCACCCGAGTATCGTGGTAGTGGTCGGACGGCGTCTTTGGTCCTTTTTCCTTGGTCGTCGGCTTCCGTGTGGCTGGGCCTTCCTTAGCCTCTTTTTGGCTTTTGGTCGGACGTCGGACGCTTCCTTTGTCGTTCTCGAGTGGTAGGCGTCTCTTCTTGAGTTTCGTTTTGTAGGAAAGGCGGCCCCTTTTCGCGATTTGAGTAGTCTTATGTCGTCTCTTCGTGGTAGTCGAGTGGGTGTTTGTTGTTGTTAGACGTCGTTTCTTGCTTTTCAGGAGGGCCCCCTTTCCTGTAAACAGGTAGGTTTCGTAGGGGTGCCGTCTCCCTAGGTCCTCTGCCTAGTTGTTTGGGCGAGTGGTCTCGCTTGGTCCGTCGGCGGAGTCGTTCTCCCTTCGTCGTAGTTTGTTTTTTGTTTTTTTGGAAGTAGTTATTCTTTTTCACTACTGGGACAAAGCCAACCTGGTGACTTCTTTGTTCTCTTCTTCCTTCAGGTCCAGCTGAGTGTTCTTGCCCGTCCGGAAGCTTTTTTTGTGCCCGTCCCTTCCGCTTGATGGTTTTTCCTTTCCTGGCCCGTGGGCGTTGCTGTCTTCTCGCCCGACCCTCTTTTTCCGTTGAACGAGTCCAGTTTTCTCCGCAGACCTGTCGGATAGTCACGTTTCCGGTGCCTTTGTGGAACTTTGGGGGGGAACCGTTACGATTGTCGGGTGGTCTTTGTTTTTGCCGCCGGTTGCGCGGCTTGTTTGAGATAAACTTCCCTCAACCGTCCTTTCCCTCTCACGGGAGAACTGCGGCTTCCAACCGCCAGACGGGCAATGCTGTCATCCCGTGTTTGGATCGAATTTCCGTGGAGGTCCCAACCGGTGTTGGTTCTCGTCCTTCCCTCCCAAGTGGATCAACTCCTCTCACTATGTAGGGAGTCCCTTTTTTTTTGGCACCGCTGAACCCCCCATCCCCCTTCTCTAGGGCGACCCCCTTGCGCCTTCCTCCTTTGCTGACCTCGAGGGGTTGTGCGACGCTTCTCTTTGCTTGATACGACAGTCCAGAACACCGAGTGTCTGTCTACTCAGTCTTATCGGTGACGGGGTCGTTCTTTTCCCCCCCTCCCATGCTCTTTCAACACCCCCCATTGAGGTAGTCAAGATACCTTCTCTTCCCTTCACGTTATGGTTTGATCGAACTTACGTTTTTCCGACCTCACTTTTTCCCTCTACCTCCAGGGGGAGAATACCGGCGGGACACCCAATGAGCAGGACGATTTCTCCCACATTTTCGGGAAACCGGCTTCCCATTCCCACCGAAAACAAGCCCCTGGCATTTCTCCCGGCTATTCCCCAAGAAGAAGCGAAGGTTCCCCTTCGAAGAGACCCCCCTCGTCTCCCCTTCGGTCCCCCCTGTAATGGGCCCTTCTTCTTACCCTCATCAACGCAAAGACTCGACGTGCGTTCCGGCTTCTCTTTCTCTGTCCATGGACCCGCGATCCTCTCCGTCTTCGCCACAACTACCCCG
>Ga0179593_1522849_pt1 | contig 11787 bp, 14 predicted proteins | sample CZODoug2_1_08_16_FD_185931 | JGI IMG/M metagenome (GOLD analysis project Ga0179593, IMG submission 185931) | Vadose zone soil fungal communities from Angelo Coast Range Reserve, California, USA - CZODoug2_1_08_16fungal (PacBio error correction) | ecosystem: Environmental > Terrestrial > Soil >... | reverse complement strand
ACGTGGCCGCCCGTTTTCCGGTGCTGTTTTTTTTTCAAATTAATTGCGGGACCCCTTTTCGCTTTTTCCCTTTATCGTATCCTCGGCTGCTGCTTCCCTCGTCCCCATGCTGCTGTGGGCCAAAAAAACGTGGCGAATCTTCCCCTTTTTGTCAACAAATGGGGTTGTGTATCCTTCTTTGTTCCGTAGTTACGCTATTTGGATGTGTTTTGCTTTTTCCTGTCCCTTCCAACCCGCTGTCTCTACTTCGTGGATTAGGCTATGCAGGCCTTCTTTCGCCCCATTGGACAGCGATAATTGGCATTTATTTAGAGGAAGCCTGGTGTTCTTTCTTCAGTCTTTTTTTTCGGGTAGACAACCTCCGGACGCGCAACTGTTGTTGTCCCTTGCGTGGCCGGTCCGAAAGACCCTTCCTTCGCTACGCTGATCCCCCCGTCCCCTCTGTTGTCTGTTTATTTTTTACCCCACGTAACAGACCCTATGTGAACCGGCCAGTCCGTCTCCTGTTGTGTTTTCCTTTTATCTTGCCTCGCTGCCTTAGTCTTGCGCCGCACAGTAGACCCCCCTGCGTTGGAGATGTCCCCTGCTGTGCTTAGCGGTTTTCCGGTCTCCCCATAGGCTTTCCCTCAGGGTTTAACCACAACAATTTTGTTTTATCGACCGTGCTTCTCCAGTAGTATTCATTTTCTCCTTTTACATTCAGTCCGCGATGGAAGTTGGTTACATCTGGACCCCACTGCCCGCTGTTTTCTGTTTTTTCCTTGCATTTCCCGCCCCTGTTTTCCATTCTTCCCCCCTCTGTCTCGGCTTCGTGGGTACCGGAAGTAGTTTCCCTTTCGTTTGTACAATTTTGGATCGGGGAGAGGCGCCGCGCGACCCCCTTCCTTGGGTGTCCAATTTCTTTTTACATGTACATGTAGCAAGAAAGAGCCCTTCTCCCGAATTTCTGCGCCACGTTTTTTTTTTCTTCCTGCGTTAGAGAAAGTTTATATGCACGGTACCCTGACTCAGCATCGTAGAGTATACTTTTTTTTTCCCCAGTCCCCAGTGGGAGGTGGGCGCTGGATTTCTCGCGTACGGGGCTCTTACTTTTCCTCTTTTGTTCCTTTCCGTTGTCGTTAAGTAGACATTTTTTGAGTGCTATTTCACATTTCCCTCTCTGGCGTGTCTCCTCGGCTACAATTATACATCTTTTACTCCGAGTGAGGGGTCAGTAACTGTCAATGGAATATATACAGCACTTTGACATGCTTCACCCCCCCTCCCCTTGCTGTTTCTCTGTGAAAGCATCTCTCCCGGATTCCAGTGCACCAACTACGTACGGCCGTAGCCTCTATTTTCTCTCCGTAGGCCTGTTTCCTTTGGTTTGCGGACCTCGTTTTGCGTTTGAGGGTGCATTCCACGAGGGGCCACGAATTGTGTTCCCCTCCTCTCAGATACGACGCCAGGACTTTGTTTTTCCTCTCCGCCTGTTAAAATTGGCAGTTAAGCGTTGGGGAGGCCCACCTTTTTTCTTAGGCGGATTTTTTCTCCGGTTTTTTTTTATGCGTACCAAACGGTTTTCGTCCCTCGGTTAGCGATGAGTGTACCTCAGCCAGGGCTCCCGATGGCAGCTTATTGACCGCTTCGTTTCTGATACCGACTTGACATAGAGACTACCTCCTCCTCGTGCGTGCCTCCACCTTTTCTTCTTTTCCTTCTCTTTCTTGTTGTTTTTTTCCGATGATGAGTATCATTTGGAGTGCAAAATTTTTCCGGGCACCCCCCAAGATCGCGTCTCTCCCCTTACTACGCCTCCCCTTTTTCCTATAACTCGCAGTACATCACCCCCCCTCCATGTTACCTATCGTAATTATTCACAACTTTTTTCGGGTAAGCCGCCCCTTATCCCTTCCCTACTCGAACAAGAGTTAAGCACACACCCTTGTCTCTTTTTCGCAAGACTCCCCCCTCTTGCTGCGCGATCTCCCGCTATAAGGTCCTGCTCGTCATGATTCTGGATCTGACCCGACACCTTTGTTTTCCTCATCCTGCTTTCCCCCCCCCCCCTCTTTCTTTTTAGCCACTCAAACGACCAGGACATAGGCATAGCGTCTTCCTTCTTATTGGTGCACAGAGACTTCCGTTTTTTCTAACCTAACCCCCCACCCATGGTTGCTTTGGTTGGGTTCCCAAAGTTGTTTAGGTACCCATAATTTTTCTTCCCTCACTCGGGCTTTTTTTCGCCTGTTTTCACATAGAGCACATCGTCCCTGATCCTTCTGGTGCAAATGATTCTTTCCTTCTCCTCCTTTACCGCTGTTGTGGCTCCCGGTTTCAAACCTTGACCCTACTGCCTTTGGTCTCCACCCCCCCTGCCCACCGTTACTGCCCCACTTTTCTTTTTTTCCCGGTAACACGGTGTTTGAGATCCCATTTAAGTGCTCGCAACCGGTAACACCCTGCCGTTCTTTTTTTCATAGTGTTCTACCACCTTTGTCGCCATCAATCCACAAATGTCGTTTCCCGATTCGTCTCTCTCCCGAAATGTTGCTCCCCCTCCTTTGCCCCCTCCCTTCCCCCTACAAAACTACTCCTTCGATACCAATGTATCCTAGCCTCAGTTCTGTCGACATCCCCAATTCCCCTTCTTTCACCCTGGCTTATTCAACTTCCAGGAAATTATGTAAGTTGCTGGAAAATTCCCAATTTCTCCGCCGTTTTCTTCGTTGAGCCTAATACTGTTTGATCTGCTCCAGCCCTCCCTTCCTGTTTGTGCAACCTCTTTCTTTGTCACCATTTCGGCCGATACACCATTCGTGTGCCCCCTTCCCCCACCCTCATTTCTGCGCATAGCTTCACCTTCGTTGGAGACTTGACGTCCCCCACCCCAAATTCCCCTCCCTTCCCCATGAATTGTTGACCGTTTTTTGAATGACACATCCTTCGCCTTTCTATCGTAACTTCGGTTCTTCGTACCCCGTTTCCCTTTTTTCCGCTTGCAGTTGGTCCACCATACAACAAGCCTTAATCCCCTTTTCCCTTTCCTGACGATACCAGTCCGTGCCCACCGTTGGCGGACCACTAAGATAATGTGAAAGGTTGCTTGCCTTCTCCACCTCCGTTCTCATTTTCACCCCCGCTTCGGCCTTCCACTCCCACCCCCAAGAGAAACTCGCGGCCTCCGGCGCGCCCCCCGCGAGAGCCTTTCTTCCACCTGGTTGCCGCCTCATCAGAACAATGTCTTATTACTTTTTTGTTCCTCTTAGCAGCTTGCTGGCCGTTCTTCGTGATCCTTCCCACCTTCCTCTCTTATAACCTTAATAATAGCCCCATCGCATTTCTTCCCCCCCGCGTCTTCCGCTTTCAAACCTTTTTCCCTCCTCTTCTCATCCGTTGTGTTGTTGCTTTAGTACGGTTCCCGTGTTTAGTTGCGTTTTGGACGCGGCGTTTGGCAAAGAACTTTTTTCCCTTTTTTCGGCTAATGTGTCTTCTCGCGGAGATGTCCGTTTCCACTGCCACGGCCAGAGTGGTGTATTAAAACCTTGTCCTGCCTTTTCTTGATGAGGTTTTTTTTTGTCCAAGGGTACTACGGGTGCTCGGTTCTGGTAGCGCAAAAGTGCGTGGTCTGCCATAGGCGCTTTCAGATTTCTTTTTTTTTATTTTGTTCCTTCCCCCTGTTTTTATCTGCTTGGGATTGCCGAGTGGTTGATTCTCGGCCTGCCTTTTTTCCCTTTTAAGTGAAAAACTTGGCACCTCGGATTATGAGTCTGATTCCATTCTTAGCGACCGGGTCCGTTTTCGTTTGTTCTTTTTTTCCCAACTGCACCCTCCGAGGGGGCAAAAGGTGTGGTACTTCGTGTTTGCCTCAAGCGCCGACCGTCTGTCACGCGAGTCCTTTCTTTCTTTGTCCAATTACTACCCTTTCCCGCTTTTTCTATGAGGCCCCATTGTGGTTCTTTTTGTTTTTTTCCCGTCATTCATTCCCCCCCTCCTTAAACCGTTCGACCTGGATTATTGCTTCCACGAGACCATTCTCGTTTGGTCGATTCGTCAACAGCTTGCTTTTTTGTTGCCTCGCTATATGGAGCAACACCCTTTTTTCCCCTCTTACGTCCCCACTACGCCCCACTACACCTATTTCGAAACTCTTGCTCTTATAAGGTTTCATGTCAGTCTTGCCCTCCCCCCTGATCTCCAGATCTCTTTATAGTTGCCATTTTTCCCCCCACAGCATTCCCCATTCCCCCTCTTGTCTAGCTGCTGATAACCTCTTTTTGAATAGACCTTTGCGCACGGACTTCAAGGACTTAGTCCTCTCTTTCGTTTATCAAAGGTTTCTCTCTCGGCATTAGCGGTGCCCCGTCCCAATTTTTTTTTGGCGTGCCTCTTTTTTTCCCCATTGTGCCCCCATTTCAGAATCTTCGCACCGCGGGTTTAATTGTTGCTGTTAAGTTATCTTAAATGGTACGGACACAAAGATCATCTTCCTCCCAGTGGGGCTTGCCTTGCAGGGTGAAGACTAGTACTTTTTTTCTTTTTCCCTCCTTTTGACCCCTTAATGCCCCCCCCTCCGTGCGCGTCTGACACTTTGGAATTCCTAAGCAGCTATCTGAAGACTGGCTCCCCCGCTTCTGGGGTACATTATCCTTCCTCCCTATTTATTTCGGCTGGGAGAACTTGACGACTGACAACAAGCCAATGGCGGTTTCTCCCTTCTTCCTCATCTCAAGAGTCTCTTTACCCGAGGCGTCCGGGCAGTATATTTCTCGCCTTGTTCGTTGCTTTTTGCGAGTCCCAATGACTCGATTGGCTTTCTTCCTTCCTGATCTGCGTGAACGTTCGGGTTTTTTCAGGACCGAGCCCTCTTTTTTCTCGGACTACTCGCGCCTATTTAGATGCGTTCGCAAACCCCACTTGGTCAATTTGGGAGGAAATTTTTGAAGTTTTGCGGCGCTGTTGTGTTTCTGAGAGGTACCAACGGTTCCTTTTTTTTTTTCCCCCCCCGCGCCTAAGGATGAGTTTATTTTACAAATTTTTTCTAGGTTTCTCATGCCCAATTGGCTTGCGGTCTTACGTTCGTTCTAGGCGAGCATACTCTCATGCCTCGCCTTGCCGCGCGGATTGTATCGCCCTTCTCTCTTTTCTTTCCTCCTTTTGAGAGTTTATTAATTGGCTAGTGAAAACTCGGCGTCCCTTTCCTCAAAGATCCATGCCTTCAGCCCCAGCAGCCATTTAGGCAATGCCCCATTTTGCGTCTACCATCGCAAATCGACGGGTTTTTTCCCCCCCTTTCCTTACTTCCTTTCCCGGATTTCCGTTTTGTTTGACCACGTTGGTAAGAATTTAACCACGCCTTTTCCCAGCGCTCCGATCTTCCCCCATCCCCCCACACATTCGCCACGGTTTTGTGTTCCTCAGCAGGTTTTCGCGGATCTTAAGCTACCCTTTCGGTCTGAGTCCTCTTTACATCCCCCCGATTTATTGAACATACTATTCATTTCCCTCAAGCTTTTTTCCCCACAACGACCAGGAATCCGGAGAGAAAATCTTGCGCCGGCCGACTTTACCTTTCCGCTATCCATTTGGTGATGTCCTTTGTGAAAGACCAACTTGATTGCGTTTTCATTTCCAAGCTTGCGCTTCTCTCGCTACCGCCGCACTCGTGCCGTTATTATGATTACGTCCATTCCTCCCCCATCTCCTCCAATAGATCGCACCTTCTTTCCCTTCGCTAAGCACGGTCACCGAGGGATCAGCTGGAGCTCCCATCTACCTCCCCCAAGTCCTTTTTTTCACCGCCCGACACTCACTTCAATTGCCAATGCCAAATTCAAATTACCAATAACCCAAAAAGGTTCTATACGCTTTTTTTCAGAGTACCCCTATCCTTCCTCCGCCACATACACCTCGGTGAGCAGGTTTCTTTTCTTTGAACCTTTTTATCCCACTATTAACCCTGCGCACGTAATCTTTGTGTCGTGAATTCGTGCGGACTCTCTCCCGATAAAACAAGTTAGACCCCTCCCCTTCCCACATTCCTTTAAACTCCCCTTTCTCGAAAGTCTTTTTAGAGGCCAGTCTGTCTCATCTTCTTTTAAGCCTTTTTTTCACTTTTTCATTATCATGGCCTATCTTAAGGTGCTGCTTCATCAAATCCCACACTTAGCCGCCTGTCTACCCGACCCCTGTTTCGAGCAAAGTGCCGTGATTTTCCTCCCCCGCTTCGAGTTTGCTATGGATGCAAGTATATAGACGCCCCATTTTTGCCTCCTCAACCCCGTCTTTGGCCAATGGACCTCACTCTTTGTCTTTTGTCATTACGCGTACCCACAACAAAACTCCTGCGTCTATCTTCACCGTTTTTACTTCCACTTCCTCCGTATTTTGAGTATCAGGAACTTCGTGCCCCCTCCTTTCCCCGCCCACCTTTCTCTGCTTGTGTTGCTGGGCGCACCCATGAAACGACCCATTCTACGTAGGATGCCCGTATCGATGTTTTTTTCGTGATCCCCCATTCCTGATCAGGATTTGAAATGTGCCCGGATCAACTCCTTTTTCCAACACCGCCCTCCCGTTCAACCAGGGACGTGCAGTTTCTTTCTTCCCCACCTCGAAAACCCCCTTGTCTCTCTCCTGCGCTCCCCCTCGGACTTCCCCCTCCCATAGATTAAATTTCGTCCTTCTTCTTTCCCCCGTACCTTTTGGCTTTCCCAGCAGCTCTCGTTTGGTTTTTTGTAAGGGATTCCCCTTCGCAGCCCTCTCCTCCCAAACCTCGCCTGTCATCAAGATTGAATTTAAAAGTCCTCCTTGCTTTCCACCTCCCTGGCAGGCCCGCGCACAGATTTTTTGTTGTTGTTGAGCGCATACCCCGTGGCATTTTGCCCTTGGTGCGGAACGCGTCTAACCCTTTGAACGCCCGATATGATTTGCCCTGTTCCTGTCTCTTCGTTTTGAAGCATCCCGCTTTTGCCACGGACTTGGCTGGGAGCCCCACCCCACCGTTTACATGAATGAGTGCAGTTTTTTGATGTCTTTTTCTTTTACCGGAACCACCAAATAGGGTTTCTCGTTCAATGTCTTTCCACGTCTGCGGTCTGTTTCGCCCGCTTGGGAGAGTGTCCTCCTTAATACTTTCCTGGTTTTTTGAGACTTGGGAGCTTGGCTTTCAGTGATCCTGATTCGATCTCGGCGTTTCCTGTTCCATCGTCCGATTTTGTATCTTGAGGCCCCTTTTGTGTGGTTTGATTTGGTTGTTTTCTGCCCCCATGCACTCCCCTTTTTGGCCTGGTGGTGTGTTCTGTCGGTTTTGACCAGCCATACGTCTCCTTTAAGCCTTTTAGGAAGGATGTGCAGTAAAAAATACTCCTTTTTGAGTGTCCAGGAGTTGTTGTCTTACCCAACTTTTTCCAGGTGGACATGCCATAGGTTCCATTTTGTTTTTGTACTTCTTGCACCCCCTCTCGTGTTTTTTCTTCTCTTCCAGCACTAGGCGGTGCAACGACATTTGCTAGGAACCCCTTTTCTAGCATTTTTTCCTTCTCTCACGGTGGTCCCTAGATCTTCATGGAAGTTGAGCGCCCTTCAATCCCTCCGTCTTTTCCCTCTTACAATTTCCTCCCCCCTTCTTTCTGCCTGTACTTTGTGGAAGGTTTAAGATTTTCTGCGGGATCACATTTGGAGCTCTTTGCTGCCGTGGTGCACGAAACAAAACGTCTTTTTCCCTCTCTTTTTGTGACTCCCCCGTTCAGACACTGACTCCGAATCTGTCGACACCGTCTTGTGTTAAGGGTTTTTTGCGCCTTTTCTCTCCTTGTTTCATCTTCGGTTTCTTGTTGCACATATCGTAGATGTTTTTTGACAGACTTGGGCGGTTTCAGCCCCACGTGACGGTATCCGGGTTAGCAGTTAGTTGTCTCCCTTTCCCAGCGTTTCCCCGTGCGTGTTTCCTTCTTTGGAAGGCAATTCCTGATACTTCAGGATTATGGTCTGTAGCCTCGTTATCAATCTTATGCCCGGCGAGTGACGGTCCCCCTGGACTGGCTTACCCTCCCAATGATTCCCCCCAACCAACCCCCTTCGGTTTTCTAGTTTCCCCTCTCTCCGCCCGCGGATGATTCTCGGCCCACCTCGGAGTCGTCACTATTTTCCGTTTTCTTCTTAGCCCTTCCCCATTGATGTATCTTCCTTGTCCTGAGAGATGAATAGGTGTGCCTTCACTTTCGGTTCTTTCTTTCATTTTCGGACTGACTGTCGGAGATCCGTTTGAATACTTATAGACAACCACTTTTGAAGCGTGTGTGGATGAAAAGTTTTCTCTTCCCCCCTGGCGCTTTGTCTTCTTCCATCGTAAACACCAGGTTGAGTATCGATCGGGTTACGCTTTTTTTCCCGAATTGCTTTTCTTTCTTTTGCAACCCAATGGATGCGTCTGAATTGAGCTGTCCTGTTTTGTGAATCATCTTTTTTCCGCGGATTTGACCTCATTCCCTCCCCCTATTCTCATCATGGTCTTAACCGCGGGGCAAGGGCCGAACTGATCAGCTCTCCTCTCCAGCCACTTTCATAATCCTCCGCCCCCTGGCGTTCACCCATCGCAAACCCGAAACTGGCTGTTCCGTCACTAAGGATTAGCCCTCCTTACGAAACTTTTTTTATCATAAAGCCGCCCATTTAGAGCCTCTTTCCCCCTCTTTCCTCACACCCTTAGTTTTTGCGCGATCTATACGAGGGATCGAAGATTCTTAAGGTACTTCTCGGTCATGAGGATCTGACCTTCCCCCCTGACTTACTGAATCTCCTACGCCACCGAAGAGTGACTTTCCTCGCTTTCCCCCTGACCAATCTTTCCCTTATGCGCCGTTCCTCTGCCGATTGTGACGATATTCCGCGTTTGAGAATGTCTCGAAAGAACCTCCTTTTTTCTGTTTAAGTAGGATTGTCCCAGGTGTTCGTAAGACGCCACGTTTCTTCCTCTCTGCCTCACCTTCTTCCCCCATCTCCTCAATCGCCTGTTGCAATAGGCACTTTTGTATCAGTCAAGTCCTGAGGTCCCGCTTTCTGCTGAGAGTCAAACCCCTGCTCACCGCGTGACCTGCTCCCCTTCCCCCCTGTCCCAACTAGTCCCCAACAAAACAGCGTTCTCTATTTTTGTCTTACAAGTGAAGCACTTATTTAACGTCCCCCCGCTTCGCAAGATTTTTTTCTCGCGCAGTTCTCTATTTGGATAAAATTTACATAAATATAACAATTGATTGTGTTTGCCCCCTCTGCCGTCCCTTCCGATCACCTTATCCATCGCCCGAGACAATCTATTATCATTTAACTTAGTCTTTTTCTCCCCGTTCTCGCGGACCCAGTTCGACTTTTCTCCTTTGCTCCGTCCCCCTCATGACGATCTGTGCCTGCCAATCAAGACATCGCTGCCTGTCTCACACTGTTTCTCTCCACCGTGTGGTTGTACACCCCTTCCCTGTTGGGCCCCACGAATTGTGCCCATACTGCACTTGTAATCTCAACACCGCTCGGTCTAATGCCTTTCTTTGTTGGCCGCATCAGGCTGCCTTGCCAACCCCCTCTGCACTGTCCGTAACTGACTACAGGTTGGCTTCCCCTCCCTTCCTTTCTTCGAGCTTATTTTCAACCCTCTGAAGACCCCCACACCGTTGCTGTTTGCCTTTTTCGCAACCACCACCCAGTACTTCCGTCCCCCCTTCTCTCCGGACGATGCTCAAATTAGGGTTTTTGTCCCCCTTTTTTAAGTCCCCTTGATTCACAGGCTCTTCTGCCTTTCCCCCAACTAAGTGTCCTACCCTTTTTTATGAAACCTCTACCCAACTCCGAAAATCGTCGTTTCTCCATTCCTGCACGTATCTATCAAGTTCTCATCATTCGAATCCCTAACCAGTATAAAACGTTGTTTTTTGGTTTAATTCCTTCTTTCCTTGTGTTCCTTTTCTCTCTTGCGCAGCCGTTTCCCTTTACACATATTTACATCCTATGCTTGTCCCTTTTTAATTCCCGGTTTTCTCCATTTTCCAATGAGTACGCCCCCACCCACGGTTTCACCTCCCCTTTTTTGTTTCTATCCTCTTTTGGTTTTCCGCTCTGACCCCTGAGATTTTTCTTTCTAGTGCCGCCAGTCGCCCTTTTTTTTCTCTTTTATGCCTAATTTTCACATTGGCCTTGACCTTTTCTGCTTTCAGGGGGATCTATCGCTGTCGGGACTTCATTTCACCCCCCACTCCAGAGCGCTGGTAGCCCCCAAAACTTGCGAAGATGTAGTTGCTCTTACAGGTGTAGATTGGACCTAGACGTTGTTTCTGGTTGAGCGTAGTTTTTTCATATTTTGTATTCTTGTGGTATCACTTTCCCGCAGCCCCAACTTTTTAGAAAGGCTTTCTTTCAGATAGTGCTCATTTTTTTCCTTCCGCCACATGGTCCCCTGACTCAGGTCGATATTACGTAGAGAAGCGTTCCTTTTTTTTGTTTGTTTCTCTCCACTCAAGTCGGGCATACTGTGCGTGTCGATATTTTTCCAAGCGCTCGACGGCTTAATTCCCTCAGGATGTCCTTTCAGGGTAACTATTCTATTGACGCGCAAAGTTTTTTTAGTTTTCCCTCCTCGCCTCACAGTCTTTCTTTTCCATCATTCACACGTCTGCGCCCGTGAGGTGGTTCTTATGGACCTACTCCCTCTTTTTTTATCTAACTCTTCCCGTTCCATAGGCTGGGACCGAAGTTTTCGTTTTCAGTCCCTACCAATTTCTCCACCAGCCCTTTTCCTAGTTACCACCTTGGCGGAAGGTATTGACGGTCCAGCAATTCCTTCCTATCGTCCCATTAGTTTCGTTTCACTTTCCCCTCCCGCTGGCTGAGTCCATTTCTGCGCTGAACATGCGAATTTTTTTTTTTTTTTTTTGGGGGTGGGAAGGACTCTTCTTTGGAGCCTGTCTTTCTGGGGATTGTACGTAGCCCGTTCCCCCTTCGTTCAAGATCACATACCTTTTTTCTTCTGTCCTGTTGGCTCCACCAGGTTGCCACGACACACCTTCCATTTCAGCCCCGACACCTTCGCACTTTTTTCCTTCGATCCGGGCTCTCTCCTGGAACAGATCTCCTCTAAACACTTTTGTTTTCCTATGTGTTTCCTCTTTTAGCGTTTTTTGAAGCCGTGCAGTTAGGTTGTTTTAGTTTCTTTGACGAGCAGAGCTATCCTTCCCTTTGCATTCTGCCTGTTCATGAGATATTACCTTTTCTTTTGCGAGTTTCCCCCGCCCTCCGAGCTGACTCCGAGTGGCGGCTTTTACCATTGGAAATGCTACAAGCACTTTTTGATGTTCCAAACACGCCATGGCTTTTCTTTCTAGTACCGCATTCTGTCTGCCTTTTTTTTTCTTCCACATCCATCTCGCTTATATATTATAGAAGATGTTAGTTTTCTTTCTTCTCTATCAACCAGTCGACCCCCCCCCCCCCCCCTCCCGTTTTTTGAGGTTGAATTTGCTTTCCATTCCGTTGTGTCTTCTTCTTTTTTTTCTGTCCACATGAATGTCTGAGGGTTATTCTCCTTTACTCGGAGAGAGTGATTTGCCACCCCCCTTTTTTTTTGATAGTGTGGTGACCTCTTTTTGACGCGGGCGTTTAGAACAGCTCCTTCCTTTTTTCGTACGTATCGAAGGTTTTCGGCACAGGCTTTGGCTTTTAGAAACGAAAAGAGCTTTGCCGTGATTTCTTTTTTTTTTCTTGAGTCGTCCCCCCCCCTTCCCCCGGATTTCCTCTCTGTCCGCCGCTGGTTTGCACACAATG
>Ga0179593_1446877_pt1 | contig 11787 bp, 14 predicted proteins | sample CZODoug2_1_08_16_FD_185931 | JGI IMG/M metagenome (GOLD analysis project Ga0179593, IMG submission 185931) | Vadose zone soil fungal communities from Angelo Coast Range Reserve, California, USA - CZODoug2_1_08_16fungal (PacBio error correction) | ecosystem: Environmental > Terrestrial > Soil >... | reverse complement strand
CTGTGCTTCGATCGCTTTATCTTCAGTTTGCCCCTCTGAGGTGTTTTCATCCCCCTTCACGGAATAAGTGGTTTTCTGTCCTCCTCTCTTTGTGTAGATTTCTCTTCGCGCGTGATCCCGCTACCGTCCTTCCCAGTCAAAGTGGCTTTGGGACTAAATCACGCTGTCGTCCGCCCTGTTCTTAAATCTCCCCCAACTTCCCTTTCGTTTTTTTCCCCTTTGATCGGGCGCGCCGCGTCCTTTTCGATACGAGGAGGTGTTGGTTCTTTCCCGGTTTGCACAAAAAAACCCATTTACCCGCATCCCCTCCGCGCCCCCACAAACACAACACCCAACCTAACACATATCTACAACCCCCCCCCCCACACACCCCAACACCCCCCCCCCCCCCCCCCCCCCCCCCCCCCCCCCCCCCCACCCCCTATTGGTAGGAGGAACTGTCGTCCTCACGATTTTTTTCTAGGATGATTTTCACGTATCAGTCCCATCGCCCACAAAATGCCTTTAAGAAGTCGTTCCTTTTTTTTTTTCTTGAACCACAATCAGTTTTCCCGTCTTCCCCATCAGATTTCAATGCGTTAACCCAGTTCAATTTTCTGCTCCTTCCCAAAGTAGAACATGAGCTCCCATTGAAAACCCCCGATGTCTTTTCCTCCGTATTATAAGTTCGCCCATGCGGCACGTTTACCCCCCTTCCCCCCCTTTTAGAGGATCCAGTTTTGCTATGCGTCCCCTTGTAATGCCCCTTCAGTCCCCTTTTTTTCTTAATTCACCCCCAGCCCCGTCCCAGGTTGCTTTGCACTTATTAGTGTGCACCCGCGTCTTCTTTGCATGCGTGAATAGTTTAGGATTCTTTTCTGTCCCCTCTTTGACTCCTGTTTCCCTTTTGCCCCTAGGCCCTCCCTCTTGGGTCTCCTCTTTCACTTCCATTGGGACTTCTAATTTTCATTTTTTCTGGAATCGTAGGTCCCCGTCGGGTGTTTTACTATCCTCTCTTTTTTCTGTACCTGTTACGACCGTGCATGCGCTTCGGCGAAAAGGGCCTTGCCCTTCTTCTAGAGAACAACGCTGCATTATGTTTCTTTCCGTCATTCACCCAGATTCATCGGAGGCGTCTCTTGACCAACGCTCGTTACCTTTTTTTCGGCCCGGTCTTCCTTTCCAACCAGCGGGCTCCTTTCACCCCCCGATTTTCGTGCGATCAGCTGCTCCCATCTTGCAGCTATCTCCCTAGTCCCTTTATTTCCTGGGAAAAGTTCCCTCTGATACCCAGGCCAATTGTTCTTGTCGCTTTCCCTGTCCCTCTTAGCAGGGAACTTTCCTCGTTTTTTCTCCCTACCTTTTTCCTTAGTCTTCTGACCCCCTTCCTCCCTTACATTTCCTTCTAATCTTCTCTCTCTTAGATGCCCTCCCCCCGGTTACGGTCGCACTGTTGTCGTTTTGTTTTACCCCAAGTGCATTTTTGTCAGCCAGTCACGTCTTCGGTCGTGTCCCCACAATTCCTTTATCCCTCCCCCCGAAGCATCCGGCTTTCCCCTTAACAGGTGTTGAGCGTGTTCTCCCCCCGTTTCTGGCTTCTATTCTTTTTTCTCATTCAATTCCCCCACGCACTTGCGGCACTAATACTGCCTTTTTTGCTTCCCATTTCCTCGGAGGTCCTTTATCCCCCCCAAAATTTTGCGTTCTCCGATGTTTCCGCATACATCGTGTCCCTTCTTTTAGTGCTTGGTACTTCGCAAATCCACCCCTTCTCCCTTTCCCCTCTACTTGAGTCATGTGTTCTCTTCCCCGTGCTTCACGCCCGCTCGTTGTCGTGTAATCGCCTGCGTCTTTTTTATTTCTCCCACCCGGTTGTTCAACCGCCAAGCCTTTTTCCTCTGGGATAGGTTTTCCCCCCCGTTGATAGGGAAACGTTTCGTGCCGCCCGGCTTTTTTTTTTCGTTTTTTTTCGTTTTTCCAACGTTTTCTGGGTTGCTCAACTCTTGGTTTGATCTGTTTTTCTCGGTGTATGGCCCCTCTTGTCCCTCCTTGTTTGCGGAAACAGCCCACCCCCCAATTCTATCTCCTCCAACAAGTTCTTTTTTTCCCTGCTCCTTCTTCGCCAGCTCTACCTCTTCCCGCAAATCTTCCCCAGGGCACATCTCGCTGACGGACATTTCCCGACCCCCATTGTCTTCTTTGAAAAGTCTCTCGCGCCCTGCTTTCGCACACATGCACCTTCGTGCGCTGTTGTATCATCGTCCCAGTCCTTTTTTTGCAAGAAAATTCTCGCTTGCTATTTCTTATTTAGTTTCTTTTTTTTCCCCTTTTCCTGGTCGTGGCGTTGACCAGATTTCCCCGAAAGATAACTCTTTCATTTTTTAAGGTCACCCACGCGGACAAACTGATGAGGGGTTTGGCTGCTTGTTTTTTTTTTTTTTTTTTTTTTTTTTTTTTTGGGCCCCTCCAGTTCCCCTAAAGATGCCATTGGATCCCACACCTTGCTTCCTCTTTCCGGCTCTGTCAGCACGGATTGTTCCTCCTCAGATCAAACCTTTGCGTTGCTTGTTCGACTGCAGTATTGCGGTTTGGATAACCCCCAACTTATACCGAACCACCTAAAGCCTTATCTCTTTCTCCCCTCTGTTTCGGTCTTTAAGTCGATGTTTGAGTCAAAACCCTTGCATCTCCCCATTTTCTCTTCCCCCCATTTCGCTTTCCTCCTTGTTAGGTCGTCGCCTTTCTACGGATTATTCCCCTCTTCTCCTCACCGCTGCACGGCCTCGTTTTCCATTCATTAAGCCGTTTCCCGAGTTCTTAGGGCCATTGTAGCGTGCCTCTTCCCCCCCTCTAAATTACTGACCCCTTGACCCATTTGCCGTCAATATCATGAAGTTCTGCTCGCCTTATCCGACCTGCTTAGCTCTCACACAGAGTGGCCTTTTCGTCATCAATTCGCTGCTTGTTCGGTGGTTGCTCTTTTTCCTCAGTTTATACTGTTGCTTTTCGCATGCTGTCTTCCTTCCCCCACGGTTGTGAAACTGGGGCTTCCTATGGTGATACGAGGTCTGCGATCTGTAGCTTGCCCTGCCTCCTTTTCAACCATTAGTTTTGAAAACATTCAAGCGATCGCTTCCCTTGTTCTGTGCGAATGGAACCCTCCTTCCACGGTACTCATGTTGAAGGCTGACGTACTCCGTCTGGGTCGTTCCAAGCGGTGACCTCCGGTCCCCCCTAGTTGTAAATCGGTGCAAGAATCCCCCCTTCCCTTCCCAAGCTCATGCGTAACAACAAAGCCTGAGTGCTCCCAGACTTTTTTTTTCAGTCTTACCTGAACTCTTTTTTCTGTTCTATTTGCTCTCCTATGCGAAAGCTGTGCTACTTCCCTGTCCCCCCGTAATTTTTTCGTCCATCTCTCCTCTTTTTGGTTAGGATTTTTATTACGCCGTGTGTCCTTCCATCCTTTTCACGACTTCGCTCCCTTCGCTCCCAAGAATATTCTTGTTATATTAACCTCTTTTTGCGCATCTATTGCTTCGTTTTGAGGGCTTTATCGCGTCGACTTTTTCTTCTTCCATCCTTCCCCGATGTTGCGTGACTTATTTCCCTCTATTTCCCCTCGATGAAATCACCTCCTTTTTCTTATGGCGGCGGATTTTATTGCAATTTGTCTGAGCAGACCCATTCTTCGCTCGCTTTCCTTTTCTTCGTGTGTTCCTCAAGACTTGTTCTGCCATTCGCGTCCTGCGTGCATTTAATTCGCCCCCCCCCCAGACGGACTTTGAGCCCTTTTCCCCAGTTTTTCCACCCCCCCCTTGTTTAATGAATCTTCTTCTCGCACGCTTATCCACAGTGTGCCCAAAACTTTCCCACGCCGAGGGCCTTTTTCTGATGACGATCATGCCTCCTCTCTCCAGCGCCCCTGCCTTCTCGTAGGTGTCTCTCGTGATGCAATATTTCTTCACTTAGGGGCCCTCCCTTTATGTCGGGATTTTTGCTTAAGGAAGCTACCAAAAGCCTCCTAATATTTCTTTCTCCCCCCATTGAGTCCTTTTTAGATTTCAGTGCCAATGTCGGTGAGCTTCCCCGTCTTTGCTTTAGACTCCTCGATTCGATCAATCCCTACCTTTTTTTCATTTCCCTTTCCGTCCTTTTGCCTCAACAAGTGGGTTTATTTTTTCCCCAACTAGTTTTTTTGTTGTTCCCTTTCTCCCTTTCTTTGACGCGCAAGCGCGTTATGTTTGAGACACATCCCGAAGGCTTTTTCTCACCCTTTTTTTCTCAGATTACTACTTCTCTTCTTTATACCCCGACCAAAGCTGTTTTTATGATTCTTTCCCCCTCTCCCGTGAGAAGAAGCAGCCATTTCACTTAAGGTCACTGTTTTGGAGGTTATATCCCGAACCATATCAGACTTGCCTTGGTCCGATGTAGAACGCAACGTCTTTTTTTTTTTTTTATCTGCTTGGACCTCCTTTCACGGCTCACACCCGGGGATCACGACCCTGAATCGATCGCCCCTTTTGACCTTCCCCCCCCCCCCCCCCGCGTCATTTGCTATACCATAACCCCCCCCCCCCCCTTGAGACGACTTGCGCGCAGGACCCGTTTCGCTCGCCAGTCTCTTTTCCCGAATTTTTTGGGATCTTTTTGTCAAGGATGTAACTTTTTAAGTTTTTCTTATTCCTTTTTCGCTTATTTATAAGCTTTTCAGGGAAGTTCTTTTTTGCATTTTTCTCTTCAATTTTTGATTTTAGAACTGCCCGTTTATATGTTTGCCATCCCACAAATGCTCCCCTCTCCCCCCAACCCCCCTGTTTCCACCTAGCTTGGTGCACGCGATCTTTTTCCTTTCTTACGTCGCTTGAGGCGCTAGTCCTTTTTCCTCCTAATTTTGGGCCCTATCCCAGTCTTCAGCCTTGGCGGCTGTACCCCCTTTTTTCCCGCCTAGTAGACTCTTCGGAAGGCTTCTTAATTTTCCTCCCCTCATCCTGGGAGATGTTCCTCCGGTCTTTCTCACATTCCAGAAATTTAGATGTTCTGACATATTGATTTTTGGTTCGCCCCCCCTTTTTGACTTGGACCCCGGTAATCCCCTATTTTCTGGTCCCAATTGATCGTTTAGAGCATGGCTGTATGCCCGTAGCAGCGTTTTTTCCCTTAAGCCTGGTTCTTTCTTGTCTCAACGTTTTTTTTGGAAATTGACCTCCCTCTCCTTGAAGAAAAGCATCCCCAGTTCTCACACTCCACCCTTTATTGTTACCTTTTATTGGTTTCTCCCTTTCTTTTTTCCCTCCCGACTGGCTGGCGATAACCCCTGTCTCCCCATTTTGATGAGCCCAACACCTCCCTTTTTCCGTCTAGACACCACGGCAATTGGCGCCTTTTTAGATTTTTTTTTCTTCTTTTTTCGACTTTTTAAGCGGGCGGCCGCGTTCTCTTCGAAAACCTTATTTTTCGCCGACCAACCAAGATGTCCCCTGCACGATTTCCGGGCCACTCCCTTTCCCCGCCCTCAATGGCACCATTTTCCGACCTGGCCACTGTGCACGTTTCATCTCCCCTTTCGTTTTCCTTTTTTTACGATTCCATATTTGGCTTTTCGCCAACGATCATTTTCGGATTTTTTGCCCGGGTGATACACTGCCCTTTTCCCGCGCTATCCCCGGTCTCTGTTTGCTCATCGTCAGTCCCCCGAAATCCCTTTTGAGATTTTTGGGTGTCTCCGTGAGGAATCACGGCCGCCTTTGTTTCGACCCTCTGAATTCCCTTTCAAATTCGCGAAGCGCATCGTTTGACCCAAACGGCTTGCCACCTCTTGGGTGGGGGACTTCCGGACACCCGGGCGGTTTTGCCTCCTCTTTTCTCCACCCAGAGATGTATTTTGAAGCGACTGACACTTCTTCCACAAGCGTCTTCTCTTTTTTTTTTTTCCCTTTTTTTTGACCCCAACTTGAAAACCTGACGGTTTCAGTCTTTTCCGGGACAAGGAAACCTGTTCCTCACCTACCGGCTTGCTACGATGTGCCACGCCCACTGATCGTTCCCCCTTTCCTCTTGAACCCCCTTTGTTTTCGATTTGTTGTTCCGATGTGATGCGTCCCTGGATCCTAGGGCCACTTCTATTTTCTTGGAACTTTACGCAAATACTTCCCTACTTGACCCCCCCCCGGTGTTTTTTTTCCCCATGGCGACTACATTACTCTGTGGCAAAGAAATCTTGTTTTTTCAGGGACGCGCACTTCTTTTTTTAGGCGCATCATTTTTTCCTAACAAACAGGTTTTTTCGACGTTGGTCTTTTGCTCCGTTGAGCTGAAATTCTTGCTTTTTTTGTACATCCGCAAAGTGAACCTACCCCTTTCTTCCAAGTATTTCAGTAGGGGTAGGCGTGTCGCGAAACTCGGGCCGGCCGATCCGACAACATTATCGTTTTTTCTCCCTTGTTCAGCCCCCCTTTCAAGTCTTTTTTAAGAACAACCGATTTGTCTCCTCTTTCGCGGTTTCCTTCTCCTGTAACCTTTGTTGGATTCATTTATTCTCCAGGGCGGACGTTCTCGCTCCCTCCTGGCTTTCACCGACTGTTTTGCTGGAGTAGATAAAAGCGTCCCCCTTACCTACACATCGATCAGCTTTTCTTTACGGATCCCTTATTCCTTTCTTCGTTTTTTTGCCTGCGGGACCTATCTTAGATGATGCACCCAGATCGCATCTCTCTCTTCCTCTCCTGTTTTTTCTATCTCTTCGATATCTTGGAGTAGGAGTCCCGCAGTTTTTTATGTCCACCCCCTGCCGTTGAATGAACACATCACGTTTTTACGCGATGGTTTTTTAGATCGCGGTACGGCGCGGTTGCTCCCCAGCCTTCCCCAAACCGTCCCCTTCGGGACATGCGTCGGAGAGACGTCTGTTGTCCGAAATTTCCACAACTCCACTTTGGCATAAGTAGCTTGGCTAGGCGGATTGACTAACGATTATTCCTTTTTCTTTTATTGACTTTCCCACCACATTTCCTTGTTTTTTTCCCCTTTTCCCCTTCTTGTCCTCCCGCTTTTCATGTTGTAGGCCGCATCTTCTTTTGTAGTTGGGTAACTATCCTCGTCCGGCTGTAAAAATTATAAGAAGTCTTTTTTCATTGAGGCTTCTTCTCACGGCCAATAAGATTTCTCGTTTTCTTTTTCCACCCTTCCCACAACCTCCGCTGACAGTTAGGCACATGTGTGGACCGTCCAAGGTGTTCGTTTGAGTTAAAATTAAAACAGGAGCAACCCCCAAAAAACGGGAGAGGACCGTCCCTCACCAACTTCCCAAATGTTTTGCTCTTCTACTCGGATACTTTCGTCTGCCACTTCACCCCCTTCACTTTGAATTTCGTACGTATTGAGCTGTCCTGAATCCTGGAATGTGCCACTTTTTTTGCCCTAAAAGAGGACAACCAGAACCCTCCCTTTTACCGCACGCCCCCCCCTTTTCGTCGGGCCCAGCGTTTAGTTCCTTCCCCGGACTTCTTTTTTTTTCTTCTTGTCCTTAATCATATAATCACTCATTTTCCCTTGCAAACTTTCCCCCCCCCAGAATTCTGGTTCTAGGGGTCCAACGAGAATTTCCTCTTTTCATTGCGTTCAGGCACCGCCGGGGTTTTTCCGATCCCCACTGCTTCCTTCCCCGACTCCTTTCCACGAACGTGTTTTGCGCAAATTCTTTTAATCCGCGAACCCCTCCTTCTTCTTCCATATTTAATTGGTCCCACCAAGAATCTCATTTTAGCGTACCGATGTCCATATGAGACCTTGCGCTTTTTTTTCCGTTCTTCCGTGGATCCTGTACGGGATCAAACATCCCCCCCCCTTCTTCGAGTGAGAGTGAAATCATTTCTGGTGGGGCGTAGTGTTTTTGTCTCAGTCTTTGAACCAGTGTTGGATACCGATTTCATACACACATTAGTGTCGGCCGCTTCGGATCTTGCTTTCATTCTTGAATCCCATCTGTTTTTTCTTGATACGCCTCCCTTTTTTAGGGAGAGACCCTGACCGCCCTTCAGTTCCCCTTTCTTCCGCTCATTCCAGATTCGTCAGAGGCGCCAGTTGCGTTTTGCAGTACCTTTTTAGTTCTGTTTTGTCTGTCTCTCACCCAGTTCTTGTTCTCCTCCCGTGCATCGCCTTTCCGTTGCAAACTCTAAGGGGTCTCGAAGCTAAGAATCCGGCGGCCACCCACCTCCTTTGGGTAGCTTTTGAGACTCTGTTTTTTTTTCGCTTTTTTCTTCAATGACCAACTTCCAGGGATTGAACTTCCGACCATTTTGGGCTTCCAGTTTCTTTTTGTACCGTTCTAACTCCATTCAGCTATAATCTTCACACAAATATTTGTTTTGATTTTCCTTTGTCCAAAGCGACACGGCGACCCCATCATCAACTTCTTTTTTTCCGACTTCGTTCGGGTCCTCATAAAAGGAGGAAACGCCCGAGAGCGTTCGTCTTCCTTCTGAGTTACTATCTTCAGGAATACTCTCCAACCCGTGTTTCCTTTCCACTCCTGAGACTGGAGTGGTTTCGCCCCTGCGGGAACAGTCAACCCCTCTTTTTAGCCGCCAGCCCCCGACTATGTCCCAACTTTTAGACCTCCTCTTTGGTTTCCAACAGGCATTCCCAATTTGTGGTGCGAACCTCGTTGGTTTGATGTGCGCTAGTCTCTTTCAATAGAATCTTGTTTTTCCGGTATCTCACCGCAATGCCTGTCACGAGCCACCCTGCCCTGACACTGATAGCTTCCGGAGCTACATTCTAGGCAACTCTCCCACCTCCTCTTTACCCTACCCCGACATCTGACCAACTCTCTGTCTTGCTTTCTTGCTCTCTACCTTGTTCCTGCCCCTCGCAGAGCGTTGACGAGTTTGGATCCTCCCCAATTCTTTTGCTGTACCAGGCCCCCTTGCTGTCGAGCCTTTCTTCGATTCTCGATGATCCAACCTTCCGGGTCGGTCGTTCCCCCGCGGTTCTATTTAAGAGATCCCGAGTTGACGGTCCCCTCTTCCCCCATCTTTTATGAGTCATGTTGGGAGAGAAACCCCGTTCAAGATGCATATGACACCATGGTCTGCATCTTGCTCTGAGCACGGTCTTTTTCCTTCAAAATTAACCGCGTTTTCACGTGAGTTTTGTGTCTCCCTGTTCTCCGGGCGGATCCCACCCCAAAGGTGTCCTACCGAAAAAACCTTGTCTGTTCAAAAATTTGATTACTGCGTTCTTCCTCCGCGCCCTCTTTCCTCTCTTTTTTATCTTCTATTTACCCCCTCTTCCCTCCCCCCCTTCCTCCCTTCCTCTCCTTACCTCTTCCTACCCTCCTCCCCTTTTCCCTCTCCTCTCATTTCCATCCTACCCCTATCCATCACCTTCTCTTCCCTTTCTTTTGCACCCTACTCCCAAACCCTACCTTCTAACCCCTCCTTTTCCGTTTCCCCCGCCCCCGCTCTCTTTTTTTCCCTCCACTACTCCATCCTATCACCCTTCTCTTCCCGCTCCTTACTCCCCTCCCCTCTCCCTCCCCTTATCCCCACTTCCTTTTTTTCCTTTTACCTCTTTCCTCCCCGCCCACTCTCTTCCCCTTCGCCTCCCTCCCTCTAAGCCGTGCTCGTACACCCCTTTCCCTCCCCCATCTCTTTCCCTTCCTCGCCCTTTTATTCCTCGCCCTCGGCTCACTCTTCCCCCTTTTTGCTACCGTGTTCTCTCTCTCTCTTCCCCCTTAGCCCCCCCCCTTGTTACCTTCCCTCTTCTCCCCTTCTTCTCTCCCCCCACTCGCCCTCAAGCTTCCCTTTCCTTTTCCTATTCCCCCCTATTCCTCTCCTCTTTCCTCTTTCTTCCTCCTTACCTTCTCTCCCCCCCCCCACCCCCTTCTTACTACCCTCCCATCACCTGATCCCTCTCCATTCCGCCTCTTCTTATCCTTTCTACTTTCTCCCCTTTTCCACCCTCGTTTTGCCCACGGCCCCTCTCTCCTCCCCCATTCTCCCTCATCTTCCCTTATTTACCCTGCCGTCTCCTCCCCACCCCCTCTTCTGTCCCTCCCTCTTCACCCCCTCCTCTCCCTCTCTCCCCTTCCCCTTTCTATATCCCTGTTCTACCTCTCCCTCCATTTTTTTCTTTCACTTCCTCACCTTCCCCATTTTCCTCTTCCTTTTCCATCTCCTGCACCTCTCCCCCATTCCTATTTCCGTCCGCCTCTCCGCCGTCCTCTATTGCATCCCCGCCCTCCCTCCCCCTTCTTTTCCCCCCTTCGCCCACCCCCCTCTCGCTTTCGCCTCCCCCTTTCTTCCCCTCCCCCATTTCCCCTCCCCTCTCTCCCCCAAATATCCAATATGCGCCCTGCCCCCCCTCGTCTCCTCCCCTTTTCCCCTCCCACCCACTTTCTCTTTTTACACTCTATATTCTCACCATTCCCCCCTTCCTTACTACCCTTCTCCCCCTCTCCTCAACCGGCCAACCTCCTTCTCCACACCCTAGCCATCCCCTCTTCCGTCTCTTCTTTGTCTCCGTCTCCTCCCAACCCCCCACTTGTTCGCCCTCTCCCACTCCCCCTTTCCACCGTTTACTTTCGCTCCCTCCCCCGTCTTCCTCCCCCTCTCTTTCTCTTTTTCTCATTTTTTCCTCTGCACCTCCACTCCCCTTTTTATTCGCCCATCCTCGCCTCTCCCATAACCAACCTCCCCGTCACCTAATTACCGCCCTAACCTCCCCGTCCCCTCCTTCGAGCCCCTCCCACTAATCACCCCCTTCACATCTTCCTCCCCTCCCCGCCCCCCCTCCCTATTTTCTACTTGTTGACTATCCTGTTTTTTATACCTACCCCGGTCTCTTGCCCCCCCAACCCTCTCCCGCCTCTTTCCATTAAATGCGACCTCCGCCCCCTCCCCTCTCCACTGCCTCTCTCCTCTTTCGCCCCCCCCCCATCCTTTTTCTATCCTCTACTTACCCCCTCTTCACCCACTACTTTTATTCCCTTTCTCCCCTCACCTGTACTAATCCTATCGTTCTCCCCCCCTCTCCTCCCTTCATGCCCCTCCCCGCCCCCCTCCTCCTCTTCCCCTCCTCCACCAGTTCCTCTCCCCCTTCCCCTTCTCTCCTTTCTCAAAAAACTTGTGGTCTAACTCCGCCCCAGTGGTATATTTCTTTTGAAGTTCTCTTATACGGGGTAGCTGTCCTTTGCACTTCCTTCTTTCTCTTCGCAACTCGTAGCACCTTCCTGGCACCTGACTGCGCATCAGCCCTTCTCGCCGACAGACCGGCAGGCCATCTTCCCTTTGACTCAATAACTTCAACATACCGACCCCGATGATGGCGACCTCCTCACCCCATCGCTCGCACTGCTGAAGCGCCCTCTCTTTATACACCCCAGCGGCATGCTAGTCATTGCGCGGCTGGGCGGTGTCGAGTTGTGTCCGACTTTCTTTCTCTCCGCTGCAAGTTAGGGCTTCTTCCCCCCCAGGTGTCCACTGGTTGAGGAACCTGAGTGTTCCCCTGACGGAGGTGCGGGAGATTCTTCGGACCTTGCACTACCGCTTCCTGCCACCCTTTTGTTTTTTACTCCCTGCCTCCTTTTTATCTCTTCCGTTTTTTTGGCTCAGGCAAAGACTTCCTTTGCAGGAACTCAGACACTCCTTGTAAATGGAATTTCCGTCGGGTTTTTCGATTGTTTTCCTTACCACTTATGCGTGACCGAAATTGAGTCTTCTCTTCTTCAAAACTAGCATGGGAATCGCCCCCGCGTTGTCAAGTCCCCATTTTTTTTTTTATTGGTTCTCAGAGTGGCTCCCTCTC